>WNFF01003072.1_pt1 | contig 31949 bp, 30 predicted proteins | sample 5400441 | NCBI WGS metagenome assembly WNFF01 (sample SAMN13153345, study PRJNA577476) | soil metagenome | isolation source: 120 cm saprolite under Douglas fir tree site 2 hole 3 replicate 1 | place: USA:California | collected 2015-04-18
AGTTCAAGGACCTCTCGCTGACCATGCCGCCCACCGAATACTGGAAGCGCCAGTGCTGGGCGACGTACCAGACCGATCCCGTGGGCCTGAAGCTGACCGAGGAGCTGGGCGCGGACAAGATCATGTGGGGCTCGGACTTCCCGCATCCCGACGGCATCTGGCCCGATTCGCGGGAGTACATCGCGCGCGAGACGGCGCACCTGCCCGCCGACGTGCGGCGCAAGATCGTCTGCGACAACGCCGCGCGCCTATACAACTTCGCGGGCGCATAACCTCTGCCCCCTCATTATCTCAGCCCTCGCCTCGCGGCGTGGCCGCTCAGCTCGAACGGCGGCCCTCTCCCCAGAGGAGAGGAGGGTTGTCGGTCCTGGATCCCTCTCCCCTCTGGGGAGAGGGCAGGGTGAGGGGCGATCAACCGGAGACTAGACTATGGACGCCAAGGACCTTCTTCTCGATGAGCATTGCCGCGTGCACTCCGCCGCCGTCGGCGGCGACAAGATGTCGATGGCCGAGCGGACCTTCGGCGGCCTCACCGACGAGCAGATGCGGGTGCGGCCGCGGGAGGACCTGAACTCGGTGGCGTGGCTCATGTGGCACATCGCGCGCGCGGAGGACGTCTTCGCCAATCTCCTGATCAGTGGACGCGATCAGGTCCTCGACGGGGGCTGGTCCGCGCGGCTGAAGATCTCACGACCCGACTTCGGCATCGGGATGACCAAGCCTGAGGTGGCCGAGCTGAGCGCGCAGATCGACATCGCCGCGCTGCGAGACTATCGGGACGCCGTGGGCCGCCGGACACGGGAGATCGTCGGCGGCTTCGGACCGGGCGACTGGAAGGGCGAGATCGAGGCCAGCGCCGTCGAGAAAGCTGCCGCTCTCGGCTGCTTCGGCACCCGCGCCGAGGGAATGGTGAAAGCCTTTGCCGGCCGGGCGCGTTCCGCGGTGGTGCCCGCGATTCTGATCATGCACTCCGCCGGGCACATGGGCGAAGCGGCCACGGTGCGGACCACCGGAGGCTTTGGCTCTGGAGTCTGAGCCTCTGACCTTTCCCAAGGGCGAGGAGCCCTGGTCGCGCGAGCAAGTGGCCGGACTGCTCCGCGCGGTCGAGGACATGTTCCACCGGCGGGACATCGAGGCGCTCGTGCACGGCTTCACCGAGGACTGCGTCATCCGGTTCTCCGAGCAGCCGGAGCTGCGGGGCCGCGATGCGCTCCGCAAGCTCTTCACCGCGCGCCTGGCGCGACAGAGGAACTACCGCCTGCAGAAGACGCTCCTGGCCCTCGAGGGCAACGTGCTCGCCAATGTCTGGGAGGGCACGTGGGAGGACCGCGACACCGGCAAGCGCATGGCCGGGCGCGGGCTCGAGGTGTGGCGGATGCCAGACGGCATGATCGCCGTATGGGACGCCGCGTTCAACGTCTGGGAGCGGGACGGCGAGCGGAAATCGGCCGTGATGTGATGCCGTCCCCCGCGATTGTCAAACGGCGCGGCGACCCTCCACCGAGCTGAACCGCCCCCTCACCTTGCCCTCTCCCCGATGGGGGAGAGGGATGTAGAAATCGAGGAGATGCTCTTCTTGAATCCCTCTCCCCAAAGGGGAGAGGGCCGCAGTTCGAGCCGAGACGCCGCCTTAGGCGACGAGGCGAGGGCTGAGTGGGTGAGGGGCGATTCCCGTGTGCTAGGATCGCCCTCATGATTGGACCAGCCTGATGCCGATCAGTAGCGATCCCAGGTTCATCGGCCGCGCGTGGATCACGCCGGACACGCCCGTGGTCGCCGGGGCCTGGGGGACGTGGACCTTGACCTACGAGGTCGGCGCCTACGGCTATGACGAGCGCGCGCGGCTCAAGATCGCCTCGCGCTTCGCCTCCGACTGGGGCAAGCCGCAGTTCACCGATTCCAAGGCGGCCGAGTACACCACCGTGCGCCTGGAGACCAAGTGCGAGACGGCGGTGGCGAGCCTCGCCTTCGAGCCACGCGGCCAGGTGCGGCCCTGGTTCAAGTGCCTGGTCGCCTCCGTGGCCGATGGCTCGCTCTACCCGGGTGACCGCATCCACATCACCTTGGGCGACCGGAGCGGCGGTGGCCCCGGCTCGCGGGCCCAGACCTTCCGCGAGCGCGGCTGCGAGTTTCGCCTCTTCGTCGACCCGTTCGGCACGGAGCTCTACGTGCACCTGGAGGCCTCGCCCAGGATCGACATCGTGGGCGGCGCCTTCCATCGACTGGTCGCCCTCGCCCCGACCACGGTGCGACCGGGCGCGCCCTTCGATGCCCTCGTGAAGGCGGAGGACGTGTGGGGCAATCCCTGCGAGCGCTTCGACGGCGAGGTGCGGCTCGACGCCGTGGGCGGCGCCCTGGCCGGGCTGCCCGCCTCGGTCGCCTTCAAGAGCGGCGAGGTGGCGGTGGCGCGGCTCCGGGGCCTCAGGCTGGCGACGGCCGGAGATGAGGCGCGAGTGGGCGCGCGGCATGGCGACGCGCGCGCGGAGTCGAACCTCATCCGCGCTCTGGGGCCGGGGGAGAGCAAGACGTGGTGGGGCGACCTCCACGGCCAGACGCGCGCCACCGTGGGCACCGGCACCATCGACGAGTACTTCGCCTTCGGCCGCGACGTGGCGCTGCTCGACATGATGTCGCACCAGGCGAACGACTTCCAGGTGACGGAAGAGGAATGGCAGCGGCTCAAGGGCGAGATCGAGCGCTATCACGAGGATGGCCGCTGCGTGATCTTCGTCGGCTACGAGTGGTCGGGCATGACGCCGGGCGGGGGCGATCGCAACGTGATGTATCGCGGCGACATCGCCTCGCTGCATCGCTCCTCGCACGCCGAGGTGGACGACATGGCGGATGCCGCCACCGACTGCTTCCCCGTCACCGAGCTCTTCGCGCAGTTCCGTGGGCGCGAGGACGTGCTCCTCGTGCCCCACATCGGCGGCCGCTATGCCGACATCGTCGGCTTCCACGATCCCCGGCTCGAGCCCGTGGTCGAGATCTACTCGGACTGGGGGCGCTTCGAGTGGCTGCTCCACGATGCCCTCGCCCAGGGTTACAAGGTGGGCGTGGTCAGCAACTCCGACGGCCACAAGGGCCGCCCGGGCGCGAGCCATCCCGGCGCGTCGACCTTCGGGGCCTATGGCGGGCTCACCTGCGTGCTCACGGATTCACTGACGCGCGAGTCCGTCTTCGAGGCCATTCGCGCGCGTCGCTGCTACGGCGTCACCGCCGCCCAACGTATCCACGTCGAGCTGACCGTGAACGGCCTGCCCATGGGCGCGGAAGGGTCCCTGACCGGCGAGGTGGTCGTGAGCGGGCGCGCGGTGGGCACGGGCCCCATCGAGCGCATCGACATCTTCCGCGGGCTCACCCTCGTGCGGACGATCACGCCGTACACCGCCGGATCGTTCGCCGACTCGAATCGCTACCGCGTGGCCTGGGCGGGCTCGCGCGTGCGCGGCCGGGACCGGCTCACCACCTGGGACGGCTCGCTCGAGCTGTCAGCGGGGCGCGTGATCGACGCCGTGGTGTTCGCCATGGAGAATCCGGAGAAGGGCATCCGCCTCGTGGGCGAGCGCCGCGTGCAGTGGATCTCCAACACCACCGGGGACGACGACGGCGTCGATCTCACGCTCGACGCTCCGCCCGATGCCGTGCTGCGCTTCCGCACCCCCGTCATCGACCTCGATGTGCCCCTCGCCGACCTCGCCGACGGTGCCACGCGGACCTTTCCTGCCGGCGGCGTCGATCTGCGCGCCTTCATGCGACGGCTTCCCGGGCGCGACTTCACGCGAGAGGTGAAGATCGAACATCGCGAGATACCACCGCCGGGCGCGCACGCTTACTGGATCAGGGTCACCCAGGAAGACGGCGCCCAGGCCTGGACGAGTCCCGTGTATCTGGGGTAGGTCTCCAGATCACACGGGCGCCCCCTCATCAACTCAGCAACTCAGCCCTCGCCTCGCGGCGTTGCCGCTCAGCTCGAACTGCGCCCTCTCCCCCATCGGGGGAGAGGGATAGTCTCCAGAGAGGGCTTCGCTTGAATCCCTCTCCCCTCTGGGGAGAGGGCCGTAGTTCGAGCTGAGGCCCTCGCTTCGAGGGACGAGGCGAGGGCTGAGTCAATGAGGGGCGCTCTACCAGCCGGCGCGCTCCAGCCGCAGATAGCCGACGAGCTGCCAGAAGATCCCGATGACGAAGAGGCCGAAGGCGACGACCGTGAGCTTACGAACTGCCGGGGGCGGCGGCCCGCCGTGGGCCCGATCCTCCTCCCGGGTCCACCAGACCGTGAGGGCAATCGCCAGGGCTGCGCCGAGCAGGGTGACCAGCAAGCCTGCGACGACGTTCAGGGTGAAGGCCTCACTGTAGGCGATCGGCATGGCGGGGTCCTCCTCGCCATCCTATCTCCCGCATCGACGGCGCCGTGTCAATGCCCTCGTTCTGGCACGTGTGACGGCTCTCATACGGTTTTCATGAGGCTGTCATCTGTGCAGGGCATCATGGGACCCCACGGGCGGACCGCTGATTGAAGTGATGCGGACCTGGCGCGCTTCATGCTAATCAGGATCTAGCCCACTGGTTGGCCTCACCCCTTTTCAGGAGGCGGCATGCGAGCATCTCTCGTCCTGTTGATGATGGGTCTTCTCCTCATGCCCGGCCTCCCGGCGCGCGCCGCGTCGCTCGCCGAGGAGAAGCTGCCCACCGATCCTGGCCTTGTGACGGGCACGCTGCCCAATGGGCTCAGCTACATCATCCGGAAGCACCGGAACCCCGAGGGCCGCGTGAGCATCTGGCTCCATGTCTCCTCCGGCTCGCTCAACGAGACCGACGCCACCCAGGGTCTCGCCCACTATCTCGAGCACATGGCCTTCAACGGCAGCGCCAATTTCCCCGCGGGCACCGTCATTCCCTTCTTCCAGTCGCTCGGGCTCGCCTTCGGGCGCGATCAGAACGCCTTCACGAGCTTCGACCAGACCACGTATCAGCTCGCCCTGCCCGGCGGGGGCCGGGACGTTCTCGACAAGGGGATGCTGTTCATGTCCGACGTGGCTCTGCGCCTGAGCCTGGAGACCATCGGCATCGAGCCGACCATCAAGTCGGTGATGCGCGACGAATTCCAGGACTACTATTCGCGCTGGTACGTCCCCAGCAACACGACGGTCATGGTGGTGGGCGACACGGATCCCGCCATGGTCGCCGATGTCATCGCGCAGCACTTTGGCGGCGGCCGCACGGTGCCGCGTCCGACACCCAGAGACGCCGGGGTCAGGCCCTCCACGAAGCAGCGGGCCATCGTGGCCACCGACCCCGAGCTGACCCGCTCCGAGGTCTCGTTCACGCGACTCGAGGCACCGCGCGGTCCCGTGACCACGGTGGCGGGAAGGCGGCGCGAGATGGTCGAGCAGATCGGCACCTGGGTGTTCGGCCGCCGGCTGAGCGCGGAGCTGGCCACGGGTCGGGCCTCCTATCTGTCGGCGGATGCGTCGATCGGCGAGTGGCCGGGGACCATGCGCATGATCACCCTGGAGGCGGCGGGCCGGCCCGGGACGTGGCGGGCCATGCTGAAAGACATCGGGATCGCCTTGCAGCGCGCCCGGCTTCACGGCTTCAGCGAGCGCGAGGTGCAAGACGCGCGCACCGCGCTCATCGCGGATGCCGAGGAGGCCGTGCAGCGGGAGGTGACGCGGCCCGCGCGCGAAGTGCTGCGCCAGCTCAACGGCGATGTTACCCGCGGGAGCCGGACGATGTCCGCGGCCCAGACGCTCGCCCTGTTCCAGCGCCTGCTGCCTGGCATCACGGCCCGCGAGGTCTCGGATGCCTTCACGGCCGCCTTCGATCCGAAGGGCGGCATCTTCATCGCCGAGCTGCCCGCGACCGACGGGGTGCCGACCGAGGCGGAGTTCCTGGCCCTCGGCCGCGCCGCCGTCGCTGTCAAGCCGGGCAAGCCCGCCGACGTCGCGCGGGCGACCACGCTGCTCTCCGCGCTGCCCAAGGGCGGCGCCGTGGTGGAGAGCGTGTCGCATGCCGCGAGCGGCGTGACCTCGCTGTGGCTCGACAACGGCGTCCGCGTGCACCACCGTCACATGGATCAGCGCAAGAACGAGGCGAGCATCGAGATCACGCTGGCCGGGGGGCAGATCCAGGAAACGCCGGCGAATCGCGGGATCACCGAGGCCGCCCTGCGCGCCTGGGGCCGGCCGGCCACGAGCCGGCTGACGAGCACCCAGATCCGCGACCTCATGACGGGCGCCAAGGTGCGCGTGCGGAGCGGGATGGGCGGGGACACCGTGGGGTTGACCGTCTCCGGCTGCTCACCGACCCTGTCATCGAGGAGCCGGCCCTCGAGCAATGGAGGGATGCCGAGCTCCAGCGCATCGTTCAGCGGAAGACGCGGCCCATGCAGGTGCTCATGGACACGAGCGCGGCCGCCATCTACCCCCCGGTGGAGACGCGCACGAAGTCGCTGACCGCCGAGCAGGTCCGCGCCCTCACCCTGCCCGCCGCCCAGGCCTGGCTCCGGCGGCTCATCACGGATGCGCCCGTCGAGGTCGCCGTGGTCGGCGACATCGAGCGCGAGGCGGCCACCCGGCTCGTCACGCGCTATCTCGGCGCGCTGCCCGCGCGCCCGCGCATCGGCGACAAGACGCTCGCGAGTCTCCGGACCATCGCGCGTCCGCCCGGCGCGATCAGCATCGCCGAGTCCGTGGTCGTGCTGACGCCCCAGGCCGCCGTCACGAGCGGTTTCTTCGGGGCCGACCTCCGCGACGTGCGCGACACGCGGCTCCTCAACATGGCCGCCCGCATCCTCACCACGCGCATGACCAAGACCATCCGCGAGGACAAGCAGCTCGTCTACAGCATCGGGGCCTCGTCCGACCCCGCCACCGTCTATCCGGGATTCGGCTTCTTCTCGGCGACCGCGCCCACGGAGCCCGCCAAGGCGCAGGAGCTGGCGGCGGTGGTGGAGGCGATGTACGGCGAGTTCGCCAAGGACGGGCCGACGCCCGAGGAGCTGACCGTGGCCAAGAAGCAGACGGCCACCCTTCTCGACGAGGTGTTCAAGACGCCGGACTTCTGGCGGAGTCGGCTGTCCACGCTGGACTACCGCGGGCTCACCCTCGACGACCTGCTGGACGCTCCCGCCCAGTACGAGCGGTTCTCCGGCCAGGAGATCCAGGAGGCCTTCGCTCGCTACAACCGTCCCGAGACCCGCTTTCGCTTCATCATCACCCCGCGCTCGTAGCCATCCCTCTCCCCCATCGGGGGAGAGGGCAGGGTGAGGGGGCAAGGTCCGCGCGTCGAGTGAGCCCCTCACCCTGCCCTCTCCCCAGTGGGGAGAGGGATGAAGAAAAAGGTTCCTTCCGGGTTCGATTGACTTCCCCCGCTCCGGGCCCTAGCATGCTCCGGGAGAGCGAGGGCCCATGGCGTACGACTACAAGCGCTTCTTCGGCGAGATCGACGTCCTGCGGGACATCACCACCATGCCCGGGGAGGCGAAGTGGCGCACCGCCGCGCCCCCGCGCGAGGGCGAGCGGCACCAGATCCTGCTCTACCTCGGCTGCAATGTCTTCCGCACCTCGCACATGATCCGGACCATCAGCGCGATCTTCGACGGCCTGGGGCTCGACTATCTGGCCGTGGGAGGGCCGACGTATTGCTGCGGCATCGTCCACCACCAGCATGGCGACACGGCCGCTTCGGGGGGCATGGCGGACAACACGCTCAAGCTCTTCGAGCGCTACCAGCCCGAAGAGGTCGTGATGTGGTGCCCGTCCTGCATCTACTTCTACGACGAGGTCCGGCACGCCACGCTGCCGTACAAGGTGAGCCACGCCGCGGAATTTCTCGTCTCGAAGTTGCCGGAGATCCAGCTCACCCAGAAGGTGGACGCCACTGTTGCCCTCCACTACCACAATGTGAGCGAGGCGCGGCGGCGCGAAGGGCTCGCGGGGCGACAGCTCCTCGAAGCGGTGCCGGGGCTTCGCTATGTCGAGGTCGAGCCCAACCCGCGCTTCGGGCGGAGCTGCGCGCCGGCCGTCCAAGAGCAGCTCGGCCTCGACGTGTGGAACGGCATGGCGCTCGATGAAGTCGATCGGGCCCGCGCGGCGGGGGTCGACATCCTCGCCACGATCTATCACGGCTGCCAGCGCTACATGTGCGTCTTCGAGGCCGAGCGCCCCATCACGATCGAGCACTACCTGACGGTGTTCGGCCGCGGCCTCGGTCTGGAGTTCGAGGACCGGTTCAAGAAATTCCGCCTCTGGCAGGACCCCGAGCGCGTCCTCGAGGAGACCACGCCCTGCCAGCGCGCCAACAACGTCGACGCGGCGCGGGCCCGCGCGGTGGCGATGGAGAACTTTGGCCCGCTCTCTTCGTCTCCCGATGTGGAGACCTCGCCCCCGTCCTAGCCGTGGCCGCACTCATCTCAGCCCTCGCCTCGCCGCCGATCCACTCAGCCCTCGCCTCACGGCTTCGCCCTTCGGCTCGAACTGCCACGCCTGCGGCGCAGCGTCTCGGCTCGAAAATCCAGATCGGGGTCATCGGTGAAGGCGTGTGCTCCAAGCGCACGGCGGCCCTTGCCCGGCGCGTGGGCGCCGCCATCGCGCGAGCCGGCGCGCGGCTTCTCTCCGGTGGTCGCGGGGGCGTGATGGAAGCGGCCTCGCGCGGGGCCGCCGAGGCCGGCGGCCTCGTGGTCGGCATCTTGCCCGGCTTCAGCCGCCGCGACGCCAATCGCTGGGTGACGGTGCCCATCGTCACCGGGATGGACCAGGCACGCAACGTGATCCTGGTGCGCTCGTGCGACGCCCTGATCGCCGTCGGCGGCATGTACGGCACCCTGTCCGAGATCGCCCTGGCCATCAAGCTGGGCAAGCCCGTCGTCGGCCTCGGCACATGGCGATTGCGCCAGCCCGAAGGCCGGCGCGTGCCCATCATCCGAGCGAGGACGCCGGAGGACGCGGTGGCGCGCGCGATCCGGGCGGCGAAGACTACGCGCGGCGCTCGGAGCTGGCTCTCCTAGACGCCTGTCTTTTCCCCGCGGGAACCGCCCCACCCCCTCACTCGATTCAGCTCTCGCCTCGCCGCTCTCCTCGCCTGCGGCTCGTCGGCAGCGTCTCGGCTCGAACTCCGGCCCTCTCCCCCTCACGGGGGAGAGGGTTCCTAAAAGTTCATCCCTCTCCCTCCTTGAGGAGGGAGAGGGCAGGGTGAGGGAGGTGGGTTCGTTTCACGGTCCCGTCGTTGACCGTCTCCGAAGGCGCGTGCTAGCCTCCGTCGCGTGATCCCTGTCGGCATCGAGGCGGTCGCGAAGCGCTTTGGCCAGGTGGAGGCGCTCCGCGGCGTGTCGCTCGAGCTCGGCGCGGGCAAGCTCACCGCCATCCTGGGCCCGTCCGGCTGCGGGAAGACCACGCTCCTCCGGTCCATCGCGGGCTTCGTCGCCGTCGACGCGGGCCGCATCCTCTTTGGCCGCGACGACGTCACCGCGCTGCCGCCCCAGGCGCGCGGGACGGCCATGGTGTTCCAGAACTACGCCCTGTGGCCCCACATGAGCGTCTTCGACAACGTCGCGTACGGTCTCCGGCGCAAGCGCCTCCCGTGGGCCGACGTCCTGAGCAGGGCCATGGCCGCCCTCGATCTCGTGGAGATCGGCGACGCAGCGGGAATCGCGCAGCGGAAGCCCACCGAGCTCTCGGGCGGTCAGCAGCAGCGCGTGGCTCTCGCGCGCGCTCTCGTCGTCGAGCCGCGCGTGCTGCTCCTCGACGAGCCGCTCTCCAATCTCGACGCCAAGGTCCGCCAGCGGCTGCGCGTGGAGATCCGCCGGCTCCAGCGCCGGATCGGTACCACCATGATCTACGTCACGCACGATCAGGAGGAGGCGCTCGCCATCGCCGACCGCGTGGTCTTGATGAACGCGGGCGAGGTCGTGCAGGAGGGCGCCCCGGAGGAGATCTATCTCGAGCCGGCGAGCGCCTTCGCCGCGGACTTCCTCGGCGTGTCCAACCGGCTCGACGCCGTGGCCGAGCCCGGGCGCTTGCGCGTGGGTGATCAGGTCCTCGCGTATTCCGGGCCGCTCACGGGGCCCGTGCTCGTGATCGCGCGCTCGGCCGATCTCACGCTCGATGCCGTGCCCGAGCACGGGGCCGTCACCACCCTCAAGGGCATCCTCGAGGAGAGTCTCTTCCTGGGCGCGCACTATCGCCACTACGTGCGGGTGGGCGATGCGGTCTTGCTGGTCGACGGCCCGGCGCCCGCGAAGCCCGGCGCCGTCGAGGTCAAGATTCCCGCTGGCCGGCTGAGAGTCTTCCCGCGTTCCGATCATCCCTGAAAGGAGCCAACCCATGCTGGTCAGAATCGTGTCTGTTCTCGCCGCCGCCCTCGCCCTCGCCGCGCCCGCCGCCGCGCAAACGCGGCTCAACGTCGCCATCGGCGCCGACGTCAACGTCGTCGAGGTCCACAAGACCTTGCTCGGTCCCGGCTTCAAGGCCATGGAGCCCGCCGTCGACCTCAACGTGGTCGGCACGGGCACGGGCGAGCCCGCCAGCCGCGCCATCTATACCAAGATCAAGGCCCAGGCCGACACGGGACGGAAGCCATGGGATCTCGACGTGGCCCTCGTGAGCATGACGGTGGCCTCCCAGATGGTGAAGGAGGGGCTGCTCCACCGCTTCGTGCCCCAGATGAAGAACGCCGCGCTCGTCAAGGGCGCCGAGGTCAAGGAAGCCTTCGGCGTCAACGTGGACGGCTATGTCGTGCCCATGTTCCACAACCAGATCGCCATCGCCTATCACCCTTCGAAGGTGGCCGCGCCGCCCAAGACCTTCGACGAGCTGGCCGCGTGGGTCAAGGCCAACCCCGGCCGCTTCGGCTACAACGGCATCAAGGGCGGCGTCTCCGGCGTCGGCTTCACCATGGGTTGGGTGTACTGGAAGACGGGGCTCTATCAGCAGCTCACCCAGGGGCCGGTGGACAAGGGCAAGGACGGCGCCATCCGCGAGGCGATCACCGCCCTGCGCGACTTCAACAAGAGCGCGGTAATCACCAATGGCAACGCGGGCACCCTCGATGCGCTCAACCGCGGCGAGATCTGGATGGGCGTGGTGTGGATCGATCAGCTCGTGGCCTGGAAGAACGAGGGGCGCATGGATCAGGCGGTGACGCCGTCACTGCCCGCGCCCGGTCTGCCCATCTATCCGCTCTACCTGGTGGTGCCGCGGGAGGCGGCCAGCCGTGACGTGGCCACGCGCTACATCGACTACATCGCCAACCCCGAGGTCCAGGCCCGCGCCATCGTCGAGCGCTTCGGCTGGTACCCGGGCGTGGATCCCGACCGGGTGCTGCCCCTCATCAATGCCAAGAGCCGCGAGCTGCTCTTCAAGGGCGTGTCCGCCCAGGACCTCGCGCGCTACTCGCGCCAGATGCCGCTCAAGGACTATCACGACATGATCACGCTCGCCTACGAGGAGCTCGTCCGATAGCCACGCGCGAGCGCCTGGGCTGGGCCCTCGCCTGCGCGCCGCCCCTGGCCATCCTGGGATTCGTGTTCCTGTGGCCGGTGGGCGTCTCGCTCGTGGCCAGCCTCTCGCGCGATGGCCACTGGACCCTCGCCAACTACGAGCGCGTGTGGCGGCTCTACGCGCGCGACGTGCTCTACACGGTGGGCGTGGCCGCGGCCGGCTCCGCCCTGACCTTTGCCGCCGTCATTCCTCTCTGCGGCTGGCTGCGCGCGCGGGCCTTCGGCCCCGTGGAGTTCCTCCTCAAGGTCCCCCTCTTCGTGCCCTTCGTGGTCGTGGGCCATGCCCTCCGCGTGGTGTGGAGCCCGTATGTCCCGGGCTTCGCGGCCTCCTGGCTCGGCATCGCGGTAGCCCTGGCCTGGAAGCACCTGGGGCTGGCCGCGCTCCTGCTGCTGGGGGCCTTCCGCGGCGTCGACGAGAGCTACCTCGAGGCGGCGCGCCAGCTCGGGAGCGGCACCGGGCGGGTGACGCGCGACATCCTCGTGCCCATGGCCGCCCCCGCCCTGGCCGTGAGCGCCGTGCTCATCTTCTCTTCCATGCTCGCCTCGTTCTCGATCCCGCTCATGCTCGGGCGGGGGAGCGGGGCGCAGATGCTGATGATCGACGTCTACTACCGCTTCGGCCAGCACGGCGACTTCGAGACGGCCTCGGCGCTGGGCGTCGTCTCCTACGTCCTCGCCATGGGCGCGGCGCTCGTGTATGTCAGGCGGATCACCCGCTAGGGGCGGGATCGGCGGGCTGACCGCGCGCATTGCGGCTCTCGCCTTAGCAGCCTGCGTCATCGTGGGGCCGCTCCTGAGCCTGGTCGTCTGGTCGCTCGCCGAGCGTTGGACGTATCCCGCCGCGTGGCCGCAGCGCCTGGGCTTCCGCTACTGGTCGAGAATGCTCACGGCCGACTTCCTCGATCCCCTCAAGACGGGCCTCGGCATCGCGGCCGTGGTGACGGTGGCCGCCCTCCTCTGCGCAGTCCCCCTCGGCTATGCCCTGGCTCGGCTTCGCTTCCCCGGGCGCACCCTGGTGCTGCTCGCTTTTCTCCTGCCCCAGGCCTTCCCTCAGCTTCCCGTCTTCGCCGCGGCGACGCGTGAGTTCTATCGCTGGGGGCTCGCGGGCACCATCACCGGCGTCGTGCTCGTGCACCTGGTGGGCGGCCTCGTCTTCGCCGTGTGGACCATGGCCGCGGTGTTCCGGGCCATGGACCCCGCCCTCGAGGAGGCCGCGCACAACCTGGGCGCGTCGGCGACGCGGGCCTTCGTGACGGTGTCGCTCCCCCTCGCCGTGCCCGGCATCGTGGCGAGCGCGCTCCTCGTCTTCCTCTACTCGCTCGACGAGTTCACGGGCACGCTGCTCGTGGGCGCGCCCTTCGTGACCACGCTGCCCGTGTACATGTACACGGCGAGCCAGGGCTACGAGATGCAGATCGCCTCGGTGACGGCGCTCGTGCTGATGGCTCCGGGGGCGATCCTGCTCCTGCTCCTCGAGCGGGTGCTCCGCGCGGAGTACCTGACCTTCTTCGGCCAGCTCTGATCAGAAGCGGAGCGGGATCTCTCGGGCCTCGCGAAGCGATTGCTCGGCGGCGAGACACACCACGATGCGCTTTCTTGCTTCCGCGCCCGAGACGAGGAGCCGGCGCTCCGCGAAGGCAGTGACGACCTGACGGGCCTGCTCCTCCAACTCCACGAGCTCGCCCGAGCGCTCGACGGGCACGGTGTCGACGTGCCCCTGACCCTTGCGGGCGATGCGCAGCTCGAAGGTCGGATGCAGCGTGCGGTCCAGGGTGCCGGACCACCACGACCGGATCGAGCCCTCGCGGCCGACGACGTGGAGGAGCTGGTGGTATTCGAACCCGGCCAGCGTCTCGGTGATGGTGGCATGAGCCTGGCCGGGAAAGCGGAGGACGGCCGTGAAGTTCTCCGACATGCCTGCGCTGCCCGACCGCGCCGCGCCGAAAGCCTGCACGGAGAGGGGGTCGCCGAGGGCCTCGAAGTACCACATGACGAAGTCGAAGAAGTGCACCGGCTCCTCGAGAATCCAGGATCCAACGCGGCGGGCATCGTACCGCCAAGCGCCCGAGCCCGGGCGGAAAGGAAAGCGAAACAGCGAGAAGGCGGCATAGGCCGGCGTGCCGATCTCGCCGGCGTCGATCAACGCCTTGATCTTGCCGTACTGCGCCGAGAGGCGCAGCTCGTGGCCGATGGTCAGGAGACGGCCGTGGCTTCGCGCGGTGTCCAGCAGCCGATCGCAGTCCTCGACGGTGGTCGCCATCGGCTTCTCGAGCAGCACGTCCTTGCCCGCGGCGAGGGCGGCGACACCGATCTCCGCGTGGAGGTGGTTGGGGACCACGACCGCGACGGCATCGATCTCGCGCCGGGCGAGAAGGCTCTCGTAGCCGATGTCGACCTGCACTCCGGGAAAATCTCGATGCGCGGCCGCGGCCGTCTCTTCGCTCGCGCAGGCGATGGCGGCCAGGTCTGCGCCGGGAGCCTTGGCGATGGCGGCAGCATGATGCCGACCCCAGAGCCCATAGCCGATCACGCCGAAGCGTATGGGCAAGGGGTTAGCCTTTGAGAGCCCCGGTCACGAGCCCGCGCACCACATATTTCTGAAGCGCCAGCACGAGAAACAGCGTGGGCAGCAGGCCAAGCAGACAGATGGCCATCATCAGCGTGAAGAACACGAAGTAGTCGGAGACCAGTCCGGCCAGGATCACCGGCACCGTCATGAACTCCGGTCGCGACACGAGGATGAGGGGGATGAGCAGCTCGTGCCAGGAGATGATGAAGAGGATGACGCCGCAGGCAGCCAGACCCGGTGCGGACAGCGGCAAGACGATGCGCAGGAAGGCCTGCCAGCGGGTGCACCCATCGACGCGGGCGGCATCTTCGAGGTCCGACGGCAAGCCCGAGAAGTAGGGCACGAGGATGAGGACCGCGTAGGGGAGGAGTAACCCGAACTCGGCCACGACGATGCCGCTCAGAGAGTTGAGCAGGCCGTAGCGGCGGAACAGCACGTAAAGCGGCAACATCAGCACGATGAGCGGCACCATCCGGCAGACCACGCTCACCTGCAGGAGCGCTCCGGTCCAGCGGAGGCGCAGCCGGGCCAGCGCATAGGCCGAGAGGCTCGCGGCGGCCAGGGTGATGAGGGTCACGGTGAGGCCCACGAGCAGGCTGTTGAGAAAGGCGGAAGGGACGCGCTCCACGGAATTGGGCAGGTACGTCACCTGCTCGAAGATCGGTCCCTTGCTCCGTCCCCCGGAAAGGATGAGCCGGAAGTTGGCCAGCGTGTATTCCTCGGGCAGGAGCGCATGAACGTTCTTCTGCATGCTCTTTTCGGACTGAAGGCTTCCCAGCACCACGGGGACGAAGGGGAGCAGGAGAAACGCGATGGCGCAGATGTTGAGCGCCCACAACAAAACACGGCGGGGCCACGACAGGCGCATCATGCAATTTCCCTCTCCCCCACTGGGGGAGAGGGCCGCAGTTCGAGCCGAGACGCCCTCTCGGGCGACGAGGCGAGGGCTGAGTAGGTGAGGGGGTAGGGCCACGACCACATTCGACGACCCACGACGCCGTCACGCATAGTCGACCCGACGGTAGACGAGCTTGACGTAGGCGATGGCGGCCATGCCCACGATCATGGCCAGGACCCACGCGGAGGCGGCGCCCAGGCCGATATTGAAGGGCGGCTGAAAGGCCATTCGGTACGTGTACCAGGCGGCCACCCAGGTGTCGTTGCCGGGCCCGCCCTGAGTGATGGCGAGGATCTCGTCGAAGACCATGAAGCTGAAGGTGGTGCGGAGGATGAGGGTGACCGCGATGACCGGCCTGAGGAGGGGCAGGGTCAGCCGCCAGAGGCTTTGCCAGCTGGAGGCGCCGTCCACCGCTGCCGCCTCGTAGATCTGGGCGGGGATGCCCTGGATGGCCGCGTGGTAGAGCAGGATGTTGAAGGGCGTGGTCCGCCACACGTAGGCGACGATGACGGCGGCCATGGCGAGCCGGGGATGGCCCAGCCAGTTGATGTAGTCGGTGATGAGTCCCAGCTTGTGGAGCGCTCGATTCAGGTACCCGTACTGAGCGTTGACGATGAAGGACCACAGGAGGCCGTTGACCACTGGCGGCACCGCCCACGGGATCAGGATCAAGACGCGTGTGATGCGCGAGAGCCACACGCGCTCGTCGCTGATGATCAGCGCGACGGCGAGGCCCATCACGACCTCGAGCGCCACCGAGGCGACCACGAAGACCACGGTGTGCCGCAGGGACAGCCAGAACACGTCATCTTGGAAAAGCCGGGAGAAGTTCGCCAGGCCGGCGAACGGGAATTCGCCCGCACGCAGGTGGCGGATACTGACCTCGTGGAAAGAGAGATAGCCCGCGAAGCAGATCGGATAGGCGAGGACGAGAGCCAGCCCCGCCAGGGTGGGAACATTGAGAAGAAACGCGAGCCAGCCTGCGGAGACCTCGCCCCGGCGCGGCGCGACGCCGGGACGGACCGGGCTCTCTGCCCGGTCTGTCCCGGCTCCCGGCTTCATCAGCCCCGCTTGGCCGTGGCCAGCGCGGCGATCATGTTGTCACAGGCCTGATCGGCGCTGATCTTGCCCTGAAGACACGCGGTCAGCTCGACGTTGATGGCGTCGCTCCACCGCGGGTACCACGGCTGGGACACCGCCGGCACCACGTCGGCGAAGTTGGTCGCTTTCTTGAAGACGTCGAGGACGGCGGGGACATCGGCCCACTTCGCCCACGCCTCGCGCAGGAGATCGCTCTCCATCACCGACTGGTAGCCGCTCGCCAGCATGGCGTCCTGGGCCAAGCGCTGCGCCTGCGTGTACTTGCCGTTCTTGGTGCGCCCGCCCAGGTACTGCTGGAGCTTCCACGCCCATTCCTTGTTCTTGGTCGCGCTCGTGAGGATGTAGAGCATGGTGTAGCCGATGGTCTTGCCGTCGCCGGGCAGTCCGAGGACGCGTCCCTTGCCGGCGATGGGCGACTGCGCCTGATCGTTGATCAGGCTGATGTAGTAGTGGTGCAGGGTGCCCAGAAAGACGTGCTGGCCGGCATTGAAGGCCTTGCACGCGGGAATGAAGCGCAGGTTGAGCGAGTTGGGGTCGGCCAGCTCCTCCTTGAAGGTACTCTGCCACCACTTGAGCGTCTCGCGCGCCACCGATCCCGGTCCAAGCTGCGGCGCGAGCTGCTTGTCGAAGATGACGCCTCCGCGGTTCCACGTGAGATTGAACCAGGTCCCGGGAAGCTGCTCGAATCCCGCGCCGGCGATCCAGAGAATGGGATACTTCGACACGCCGTCCTTCTTGGCCTTGCGCGCCTGCTCGACGAGCTCGGGATAGCTCTTGAACGGCCTGCCCTTGAAGCCGGCCTTCCCCAGCAGCTCCTCGTTGTAGATGAAGATCCAGGCCGTGGAGAAGTACGGCAGACCCCACGTCTTGCCGTCGCGCTGGGCGGCCGCGCGCGCGAACGGTGTGAAGTCCTTGACGTACTGGTCGACGCCGGGCAGCCCGTCGATGGGCACGGCGATGCCCTGCTGGATGTAGCTCGCCAGGTACTGGATGGGCGACAGCGACACATCCACCTCGTCACCCGCGCCGAACATGGTGGTGAGCTTGGCCACCTGCGGCTCGACGTTCGGCTCGATGATCTGATTGAGCTTGATGCCCCAGTCGTCCTCGAACTGCTTGGAGATCTGCTCGTAGATCTTGCCGTACTGCCAGACCACGAAGGTGAGCTTTGAAGGGTTGCCGGGCGGGCGCTGGGCCCACGGGGCGGCCTGAGCGGCGAGGGCGTGCGGCCACAGCGCTCCCCCCGCGGCGGCCGCCGCCACGCCTTGGACGAAGCGACGTCGATCGAGGGAGGTCGGGGAGGCTGGCGATGAGGACATGGCGGTTCCTCCTCGAGGAGCGTGTGTTCGGGCCGAGACCGTTCTACTTCGCGAGGGAGCCGACGACGGCCCGCTCGTAGAGCATGCTCAGGATCTCGTCGATCGCCGCCGAGCTCCACACATCCAGCATGGGCGATGCGAGCATGGTCGCGAACTCCTTGGTCGCGCGGGCCGTCGTCTGCTCGGCACTCTCGCCGGGCCGCGCGCTCGTCTGGTGGCCACGGATCCGGTCCTTGTGGTAGCAGGCGGGGAACTCGACGTAGCGGTAGAGCTCGCGGAGGTCCCTGTCGTAGAAAACGGCCACGGGGATGGACTGGAAAGCCTGGCCATTCTTCTCGTTCAGGAACTCGGCCATGAGGTCGGCGTTGGGCGACTCATCTGGCATGGGCCGGTTGCCCCGGCTCATCTTCTTGCCGTCGCGCGCGAAGATGCGCAGCTCGAGGCCCCCGGCCTCGGCGAGCCGAGCTAACGCGGGCACGTCACGCCGGCAGTCCGACGACCACTCCTCGGAGATGACGAGGATCTTGGCGGGCCCGCTGGGCTGGGCGGCCAGCCACTTGATCATGGCCGTCTGCGCCTCGGAGAGCTTCAGCTTCTGATGGCGGTCGCGCAGGAAGCCGCTCTGATCCACGCGCGTGGGGCCCCGGCTGCCTTCGCGCTGGAGATTGCCGGGCGTGGCTACATGCGCCACGTACTGCTCGAAGGTCATGCCCTGGGTGAAGCGGGCGGGGGTGACGACGCTCGGGTGAGCCACGAGTGACCTCCTGTGCGCGTGAACTTCAGAAAAGGCACGCGGAGTATAGCACCGGGGATGACCCTCGGCTCAGGCGGGCGTGGAGAGCACCTCGAGGACGCGGTCACGGATGGGACTGTGGCGGACGTGCTCATATCGATGGCCTCGCGGAGGAAGCGCGCTCCGGAGATTCCCGACGCTGCCATCGCTCGCCGTGTTCAACGTGCTACCATGCCGCAGGCTCCTTGAAGCCTTGCCATTCCCTCAGCCTCGCGCGAGCGCACAGGGGACCGCCAAGCTGCCGAAGCCTGATGAGATGAGCGCCCTTTTTCCCGAGGAGCCGCTCGTCGAGAGCGCGCCTCTCGCCTACCGTCTCGCCCAGACGCACTGCCGTCCGCTGCCCGAGACGGCAGAGGACTGCGCCTGGTATCACGGCTTCTGGCAGTACCTGCGGCTCATGGGGCTGGCCAAGACCTCCGGCGGGCAAGGCGCCTTTCTGATCGAGACGCTACGAGGGCTGGCCCGCGCTGGCGAGTCTTCACGGGTGATGGTCTCGGGCTCCGCCGACTACTCGATGCCCGCGCACGCTTTGTGGGCATACCGTGCGGAGAGCGCCGCCCTCCGGCTCGCTGTGGTGGATCGGTGCGAGACGCCCCTGGCCCTCTGCCGCTGGTACGCGGACAGACAGGGTGAGACGATCGCAACCGATTGCCGCGATGTCCGTGATCACGAACCTTCGGAAGCCATGATGGATGTCGTCTTCACCAATTCCTTCCTGGGCAACTTCGATCCCGCCAGTCGTTCACAGTTGGTGGCGGCCTGGCGTCGCCACCTCCGGCCCGGCGGCAAGGTAGTCTTCACGAACCGTTTGCGTCCCGGCGCCGCCGCCGTCCTCGGCTTCGATGGCGTGCAGGCTCGTCGTTTCGCCGAGGCGGCGCGCAATGAGGCGGAAGCTCGGCACGCGACCCTGGGCCTCGATCCGGGCGAGGCGGGCCGCCGAGCTCAAGCTTATGCCGAGCGATTCCAGTCCTTCCCGGTGCGCTCGGTAGATGAGATCGCGCGGCTGCTGACGGAGGGCGGCTTCGCGATCGAGCTCCTTGACGTGGCGACCAACCCGGGACGGCCCGGTGCGGCCGCGGTGTCGGGACCGTCAACCGAGGAGCGCGCCGACTACGCGCGGGTGATCGCCACCCGGCTCTGAGCGGCGCGCCCCGAAGTTCTTTCGCGCCACGTTCACACGGTCACTTCGCACACAAAGTTCTCGAACTTGCCCGAGGCATTACGCGGGATCTCGTCGCAGTACGCGAAGGTGACCGCGAAGCGGTGAGGCAGGGACGTCTCGATGTAGATGCGGAGGGAGCGCTCCTCGGATGGCGTCAGGGGTCGCTCGGTGACCAGCCTCGCCTCGATCCGATCCAGGCTTTTCTGCACGAACTGGTGCTGCACGATCGGCGCTAGCTCGGTCAGCTTGCGCGAGCCGAAGGCCGGCCAGTAGCGCTCGCCCGTGGGTGCCACGAGGAGCGCATTGCGCTCGCGCCCGAGGATGCGGCTCAGCACTGGTAGTCCCCGGCCGCAGGGGCAGGGGTTTCCGACCTCGGCAAAATCGCCAAGCTCGTAGCGCAGGAGCGGCATGGCGTAGTTATAGAGAGGCGTCACGAGCACGTGACCCGTCTGGCCGGGTCCGCACGGCGCCCCTTCATGGTCCACCACCTCGACGAAGATGCGCTCGGATTGGACGTGGTAGCTCTCGGAGGTGGGGCACTGGAGGGCGATGATGCCGACCTCCTGCGCGCTCGTCTCGGGATTGAGCACCTCGCCCATCGTGATCACGTGCTCGAGGTGGGGCAGCGTGATGCCGTGCGTCCGGCAGTGCTCGGCGAGGAAGCGGAGGTTCGAGGGATACGTCAGGAGATAGTCGGGATCTTGCCGCCCGAGCCACTCGGCTTGCTCGGCGATGCTCGCGCTGATACTGAGGGCGACCGCGGGCCCCGTCATGAACGGAAACGTTGCCGTGTCGTCCCACCGTGACTGCTTCAGGCCATGGGGATATTCATAGCGGTCACCCTTGACCCGTCGGATGGACGCGAGCTTTCCTGAGAAATCGTGAGGATGCCACAAGAAGTGGCGGAGCGTAATTGCCTTGCCGACCATGGCATCGAATATGGTTCCCCGCACCGAAACCGGCGTACCCGTGGAGCCTGAAGTCTTCGTCGTGATGACCTTGCCGTGGCCGGACGGCACCTTGCTGCTGGAGAGCTCGTCGCCCGCCCGTTGGATGTCCCGCCGCGTGAGCGGGGGAAGCCGTCTCCACCGCTCGATATCTAGAGGGCGCGCGGGATCGAGCCCCGCCTCTTTGAGGCGCGAGCGGTGGAAGGGCACGGTGCCATGGGAGTGAGCCACCACAAGCGCGAGCTGACGTAGCTGGTGATCGCCCATCCGCTCGGACGGCCACCACTGGCTTTCCTCGAGTCGCTTCTGGAAGGTCAGATCGCCGGGTCCCGACGGCACCAAGCTGTCGGGATCACTGGGACTGCTCGCCATCGAGGGCGGGGCGGCGAGAAACTAGCGGGGCTTCCGGCGTCGCAATACCTGTAAGCCCGTCAACCCCGCCAGCAGGAGCGCGATTGTGGCTGGCTGAGTGACGCGGCTCGGGGGCGTGACGGCAAGCGAGACCGTATATGCTTCGAAGAAGGGGTGGGTACCGCTCGACAGCAGCTTGACTCCCAGGACGAGCTGGCCGCTCCCGGGCACCTGTCCCTGAAGATGTTTCGTATCGCCAAGGGAGAGATCGATCGGCGCGGGAGGGTTGATCGTGGTGGTCTGATCAGAGTAGAGAGCGGCATCCAACGGGAAAGTATTGCCGGGACAGCAGGAGTTGCGCTGCACCGTGAAGTCGAAGGCGCCTCCGGCCTGCATACCCGTGTAGCGGAGAAAGTCGATGGGATCCGTGGCGCCGTTGTTTGTCCCGGCGAAGGTGTCGCCGACAGCGATGCTCTGGCCAGGGAAGGTGTCGTTCGGAGTGACGCCCTCGTTCTCGACGATCAACCCAGCATCGGCCGCAATCGGTAGCGCAGCCAGGGTGGTCGTGCCGAGCACTGTCCCCGCGATCTTCGATAGATTTCCCATGCCCCCCCCTGTCGAAGGAGATACCACTCCCGCCTTCTTGTGCCGACGTTCGCAAGAGTTGCGCCAGTCCGAACTCGTTCGCCAATTGAGCACGTTACAGGACAGGGATTTTGTTCCAGGGGACGAATTGTAAGAGTTTCCGACGATTGCTCGAGACTATGTCGCCCGGCGGCGGTCGAGGTCCTGAGTTCCTTTCAAGCGGTGGGCCCCTCGCCGGCCACCGTGGTGCGGTGCATGATGCGCGGATAGCGCGTGGAGTCCCAGGGGCGCCCGCGGTGGAGCAGGCAGCGGTTGTCCCAGATGACGAGGTCGTGCTGGCGCCAGCGGTGCTGATAGATGTGCTCCGGGCGCGTGGCGATCTGGAGCAGCTCCTTCAGGATCGCGCGCCCTTCGTCCACCGGCATGCCCTCGATGTGCGATGCGTGCGAGCCGATATAGACCGTCTTCCGCGCATTGAGAGGATTCGTGCGGACGAGAGCCTGACGCACGGGCGGGTACAGCGCCTCGGTTTCCTTGCCCAGCAGTGTCGGGTCGATGAGCCCGCGCGAGTACGCAAACGAGTGGATGGCGACCTTTCCCTCGAGCCGGCGCTGCATCTTCGAAGAAAGCGTGTCCCAGGCCACGCGGCAGGAGACGAACTCGGTCTCACCACCCTCGGGCGGCACCGTGCGACCGGAGAGCATGGAGGCCTGGGCCGGTACCTGCTTGAAGGACGAGTCGGTGTGCCACATCTGATTGCCGCTCTGGTAGAGCATTCGGCGATCGGACCAGTCCATGAGCTTGCCGTCCTCGTCGACGTTGGCGAGCTCGACCAGGTTCGGATGCAGGCGGTCTTCCTTGCCGAGCGTCTTCACCGTGGTCTCGAGGGGACCGAACCGGGACGCGAACCGCATCTGCTCCTCGTCGGTGAAGGGCTGGTCGTGGAAGACGAGGAGGGAATGCTCGTTGAACGCTTCCCAGATGTGCGCCCACGTGCCGTCGTCCAGAGGCTGGCGCAGGTTCACGCCGCTGATCTCGACGCCGAACTTGGGGTGCAGCCGCGTCATGCCGAGGGTACCCGTCGACGTTGCCATCGAAATCTCCTGATACTCGCGCTCGATGATGCGGCGCCCTCTTTGGACTGTCAAGACGGGCTCTTGACAATACCGGTGGCGCCGCTTACAAGGACCTCACCCGGCGCACTGCACTCGTGCTCAAAGGAGAGCCTACATGTCCAAGGTGTTCCGATGGATTCTTCTCTCCGCTGCCGTCCTGGCTCTGGCCGTGGCGCTGCAGCCGGCCTCCGCGGCCGACGTGAAGATGACGCTCTGGCGGCTCAAGACCTACATTCCGCCCGCCGACAAGATCCTCGACACGAGCATCCAGGAGTGCGGCAAGAAGATCGGCGCCGAGGTGACGATCCAGACCTACACCTTCGACGACATGTGGACGAAGTACACGGCGGCCATCGAGAGCAAGACGCTGCCCGACGTGGCGGAGCTGGACGCGGTGGGGCCGGCGCGGCTCGCCAACCTGGGCCGGCTCTCGGACGTCTCCGATCTCGTGGGCACGGTGACGAAAGAGCTCGGCGAGCTGGCCCAGAACGCCGAGGGCGCCGTCAAGTTCGGCGGCAAGTTCTACGCGGTGCCGCACTACGCGATCCCCCTCATCCTGTTCTACCGGAAGGACCTGCTCGAGAAGGTGAGCGCCCAGCCTCCCGACACGTGGGACGCCATCAACGAGATCTCCATCAAGATCAAGAAGGCCGGGCTCCAGGATTTTCCGCAGGGCTTCCCGTGGAACCGGACGGGCGACGGCTATGATCCCGCCATGAGCCTCCTGTGGTCCTATGGCGCAGCGTGGGTGGACAAGAGCGGAAAGTTCACCGGCCTCCCCAAGGACAAGGCCGTGCAGGCCATCAAGGTGGTGACGCCGGCGTACACGACGGACAAGACCGCGGCCTTCGACTACCTGTCGTGGTCGGGCTCGGGGAACAACGAGGCCTTCATGGCGGGCAAGATCGCCTTCACGCCCAACGGCCCGAGCATTCTCTTTCAGGAGGACTCGACGAAGCACCCGTTGCGGAAGGACACGGCGATCAAGATCATGCCCAAGGGGCCGGCGGGGCGTAACCTGGCCCTGACCTTCGTGATGAACTGGGGCATTCCCGTGGACGGCAAGCAGCAGAAGGAGGCGCGGGCGCTCGTCGCCTGCCTCATGTCCAAGGAGAAGTTCACCACGTACATGACGGGCTCCTTCCAGCAGGCGGTACCGCTCTTCAAGAGCCTGATCAACCACGAGTACTGGAACACGCCGGACGGCAAGGTCATCGCGGAGACAGTGAAGCTCGGACGGCCCGTGGGCTGGCCGGGCCCGACGACGCCGGCGGCGGCGGAAGTGGTCTCGAGCAACGTGCTCACGGACATGATGACGCGCGTGATCGTGGACAAGGTGACGCCCGAAAAGGCCGTGGAGGAGGCGGACAAGCGGATCAAGGAGATCTACGACCGCCTGCCCGTCAAGTGAGCGAGCTCACGTCTTGACCCCAGGACGGTGGGGGGGGCCGGGGGAGGAGCGGCGGTCGCTCCCCCCCGGAACCAAGTGGATTCTCGCGCAGCCCGCGGCGACGGTGCCGCGGGCTGCGGGCCCCGCCTGGTTCCGGATCAATCGTATCCAGGAGAGGCTGCTCGGCTATGTGCTGATCACCCCCGTCGCGCTCCTGATCGTTGCCCTCATCGCCTATCCTTTCCTGAACGCGATCTGGCTCTCCCTGACCGAGAAGATGGTGGGCTATCCCGCCCACTTCGTCGGGCTCAAGAACTACTCCGCGCTCTACGAGAGCCCGCGCTTCCGCATCGTGGCCTGGAACAGCGTGGTCTACACGGTGGGCTCGATCTGCACCAAGCTCGTGATCGGCATGGTCATGGCTGTGGCGCTCCAGAAGGCGGTGCGCGGGAACCAGCTCCTGCGCGGGTTCCTGCTCCTGCCCTGGGTCATCCCCACCGTGGTCATCGCGCTGACGTGGCGCTGGCTGCTCGATCTCTACCGCGGCCTCTTCAACGTCGGGCTCCACGACCTCGGCATCATCGGGGCGGGCATCCACTGGCTGGGCAATCCGGATCTGGCCATGCTCTCCGTCATCATGGCCAATGTCTGGCGCGGCTTTCCCTTCTTCGGCGTGTCCTTCCTCGCCGCCATGCAGACGGTGCCCCAGGATCTCTACGACGCCGCCTCGGTGGACGGCGCCTCCGCGTGGCAGCAGTTCTGGCGGGTGAGCCTGCCGTCGATCAAGGGCGTCGTCGCCATCGTCACGCTGCTCAGCACGATCTGGACGCTCAACGACTTCAACATCGTCTACATCATGACCCGCGGCGGCCCGGGGGCGGCCACGCACATCTTCGCCACGTATTCCTACGAGCTCGGCATCCAGTCCCAGCGCTGGGGCATGGCCATGGCCGCCAGCATGTACTCGCTGCCCGTCATCGCGCTGCTCATCGTCTTCGTGGTCCGCTACCTGCACCGCGAGGAGCCCGCCACGTGAGCGGGCGCGCCCTCCGGTGGCTCGCCGTGGGGATCCTCCTCCTGCTCGTGGCCGTGCCCCTCTACTGGATCGTCGTCACCTCGCTCAAGACGGGACGGCAGATCCTCATGTCCCAGGCCATCTACATCGCCAAGCCCTTCACCCTCGAGAACTACACCTATCTCTTCGAGGAGACGCGCTTCGTCCTCTGGCTCCGCAACAGCGCGGTGACCGCGGTGGCGAGCACCATTCTCTCGCTGGCCATCGGCGCGGCGGGGGCCTATGCGCTGACGCGTCTTCGCTTCGCGGGCCGGCGCGCCTTCGGCGCCCTCGTGCTCATCACCTATCTCGTGCCCCCCGGCCTCATGTTCATCCCGCTCTACCGCACCTTGATCCAGATCGGCTACACGAACTCCCTGGGCACGCTCATCCTGGCCTATCCGACCTTCCTGGTGCCCTTCGTGACCTGGCTCTTGATGGGATTCTTCCGATCGATACCCAGGGAGCTCGAGGAGGCCGCGCTGGTGGACGGCGCCACGCGCCTGCAGACGCTGTGGAGGATCGTGCTCCCCCTGGCCGCGCCGGGGCTGCTGGCGGCGGGGCTCTTCTGCTTCACGCTCTCGTGGAACGAGTTCCTCTACGCCCTGATCTTCATCGCCGACGACAGCCTGCGGACGTTGCCGGTCGGGCTCTCGGAGTTCGTGGTCTCCGATTTCGCCTTCTGGGGGCAGCTCATGGCGGCCGCCGTGCTGGCGTCGCTGCCCGTGGTCCTCGTCTACATCTATCTCCACAAGTACATGGTGGGCGGCCTCACGGCTGGAGCCGTGAAGGGCTAGCAGGCGGCTGAAAAAGAGCTGATCAGATGCAGACGAGCTGGCCGGCGCGCCTCACGAGCACGCAAGGCGGATAGCCGAACCCGGGATACGGATAGCCGAGATACGGGTAGCCCGGGAAGAACGGATAGCCGACGTACGGGTAGGGGTAGTACATCGCGCGCGCCTCCTCGGCTTCGCGGGCGAGCTCGGCCGCGGTGTCGAGGCTGCTGGCGAGGAGCTCGCGGACCGGCTCGGTGAGCGGCGGGCCGCGCAGAACCTCGAGGGCATGGTCGATCTGCTGTGCCAGGCGTGGGTCCAGGGGAAGGGCGCGCAGGGCCGCGAGCTGTTCGGCAGCCCGCGCGGCGTCGTTCTTCATCAGGTAGGAGAGACCCAGGTAGAGCCGCGCGGTGGGCTCATTGGGCCTCGCGGGCAGGCTTTTTTGCAGCGTCTCGATGGCCTGGTCGAGCCCGCCGCGCTTGTACTGTGTCACGCCCAGTCCCACGAGCGCGCTGACCCGGCTGGGGTCCTCGGTCAGGGCCTCGTTGAAGTAGCGCTCGGCATCGACGTAGCGCCCCTGACGGAGCGCGGACTCACCCTTTTCTATCGTGGTGGCGCAGCCGGCGATGAGTGCCATCGCGATCAAGAGCGTCAGCGCGCCCCGCATGATCACGGCGCCCGGTCAGAGCAGGGGGAAGGCGCTCAGCGCGCTGGCCTCGGTGACCAGCCGCGCCTCGCGGAGATACGAGGCGTCGAGCTGGCTATAGCTCGTCACCCCGAGCAGGCCCAGGCAGATCTTGATCTCCTCCTCCAGGATCTCGAGGGCGCGCTCGAGCCCGGCCTGGCCGGCGGCGGCCAGCCCCATGCACTGGAGGCGTCCGAGCCCCACGCACTGGGCGCCGAGGGCGATGGCCTTCACGACGTCGGTGCCGCGCAGAAAGCCGCCGTCGACCATGACGACGGCGCGCCCAGCGACGGCGCGCACGACCTCGGGCAGCACGTCGAGCGATCCCAGGCCGTGGTCGAGCTGGCGGCCCCCGTGGTTGGAGACGTACACCCCGTCCACGCCGTGGTCACACGCGATGGCCGCGTCTTCGGCCGTGGCGATGCCTTTCAGGATGAGCGGAATGTCGTGGGTGTCCTTGAAGCGCTTGACCTGGTCCCAGGAGAGCGCGGCCTGCCATTCCATGCCCCGGGCGGCCTGGCGCCACGGCTTGACGAAGCGCTTGTCGAGGTCGCGCTCACGGCGGCTGTAGTGGGCCGAGTCCACCGTCATGCAGAAGATGGTGTAGCCGTTGTCCCGCGCGCGCTTGACGTGATCGTCCACGAAGGCGTCGTCGCCCCGGACATAGAGCTGGAAGACGCGGTAGTTGTCCGCGGCCGCCGCCGTCGCCTCGAGCCCGGGATTGCAGGCGCTCGACAGCATGTGCGGCACCCCGAAAGCGCCCGAGGCCTTGGCCGACGTGGCCCCGCCCCCCGGCGTGAAGCTCTCCACCGAGCCGACGGGCGCGAGCATGACGGGCAGGCGCACGGGCCGACCCATGAAGGTCGAGGTCGAGTCCACCTTGGAGGTGTCGCGCAGCACGCGGGGCCGGAAGGCGATCGCATCGATGGCCGCGCGATTCCGCCTGAGCGTGGTCTCCGTCTCGGTGCCGCCGACCATGTAGTCCCACGGCCCGTCGGCCAGGTTGCGTCGCGCGGCGCGGGCGATCTCGTGAAGGGTCTGGAACTGCTCGTCGAGGTTCGAGGGCATGAGGGCTCCTTTGAGAGTGCCCCAAGTCTGCCTTTGCCCTTTCTCGAAGTCAAAGCCGCTTGACAGCGGTAGAGGCCACTGCCAGTCTGGCGCCACCGTCTGGACCCTTCATTAAAGGAGACCCTCATGAAGCGGCGCACCTTCCTCAAGACGGCGGGCGGAGCGGCGGCGGCGAGCGGGCTCGAGGGGATCCTGGCCTCCCGTCACGCCCCCGCCTTCGCCCAGCCTGCCCGCATCCATCTCCTGCACTGGCCGGACTTCATCCCCGAGGGCGACGTCGAGCTCCGCCGGCAGATCACCGAGTACAACAAGCAGATGAAGACCGACGTCTTCATGGAGAACATCAACGGCAACGACCTGCAGCCGCGCATCACGGCGGCCATCCAGACGGGGGCGGGGCCGGACATCATCATGATGCTCCACAACTGGCCGCACCTCTATGCCTCGGCCGTGGCGGACGTGAGCGATCTTTGCGAGTGGAAGGCCAAGGACCAGGGCGGCTACTACGAGCAGTCCGAGGCGGCGGTGCGAGACGGCAAGCGCTGGCTCGCCCTCCCCTACGGCATCGTGGGCAACCAGATGGCGTACCGGAAATCGTTGTTCGCCTCCGTGGGCGCCACCCAGCCTCCCAGGATGCTCGAGGAGTGGCGGAAGATCGGCACGGCGCTGAAGCAGAAGGGCAAGCCCATCGGCCAGACGCTCGGCCACACCTATGGCGACGCTCCCACCTGGTCCTATCCGCTCCTGTGGACCTTCGGCGGCGTGGAGACGGACAAGACGGGCAGGAAGGTCGTGCTGAACTCGAAGAACACGGTGGACGCGGTGAAGTGGATGACTGCGTTCTGGAAGGACGCGTGCGACGAAGGCGGGCTCGGCTGGGACGATTCTTCGAACAATCGCGCCTTCCACTCAGGAGAAATCTCCTCGACGCTCAACGGCGCGTCGATCTACATCTTCGCCAAGCGCAACCCGGAGAAGATCAAAGACGAGAAGGGCGAGCCCATGTGGCGGGACGTCGCCCACTTCAACTTCCCCGATGGCCCGAACGGCAAGACGCCCACCTATCACCTCGTCACCTCGCACGCCGTCATGAAGTACTCGAAGAACGTCCAGGCGGCCAAGGAGTTCCTGAAGCACGTCCACTCGAAGGAGCAGTTCGGCAAGTGGTTCGAGGTCGAGTACGGCTTCAACGTCGGCTCGACGACCCACTGGGAGAACAACCCGCTGTGGAGCACCATCGACGAGGCCATGAAGCCGTATCGCTACACGGGGCGTGGCACGCGGATGATCGGCTATGCGGGGCCCGCCAATGCCAAGGCGGGGGAGGTCTACTCCAAGTACGTCATCACGGACATGTTCGCCAAGGGCGTCCAGGGCATGAAGGCCGAGGACGCGGTGAAGTGGGCAGAGGGCGAGCTCAAACGGGTCTACGAGTCATGAGGAGGGCGTGATCATGGACCAGCACCGGAGGGATTTCGTGAAGGGCGCGGGCGCGGCGGTGGCCGCAGCCATGACGGCTCAGGTGGCGCCGGCGGGGGCCCAGCCCAAGCCGTCCTATGAGATCTATGCGGCCAAGTATGCGGGGCCATTCATGAGCAAGCTCGCCTTCCTGCTCTGGAATCAGGGCTGGGACCAGGACATCGAGCGCTACTACTACATCTGGGTGGTGAAAGGGTCGACGGAAACCATCCTGGTGGACACGGGCGTGGGCGTCACCATGGCTGCCGATCGAAAGCTCACCGGCTATGTCAATCCCGTGGATGTGGCCGCGCGCATCGGGGTCAAGCCCACCGACGTGACCAAGGTCATCATCTCCCACATGCACTGGGACCACGTGGGCGGCATGGAGATGTTCCCCATGCTGGGTCCCGGCCACACCATCGGTACCCAGTCGCTCGCGGTAAGCACGGCCAAGGGCACGGCCGTCGTCGCCTCGGATTGCGCGCATCTGGCGCGGAACATCAAGGAGGACACGCCGAGCATCCTCATCACCGACCTGATCGGCTGGATGCAGACCTATGACAAGGTTCGCGCGAAGGCCTCGTCGGTGGATCTCTGCTTCCCCGGCCACGACGCGGGCATGCTGCTCAACTATCCCAAAGTTGCCGAAGACGTGACGCGTCTCGCGTAACCCGAATCCACCCTCATGCATCCCTCTCCCCCATCGGGGGAGAGGGGAGGGTGAGGGGGCAGTGTGCTATCCTCGGCCTCACGTCACATGATTCGGAAGCGTATTGTCCTCGCCGTTCTTCTCGCTCTGATCGCGGCGTCCTCCGCGTTGGGCGAGGAGCCGGATCGCCTCCTGTGGAAGTTCCAGGTCCTCTCCTGGTATAGCCGCTTCTCCACGAACTCCACGGTTGGCCCCGTCGTCCTTGGCCCGACCGCGATCTTCGGCGGGACCTACAGTTACCAGAACACCACGGAGTCGAAGCTTGCCATGGTCGATCTCGCGAGCGGCCAAGCCCGGTGGCGCTTCGAGCGCGTGGGCCCCATCGGCCCCATGGCGGTGAACGGCTCGGCCATCGCCCTCGGCAATGGTGATGCGGTCCTGCTGCTGGATCTGGCCACGGGCCGGCTGCGCTGGGAGGCCAAGGGGAGTGCGCAGACGCTCGCCATCGCCGGCGAGGTGGTGTTGGCCACGGAGAGCGGCTCCCTGCTCGCGCGGGAGGTGGGCACGGGCAAGGAGCGCTGGCGGGTCAAGTCCTCGAGCGAGCCGGTGGTCGCGGGCGACACGGCGTACCTGCTCGATGGGCGCCGGCTACGCGCGGTCACCGCGTCGGCCGGAGTGGAGGCGTGGAATCTCGACCTGCCCCCCGGTCTTTCGTACCCGCACACGCTCCGCGGCGAGCACCTCTATCTGCTGGGTTCTCGGACGCTCGGTTCCGTCAATGTAAGGACGCGCAGCGTCGAATGGACGCTCCCGCTCGAGAGCGCCCTCGAGGCGCCGCTCACGGTCACCGACGATGTCCTCTACGTCACGACTCAGGATCCGACCCGCGGCGCCTATTGGCTCCGCGCCGTCGAGGTGGCGACGCAGCGGGATCGCTGGCGGGCAAGCCTCAGCTCGCGCGCGCCCATGGCCCCGGCCCTTCTCCCCTCGCTGGTGCTCGCGGGGGCGAGCGCGGAAAGGGAGAGCCTCATTGCTTTCAATCGCGCGACGGGCGCGCCCGTGTGGAAGGCGCGCGTGGGCACCGTCTCTGTCCAGCCCGTCCTGAGAGGGGAGACGCTGTACGTGGCCGGGCAGGGGCCGAAGCGGCTCTATGCTCTCGGCGCGGGCACGGGCGCGCCGCTCTGGAGCGTGATGCTCAACGGCTGGCCGCTCGGCGCTGTCCTTACAGTTGACGGCAAGCTCCTCGTGAGCACGGATGATCTCACGCTGTACGCGTTCCGCACGGAGTAGCTTGACCCGAACTCAGTAGACGCAGCCCATTCTGCGCCGCGCGACCATCGCGCTCCGACCACTTTGCCCGGCGCCTCACCGGCGATGGAGGAGCCAAGGCGCTGAATCGCCGTCCTTCTCCTCTGGCCGTCGCCTTGCATTTCCGCGGGGGAAGCAGTGCACGCTCGAACCCGAAGAGGTGACGCCATGCGCAATCACTCGACCGCGGCGGCCGGAACCGCTCCTGACACGGGCAAGACCTCCTCCTCGACCAGCGCCACGCGATGGTGGCAATGGATGCTCCTCTATCCCTCCCTCGCCGTTACCATCGTCACCGCGGTGCCGACATGGATCGATCACGTCCAGGCCATGAAGATCGGCGTGAATTCGCGTGACCTCGCCCAGGCGCAGGAGCAGAGGCGGCTGTGGGAAGCCAACCTCGAGTGCGCCCAGGTCCAGGAGATCCAGCGCATCAAGACGAACCACAACGCGGAGGTGGGCGCGCGGGTCTGCCCCACGGGCGATGTCCTCCTCCAGATGAAGCAGCCGGACGCCGAGCGGGCGAGCTTTCACTGGGTGAGCGCGAAGACCATCGAGCAGCGGCAGATGAGCGCCTGGCTGCGTCCGGCGCCGGCATATGCGGGGCCCCGGGACATGGCGGTCGTTCAGGTCTCGCAGAGCGTGATCAGCCAGCGCTGGCTCCAGCCGGGTCTCCTGAAGCAGCGCGTCCGCCAGGGTGCCGGCTGCTTCGACCTCGTGATCAACACCTACACGGGCAGCGTCGTCCGCCAGTCTCCCGTCGCGTGCACCGCCGCCTTCTAGCAAACCACAATTCCAGCCCCCTCACCCTGCCCTCTCCCCCGCGACGGGGGAGAGGGAGGAAGATGGCCTGGCCACTCACACAGGGCTCCTCATTGAATCCCTCTCCCCCACCGGGGGAGAGGGTGGGGTGAGGGGGCAACCAAGAGTGCCAGTCGATCAAGCCTTCACGGCCAGGGCGTCGACTTTCACGTCGGTCGCGGCCGCGACCGTGCGATAGAGGGGTCAGCGGCTCTTCCAGACCTCGACGAGCTCCTCGGCCTGCCCCTGGCTCACCCCCCTGAGCGCGAACGAGACGTTGATGCACTGGAAGCGATTGGGCTCCGCATCGCTGCGAACGCCCTCGATCGTCACCTCCATGCTCTCGAGCGGCACCTTCTGCTCGATGGCGTACTTCTCGATGAGGGTGACCCCGCACGAGGAGATGCCGGCAAGGAAAGCCTC
>WNFF01000586.1_pt1 | contig 31898 bp, 24 predicted proteins | sample 5400441 | NCBI WGS metagenome assembly WNFF01 (sample SAMN13153345, study PRJNA577476) | soil metagenome | isolation source: 120 cm saprolite under Douglas fir tree site 2 hole 3 replicate 1 | place: USA:California | collected 2015-04-18
AGTTCGTCTTCCACCGAAAGAGCAGGTGCTTCATGGGAATCGAGGCGCACGCGGATTTGCCGCGAAAAGCATTCCTCGAGGGGGAGCCGGCGGGGGAAGTACCGCAGCGTACAGTCGTTGTGCAACTCGACGATCAGCTGCGAATCCGGCGTGGAGAAAAAATACTGGCCGGGGATTTTTCCGGCTTCGATGGCGGTGAGCGGGATGGCAGGCGCAAAGCCGGCGGCGCTCAGCAATTCCGTGGCGCGGCGAATGTCCTGCTGGCGAACGAGCAAGTCCAGATCGCCATAGGTGCGCATCGCCGGGTCGCCATAGGCCTGCATCGCGAGCACAGGCCCTTTGACGACCAGTGCGCCAATTCCCTCAGAGTTGAAGCGTTCCAATACGCGAAACAGTTCCGCCGTCAGCCGCAAAGTAAGAAAAGTCCGCGCGCGCTGGTGATCGGCAAGCGCCTGCCGGATTTCCGGCGGGACCAAATCTTCTTCGAGACCGCACAGAGCTGCCGCGAGATGCCCAGTCACGCCGTGGTCTTCCGCGGGGGCAAGCAAGCGCGTCCAATCCACGGGACCAAACAAACGCGCAAGCCGCCCACGGTCCTGCGCCGGAGAGGCACATTCGAGCAGCGCGGACCATTCGTTGCTGAACGAAACAACGCCCGATTGAGGCGAACGGGATTTCGGCGCGGCCATAGCGGTCCAGGACTAGTGTAAGCGATTGGGCAGGCTAATTCGCGCCAGAGGTGCTGGAGAACAAAGCCTCGCGGGCTTCGGCAGCTATTTCCCGATCGAAGCGGACAATATCTCATCGCCGCGGCCGCGGCGGCGGACATCAATCCCGAGACGCTTGATTTTCTGGTTGAGCGTTGAAAGCGGGATAAGAAAACGCTCGGCGGCTTCGGTCTGGTTCCAGCCGGTGCGCTCCAGCATATCAATGATGATGCGGCGCTCGATCTCGTCCATGATCTGGAACAAGGACGGCTGCGGATTGTCCGCGGCTGACCGCGAACCGGGTTCGCCCGGAAGCGGCGGCAGAAATTCCGAGAGCTGCAGGCGCACGCCTCGGACAATTTCCTTGCTGCGAATGCTTTCCGGGAGCAGGTCCGCGTCAACGCGTTCCTGCGTGGAGAGGACCACCGCGCGCTCGACGACGTTTTCCAGCTCGCGCACGTTGCCGGGCCAGTCGTAATCCATCATGAGCTTCATGGCCGCCTGCGTGAATTGCCGGAGCGGCTTGTTGTTTTCCTGGCAATACCGTCCCAGGAAATGCGCAAGCAGCAGGGGCACATCTTCGCGGCGGTCGCGCAGCGGCGGAATCTGGATGTGGATCACGTTCAGGCGGTGGTACAAATCTTCGCGGAAGCGGCCTTCGCGCACGAGCGTTAGGAGATCGACATTGGAGGCGGCCACGATGCGCACGTCGACTTTGAGCTGCTCGGTGCCGCCGAGACGCATGAATTCACGCTCCTGAATCACGCGCAGAAGTTTGGCCTGCGTCTCCGGGCTGATGGTGGCGATTTCATCAAAGAAAATGGTGCCTTGATCGGCGACTTCGAAAAGGCCCTTCTTGGAAGCAATCGCGCTCGTGAAAGCGCCCTTCACATGGCCAAAGAGTTGGGACTCCAGGAGATCGACGGGAATCGATCCGGTATTTACTGGCACAAAGGCCTTGTCCGCGCGAGTGGAGGCGGAATGAATGGCCTTGGCGATGAGTTCCTTGCCCGTGCCGCTTTCGCCGCTGATGAGAATAGTGGAGCGCGAAGGCGCGACCTGCGTGACGAGGTCGAGAAGCACCTGCATTTTGTCGCTTTTGCCGACAATGTTCGGAAAATTGAAGCGCTGCTTGAGGGCGCGCTTGAGCTGGACGTTTTCATCGCGAAGCCGGCGCGATTCCACGGCTTGCGCCACCTGGGCGAGCAATTCATCGTTGGACCACGGCTTGGTAATGTAGTCCATCGCGCCATTCTTGAAGGCCGCGCGAGCCATTTCGATCGAGCCGTAGGCGGTGATCAGAACCACGGAAAGCTGCGGGTCGCGGCGGTGAATCTCCTTCAGCATGTCGAGACCGTTGCGGTCCGGCAGGCTGACGTCCAGGAGAAGAAGGTCATAGGGATGCTGTTCCAGCTTCTCGAGGCCCGATTCGCCGGTTTCCGCGCTGGAGACACCATAGCCTTCGCCTCTTAGAAGGAGTTCGAGGCCTTCGCGGATTTCCGATTCGTCGTCGACGACCAGGATGGAGCCCTTAGACATGGACCGCTTTCCTGACTGCGGGGAACTCGACGTGGAACGAAGTGCCTTTGCCGGGCGTCGAGCGTACTTCGATCTTCCCGGCATGTTCCTTGATAATGCCGTAACTCACGGAAAGGCCCAGGCCAGTTCCGCGGCCGCTGGCTTTGGTGGTGAAGAAGGGATCAAAGATGCGATGGATGTGCTCGCGAGGTATGCCAGCCCCCGTATCGGCCACTTCGATTTCGACGCTGCCGTTGTGCGCGGCGGTGCGGACTTCGAGCATTCCCCCGCTAGGCATGGCATCGCGCGCGTTCAAGAAAAGGTTCAAGAAGACCTGCTGCAGCTTGTTGGCTGACCCACGAACCGGCGGCAGTGGTTCGCCGAGCTGCTTAACCACTTGAATGTGGGAAGCTTTGAGCGGGTGAGCCACCAGCGACAAGGTTTCTTCGACCACGCGGTTGACATCAATGTCCGCGGCTTCCGCGGCGCCGGTCCGCGAGAAATTCAGCAGATTGTTGACGATTTCGCTGGCGCGGAACGTCTGCTTCACGATTTTTTCAATGATCGACTGGCGCGGGTCGCCTTCGGGCATCTGCTTCGCCAGCATTTGAATATAGTTGGAGATGACCGCAAGCGGCGTATTTACCTCGTGCGCCACGCCAGCCGCGAGAAGCCCAAGAGAAGTCAGCTTTTCCGTCTGCGACATCTGCTCTTCCATGCGCTCTCGCTGGGTCACGTCGTCGAAGAGCAGCAGACGGCCGATGCGCTCGTTCGTCTTGCTCACCAGGGGGGTAATGGAAACGTTCAAGGTCAGGGATTTCCCTTGATGCTGGAGTCTCTGTTTATAGATGCCGGTAATTTGCTCCTGGTCACCACGGGCGGCGATTTCGTGCGCCAGTTCCGGCGGCAACAGCGAGCTGAGCTGGCGCCCAACGGATTCTTCGCGCGTCACTCCGAAAAGCAGCTCCATGCGGGTGTTCCAGGATTCGACGATGCCCTCGAGATCAACAGAGAGCACGCCGACGTTGAGCGATTCAACGATATTTTCGCTGAAGTCCTTGAGGCGTGCGATTTCGAGAGCTTTTTGTTCGAGTGAGTTGTAAAGCTGGGCGTTGTCGAGGGCCACGGCAACGTAGCCGGCGATGGTTTCGACCAATTCAACGTCATCGCTGGACAGAAAATCCCCATCGACGGTTTTGCCGAGGCCGAGAACCGCGACGGTGTGCTCGCGAATGCGGCAGGGGACAAAGTAATTGAGGTCCAGTTGCTCGAGCGTGCGGCGAACGGAGTCTGTGACGTCCCTTGCCGCGCGGGGCGACTCGAAAAAGAGCGCCCCCCGGGCAAACTCGGGCCGGGCCGGCTCGAGGAAGCCAAGATCCAAAGACTCGGAAAGCCGCACGCCCATCGAACGGGCAATGCGCATCTGTCCGGGTTGCAAGGTGTTTTCCACAAAAATGGCGAGACGGTCGACCAATAATGTTTGAGAAATGCGGTCCATGACCGAGCCCAGCATGGGGTCAAATCGCACTTCATTTGTCAGCGTGCGGCCGAATTCGATGAGCGTGCGGCGGTAATCGAGGCGATCGCGGTAGAAGAAGCGGTCCAGGCGCGCCTGAATTCCCGTGCGGAACGGCTGGAACAAAAACGCGGCTACGACGATGGCAATCATGCCGCCGACAGGGCCGTTCGTCGGCGTATGGAAAATTACGGCGACCAACGCGACCAGAGCGAAATAGACGGCAGCCACCCCGGCGGTGGCGGCGGTATACGCCAAGCCGCGCTTGAAGATGATGTCCACATCCATCAAGCGGTAGCGGATAACGGCGTAACCAAAGCACAGCGGGATTAGCACCAGGCTCAATACCGAGAGCTGCATCCACGGGCGCATGGTCACACCGAACACCAAAGGAACGATGTAGAGCAAGGAAACGGGGAGACTGCCGGCAAGAGTTCCGCCGGTGAGCCATTTCAATTGCTGGCGAAGGACGCCAGACGGGGCCTCGCGGTAGTTGCGGTAGAAAACAAGCCCTGCAACCAGGAAGCAAAGAGCGAGATAGCCGAATTCCAACTTCGTGAGCAATACGTAGGAAGCAAGCCAAGGCAAGAAACCGTTGGCCTTGAGCGCCGTATTCAGGTGAATCATAAGCAGAGCGAAAGGCAAGAAGTAGACGGCCAACAATTTCGAGGACGAGCGAATCGTCGATTCCGACCGCCCGGGGAATACCAGGGCGAAGTGGAGGAGCAAAGCCGGGGCCAGCAAGCGCGCCACGATCTCGGACCAGTACACTTCCCAATCAAAGGTGTCCAACTTGCCGCTGAAATGGAATGACCAAAGAACGAAGGAGACCAGGCAAAAAACGTAGAAGTGCACGGCGCGCGGAGCGTTCCAGCGGCGGATAAAAATGAACAAGCCGATGAAAAGATAAAGCAGGCCTACGACTCGCAGGTAATTTTCCGTCGCAAGGGGTTTTTCGGCTGGCGCGGTGAGGAGCGGCGTTTCAAATTCCTCACCGCCGCGAGAGAGCTTGTAGCGCACCTGGGTCCAGAGGCCGGCACGCTCGAGGCGTTGTGCGACTTGCGCGGCTCTGGTGATCGGGGCCTTATTGATTGTCAATAGAACGTCGCCGGGACGGATCCCGGCGCGGGTTGCGGGAGAATTCGGTGAAACCCGGCTGGCTTGAATGCCGTGGTCGGTGTCCAGCCAGGCCACTCCGTCGTATACCACCTCAAAGCGGGTGCGCTGGTCGAAGTTGATGAGGGCAAATATCACGGCGGCCAGCGTGGCAAGCGCCAGCACGACGGCCCCAAGACTAACTCGGAGGTTTTGCCTCATGACTCTACCGGGCAGGGCTGCACCCCACCACAAGAAAACAAGTGCAACCCAATGTCCATTGTTTGGTAGCCGTCCACTCGCAGAACTCTATTGCAATCAACAGTTTACTGTAACGGAGGGCTAGACTATCCGGCTTCATCCTGTTTCTGGAAGGACAAATACAGCTTTCTAGAACCAGAGATTCCTAGAACTGAACGCTGAGCCCACCTCGAAAAGTCCGAAACGCAGGTACCAGAACAACTCGGCCATCCCTGCTATTGGTGGAGACATAACCCTGCGCCAGGAGATTGTTGCAATCCGCAATGGCCTCCCACCGGCCTAAGGCAAACTTCGGGAGCGGCTGGCGGAAGAGCAGGTGGAGGTAGGGGTCCATTTGGAACACGGATGCGCCATAGCTGTCAACGGAAGAGACAGTAAGACCGTTCACCCACCGGTATCCCGCCTGGACTTTCGTGCCGAGGCGGGGCACTTTCGCGGAGATTCCCGCTCCGAGAGAGTGCCGCTGGGCCGTGCGAAACGCATCGCGAAGCAGACCGTCCGCGTCGTCCGAAGGTGTCAATGCGCCTCCGAAGGAATAAACAGCGGTCAATTCCACATCGCCGTCGAGCCTCTCGCGAAATCCGAGGCGAGTTCCCCAACTGCTAGAGGAACCGCCATCATAAGCAAAACCGGTGGAAAAACTGTCCTGAAGATAATCGCTGGCGGGTAGGTCGTTGCCCCGGCCAAATACGGCCACATGGCGGTTATCATCGTGAAAACCGGCGATTTGAAGCTTGCCACGAGCGCCGAACTTTCGCTCCGCTGAAACTTCTTCGTGCAGTCCTTTTTGCAAAACGGGATGACCCTGCCGCCAGAGCAAAGCGGGAAAGGCATCGAGCTCATTGAGCGCCGCCGCCAGCGCACCGCCCGGAAGCGCATCATTGCCCTCGAGCGGACCGGGGCCGTTGGGCATGGAAACAAAGACGAGAGAAGTGCTCCAATCATCCGTGAGGCGCACATTTAAGACCGCACGTGGACGGAGTGAGGAGGCTGCGGCCCCGAGTCCCACCAGGACATATTCGCCGCCGTATTGCAAAACCGCGCGATCCCCGAGCGCCAGGGCGCCACCCTGGTCAAACCGGATACCGCGGAAGACTGGCCCGACAGGTCCCAGCTTGGCTTCGCGAAGAACCAGCGCCGTGTGCGGACCAGCGCCAAGCGTACCCGTTGGCAACCACACCGTGGCGATGCCGCCGGCAGGCGCATCACCGTCGTAATTCACTTGGCCGGCCAGGATCATCCTGCTCGCGCCACCTAGCTTCTGGTCGTAGGCCACGGCAGTGGCGGGCGAGGAGGCGATGCTGGAAGCTGAACCGGGGCGCCGCGCGCCATCCGTAAATTCCATTCGCATTTTGGGTGCGCGAGGTACGGCAGATTCCCCAGCAATGGTTGATGCGCTCAGCGTATCGCGTTCCACCCATTCCAGAACGGGGCGCATCGTGGAAGCGGAGCGCAACACCCATTTCCAATCGTCCACTTCCACAGTGCTGCTCGAGGGCATGCGCCGCAACTGGTCCAGCGACGCAAACATGGATTCCAGCTCAATGCGAACTACCGTCGTCAGGTTTGAAGCGACGCGAATGTGTTTTTCGAGTGTGGGAAGAAAACCCGCGAGAGTCACGCGGACGGTGTAAAAACCGGGAGTGAGCTTGTCGCCCCGAAACAAGCCTTGGGTATTCGTCAGGAAGCCGCGGGTGGCAGCAACCCCCACCGCTTCGGAAATCAGTTCCACGCTCGCGCCCATCTGCGGCGTACCCACAGCGTCGCGCACCACTCCCGCAAGCTTGCCCGGGACAGGCTTCGCTTGCGCGGCCGCCGGATTCGCCGCGAAGGACGAAACCATGACGGTCAGGACCAGGGCCCCCAGGGTTCGGAGCCGTTCCTGTTTCACTTTTCCTTACCTCCCCGGTGCAACATTCGCCGCGGTCTTGGTTTCCGCTGGCGCTCTCACCGTAAACTCTGCCGTGCGCAAAATGGTCTGATTGGAAAGCGTGTCCGTGGCATTCACTTCCAGGCTGTATTTCCCCGGTGCTAGTGTTGCCAGCGGCAGGAGGCGCTCAATCGTGACCTGATCGCCTGTCTGCTTCATGTCCGCTGATGTTTCCTTGAACTGCATGACCTGATCCTTGCCCTTTTTGACCGTGTATTGGAACGTGGCGCTGGACTTGTGCGTCTTGTCGTCGGGCTTCAAGTTATAAATCTGCATGTAAATGCCAAGCCGTTCGGTGGTGGTGAAATCGGCTCCGAGACGCGGCACAACTTTCGTGGAACCCAGCACAAACTGCCCCGTACCAATCTGTTTCGACGGCACGTGCTCCAGTTTGTTCCCGTCCGCGAGGATCAGCGAGCTGGTATCCAGCTTGTCGTCGTCGAACCGCGGCACCTGCAGTCGCGAGTTCACAACACCGATATTTCCGCTCTGCACGTCCTTGATCACCAGATCCAGGCGGTACAAGCCGGGGCGCAGAGGAACAGCCTTCTGATAGATGGACTGGAGTTTCAAGGATTGCTGGTAGAGCGAATCGGGAAAATCGCGCGAAACGGAATCTTCAAACGTTTGGACCACCCGGCCGGTGAGCGTGCTCACACGCCCGAAAACATTGAGCACCGCGGAATGAATCCCCTCCTTGGCCTGAAACGAAAGCTGGCTATTGGGGATCTGCACGGTAACGGGCACAAGCACCGTGTCATTCGTCACTTTCAGGTAATCGGTCCGCCAGTTGAAGTGCACTTGATCCCGGACGATGCGGGAGGTCACCACTGCTTCGAGGTCCTTGAATTTCACTTCCGGCGGCTTATTGACCTTGGCATAGAGTTCCAGGCGATTGAACTCGTTCATGCTGGCTGGTTGACCACCCATGCTCGTCGGCAGATTGGTGCCGTCAGACCGCGTGAACCGGTCGGTCTTCGACGCCATACCCATGGATTCCATCAAACTCAGCCCGGCTCCAGGCACGTGCAGCAGCGCATCCTTTTCCGAGGGGTCCATCGTCAGGTGATACTCACCCGAGCCGCTTGGATCCACGAATTCCAGAATAATGTTTTCCCCGATGCCTTCCAGGTAGCGCCACCGCCACGTTTCCCACGGATACGTGGTTGTGGAGCCGCCGCCCTCTTCCATCGGCCGGTCGTAGGTGCCGCCCGTGGGATGCGATTCCACTTCATCCGCCGGGCCCCACATGATGTACATGCGGCCCCGGTCAGTCTTCCATCCGGGGATGCCGGAAGCAAAATGTTCGTTGGCGTATGCAATCCGGCGGTAATGCTCTTCCTTAAAGTCGTTCTCCGGCAGGTCCGGATTGCTGCTGCGCCGCAGCCAGAACTGCTCGATGAACTGTTCGCGTTCTTCGTTGGTATCCAGTTGCAGAAAGGCGTTGCGTTCGTCCGGCGAGATAATGTACGTGACGTCTTCCGTCAGCCATTGGCGGTAGGCGCTGTCCAATTCCTTCAGCGTCCTTTTCATCTTCCGCTTTGTTTCTTTATCCAGCTTTTGGGGAACCGGAGCAGTCCCCGGATCTTGCGCCTGTTGGGCGATGACAGATGGAACGGCGATGACGATCGAAAAAAAGGAAACGAACAGGGTCCGCACTACCCTTGACATGAAGACACCTCAAGCTCTAGGACGTTGAGATTCTAACCCCAGACCAGTTCCCCGTCAATCGGAGGAATCCCCTTCATTTTGTGACACTTGCCCCCCCGAAGTCGGTTAGAACGCTGGCGTTTCGGTTTGGTTGCCTGACAATTTTTGACCTGAACGAAGGTACAGGAAAACACGCACCAACGCATGGAGGAATTCGCCTGAGTATCAGTTCGGAGATTCTGCCTCGGGTCTGCAAGGAAACGGGAAGTTTACTGCACGCGCTGTAGGTGAGTGTCTGAACCTACTAGAGTATCGAAGATGGCCAGCACGTGACGCCGGTAATCCACCATACGCGCAAAAATATCGCGCAACTGCGGATCTCGCTCTGACTCGCGGTGCCACTTCGCAAGGACGGCCGGGGGCACTTCGATGTCTCGCCGCAACTGCTCCGCGGAATAGCCGCGCAGGAACAGACCGTAGAAAAAGGCCGCCTCGCGTTGCGGAAAGTCGAGGTCGTGCACGACTTCGGACGGAACGAATTGTGGTACGGTGGCCATAGAGAAAGATGCAGTTTACCGAAAAGCGTCTCCGCGTCAAGTAGAACTGCCGTTCGCCTGCCGCGTTCCGGGTAACTCCCCCCGAGCTCTTCCGGGCCGGTTTCAGGGGAACAGGCATGCAACGCCCCGGTTGCCAGCCGGTTCTAACCGCCTTAGGATGCTAATAGACATGGCCCGGTTACACAATTCGGTCAAAGGATCGCTCGCGGGGCGTACCCTTAGTCGCTTCCTGCGCTTTGGTATTCTCCGCGGACTTCGCTCCATCGAGGTTGACCCCGAAGACTTCCGGCGTCAACTCGCCGACAAACACGGCTTGTGGGTTCCGGATTTCGCGCGGATGAAAGATGTTCCCACCGAGCGCCTCGACGCGATTGCCAAAACGCTGATTCGCGATGCTGAACGGCTGGCGCTCGCCGAGGGTGCGGGATTCGGGCTCGGTGGGATAATTACGTTCTTGCCGGATGCCAGCCTGCTCACCGTGATCACCTTGCGGCTCATCCAACGCCTTTCGCTGCTCTATGGCTTTGAAGCGCGCGGCCGCGACCAACGAATGGAAATGTGGAAAGCTGCCGCGACGGCCTCCGGTATCGATTACGGAAAGGATTTGGCTGAAAAGCAGATTCTCGAAAAGCTCGCTCCGCGCATTGTGGAACGCTTCGCGGCCAAGATGGGCGCTGAGATGGCGGAAAAGTGGGTCGGGCGCTTGATTCCTCTTGCCAGCTCGGCGATCGGCGGCGCGCTGAATTTTTCCTTCGTGCGAGCCTGGGGCCGCCGCGTGCAGCGCCATCTGCGCGCCAGGCATCTTGAAGGGAAAGCTGCCACGGTGCCTGCGCCGTATGCTGAAGTGGAACCTGCGCTGACCTAGCCGCCGCCGCTTGACGGCCTTAAAGTGGTAATGCTGCGACCTTGCTAGGATGGAGCGAAAAACGGGAGCGAGTATGCGCGGAAGTCGAATCAGGAAATTCTTGTGCGTTGCGGCGCTCATTGGCACGGCGCTTGGGTTGGCGCTCGTTCCGCAGCGGGCCGCTTCGCAATCGCCCCAGGAAGCGAATCCGCCGCAGTCCGGGGCCGAAGAAGCTGTGCCCGCGTTCTACGCGCACGCTCCGCAGGGAGAACCGCCCGCCACCATGGATCCCGGCCTTTTCACCGACCCCGTGGTGCAAAACGCGTATGCCGTCGCCGCAAAAATCAAGAAGGTGCTCTACCAGCAACCTTGCTTTTGCCATTGCGACCGCAGCCACGGGCACAAGAGCCTCCTGGATTGCTTTGCCAGCAAACACGGCTCTGTGTGCGGCACCTGTATGTACGAAGACTTCTACACCTTCGAGCAATCCGGCAGAGGGAAGAGCGCTCGGCAGATTCGAGCCGGGATTATCAAGGGCGAATGGAAATTGGTCGACGCCACCAAATATCAGCGGCGCTTGCTGGAAAACTGACTCACGTCCCGCTACAGCGATGAACCGCGAGGAATAGTTCTCAGAAGTTTCTTGTCACGGCGCGATGCAATTCGTAAACTACTCTTACCCCAGCCAAACATAGGAGGAAGAATGCATTTTCGCGTGAAAGTGTTGGTGTCGATGCTGGCGATTGCCGCTTCGCTTGGTTTGGCGGGAATACCAGCGCGGGCCCAGGATCAGCAGCATGTCGTTTCTCTGAGCGACCTGAACAAAGACGCCGCGCGGCCGGCCCAGACGCGCCAATCGAACGAAGAAGCCATTCGAACGCTTCTTTCTTCCGACCAAGCGCAAAAAGCGCTGAAGTCCGCCAACCTCGACTATCAAAGGGTCGATAAAGCGGTCGGCCAACTGAGCGATGAAGATCTTGCCAAACTGGCCGCGCGGTCCCGCCAGGCGCAAAGTGATTTTGCCGCTGGACGCATTTCGGATCGCGATCTGCTTTGGATCATCGTGATCGCGCTGGCCATTATCGTATTGGCGGTCGCGCTGCGCTAGTTCTTAGAATTGGGGGTGATTCCCTACGCGGATGAACCGGATCGCTCTCGGTTTGCTCTTGCTTCTTTTCCTGGGACGCGCGGTTCAGCCGGCGCCCCAGGAAACCGCGGGAGTGTGGCTCGAGGTGCCGTACGTGAAACAGACCGAGGACGGCTGCGGGTCCGCCGCTATATCCATGCTCTTGCAGTACTGGAATGCTCATGGTGCGGGGATTGACTCTCAGCGCGCCGACGCCGCGGCAATCCAGAAACGGCTTTACACGCGCAAAGTCCATGGCATTTATGCTTCCGAGATGGAAGGTTATCTCAAAGAGTCTGGCTTTCGGGTGTTTGCTCTCAACGGGGATTGGAAAGACGTTCTCGAACAACTGAAGCAGGGCCGGCCGTTGATCGTGACTCTTCAACCGGGCGACGCCAAGGCCCCTCTGCACTACGTGGTGGTGACCGGCGTCGATTGGCAAACCGGCGCCGTCTTCCTCAACGACCCCGCGCGCGGCAAACTTCTGCGGATCGAGCGCGCGGATTTCGAAAAGCAATGGCGGCCGAACCGCAATTGGATGTTACTGGCTGTTCCCGAAAAGGTTTCGTGATCCTTATTCTTGTTGCAGTTTTGGCGCTCGGGCTGCCCGCGTTCGCCCAGGAGCACGCCTCCGATGAAGCGCGTCTTCCCGCCGCTCGGAAGGCGTTCGATGCCGGCCGCTGGGAGGAAGCCGCGAAGCCGGCACAAGGTCCCGCGGACCAATCGGCGGACTTGGATTTTCTGGCCGGGCTCGCGCTGGCTCGTTTGGAAAAATGGGACGAGGCAAAAGCAGCCTTTGAGGCGGGAGCGCGCAAGGCCCCGCGGGATCCGCGGTTCTTGGTTGAGCTGGCGGGCATTGCCTACAAGCAAAAAGATTTTCGAACGGCAAAAAATAAACTTCACGCTGCCCTAAGACTGAAACCGCAGGATTCCTATTCGAGCGAATTTCTCGCTACGATTTATTTCCTCGAAGGCAATCTCGAAGCCGCTCTCAGGTATTGGAATCCCCTGGATAAGCCGCGCCTGCGGAGCGTCGTCTTCGCGCCAACGCTGCGGCTGAAGGATTCACTTCGGAACCACGCGCTAGCTTTTAACGCTCCGCAAGTCTTGACCGGCGATGCGCTGCTCGCGACGCAGGCACGGCTGGACAATCTGGGCGTCTTTTCCAGCCTGCGGATCGAACTTACTCCGGTGGACTCCGGGAATTACGACCTGAAGCTGCATCTCGCGGAGAGAAACGGCTGGGGCGAGTCGAAACTAGAAGGCATTATTTCGCTCTTGAGCGGCTTGCCTTATGCCACGGTCTATCCGGAGTTTTACAATCTCGGCCGTGATGCTGTGAATTTGACCGCCCTCGCGCGATGGGATTCGGAAAAACGCCGCCTCTCTCTCTCGTTTTCCCTGCCACTTTACGGCGACCCCAGCCTGCGCTTGCACCTGTACGCCGATGCGCGCAACGAGAATTGGAACTTGGCGCAAACTTTTCTAGGTTCCGGCACGCCGCTGACGGACTTGAACATGCGTCGCGTTGCGGCGGGAGCCGAAGTGCAATCCATCGTGAATGGCCGCTGGAGCTGGAGCGCCGGCGTGGAAATCGCCAACCGGAATTTCCGAAATCTCAGCGGTCTCACTTCGCCAAGCGAGCGCCCGTTTTTTACTGATGCCATCTCTGTTGCGGCGCGGCTAGGCGTCCAAGGATCTCTGTGGCGGTTGCCGGAGCGCCGTTTCACGCTGGATTCCTCAGCCGAAGCCAGAGCCGGCAGGGAATTTGCGAATGAACTTGGTCCATTCGCCACGCTCCGCGGAGCGCTTCGCGCGCGTTGGTTTCCGCGCGCCAAGGGCGACGACTATGAGATGCAAGGGCGAATTCGCGCGGGAGCGACAGCAGGCAAGGCCACGCTCGATGAACTATTCGAATTGGGCATCGAACGCGACAACGACCTCTGGCTTCGCGGCCACGCCGGTACGATAGGCGGCCGCAAGGGGGCTGCGCCACTCGGGCGGCGCTTTTTTCTGGCCAATTGGGAATTGGACAAGAACATTTATCAAAACGGCTTCTTCACCTTAAAGCTCGGCCCATTTGTCGATAGCGGCGCGGTGGCCGATTCCTCGGGCCTTTTCGGTTCGCAACGTTGGCTCTGGGATACCGGCGCGCAATGCAAAGTCCGGGTCCTGGGAGGTTTGATGGTCGTTCTATCCTACGGAAGAGATTTGCGCGGCGGACGGAACGTCTATTATGGTACGGTTCTACGCTGATTCTTGGCGGCGTTTCTGGCCAGGATTGCGGATTTCAGGGCTGAGGTAACCCGGCGGCTCTTTCCTCCGTCTTAGAGGAAGTTCGAATGGCGGCCGGGGTCCTGAACGAGTGGTTAGTGCCGCGACCTCAAACTTAATTCAAACAGGGGCTGGCAATGTCAAATCGGTATTTTTCTGCTGGATGCATCCTTGCGGTTGTCGGTGTTTTGGCCGTAGCTCTGGCCGGCGCTGGCCTGCGTGCGTCGCCGGGGGCGGCGGATAAGCCAAGTTCGTGGGGATTCGACACCGCGAATCTCGACAAGACCTGCAAGCCCTGCGACGACTTCTACCAGTTCGCCATGGGCGGGTGGATCAAATCCAATCCCATTCCGCCGGAATTTTCGAGCTGGGGCACGTTCACACAACTGGCGGACAACAACCAGCAAAACCTTCGCCAGATTCTCGAAGCCGCCGTGAACGCCAAGGCCGCGCCGGGTTCGAACGAACAAAAGATCGGCGACTTCTATGCAAGCTGCATGGACACGACGGCGATTGAAGCCGCCGAGACGAAGCCCATCGAGCCGGAACTGGCGCGGATTGCCGCAATCAAAAATGAAGCGGATCTGCAAGCAGAGGCGGAGCGGCTGCACAGCCGGGGGGTCGGCGCGCTCTTTCGTTTCAATTCGGCTCAGGACGCCAAGGACAGCACGCAAGTCATTGGCGCTGCCTTTCAAGGCGGCCTGGGTTTGCCGGAGCGCGAATATTACCTGAAGGAAGATGACAAATCGAAGCAGCTTCGCGATTCCTACGTGAAGCACGTTGCGAAGATGTTCGAGTTGCTCGGCGATCCGGCGGACCAATCGGCTGCGGAAGCGGCCACGGTTCTGAAAATCGAAACAGCGCTGGCAAATGCCTCGATGAAAAATACCGACCTGCGCGATCCGGACAAAACCTATCACAAGATGTCGCTTGCGGATTTGAAGACGCTGACTCTGAATTTTTCCTGGGAAGCTTATTTCCGGGCGGCGGGACATCCGGATTTGAAAGCGATAAACGTCGGCCAGCCGGACTTTTTCAGGGCTCTCGACGCGCAATTGACCGCGACTCCCATCGACGACTGGAAATTCTACCTGCGCTGGCATCTGGTGAATGCGGCGGCGGCCGGCCTCTCCGAAAAATTCGTCGACGAGGATTTTGATTTTCGAGGCAAGACGCTGACCGGTACCAAGGAAATTCAGCCGCGCTGGAAGCGCTGCGTGCAGGCGACCGACCGCGTGTTGGGTGAAGCGCTGGGCCAGGTCTATGTGCAGAAGCATTTTCCGCCGGCGGCTAAAGCCCGCGCGCTCGAGATGGTCCACAACCTGATTGCCGCGCTTCGCGATGACTTGCAAACGCTGCCCTGGATGGGGCCGGACACCCGTAAGCAAGCAACTGCGAAACTCGAAGCGTTCGCGGTTAAAATCGGATACAGCGATAAGTGGCGCGATTATTCCGCGTTGAAAATCGACCGCGGGTCCTATGCCGAAAACCAGTTGCGCGGCGCGGAATTCGATTTCGCGCGCCGCCTGAACAAGATCGGCAAGCCGGTGGACCGCACGGAATGGGGCATGACGCCGCCAACCGTCAACGCCTACAACAATAGCAGCATGAATGAAATCGTCTTTCCCGCGGGCATCATGCAGCCGCCCTTCTACGATCCCAACGCCGATGACGCGGTGAACTACGGCGGAATGGGGGCGGTGATCGGACACGAAATCACGCACGGCTTCGATGACCACGGCAGCAAATTCGATGGTCAGGGCAATTTGAAAGACTGGTGGAGCCCGGAAGACCTGAAGAATTTCAAGGCCCGCGCCGCTTGTGTCTCCGATCAATTCGACGCCTACGTCGTCGATGGCGACTTGCACGAAAACGGCAAGCTGGTTTTGGGCGAAAGCATCGCCGACCTGGGCGGACTGACGATCGCATACGCCGCGTACGAAAAATCCCTCGCTGGCAAGCCGCGGCCTGCGGACAAAGACGGCTTCACTCCCGAGCAGCGCTTCTTCCTCGGCTGGGCGCAAGTTTGGGGCGCCAACGAGCGGATTGAATTCGCGCGGTTGATGGCCAACACTAACCCGCACCCGCTGCCCAGGTTTCGCGGCAACGGACCGCTTTCGAATATGGCGGAATTTGCCAAGGCCTTCGGTTGCAAGAAAGGCGAGGCGATGGTGCGCGAGCAAACCTGCAAGATTTGGTAATCAAGAACAGCGGAAAAATACGAAGCAAGTTTAATAGATCTTCGACGGAGGACCGCAAACTTCAGCTACGGCCCGTGAATTTCGGCGTCCTCCCGCTGCTTACGGTGGGATGCCGCGCTGGAAGTGGAACTAGAAGTGGAAAACAATTCCGCCGGAAAGCTGGAAGTTGTTCTGGGATTGCTTGAAGAAGCCGGTGCGCACGTAATCCCCTTCCAAGCGGAAGGAGATGCGCGGGTTCCAGCGGTAATCGGCGCCACCACCCGCCTTGACGACGTAAGAGTTGCGGCTGGATCCTGCGATTTGGGGCTGTTCGTGAGCGCCGCCAAAAATTCCGTGCAGCCAGGGTTCCCACTGTTTTCGCCGCCAGGCGATCTTCGGGCCGCCGCCAAAGGTCGCTATCTTCACGTGTTCGCCGACGAGAATTGTGGGGGCAAAGACAGCGGAAATATTTCCTTCGATCGCGAACCACTCGTTCGTGAAGTAACCCACGGAAGTATTGACACCGACGGCGCTGGCATTGAAGACCGAGGATCGGAAGCGCAACCAACTCGCGGCGAGACCCAGCTCCCAGCGGTAGTCATCGCGGCCGCCATAGAGGAATTTCGGGTGCGGTGACGGGGCAGCCGGCTCGGCATTGTCGAGCGGCAGGGCCAGGGCCGTGGCGACAATGGGCGCGGCGAAAGCGCTAGCCGGTTTAGCCGCCGGCGCAGAAAAAGTGTCGGCAGCAGCAAGGTCGCTGAGAAGCGCCGCCTTGGCGGCGGAAGTCGCGGAGAAATCCGGAGCGGCGTTCCCCCGGTCAATACTTAAGACTGGCCCGCTGACTTGTGCCCGCGCGACACTCGCGGTGCCAAGCAGCAGCAATGCCGATAGCAATAGCCTCTTCATTCGATTCCCCTCAGAGGGCTGGCCCCACGATGGATTAAGCCACGTAGCTACGGTAAACAACAGCATGGCCATTTGTCCACGTTCTTTCGCGGAAATGGGACAAAAGAGAAAACGGCCGGACCGACGTGCGCTATCAGACCGAGAACGCGGGCGGTATGCGAGAAATTCCTGTCACTTGCTAACGCCGCTTTCTTGTTTCTAGGGCTCCCACTTCCAGTTGGCGAATTGCTGGCGCAGGGCGAGTTTTTTGAATTTGCCGACGGAGGTGCGGGGGATCGCGTCAAGGAAGACGAAGGCGTCCGGGAGCTGCCACTTCGCGAAAGATTTTGCGAGAAACGCGCGCAACTCTTCTTCTGTCGCACGGGCGCCATCTTTCAAGACGACGGCGGCGAGCGGGCGCTCCTGCCACTTGGGGTGCGGAATGCCGACGACGCAGGCTTCTTTGACGGCGGGATGACCCATCAAGGTGTTTTCGAGGTCGACGGAGCTGATCCATTCGCCGCCGGATTTTACGAGGTCTTTGGCGCGATCGACGATTTTGACGTAGCCCTCGGCATCCATGGTGGCCACGTCACCGGTGCGAAACCAGCCGTCGGCGGTCCAGCGATGGGCCTGGTCGGGAGCATTGTAGTAGCTGGCGGCGACCCATGGGCCGCGGATTTCGATCTCACCCGACGAACTGCCATCCCAAGGGACCCCTTCTGACTTGCGTTCGGGGCCTTCCGGATGCATCAAGCGAATTTCCACAAAAGGTGCGGGCCAGCCCTGTTTGGCGCGGACTTCGTATTTCTTGGCGTCGGGCCAGTCGTGCATGTGCGGGCGGAGTCCGCCGGAAGTGCCGATGGGAGCCGTCTCGGTCATGCCCCAGAGATGCTTGATCTGCAAGTTGAAACGATCGAGGCGGCGGATGAGCTCGAGCGGCGGAGCGGTGCCACCGCAAACGACGCGGACAGGTGCGTCGAATTTCCACCGGCCAGGATCTTTCTCAAGCGCTTCGAGGACGCCGATCCAGACGGTGGGAACACCGCAAGCGATGGTCACGTGCTCACCGGCCATCAGGCCAAGAACACTTTCCGGATCGACATTCGGACCGGGTAGAACCAAGCGCGCGCCGAGCATGGTGCAGGCATACGGCAGGCCCCAGGCGTTGGCATGAAACATCGGAGCAACAGGCAGGACGGTGTCGAACTGGCTCATGCCGAATACTTCGCCGAGGCCGCAAGCGAAGGAGTGCAGCACCAAGGCGCGGTGGGAATAGATCACGCCTTTGGAATGACCGGTGGTGCCGGAGGTGAAGCACATGGCCGCGCCGTCGTTTTCATCGATCCGCGGATAGCGGAAATCATCGCCGGCTTCGGCCAGCAGTTCTTCATAGTTCAAGAAGCCTTGGGGCATGGAGTTGCAACCGTAGGGCACGACGATCACTCGCTCGAAGGAAAAGGTATCGCGGAATTTTTCGTAGAGCGGCAGGAGCACATCGTCAATCAACAGGAAGCGGTCGCCGGCATGCCGAGCGATGGCGGCAATTTCATGGGGATGGAGCCGAAGATTCAAGGTATGCAGAATGCCGCCGCCGCAGGGAACACCGAAAAAAGCCTCGAGGTGGCCGGAGTGATTCCACATCATGGAGGCGACGCGGTCACCGGGCTGCAAGCCGAGTTTCGTCAAGGCCGCCGCGAGCCGGCGCGCGCGCCGATAAAAATCACCGTAGCAAGTGCGGGCGATGGACTTGTCCGGCTTGCGGGAAACGATCTCGACGCGCGGAAAGATCTTCCCCGCGCGCTCCAGAATGGTGGGGAGCGTCAAAGGAAAATCCATCATCGTGCCGCGCATAAGGCCTCTCGGGCGGGGAGCAAATCGGGCGAATCGTATCACTAATGCGGAGCGGAGTGGAAAGGCGAGGCCGGGCGGCTGGGGGAAAAGGAGTGTGCCGCTTCGAGACAATTTCAGTTGCAAAAGGGGTCAATTTCCGACAGGATGCCACTGACCGCTGAAGTGCCGGTCTCACTCCCCGCGGCGGCCCCGCTTTTTCGCCTCGCTGTGAACGACTGCAGCCTCTTCAGCGCGCTCCGCGACTCGCAATTCAGGTTCCGGGCAGAAGGAGTGAGAGGTGAAGAAGCTCTATATCGGCAACCTTCCGTTTTCCGCGACGGAAGACCAGCTCAACGAGTGGTTCTCGCAGATCGGTGTAACTCCCTCGGGCGTCAATCTGATTCGCGATCGATTTACGGGGCAGTCGCGCGGGTTCGCCTTCGTTGAAGTGACCAATGACGAAGACGCGGATCGCGCGGTGAACTCGTTGAACGGTCAGAATTTCGGCGGACGAAACCTCGTAGTGAACGAAGCACGTCCTCAGGCAGAACGCGGCAGCGGTGGCGGCGGCGGGCGCGGCGGCGGATACGGCGGCGGACGAGGTGGCCATGGTGGCGGCGGCGGTGGGCGTGGCGGCGGTGGCGGGCGCGGTGGAGATCGCGGCGACCGTGGCAATCGCTGGTAAGCAGGCCGTTCGAGTCTGAATGCGCAAGCGCCCCGGCTCCTCTCGGGGCGCGTTGGTCCTTCTCAGAGAGTCCTTCGTGGTACGTCTGCGTCAATCCCCCATCGTTGCGGCTCTCACATTTGCCGGTTCGGCTCGTCCAATCGTAGGAGAGTAGCGACGAAATTTGCCGCCTGCGGACAAGTCTTCGTGTTCGAGACATCCCGTTGGTGAACATGCGCGAATGTGTGTAGTGGCCCGTCGCATGTCCCGCCCCTGGTGCTTCTTCGGCGGGAACACAACAGAACTATGGGCCGGCCGTGACCTGGATGAACACGTTCCTCGCTCCGGCATCCCTGGCGAGTATCGCGAAACAATTCGTCCCGTAACGTGTTTGAAACACCAGGGAAGGAAAATAGGTAGCCGTCCGGTTTATGGAGTATAGGAATAGGCCGGAGAGCAATGCCGCAGTTTGCGGGGTACGGGATGGCCGGCAGGACGCAGGTGAACCTAATCGGCCGCGCGCGCATCCAAAGGTTTAAGGCAGACGTACAGCCATATAGGTGAACGATTTGCCGTGAAGCACGAAATGACGACCTGGCACAAACGCGATTGGCAACAATTTTACGAGCTGGCGCGGCGCCCCTGGCGCCGTCACCGTCCGCCGCGCCCGGTTTATCCAACGGGCATCAATCGTGTTCTGCCGGCCCAGGGTTTCAGTTTATCGGAGCTGGACGACGCGGGCGTGGATCTCGATCTCGCCGAGAGCCTCGGACTTCCTGTGGACGCCGGGCGCATCGGCGCTTACGGCCCCAACGTTACCGTTCTGCGCGATTTCATCCGTTCTTCCCGCCAGCCGCTGTAATCCCGCCTCCAAGCGCGGCTGCCGCTTCTAATCTTGGCTGTCGTTTCAGCTTAAGCCGCCGGAATTTTGTCCGTCCCGAGTCCTCCCCTTTCCTCTCCAAGCCGTCCAAAAGAATGCTTGACCCTGGAACGAGTTCCAGGGCCCATACTTTTGCTGTTTGGGAGAACTGCTTGTGGACCAAGAGATGCTTCGCTCCGGAAAGCTGGCCGAGTTGACGGGAGTCAGCACGGACCTGCTCCGGCACTACGAGCGCATCGGGATTCTGCCGCCTCCGGCGCGCCGTTCGAATGGGTACCGCCTTTACGCGCCGCAGATGGTGGCACGGGTGCTCGCAGCTCGGCGCGCGGTTACGCTGGGCTTTTCGCTGGCGGAACTATCGCGCATTTTCGCCGTACGCGACGGCGGGGGGATTCCCTGCCGAAGTGTGCGAGCCCTTGCCGGGGAAAAACTGCGCTGCGTCGAGCGTTCCCTCGCGGAATTGAAAGCGTTGCGCAGCGAACTCAAGGGGATTCTACGTGAGTGGGGCAGCCGTCTTGCTAAAACTCCGGCTCACCAGAGGTCGGGCCTTCTTGAATCGCTCACGGATTTCGCTGCCACACTCAAGTCCAATTCGAACAGCCTGAAGAAAGGATTTTCACGATCATGAATGCACCAATCATTGCGGTCGCATTTGCACTCTCTCTATTCACTGGAATTTCGCAGGAGAAGCCACACGACAAATCGCAGGAAAAGACTTCCTGCCCCATGCACGAGCAGCACAAAACTTCACAAGAGGATCAGCACCATCAAGGCGTCGTCGAGCGCGGCGACCAGGTGATGGGATTTTCGCATGAGAAGACCGCGCACCATTTCCGGCTTTACGCGGATGGCGGCGCCATCGAGGCCGAAGCCAACGACACGCAGGACACCGTGAGCCGTGACGCCATTCGCGCGCATCTCGGGCAGATCGCAACGATGTTTGCGGCGGGAGAGTTTTCCGCGCCAATGCTGATTCACGAGCAAAATCCGCCGGGCACGGAAGAGATGAAACGGCTTCGCGATGCCATTCAATACAACGTGGAAAGCACGGAACGCGGCGCTCGCCTCCGTATTACAACCAAGAACGCTGAGGCGCTTGAAGGCCTGCATAAGTTTTTGCGTTTTCAGATCGCGGACCATCAAACGGGGGATACGTCGGAAATAACGAAAATGCCATAGGCCCTTTCTCCCGCACTTTCTCCAGCAGTTTGTACGATGCGCTGGATGAGCGTAAAATAGGTGTTTCGCGCTCAGTCCAATGGCGACGCCATTCAACATCATCTCGAATATTCCGGCGATGCCGATGCCCTCCCCGGGCGCACACCCGCGGCCGGATTGGCTGCGTGTCAAGTTTTTCGGCGGCGAGCGCTACCAGGACCTCAAGCGCATCATGCGCACGCTCGACCTGCACACGGTGTGCGAGAGCGCGCGCTGCCCCAATATGGGCGAGTGCTGGGAACATGGTGCCGCGACTTTCATGATTCTGGGGGATATTTGCACGCGCGCTTGTGGGTTCTGCGCGGTGCCTTCAGGCAAGCCGGTCGGTCCGCCGGATGAAGAAGAGCCCTTTCGCGTGGCGGAAGCCGTTGCAAGAATGGGGTTGCGCTACGCGGTGGTGACCTCGGTGAATCGCGACGACCAGCCCGACGGCGGCGCGCATATCTTCGCGCGCACTATTGAAGAGATTCGGCGGCGCGTTCCCGGCTGCAAAGTCGAAGTGCTCATTCCTGATTTTCGCGGGGATTGGAATGCGTTGGACGCCGTTCTTGCCGCGCGCCCGGATATTCTGAACCACAATACGGAAACCGTGCCGAGACTCTACCGGCAGGTCCGCAAAGGCGCGGTGTATGAGCGCTCGCTCGAGTTGCTGCGCCGTTCCAAGGAAGCGCATCCGGAAGTTCCGACGAAGACCGGTCTGATGCTTGGGCTTGGCGAAGAAAAGGACGAAGTCCTTGCCACCATGCAGGATCTCGCGGCTCAGGGCACGAACATCCTCACGCTCGGACAATACCTGCAGCCCACGCGTGAGCATCTGCCCATCATTCGCTACATACATCCCGATGAATTCGCCGAATACAAGGTGCTCGGTGAAGCCATGGGCTTCAAGCACGTCGAAGCCGGCCCGCTGGTGCGTTCTTCCTACCACGCCTTCGACCAAGCCGAATCCGCGATTATTGGATCTCGCCGCGTATAGAGTCATGCAAGCATGTAAGAAAAGCGGCGGCAAGCCGCCGCACTCCAAATCATATTGTGTGAGACTCAGTAAGTAGTTCCCGCAATGTTTCGCGCATATTTTGAATTACTTGGGGGCGGCGGTGGACCAATCGGTGAAGGGAACAGCGCGGCCGCCGCGAATCACAGTGGGCAGCACGTTGTCAAAGCCCTTGTGGTCTTTTGCGGAATAATCCAATTTCAGTTGCGGCCCCAGCCCAATATCGAGTGCATGGATTGACTCGATGCCGCGAATCAGCCCCTCGCGCGTTAAATCTTTTCCCGCGCGCTTCAGTCCTTCTACCAGTACCATCGCGTCAACGAAGCCTTCCAGGCTCACAAAGTTCGGCTGTGCGGTGGGAAGGTATTTCGTCAGCGTCCGGCGATAGAGGGCGACCGTCTTGAACTCCGTCAGATAGTACGGCGGCACCACCTGCGTGATCACCGTGCCTTCCGCGTCCGCGCCCGCTTCCGTGATCAGTTCATCGGTGCCCACGAAAGATACCGTCAGGAAGAGTGGCTTCCAGCCCCTGGCGTGCGACTGCCTGAGGATTGGCGCCACGGTATTCGAAGGCCCGACCAGCACGACCGCCTCCGGATTCGCCGCCTTCACGGTGTCGATCGCTCCACCCACCTGCGCCGTTTGCCGCTGGTACGATGCGACGGCAATCGGCTCGGCGCCATGGGCCTTCAGGGCTGCCTTCACCCCTTCGAGCACCGCCGTGCCAAACGCATCCTCGGGGTATATCACGCCGACTTTCTTGTAACCGAGCGTCCCCCACAGGCCGTCGATTTGCTCCCGCGTTTCGTCAAAATAGGACGCGCGAACGTTTATTACCCAGTGCCGCAGCGGCACATACAGCGTTTGCGCTCCCGTGAAAAGCCCGACCAAGGGGATTTTGTTGCTCTCCGCCAACGGAATGTACTTCACGGCAGTGGGAGTGCCCACGAAAAAGCCGAGGGCGAAAACTTTCTGCTCCATCAAGCGGTTGAAGCACGCTTCTGTTTTCGCCGGATCGTAGCTGTCGTCGTAAGCGAGCAGTTTTAGTTTGCGCCCGTCCACGCCGCCGGCATCGTTGATCATGGCGAAGTAGGCCTTAGCACCTGCCACCGTTTCCGTTCCCAGGAAGTGTGACGGCCCTTCCAATGCGGAGCACGACCCGATGAGGATTTCCTTATCGGTGACGCCTGGCGTGTTTTGCGCCGGTAACGGGGTAGAAAACGTTAGAAGAGATCCCAAAAGCACCGCGAGGCCCAAGGCGCACTTCGAAGTGTTTTTTTTCATCTTACTCTCCGTTTTGAAGACACGGCCCCGGTGATAGAAACTTCTATTCCTCTTGTTTAGTCCTGCAGACGAGGTATGTCAATGCGTTTGGTGTGCCGCTGAGCGCAGCGGTTAGCGGTGATACCTGTGGCGGGTGCCCAAATAGGCAGGAACGGAGAGCAGCAATAGCAATAACTAGCGCTTCATGCGCGGGCCGAACACAACAAGCAAGATGCCCGCGATCAGCGAGGTTATCGAGACAGCGGCCGGGATTTGTGCGGTTTTTTCCTCGTCCACGGTGGCTTTGATGGGGCCGATTTTCGCTACTTCTTCCTGTTTGTGATAGCTGAAACTGGGGTGGACAAGTCCGATCACTCCGAAAACCAGGAGGATGATTCCGAGAAATATGACGAAACGCTTCATAGGCCAGAACCTATCACAACCCCCGCGATTTGCGTTAGAAATCCAAGCGGACACACCCCTGCGCCGGCTACGCACAAAGGATATCTCGATTGATTTGCAGAAACTTACGAGCGGCTGGCGGCTGCTGTTGCGGCTGCAGCTTTCTTGGCGGCCTTGGCGGCGGTAGAGGCCTTGCGGCGGCGTTTGGTCTTCGGCGGAGTGGCGGGCGCTTCGCCGATCAATTCGGCGGTCATGATGCTCGTGACGAACAGCTTGGCGCCATGATCGTCAAAATCGACGGCGGTGCGTTCCTGGTCGGAAGCGGTCACGATACCCAGGCCGTACATTTCATGCTTAATGGTCTGACCTTCCTGCATTACTTGCACAACGTCCTCCTTGACCGCTCTCGCTGTTAATCTCGATTCGAATCTCTTGGAAGAGAAGCTCCCGAACCATCGGGGGGCTTTCCCGTCAGAGACTAGAGGCTGGTAACGTTCTCAGCCTGAAGGCCCTTGGGGCCCTTCTTTACTTCAAACTCCACGGCTTGACCTTCGTTGAGCGACTTGTATCCTTCCATCGCGATGGCGGAGAAGTGCACGAAAACATCTTCTCCCGTCTGGCGCTGGATGAATCCGAAGCCTTTAGAAGCGTTGAACCACTTCACTGTTCCTTGTTCCTTCACTGTCCGGCCTCACACGCGCAACTCCGACCGGGTCGAAGTCCACGTTATTGGAATTGCGTTGCGTCTCTCGGTTCGTTTCTTGGTGACCGCAAAGGATGTCCTTGCAGAGCCTCGAACGAGTCAAAACGTAGTACAAGAGCAACAAACGCTATGTAAAGAGTATCACAAAAATGACACTTTGTCCACGGCCCCGAGCCGGGAACGAAATCCCCGGATGACCATGTAAGTAGTTGACAATACACCTGTTATAGGAAGACCAAGGCCCAAAATGACTCGCGATGGTGCTAGGTAACATTTACTCCAGTGATTCAGGCTGGAGGCTCAAATCACCCTCACCAGTAGCCTTCTTTTCCCAGTACTTGCCGACCCATGCCTCCCAGCTCTTTCCAGCGGCGGTGTCCCGGCCGGTGAAAGCAAGTGCCGCAATATCGGAGTAGGCAATTTTCAATTTTTGGTGCGAATCCTTGGGCAGAACTCTCACAAAACTGGTCGTAAGGGATGAACCCGTCGTCCGATCGAACAAATAACCTTCGATTCTTGAATTATCTTTGAGAGTCAGTGTCACATCGCCGCGATAGTCGAAGGCTTTTTCCAGAGCGATGCGTAACTCTTCCTCGGTGGCCAGTTTGGGCACCCAACCTTGCACGCTTTCATGAATGGTGCCGGGGGCTACTTCCAGAGTGTCAGGGTTTAGCGGAGATCCTTCCGTATGGCTTGGACGATCGGCGTGGCGCGGACCGGTCACGCGCGCGTCTCCTCAAGCTGGCTCTTGTCGGATTGGATCTGAACGAGAGGATTATAGGAGTGCACCGGTTTTGACGGCTCGTTCAACATAGCGAGCGCGTCCGGATCACTGTATTTCGTGGACAGCTCTGCTTTTATGGTTGCCCATAGTCCGCGCAGGCCGCTGAACGTATGATCCACCGCCGAAGCCTCGTATCCGCTGTGTACCATGCAGTTCGCGCACTTCGGATTGCCGGACTCCGTGCCGTAATTCTGCCACTCAGTGGTGTCGAGCAACTCTTGGAACGTGTCCACGTAACCGTCCTGCAACAGATAGCAGGGCTTCTGCCACCCGAAGACGTTATAAGTTGGCATGCCCCATGGAGTGCAAGCGTAGGTTCGCTTGCCCATCAGAAACTCGAGGAACAGCTTCGACTGGTTGAATTGCCAACTCGCTTTGCGATTCGACAAAATAGCCCGGAACAAGCGCCGCGTGCGAGCCCGCCCGAGGAAGTGCTTCTGGTCTGGCGCTTTGTCGTAAGAATAGCCGGGCGAAAGCATCATGCCTTCGACGCCCAGCTCCATCATTTCGTCGAAGAATGCGCGGACACTCTTGGGATCGGCGCCGTCGAACAACGTCGTGTTCGTGGTGACGCGAAAGCCCTGCTTGATCGCTTCCCGGACGCCTTCGATGGCCAGCTCATAGCCACCCTCGCGGCAAACGGAAAAATCGTGATGCTCTTTCTGCCCGTCCACGTGCACGGAGAAGGTAAGGTATTTGCTGGGCTTGAAAAGATGCAGTTTTTCCTTGAGTAGCAGGGCATTGGTGCAGAGATAGATGTATTTCTTCCGCGCCACCAGGCCCTCAACGATCTTGTCGATCTCCGGATGCATCAGTGGCTCGCCACCGGGAATCGAAACCATCGGCGTGCCGCACTCGTCCACGGCCTTGAAGCATTCTTCCGGGCTCAAGTCTGTTTTCAAAATGTGCGCGGGATATTGGATTTTGCCGCATCCCGCGCAAGCCAGGTTGCAGCGGAACAGCGGCTCCAGCATCAGCACGAACGGGTAGCGTTTTCGCCCTCTCAGTTTTTGCTTGAGGACGTACGTGGCGACCGTCCACATCTGTGAAATCGGTACCGGCATCTTTCTTGCTTATCTCCAAGAATGGATAGGGGTGTACCTGAGCCCCCAGGGGTCTCCTCGTGCCACGGAGCCGCAGGTCATTATTGTAACCGATAACCCTGCATTCGCCCTGCTGCTTTTTCTCAGATGCAGGGGCATGTTCCTTCGTGGCACCTTAAATGCACTTTGCTATCGGATGCCCCCACATGCGAAGACGGACTATCTGGCTAGCCTGGAAGGTTTTGCTTCTGCTTCAGGGGTAGAATCGACCCATATCCGAGGCAAAGAAACTGCTGCGCTTATGCCCCGAAACAATCTCGTGAGTCTCTTCGCTGACTTCGCTCGCTTCGCGGGCGATGCCGCTGTCATCCAAAGACGCGGCTATCGTCGGGAAAAGCTGACGTATAGAGAGCTGTACACGCACGCCGCCTTCTGGAGTCGAGCGCTCGCTGTACGCGGGGTTGTCCCAGGTGATCGCGTCCTTCTCTGGGCTCCAAACTCCGCCGAATGGGTCGCTTGCTTCTGGGGGATCCTCTTGCGTGGCGCCGTCGTCGTCCCGATGGACGGAGCCGCCTCCCCTGATTTCGTTCAACGTGTGATCAAAGATGCGGGCGTGAAGCTCATATTGCGCGACCGCCAGCAGACGGAGTTGCCCGGAGCGCCGCCCTCGATGATTATTAGCGACTTGCAGGATGTCGTGGATAGCTCTGCCCCTGCGACAGAAGCAGGCGTGGATCCTGGCGATGCGTCTACGCGAAGCACCATCGCCGAAATCCTCTACACTTCGGGAACGACGGCCGAGCCGCGCGGTGTCGTCCTCACCCATGGCAATTTTCTGGCGAACCTCGAACCGCTGGAGCGCGGTATCGAAGCGTATCGCAAATACGAACGCTGGTTTCACCCGTTGCGTTTCGTCACGCTCGTTCCGCTAAGCCACGTCTTCGGCCAATTCATGGCGCTGTTCGTCCCGCCGCTTCTCGGAGCCGCGGTCATTTTCGAACCGTCCAGCAATCCCGCCGAAATCATTCGCACCATAAAACAAGAAGGCGCCATCGCGCTCATCGCCGTTCCACGCATGCTGGATCTTCTGAAGGCGGGAATCGAGAGGGAATTCGAAGGCCAAGGCAAGTCGCAATGGTTGAACAGCACTCTTGAAAAGGCAAAAGGCAGAAAATTTCTAAAGCGCGTCTGGATGTTCCGCCGAATCCACCGCCGCTTCGGCTGGAAGTTTTGGGCATTTATCTCCGGCGGTGCGGCGCTTTCGAATGACACCGAGGACTTTTTCAAGCGCGCGGGTTACGGCCTCTTTGATCAGCTTGAATCACCCGTTTCACGCAACGGAAGGCTCCGTCGGCAAGATTCTCCCTGGCCGTGAATTCAGCATTGACGAAGACGGTGAAATCCTGGTCCGCGGCGAAAATGTTTCCAGCGGTTACTGGGAACAAGGAGCTCTGCGTCCCGCGGGGCAGCAAGGCTGGCTGCGCACCGGCGACCTCGGAGAACTCGACGCCGAAGGCAACCTGCGTTTCCGCGGGCGCAAGAAAAACGTAATCGTCACGCCCGCCGGCCTCAATGTTTTTCCAGAAGACCTCGAGGCCGTCCTTCGCAAACAGCCCGGCGTCAAAGATTGCGCGGTCATTCCACTCGAACGCGCCGGCAACGCCGAACCGTGTGCCGTCTTGCTGATGGAAGCGTTCGTGCCGAATGGGGCGCAAGCTTCAGCGGGCGCCCGCACAAGTAAATTAGGAAATGATGCTGCACGAACTGCCATCGAAGGCGCGAACGCGTCGCTTGCGGAGTATCAGCGGATCCATGCCTGGATCGCCTGGCCCGGCTTTGATTTTCCCCGCACACCCACTGGCAAGCCGCGCCTTTCCGTTATCGCAGCCCGCGCCGCGCAAATCTTCGCCGGAGGGCAAGTGGGTGAACCGGGGAGCGCAGGGGCGGACTTTAGTCCGCCCTCCTCGTCGCGCAGCGCGCTCGATCAACTGCTGGAACGCTTTCACAGTTCGACGGGCGGAGGTTCGCGGGCCGACAGTCACCTCGAACAGGAACTAAACCTCTCCTCTCTCGACCGCGTGGAGCTACTGAGCGCCCTGGAGGAAAGGTTTCACGTGGAACTAAACGAAACAGCCTTCGCCGATGCCAAAACCGTTGCCGACGTCGAGCGCGTCCTGCAACAGCCGTCCGCTCGCCGCACCGAATACAGCTATCCGCGTTGGACCCAGCGGGAGCTCGTTCGCTGGCTCCGCTTCGCGGTCTACTACGCCCTCGTCTGGCCCGCCACGCAAATCCTCGGCCATCCGCGCATCGCGGGCCGCGAGAATCTGCGCGGCTTGCGCGGCCCCGTCCTTATCGTTTCAAACCACATCACCCGCCGCGCCGACATCGGCTTGATACTCGCCGCACTGCCGCCACGATTCCGCCATCGCCTCGCCACAGCCATGGGCGGCGAAACGTTGCAAAACATGCGCCGCCCGCCAAGCGATTGGTTCTTTGGCCGGCGTTGGGCTTATCAGCTCGGCTACTGGCTTGCCACAATGCTCTTCAACGCTTTTCCGCTGCCGCAGCTTTCCGGCTTCCGCGAAAGCTTCCGCTTCGCCGGCGAATCTGTCGACCGCGGCTACAGCGTGCTCGTCTTTCCCGAGGGCGAAGTCAACAATTCCGAAGATGGCCGCATGGCTCCTTTCCAAAGCGGCATCGGCCTCCTGGCGGAAAATCTGGGCATCCCGATCATCCCGATGCGCCTCGACGGCGTGTGGCAAATGAAGCGCGAACACCGCCGCCTCGCCCACATCGGAGAAATCACCGTCCGCATCGGCGCACCAGTCACTTTTTCACCCGGCACACCCCCAGACGAAATCGCCCGCCGCCTCGAATCCTTGGTTCACTCTCTGTAGGGACGCAGCATGCTGCGCACTAATCGGATGCTGCGTCGCCGGGAAGTCTCTGTAATCTGCGGTCCCAACGTGCATCTAAATACTTGAGTGCGAGAGAACCGCGCCGCGCATCGGTAAGCAACCCGAGAGCTTCTGTGGCAAAATAGAAGGTTCATAGAGCTGGATTTATGGCACACCGTACGACCCTGGAAGAAGAGCACCCCGCAAAAACGCCGAAGGCGGCCAAGAAACCCGCGTCTGGCGACCTCGCGAAAGCAGCCGTCAGCGAAGAGCGTGAGCGCGTTTTCGACGCTTTCCGCCGCTGGGGCTACCTCGAAGCGACTCTCGATCCCCTAGGCGTGTTTGAGCCGTTGAAACGCCCGGACCTTGACGCGCTGACTAGCGAAGCCGCCGAAGAGGCCCGTCGCCTCTACTGCGGCACGGTGGGCGCCGATTTCATGCACCTGCCGGAGCCGGAACGCCGCCGCTGGATCGCCGAACGCCTCGAATCTCCGCCAAGCCAAGTCGATCAGCAAAAAATCCTCGAGCGGTTGATTCGCGCCGACCTTTTTGAACAGGTGTTGCAAGCGCGTTACCTGGGCACCAAGCGATTCTCGCTCGAAGGCGTTACCGCGCTTATACCGCTGCTTGATTCCATTTTGGACACCGCGGGCGAGCACGGCGCGCTTGAATCCATCATGGCCATGAGTCACCGCGGCCGTCTGAACGTAATGGTCCACGCGGCATGCAAGACGCCACACGAAGTGGTTGCTGGTTTTGAAGACGTCGATCCCCGCAGCGTCCTCGGCGCGGGCGACGTGAAATACCACGTAGGCGCGACGGGCACCTACGTCACGAGCGCCGGCAAAGAGATCGGCATCCATCTTGTTTCGAATCCGAGCCATCTGGAGGCCGTTGATCCGGTAGCCGTGGGCCGGGTGCGCGCGAAGCAAACTCGCTACGGTTTGCGCGGCCCCTATGTGGATCGTTCACGGGAAACGCAAAACAAAGTCGTCCCCATCGTCATGCACGGCGACGCAGCGTTCGCGGGCCAGGGCATCTGGGCGGAAACTCTCAATCTCGCCGATCTCAAGGCCTACACCGTCGGCGGCACCATTCACATCATCGTGAACAACCTGATCGGCTTTACGACCAAGCCCGCGCAGGAGCATTCCTCGCGCTTCGCCTCCGATATCGCCAAGCGCCAGTCCGTGCCGATCTTCCACGTCAACGCGGAAGACCCAGATGCGGTCGTGCGTATCGGAAAACTTGCCGCCGAATATCGCTCCACCTTCGGCAGCGACGTCGTCGTGGACCTCATCGGTTACCGCCGTCACGGCCACAGCGAAGTGGACGATCCGACCATCACGCAGCCCCTCCTTTACGAGCGCATCAAGAATCATGCTCCGCTCTGGAAAATTTACGCCGAGCACACCGGCATCGACTCGTCCCTGACGGCTGAGGCAGTCCGCAAGGAATACGAAGAGGAGCAAACCAAGGCCCGCGCGCTAAGAAAAATACCGCACCTGCGCAAACTCCCGGACTACTGGGCCCCGTATCGGCATGGCCGTTACAAACCTGAATATGAGGTCGATACCGGCCTCCCGCAAGAAGAACTCGCGGAAATCACCGACGGCCTCGTTCGCGTGCCTGAGGGATTTCACCTTCATCCGAAAATCGCGAAGCTTCTCGAACAGCGCGCGGAAATGGGGCATGGCAAGCGTGCCGTCGATTATGGTTTTGCCGAGATGGTGGCGTTCGGTTCCATACTTCTCGAAGGCAATCCCGTGCGTCTCACGGGGCAGGATACGGAGCGCGGCACGTTCAGCCAGCGCCACGCTGTGCTCATTGACACGAAAACGGAGCACAACTACCTCACGCTCTCGCATCTTTCCAAGCAACAGGCTTTCTGCGAGATTCACAACTCTTCGCTTTCCGAGGCCGGCTGCCTCGGTTTCGAATACGGTTTCAGCCGCGACTATCCCGAAGCGCTCGTTTTGTGGGAAGCGCAGTTCGGCGATTTTGCCAACGGCGCGCAGGTCATCATCGACCAGTTCATCAGTGCTGGCGAAGATAAATGGAACCTTCCAGCGGGTCTCGTGATGCTTTTGCCGCACGGCTACGAAGGCCAGGGGCCGGAGCATTCCAGCGCACGCATGGAGCGCTTCATGCAGCTCGCCGCGGAAGACAACATGCAGATTTGCCAGCCCTCGACCGCCGCGCAGTATTTCCACCTGCTGCGCCGCCAGGTGCGCCGAGTTTGGCGCAAGCCCCTCATCGTCTTCACGCCCAAGAGCATGCTGCGCCATCCCGATGCCAGCTCCAACATCGAGGAATTCACCAAACCGCGCTTCCTGCCGCTGGTTCCCGACCGCGAAGTGCAGGACGCCCGCCGCATCCTCATCGCCAGCGGAAAAGTCGGCCACGAGTTGCGCGCCGAACGCCGTCGCCGCAAGGACACGAATACCGCCATCTTCTTTCTCGACCAGCTCTACCCGCTGCCGCGCACCGAAATTACCGCGGCCATCGAGGAACATCCCAACGCGCGTGAGATCGTCTGGGTTCAGGAAGAACCCGGCAACATGGGTGCGGCAGGCTATGTTTTGCCGCGGTTCGAACGCCTCGCGAAAGCCAGGGGGCTCAACATTCGCTCGGTCAAGCGTTCCGCCAGCGCCAGCCCGGCAACCGGCTC
>WNFF01002736.1_pt1 | contig 31849 bp, 26 predicted proteins | sample 5400441 | NCBI WGS metagenome assembly WNFF01 (sample SAMN13153345, study PRJNA577476) | soil metagenome | isolation source: 120 cm saprolite under Douglas fir tree site 2 hole 3 replicate 1 | place: USA:California | collected 2015-04-18
GTCTGTCACCGCTTCCTCGCCCATCGCATCACGGGAAAGGCTGCTCATTGCATGAAACGACTCGATGTAGTCATCAAGGGATTGCACGAATGGGACAGGAACGGTGCGTTTTTCTCCCCGCAACTGAAAGAGGCCGCGCACCTCCAGTTCCTTAATCAAATCGAAGGGCTGGTAGTCTCGATTGGTTGTCAATCTCTTGATAAGCTTGATCAGATCGTCGCTCCAGGGTAGAGGTGCGTTCTCTGTGTTAACAATAGCCAGGTAGCCATTGGCTGTAAGCATCTGGTGGAAGCGCGGGAGAACCACATCCCATTCCATCCAGTGAAGGCTTTGTCCCGCTGTGATCAAAGCGTAGGGCGGGTAAAGCGCAACATCCTCGGCGCGTCCATAAATCCAACGCAGTTTGGGGGAGTTGCCATCGGGGAGAAGTCGTCCTTTTTCAAGCATCGGTTGCGAAAAGTCTACTGCATCCACTCTCTCGACCAAAGGTACCAGCCAGCGAGCAATATCCCCACTGCCGCTCCCTACATCAAGTACGGCACGTGGTTCATCGGTGATCAGCTCTGACAGTATGCTAAACAGTTCCGAGGGATAGGTAGGGCGAAGATGATACCTGTCTACGACGCTCTGATCCTTAAATCGAGAGGCGTATTTAGTTCCGAGATAGTTCGGTCTTGGCATCATAGATAACCTCTTCCATTGTAAAAAATTATCGTAGCTCTGCTTGTATTGTGTCCCATAGATCCCGCACGTCCTGTTCAGTGGTGCGTAAATTGCCAATGGCTATACGAATAGTAAATTTACCATGCAGTTTGGTGTGTGAGAGGAAGAAGCGGCCGCTCGCATTGATGTCGTTCATGATGCGCTCGTTCAAGGCTTCTAGCAGTGCCTCATCATCCATTCCCAGTGGGTGAGCACGGAAACAGACGACACTAAAGGGGGCAGGAGCCATGCGTTCAAAATCGGGCGAGGCATCGACCCACCGAGCGACCAGTTGGCCTAAACGAACGTGCTCATGTATGCGCGCCGCCATTCCCTCCTGCCCGAAATAGCGCATAATCATCCAGAGTTTGAGCGAACGGAAACGGCGGCCAAGCGAGGTGCCGTAGTCCATCAGGTTGGGAACTTCCTCGCCCTTACTCTCGGTGTTGCGCAGGTACTCAGGGATGAGGCTGAAGGCAGCTTTGACGACATCGGGTTTACGGGTGTAAAAGACACTGCAATCCATGGGCGTAAAGAGCCACTTATGCGGGTTGAGAATCAACGTATCGGCACGCTCGCAGCCGGACAACACCCATTGCATGGAGGGATCGACGGCTGCCGAGCCGCCATAGGCGGCGTCAACATGCAGCCAGAGCCCATAGCGTTCGCATATCTCGGCGATCTGCGGTACAGGGTCTATACTCGTGGTTGAGGTTGTCCCCACGGTTGCAACGACGGCAAAGGGCCGCCAACCAGCCGCGAGGTCTTCGACGATGGCCTGTTCCAATTGCACAACATCCATGCGAAATGCGCTGTCCACGCCAATTTTGCGCAAGCCCGCCTGGCCCACACCCAGCACGATACCGGCCTTCTCGACCGAGGAATGCGCCTCCTGAGACGCATAGTAGCGCAGCCGCGGTATCTCGGCCCGGCCAGACATACCCTGCTGTCGGATATGGAGATCGGTCATAGCTTCACGGGCCGCTGCCAGGGCATAGAGCGTCCCTGAAGAGGCCGTATCGTTGATCACGCCAAACAGTGGAGAGGGTAAACCGAGCATCTGGCGCAGCCAATCGAGTGTCACCTGTTCGAGTTCTGTCGCTGCCGGTGAAGTACGCCAGAGCATGGCGTTGACGTTCAAAGCACCAGTGAGCATTTCGCCCAGAATGCCAGGGCCAGAGCCTGTGTTACTAAAGTAGGCCATAAACCCGGGTGCATTCCAGTGCGTAATGCCCGGCATCAATATGCGATCAACATCGGCCAGAATAGTTTCCATTGCTTCGGGCCGCGTTGGTGCATAACCCGGCAAGGATCGGCGAATATCGCCTGGGCTCGTTTCAGCAAGTACGGGATAGGTTGCAACACCCGCCAGATAGTCTGCTATCCAGTCCACTGCTTGATGGCCGTAATGTCGAAATGCCTGGGGATCCATGTCGCCAGTTGCGCCTGGCTGTTGTGCAACATCAAGTTGTTCCCGTTGTCTGCGTTCTTCCATTGGATTGAACCTCTCAAAAAATAATGCCCCCATGGGGATGGGAGCAGCATACCTTCATGGGGTAGAAGGTATTTCCTAATTATGGCATTACTTCAAGAATTTTGCCGCAAGATCGCGGGCACCTGGCTCAACCAGAATAGACCCATCTGGAAAAACAATGGTTGGGACACTCCGCTTACCGCCATTCACCTGCACAACATAGTCAGCAGCGGTATCGTCCTCTTCAATGTTGATATATTCATAGGGAATGCCACGTGTATCGAACCAACGTTTCGCCATACGGCAATCACCACACCAGAAAGTGGCATACATTTTGATTATTTCTTGCTTGTTTGTGGGATGCGACAAAATTTCCTGCACAGATAGCTCCTTTAAGTAAGATTTGTGATGGATAAGATACGTTTGTTTACCTGTATATTGCAACATACGGCTCTTATCAAATATTCCCGCCTGGTCGCATCTACTCTTCAGCCGTTTGCAATGCTGGCTTGTTGATGCGCTCCAATAGCAGGTCGAGGAACTTCTTACCACCGGTGGCGATCAGTCCCGGATTGCGTGCCAGGATACCCATCACCAGGCCCGCGCTAAAATCTCCACGCAGTGCCTGGGCCATCTGTGCCGGGGTCAGACGCTTCATCAGGTCAAGTGCGCCATCCCACTGCTCGTCGCTGTAATTGGCGATGCGTTTGTTAATCATGTAAGAAATATCCATGTCGCGCCCAAAACGCGCACGCCACTTCTTATCAAAGCGTTCCAGGTAAGCGGCAGAGGTATTGCCGGCTTTAACTGCTTTGGCGGCAACGGTGCCGGCCATTTGACCTGAGTAGATGGCAAAGCGAATACCCTCTCCAACTAAAGTAGAACCATGACCACCAGCATCTCCTGCCAGCAACAGACCATCGCGGGAGAAACGCTCAAGCGGCCCCACCGAGGGAAACAGCCCCGTATGATACTCAATCGGGCTGGCATCTTTCAATTTGTCAGTCAACTGTGGCACATTCCGTATGATATTATCCAGGTAGGTTCGCGCATCATCATCGCAGTCGGGATGAAGGACACCCACTCCCAGGCGCACCCGCCCATTGCCGCGCGGAAAAGCCCATGCGTACCCACGTGGCGCAAACTGGCTCCCCATAATCAGAAATAGCTCATCCTGCGGGTAATGCGGCGCGTACAGGTCGTACTCGGCACCGTATCCGTAGCGATGAAAAGCCTTGCCCATCTCTGCCCGCACTCCGACATGGCGCGAGAAACCACTGGCGTCAATGGTGACAGCCGCTTGCAGGCTGATACGCTCGCTCACATGGTTCTTCACCGCCACTCCACACACGCGGCCATCTTCCAGCAGGGTTTGTTCCACGGTATGGCGGACACGCAGAGTGGCTCCGGCTGCAACAGCCCTACCCGCAAGATGCTGGTACAGTCCGCGCACATCTACCACACAGGCAACGGCTGGATCATAGTGCAGAGGAACTTCTCGCTGTGGTGAAACAAAGACGACCTTCTTGATGAGATGATAGAGATGATCGGGAATGTGCAGTGCTTGCATATCGCTGACCCAACTGCCACCGCTTGTATGAATAGGATAGCCAATTTCGTGCTGGCGTTCCAGGATGAGCGTGCGCACACCCAGCCGGGCAGCCGCTTCACCAGCAGCTAAACCTGCTGGCCCCCCACCCACACCCCTGCATTTCTCTGATTTCTAGAATTATACCACGAAGAGTTATCACGCCGTTTAGGAACGTCCACTGTGCGGCACATTGCGCTTGCGTTCGCGCCAGGGAATCATGAAGAGAATGAGCATTATAGCCGCCACACCCAGCGATCCACCGACGATCAGGAGTGCCAATCCCCAACCTTCCTGGCTCAGGAGAGAAAGTGGCCCATGAGTACTATCGGACCCTAAAGGCACTATCTTCAGAGGCGTGCTCGTCGCTGTACTGATCGGAGTGGATGCTGTAATAGGAGAAGTGACTACGGTTGGGCTGGCAGCAGGGGTTGGAGAGGAACCGATGATGAGGAGTTGGGCCTGCGCGTGGAGGGCTCCGCTGGCAACGTCGACAGCATTTATCTCTGCCTGGGGCACATTCAAATTCACGGGCAGATGAAAAGCTCCGGTGATCGCACCATTTCTGTCTGACACAGGTGGAGTATCAAGTAAGGTCAGCGAGGTAGTACCCATGAGCAGCGTTAGGTTCACTGTTGTGCCTGCGGGCAACCAGTTGCTCCCTGTAAAGGCGATAATATCTCCACCCATGCCACTGCCTGGATTGATGCTCAGACTGGGTACGCCAGCTACGGATGCTCCCGGTGCCGCGAGAACCAGGTAACGTACAGACGAAATGACTCCCGCACTATCGGTAACGATAATTTTCCAGGTACCCACCGGACCACCACTCGGTAGTATTACATTCGAGGTGACAAAGGTGCCATTGTCCTGCACCTGAACACTGCTATCTCCTGGATAAGCAAATGTTCCGGGTACTCCCCGAGCATCGATATAGCTCAATTCCGCCAGGCCGGGATGAATGTTTTTGCCTCTCAAAGTGAGCGTTACGCCCAGTGGCCCTTGCTGTAAATTCAAGCTCAGATCCGCTTTAGAAGCTGCAAAAGCATATGTTGGAGTCGCCAAAATCAATACACTGAAAAGTATACATATGTTTTATGCACCTATTGCTAAATACTTTGCAAGCTGAACAGGTTTGCGTTCCATGTTTTTACATGGCTGAGGCAAGCGCACTCCTGAGCAGGTTTGCGTTTGACATAGCACCCTCCATATGCTATAATTAGAACATGATTTCAATGTAATTTGTACACTAATGAACAGCTTTGAAGGTTTTTTCATACATTGTTCTTGTTTAGTATTCATTCTTTTTGAGATAACAAGGATAGACTTGTAAAGGAGAGGAGCTGACCACCATGAGTATTATGCAGCTCACCCAGACCATTCACATTCTACCTACTCTGCCTGGTATGCAGAGCAAGCGTGCCAAACAACCCATGCTGCCCGGTATGGAGGTGGAGCAGGAGAGGCCAGCCGTGATTACGAACCGCCAGATTGCCGAGGTTCTTTCCGGCATCGCCGACCTGCTGGAATTTCATAAGAGCAATCCCTATCGGATCCAGGCGTATCGCAATGCAGCCCGTGGTGTTTTGGACTTGACCGACTCTGCGGCATCGATGATAGCTCGTGGAGAGCTGTTGCCTGTCCCAGGATTGGGTCAGCGTCTGCGATCTCGTATCACCGAACTGGTTCAAACGGGTACGATGACCTTTTATAACGACCTCTGTATGCAATCACTACCGGCTGGTGTCCGTGCGCTCATGGCGGTTGAGAACGTCGGTCCTCACACTGCCGTCCGGCTTTACGAAGAACTGGGCATCGATACACCGGAGAAACTCTGGTGGGCAGCACAGCAGCAACGTATTCGCAAGTTGCCCGGTTTTGGCGAACGCAGCGAAGCACGACTGAAAGCGGCAGCCGCGCAGCTGCGCAGGGGAAGTAATACTGCCTCTCTCAGTGGGGTAGCCTGAGACAATCAACAAGGTTACGAGCAAGAAGAGCTAGATGGAGGAGCGCAGCGTGCTGTGCTCCTCCATCTAGCTCTTCTTGCTCGTAACTCTGCTATTGGAGATGCCTCTTTGGATACGAATATGATAGAATGAAACGAGAGGGCGTCTAAGCATGACAACTTCATTTACAACGTGTTCATTTCCTATCAGGAGGCTATTTTTATGTCAGACGGCATGGCACATTTCGACATCCCAGGCGCAAAATCGCGTGAATTGATGGCACGACGCCAGGAGTTCGTGGCGCGAGGCGTCTCATCCACCATGAACGTATTTGCGGCAAAAGCTGATGGAGCTATGATTGAAGATGTTGATGGCAATCGCTATATCGACTTCGCAGGCGGCATCGGTGTGATGAATATTGGACATGCTCGGCCAGAGGTCACCAGGGCCATTGCAGAACAAGCGGCCAATTTCACGCATACCTGCTTTAGCGTGATGATGTACGAATCGTATATTGCTCTCGCCGAACGTCTCGTTCACCTGACTCCAGGCGATTTCGAGAAGAAAGCGATCTTTTTGAACAGCGGCGCAGAGGCTGTCGAAAACGCGGTCAAGATCGCCCGTTATGCCACAGGACGACCGGCCATTATCACTTTCGACAACGGCTACCATGGACGTACATTGATGACGATGACGATGACCGCTAAAGTCAAGCCGTATAAGCATCGCTTTGGCCCCTATGCGCCAGAGGTCTACAGAGCACCATTCCCCTATCCGTACCGCATGAATATGTCGCCCCAGGATGCTTCAGCGTACTGTATCCAGGAACTTGAGCGCATGTTTGTTGGGGAGGTGGCACCAGACCAGGTGGCCGCTATCGTCATCGAACCGGTACAGGGTGAGGGCGGCTTTATGGTGGCACCTCCAGGCTTCCTGCGAGCACTCAAAGCATTATGTGAGCAACATGGCATTCTGTTTATTGCCGACGAGATTCAATCCGGTTTCTGCCGTACAGGAGCGATGTTCGCCGTTCAGCACGATGGGGTTGCCCCCGATCTCATGATTGTCGCCAAATCAATGGGAGCGGGTATGCCCATTAGCGGAGTGGTGGGACGAGCAGAAATCATGGATGCCCCTCCTCCTGGCACTCTGGGAGGAACCTACAGTGGCAACCCGGTAGCCTGTGCAGCCGCATTAGCAGTTCTTGATCTCTTTGAGCAGGAGGATTATGCCGCTCGTTCACGCGAGGTGGGCCACGTGGTCATGGAACGCTTCTTGAAACTACAAGAGCAGTATGCTTTAGTGGGCGACGTGCGCGGCCAGGGTGGTATGGTCGCCATGGAACTGGTGAAGGATCGTACAACCAAAGAGCCGGACGCTCATGCTGCCAGCGATGTATTAGCAGCAGCACACCGCCGCGGGCTTGTGCTGATTAAGGCGGGAATGTACGACAATGTGCTGCGCGTCCTGGTACCTCTTTGCGTCACCGACGAGCAATTGAAACAAGGCCTGGACATCTTTGAGGAGGCTTTTGCATCTGTTGCCGAAGCAGCCGTAGCAACCACTACCTCTGTAAGCTGACTTTGAAGCCCCCGAATTTTCATGGTGTTGTCCTCCTCGGACAACACCATGAAAATTCGGGGGCTTCATGCTTACCATCTTCATTTCCTGGAACTTCTCACCTTTTTTTGATGCCGCTGCAGTATCTCATTTACTTGTTGCTCGTACTCTTTCCTGATATCCAACTCCCGAACATGCTGGCAACATGCACGCAATTCGTATAACAACGCCGAGTCTCCCATTGATCGTTGTAATTTTCGCTCATCGGTCAGGGCTAAATGCAGATATACCATTGGATAAGTTGTTTGTGATACAGCTTGCTTCAAAGACACAATCGCATCATCGATTTTGTCCTGCTTATAATAGATCCATCCTTTACAATCCGGGCAATTCCCTGGAAAGTGCAGCTTCACTGATCCGTTCAGATGTTTCAATGTTTCAATGTAGGTCTCAGCTTTCCCTATATCAACTAATGCATCATCGAGGTTCGTGTTTCGCTCCGCATTGGTGTAAGCTATACCCCAATATGCCATAGCCAGAATCTCTCCCAGAGCCATAAAGCCCACGGATTCTGCCTCAATAAGCTTGCCGACTGATATTTTTTGCGCTTCCAAAGTGCCTGCCTCTGAAAGCAACATGCCAAACTGCTTCAGAGCAGCATCGTACTCTTTATTTTTTATGTAGGCCCACCCTAAATAAAAAAGTGATGTCAGCCGCATTAATTCCTGAGTCTTCGCTATTCTTAAGTAAGAAATCGCTTCTTCATACTGACCCAATTCAAAATGCAGGAAACCAAGGAAATAGTGAATTGCTCGTTTCTCCTGCTGATGGTCTCCCTCGTAGAGGTCATGTGCCCGTTCCAGGTAGATGACGGCTTTTTGAAAGGCTGCACTTCTTTTGGGAAGTTCACGGTAATGTTTTGCCAGTTCTACATAAGCAACGCCGATCTTATAATGAATATCAAGGACATCCTTCCTGGGCAAAGAAGATGCCCCGATTTTATAGTGGATACTGGAAGTATCCAAATTTGATAAATCAGGCAGCTTGGCCATGGAGACATTTTTGCGTAGAAGTGCCTCTTCCCATGCAGCTATGGCATGTTCAAATTCGTTCAGCGTGAAATAGACATCACCGAGCGCCTCACGTTCAAAATAACAGAGAGGATCAAGCTCAAGTGCCTTTTTAGCCTCTTGTAATGCTTCATCATGGTGCTTCTGACTCAGTAATGCGTAGACTAATAATGCTCGCAATTCTTGATTTCTAATTTCTTGTGGATATTTTTCTTCGAGATGCTTAATAGCATCCCTAAAAAAGGCTTCAACTTGTGCTGCTTCATTCGAAGCAAGGGATAGGCCCCCAAGGCTAAGAGAAACTTGTGCATATATCCATTTTTGATCTTCTTGAGTGTATTGTGCAAGTTGATGCTTGACATCCTCGTGTCTCGAGAAACTTCTTTTCAGCCATTTTTAGATTTATTTTTTTATTCTTAGGAGTTCGTAAACAGTCTCGATAGGCCCGCAAACCTTCGCTAAATGTAGAGGTTGCTCTCCAGCGTACAGAACCGCTTAGCGCGAGGTCAGTGAACATACGGCACGCCAGTTCATTCACCATAGCATCATGAGTAGAGGTAATATCATCCACTGATTGCGTTGGCAGCGTGCTGTCAACTCGCCAGCTATAGGTTGCCTCGCCCCCAACCCTTTGCGCTGTCAAAGTGAGGATGTCTTTATCTTTGTGCAAACTTCCAATGATGCGCGGGCCTTGTACCAGGCGACCAATTAATGCTAACAGCGTACCAACGGGAATCTCTAATGGTCCCAGGCTAAACTTGGATTGAGCACTAATAGCACCGGTGAGAAACTGGCTGACATCCTCCACCTTAATCGTGGCGTCTATCGTCTGGTCCGATTTCGCTTCAGTTGAGATGGAGCGTTGTTCATCCACCACGTGGTACAGTTCTTGCAATTGGGCAAGCCTTACCACAAGCAGGGTAGCTAATCCTCTGGAGTCAGACTTCGGTGGGCTAACGGTGTAATCCATAAAATCTTCGATCACTACCCGTTTCCTGGCCTGCCAGGCCCACCAGAGCAGCCAGAGAAGAGTATATACGGCTAAAACATTCCACCATTGGAACCACGTTCCCGCTTTATGATGGAAAATAATATCATAGTTGTCGGTCGCCCAGATCGCTACGCCAGTCAAAATCAACCAGAACAATGGCGGTCGCCAACTTCTTGTCAACCAATAATAGAAACCACCAAAAGCACGAGACAGCCCCAAGGTTACGTAACGAAGGTTGGTTGAAATGATGGTCGACATAGCTTCTCCCCTACTAACTGTCAACAGACTACATTTTCCTCTTTTAACTTACACTCAATTTTTTCCCTACTTTTCTCCTTGTTTTATGTTCTACATATTACCATATATATCAACAAAAACGACACTATACACCGGTTAATGCAATAGTTTCTGATTCATGCCATTAAAAATTCCCTCGTTCAACCATCTCAATAAATCGCTGTTCCAGCTCATACGTACGCCGCCCAGGTTTACCCTCACCAATTACCACATCATTAATCTGCACTACCGGCATAATCTCCCTGGATGATGAAGTGATGAATGCCTCATCGGCCTGCGTTAACTCCTCCAGCAGAATGGGTCGCTGTTCAACAGGAAATCGACCGCGTGCCAGGTCAAGCACAACGTTGCGTGTGATGCCGATCAACACCCCTACCCCCGGTGTTACCAGCATATCCCCGCGAAAAATAAAAAAGTTGCTGCGTGTCGCCTCCAAGACATGCCCTTGCTCGTTCACAAAGAGCGCATCAGAAGCAGCGCGGCGCGCAGCCTCCTTCAAAGCGCGTATGGCAGCAAGATAGCTCGTTGTTTTGGCCTCGGGAGCAAGACGTTGCAAATTGGTGGTGATGAGCTTATACCCTTGCTCAAATCGCTGCATATCCCGTTCACCTAAAGGGGTAATCAGCACGGCAAGGGTAGGCTTCCCGATGGGCAGGATACTATCTTCGGTCACACCTCCCGTCACAAGCAGGCGAATTGTAGCGTGCTTATACGCATTCCGCTCGATAACCTCGTGTATAACCGTGGTTATGAACTCCTGCGACCAGGGTATTTCAAGTTCAATAAGTTCAGCCGAGCGGTAGAGACGAGTCAAATGCTCATCCAGGTGGAATGGGCGACGATCATAGGTGCGCATTGCTTCAAATGCGCTGAAACCTCGCAGTACCGCGACATCGTTGATTGAAAGAGTGGCCTCATGTGGATGTACCCAGTCACCACCAACATACCATAATGCATGATTGTCCATTGATTTTTATGCTCCTCCGTGGCTATGAAGAATAGAGCGCAGTGTAAATTTCGAGAGCGATCACCGAGGGTAAAATACCCTCGGTGATCGCTCTCGAAATTTACACTGCGCTCTTCTCTTTCAGCCAGGCAACCACATGTTCCGGCACGCTCATCGTCGAGAGGCGGCTCTGACGTACCAGGCTCCAGTCATCGAAAAGGTGGCTATCTTTGATCTCGCGCAGTGTTACTGGTTGAGTAAATTTGCGCACAAAAGCTATATCCACTACCCAACTCTTGCTGTTGGCTGGGTCTGGACGCGGCTCCGAGGTCACACGCGCCTGACCGACAATGGCCGATTCACCCGTACTGTGATAGATCAGCACATCATCGCCGGGGCGCATAGCCCTGATTGCTTGTAATGCGGCGGCATTGCGCACGCCATCCCAGGTTGTTGTCTTGTCATGCTCCAAATTATCAATGGAGTAGGTTTCGGGGTCGGTCTTTGCTAAGAAATAGGCCATAATTGCTCACTTCTTTCAACATTTTTTATTGGATGCCTCGATTACGAGAAAAGCTCGATGCTGACAAACGAGGTTACAATCACAGCATAGCACGAGACAATGTGATTGTGAAGCTCCTATCTTAATTGAGGGCGTGGTAACAGCACAGAAGCAGGCATGCGAGCAAAGCCGCATGCCTGCTTCTGTGCTGTTACCACGCCCTTTAAATCACCGCTCCCTGATACCTGGTCCACATCTCCGTTGCGAGTCCGTGCGCGTCAGCCACCACGCCGTAACGGGCGAAGTAGCGGCAAACGCGCTCGATATCGCGCATAAACAGCGAGTACACCTGTGGATTGTGGCGCGGATCGACCGCCTGGGCAAAATCGATGAGCGTGACAGCACCCTGCCAGTAAAGGATGTTATACTCGGACAGGTCGCCATGGATGCGATCATGGGCGAGACACAGCTCCACGTTGCGCATGACGCAGTCGAAGAGCGGCTGTGCCTCCTCATTCGCCAATGTAACTTCCCGGAGCAGAAGAGCTGGCTCATCTACATCGCCGATGTACTCCATCAGCACCGCGTTGCCGATCTGTGCCAGAGGTTTAGGCACATCAGCACCAATATTGTAGAGCAAGTTTTGCGTCTCGAACTCGTACTCAATCCAGGATGAAACCTGCGCGGCTCGCCCTTTATGACTGCTCTTGCCAACGCCGTGCTGGCGATGAACTCCTCGTACTACCCTGCCATTCCTGTCGTACTGCTCGCGGCTCTGCCGGTAGATCGCATCGTTCTTCAAGCTGCGGAACATGCGTGGGCGATAGACTTTCGCCGCAAGGTATGCTGCGCCGACCGAAGGATCGGCGGCGCAGCAGTAGACTGTGGCTTCTTTTCCGCTTTTGATGACATGCAGCACATCGGTGATCAGATTTTCTTCATAGAATCGAGCGAGCGATGAGAGAATCCAGGGGCCATCGCGCAGTGAAGCGAGAAAAGTCGGATTAAACTCCGGCTTGACACCACCATCCTTAAGTGCCTGCTCCTGAAGCCAACGCTGAACATCAACGTTGCTCTCGTAGCTTGCCTTCTTTGTTGGTTTACGCTGATCTGTAGCATCGTTTTCAACTTGCGCTTTCACAGTTAACGTTCCGTCGTCCCTGTCCTTTGGGTCAAATTCTGTATCTAAACTCAAAATGTACCGTTCCTTTCGCCATATGGCGTTGTAGGTATGATAATCAGCTAATTGCCCATAGCTGTTTCGGCAAACATGAAGAAAACGGCCACAGGCGGTATACACCCATGGCCGCTGAAATCAGTAACAAGACAGCACAGCCACAGGGCAGAGTATCCCCATGGCTGAGAAAACAGGCAATAAAAAGCCACGGGGCAGACAGAGCGTACCCAATGGCCTATAGTGAGTGATAGGAGGAACGTCAGGGCATTCTTAACATGCCCGCATACCTGTAGATGATAGAAACACCGTGTGTGGTTTTGCCATTTGCGCATGGCAGTTGAACACAGTGCGTCTATGGAGATCGAACCTATTCAGTTCTACTGGACCGAGGCACACTCAGTAGGGCTTTTCCTCGTTGTTTGTGTAAACAGAGGAAAAGGCAATTGTGGTTGACATGTATTTACCTCCTCTAGTTATGTATTTCCCATTGAGAGTACCATAGTTTTGCCAGGAAATCAAGGAGATTCGAGCAAACAATCGGAGGTGGCATGCAAGCGCAATTGCATGCCACCTCCGATTGTTTGCTGTCCATCAGAGAATTACCATCCAACTTATTATGCTTCATATCCGTATACATATTGTAGTCAAATAATTACTGAAGAGACTACATTCAAATCATAGTGTGCTGCGCCAAAGCTCCTTTGGGAAAACCTTATGGGAATTTTGTGCGTGTCTCGTAGTGAGAAAAGTGAACAGAGAAAGTAAGGAGAAGATTAATTATGACACAGACAGATCCAAACACGGAGCAGAAATCGGGATATCAATACCAGGAAGAACTCCAGGTAATGGGCGAACAGCTGCTCTCAAAAGTGAAGGAACTGGTTCATGAGGGCAATGTACGCCGCATCATCATCAAGCAAGAGGGACACACCATCATGGAGTTTCCCTTGACTATTGGCCTGGTGGGTGTCCTGCTGGCTCCAGCCCTGGCCGCCATTGGTGCCATTGGCGCATTGCTTGCACAATGCTCAATTGAGGTAGTGCGCTCAGAGCGACCTGACGAGGCCATGAAACAAAAGGTCGAAGAGGTCATGCACGACGAGCCATTGGTTCCCTAACAGGGTTACTGGTTCGCGTGCCAACTCAAAAGGAGTCCAGGCGGGAACGCCTGGACTCCTTTTGAGTTGGCACGCGAACCAGTACTTTCGCCTTCGCTACATCCACAACCATAACTCGTATATAATAGGCAAATAAAAGATGAAGTGAGGGCAACGTTTTGTCAAGGAAGTACTCGTTGCGAGCTAGCAGTCACATTAATAACCTGAGGCAGGCATATGCGTTACTCCTGCTCGGTATTGTGTGCCTTGCACTGGCCTGGCTGCTGCATCCCAGTACTCGCGACTACCCTATAGGTGTCCTTGTGTTTGGCATTGGCATGTTGATAGCATCTATACTCAATCCATATCGTTTAGTATCGGCGAGTTTGATAACAACGCTATTGGGCATCGCCGTTTTTCTCGCATTCAAGCCTCTCATCCCAGGAGACCAGGTTCTCGCGTATTATATCCTCGCCATTGGATTGGCCCTCCTCGGCATCGCGTTGATGGCTCGCCGGGGATATATAAAGGCGGGGGCAGTCACTCCTGGACTTCTGGTAATTGGAGTGGGTATCATTGAATATTTGTTGACGGCAGGGTATACCCCCTCGTGGTTTGTCCCTTTTATGCTTTCACTCTGGTTGCCTGGAGTTGGGCTGCTCGTTCTCGGGGTAATATATCTGGCTACCAGTGGAAGAGTGTAGGCGTCAGCAAGCAACCTGTATCATTACAGTTGAATAAGTGTATCGGCAACTATGGCCGAAGAAAGCGTTATAACCATGCAAATGAACAGCATAGACCGCTCTCAAGCCGGGCTTGACACAGTACGCAAAGCATACTTTGATGGGGAGGTACACATACAGCCTCTTGTCAGCCCCACGGATAGCAGTGAGGTAGAGCTTCTGGCAGTTTTCTTCAATGCTGGGAGCCGCACCAAACCACATGCACATGCATACGTACAGATTTTGCACATCATCGAAGGACTGGGCATCGTTGCCACCGAGACAGAGAAACTTTTCGTCTCGCCCGGTAATGTGATCACAATTCCGGCAGGTGCCTGGCATTGGCACGGCGCGACACGTAACTCGGCTATGTGTCATATCTCGATTAAAAGACCGGGAGCCGATAATTGGACGGTTGAAGAGAAAAATTGGGCATCTGGCTACGATGAATAGGAGGTTATGCCCCTATTTTCACCACACCGAACACCCGACCCTTCACTACTGGCATTCCTCGCCTTGCGCGGGGAAAGGCCTTTAACTCAGTGGCCTTCACGGCTTTTACCTGCTCACCGCTTTCATCATTCCAGGTCAGCAGCAAGAAGTCTTCCTCGTTGATAACCATCGTCAGTAAGACACGATCTCGGTCAGCAAGTTCGGTAGTCACTACGCCAGAAGTGGCACGCCCTTTTTGTGGATACTGGCTCAAGGGAACTTTCTTGCACAAGCCGCTCTCCGTGACCACCAGCAAGCTCTGGAAGCTGGCCGTATTTGCCGACTGCTTGCTATCAAGATAGGAGGCACTGACTACCTGTGCATTTTGCCCCAGAGCCATTGCAGCCACACCCTGACCAACACGGCCCTGTGCCCGCAGAGCCTCGTCGCTAAAACGCAAGGTCTGCGCGGCATTGGTCGTTACAAAGTATTCGCCCTGCCCGCGAGAGAGCAGTGCGGCCACAACGGCATCGCCATCGGCCAGTTTCATATCCTGTAATCCATCCACGTCCGCCGACTTGTAGTCGCTTAACGGCGACTTCTTGACCTTCCCCAGTTTGCTGAAAGTGACGAGGTAACGATCTTCGTCATAGGACTCGACAGGGAGGATAGTTACTACCTCTTCCCCTGGAGCTAGCTCCAACAACCTGCGGGTAGACTCGCCCTTCGCCGAACGTGTACCTGCAGGAATGCGGTGTGTCGCGATCTGGAAGACGCGACCTGTGGAACAGACACACAGCATGTAATCCTGCGAAGTAGAGGCAACGACCTGGCGCAGTTGTTCATCTCCACGCACAGGTGTGTAGGCGGCTGAACCATTTTTCCCTTTAGGCACATAGGTATCAGCAGGCACAGCTTTCAGGGTGGCGGAGCGGGTCAAAGCAATAGCCAACGGTTCGCGTTCATGCAGGCTTGCAACCTCGTTGATAGGTGCATGAATGTGCCCTTCTATATCAATAGTGGTGCGCCGCTCATCCCCAAACTGCTTGATAAGTTGCTGCATCTCTTTCTTCAACAAAGCCACCATCGCTTTGTGATCAGACAACAACCTTTCCAATTCACTGATACGTACTATCAGTTCTTCTTTCTCTTTGGCATATTTGCTTGCATCCAGGCGTGTCACCTGTGCCAGGGTCATAGATGCGATGACTTCCGATTGAATAGGGGTAAGTTTATAGTTCTTCTCAATAACCAGGCGTGCAGCAGCCCTATCTTGGGCCTTCTGGAATATGGCCACGATTTTATCGGCATGGGCGGCTCCTACGATTAAACCTTCGATTATGTGGAGGCGTTCCTGGGCTTTACGCAGATCGAATTGCGAGCGGCGCGTTAACACATCGATCTGATGAGCATTCCAGTAGTTGAGCAGCTCGATCATACCGACCTGTTTTGGCTGGCGAGCCGCCTGCATAGGCTCGCCGAAGAGATAGACCATCTGGAACGAAAGGGCAACCTGCAAATCCGTTTCGGTGAAGAGTTGTGAGAGCGTCTGTGCGGCATCGGCATCTTTGCGCAATTCCAGCACAATGCGCATCCCCTTCTCTGTATCGCTCTCATCGCGCACATCGGGCCACAGCCCCTCTAATTTGCGGGCGTTAATGGCTTTCACGATAGAGGCTTTCACTTTGTCTCGACCAACCGGCGGAATCTGTGTGACGATTAGTGAGCGACTGCGTGGAGTATCTTCTAAACGTACCTCCGCACGCACGATGATACGCCCCTTGCCAGTGGTAAAATAGTCTTTGATGCCGTCAATGCCTATAATTCTTCCACCCTGGCAAAAATCTGGTCCCTGGATAAATGCCATCAATTGCTCTACATCCATCGTAGGACGATCTAGCAGGGCTATACAGGCTCGCGTGACTTCAGACAGGTTATGCGGTGGAATGTTGGTGGAGAGACCAACCGCAATGCCACTGGATGGATTGACGACTGGCGGGATGCGTCCGGGCAGATAATCCGGCTCCAACACTTTGGGGTCTTGTTTATAGGTAGGATGTAGAGGAACGGTCTCGCGCTCCATGTCGGCCATCAGAGCTTCAGCCAGGGGAGAGAGGCGCATCTCTGTATAGCGATAGGCAGCAGGAGCATCGCCATCCTCGCTGCCCATGTTGCCCTGACCCTCGATCAAGGGATAACGCAGCGTAAAAGGTTGAGCCATGCGTACCGCCGCATCGTAGACCGAGACATCGCCATGGGGATGATAGTTACCCAGTATGAGACCGACCACTTCCGCGCTCGTGACCGTCGGACGACTGGAGAGGTAGCGGGCTTCGCGCATTCCCGCCAGGATACGCCGGTGAACCGGCTTTAAGCCATCTCGCGCATCGGGCAACGCCCGGTCAGTCACCACGGAGAGACCATACGTCGCGAAGGCCTGGGCCATAATGACGGAAAAATCCTCTTCGCGGATGTTTCCTACCTCTTTTGTCGTGTTATTATTTTCGGTTATACGAGCCATACCTTAAACATCCAATTCCTTTATCTTGCGGGCGTGCTCGGCCAGGAAGGTACGACGCGCCTCGGCATTCTCATCTTCCATCAGTTCTTTAACCAGGCGTGCCGCCAGCACCCCATCTTCCATGGAGACCCGTTTGAGGGTGCGCCGGGCCGGGTCAAAGGTCGTGTCACGCAGCTCTTTCGGGTTCATTTCACCCAGGCCTTTGAAACGCTTGAATTCCAGGCCCTGAGCCTCGGCATGGGTCTTAACAAATTGGATACGTGCCTCATCATCCAGCAACCAGACAACCTTGCCCTTATACTTGACCGAGAAGAGCGGCGGGCAGGCAATAAAGACATAACCTTGCTCAATCAGATTACTAAATTCCTGGTAGAACAGGGTGAGCAACAGGCATTGAATATGCAATCCGTCGACGTCCGCGTCGGTAGCGATGATGATGCGGTGAAATTTTAAGCGGCTGATATCAAAGGTATCGCGAGTCCCCGTTCCCAACACATTGATGATGGTGCGAATTTCTTCATTTTCGACAATACGCTTGAGGTCGGCCTTGGCAACATTAAGTGGTTTCCCCTTGAGTTTAAGAATGGCTTGAAATTCTGAGAAACGCCCTTGACCAGCACTTCCACCGGCAGAGTCGCCCTCCACGATAAACAGTTCAGCACGCTCAGGGTCGCTGGAATTGCAGCGCAAGAACTTTTTGGAGAGCGTTGTGTCGATCAATTCCCCATTTTTCTTGTTGCCAGTCCTCGCCAGCTCCTCCACCAGTTGCGCTTCGTTGCGGGCTTTCTGCATCTGAAGGATCTTCTTCAGCCAATCTTTGCCCGCGCTCATATTGTTCTCAAACCAGTCTTTCAAGCCCTCGTCAACAACCGAACGCACAATACCTTCGACCGGCGCGTTATTGAGGCGATCCTTGGTCTGCCCCTGGAACTGGGGATTCGCCAGCTTGACAGAAATGACTGTATTGAGCCCTTGCTGGATCACTTCTGGACGGAAGCCATCTTCCTCGCGGCTCTTGATAATTTTCCACTTGAGCGCGTAATCATGCACTACTTTGGTCAGTGCAGCCTTAAAGCCGGTTTCATGCACACCACCATCACGGGTTCTCACCGCATTGGCAAAACTGTAGATAGTGGTCTTGTAGCCGGTGGTCGGCTGCAAAGCCACTTCAACCTGTACACCATCCTTCTCCTTGGCTATCCCAAGCACGTGTTTGACACGATTCACCTGTTCATTGTTGGCATCATCCCAGGCGGTCAGGTGAAAGGTGACTCCGCAATTGAGGTATGCGGCTGCCTTCAGGCGACTTTCGATGGCCTCCAGAGAGTAGTAGGCTTCTGCATCGAAGATTGAGCGGTCATAGAGCCAGCGCAACTGCGTCCCATGCAACTTCGATTCACATGCAGAGATCTTATGCGGCATAGCAGCACCGCGGCTGAAGACCTGCGTAAACTGCTGGCCGTCCTTCCAGATGGTCAATTCTAATTTTTCAGACAGCGCATTAATAACGGTTGCGCCAACGCCGTGGAGTCCACCAGCCGTTTTATATGCTCCCTCCGCGAACTTTCCACCCGAATGCGGTACGGTGAGAATGACGGTTGCCGCGGGGAGATAATCGCCCTGGTAGAGCATGGGATCAAAGGGCATTCCGCGAGCCTCGTCTCGTACCGTGACCCAGCCTTCGCGATCGATGTTCATCCAGATATGCTTGCCGAAGCCTGCAACCGCTTCATCAACGGCATTGTCAAGGGCCTCCCAAATCAGATGGAGCAGGCCAGAGGTGGAGGTCGAGCCAATGTACATGCCTGGACGATGGCGAATGGCGGCAATTCCCTCTAACACCTGGATATCGGCGGCTGAATAGGCCGCGTTCTTTTTTGTTTTTGGCACTGCTTTCACCTCTGTTCTGGCCAAAGGAGTTACTTTAGTGGGAGTTTCAAAATGCTCGTCTGTTTTCTTTGCCGTAAAAAGTGAAAGCTGCTCCTGCGTTGTATTTGATGTATTCTGTATGGCCGGTATAATTTTCGCGGAACGTGACATTTAGCCTGATACCTCTCTTCAAAAGCATTTGTTGCTACATCAGCATACAGCCTTGCACGGCGAAAGTCAAGTCTTTTTTGGGTCAAATGTTCCAACACAAAAAATCTCGAATTTCTCTCTTTTCAAAAATAACCGTAACCAATCTGGCGTTTGAGCGTATTTACTATAGATATTATTCCATTCAATGCTTCTTGTAGTTAGGCTTCATTATCCATAAGATAGTGTATTTAACGGCAAGGAAACAATCAAGCAGAACATGCTATAAGAAGAAGTAGATACGACGAAAGGTGAAGTATTGTCCAATTTCAGGTTTTTGATGTCTTTTTCCATATAAAAGGTGGATATGGCTTCCATATATGAAGGGACGAGCTACCTCCTCTATAGCACCAGGAAATTGTCAATCTTCATAGTTCTTATTGAGTAGAATTGCTATTGTCATGCGTATAGTAATTGATTATAATCTTGTTGCACTTAGCATAGTGATAATGAAGTCAGTTCATTTTTGTATTACTCAGGAAGGATGAAATGGAGGTATGCCACGTCCCCCCAAGCATGTTCCTCCAGAGACACTTGGAGGCCGCATAAGAGCCGCACGAGAGAGTTTGCACCTCTCGCTTGCACATGTTGCTGATGGTCGTTATAGTACGAGCTTGATCTCACAAATCGAGCGCAATCGCGTTGAACCATCACGGGAGAGTCTACGATTTCTAGCAGAACAGTTACACCTGCCGCTCGAAGATCTCCAGGTGCTGGCACAACAACAGAAGGAAACCGAAGCCGTATCAAGCCAATACAAGGTCTACGAAGAGTTGAGAATGGAGGCATTACATGTTCTTGAAAAGAAGCGACCACAGCAAGCTCTTGAACTATTGAAAGGGCTGAACCTGTCTCACCCTCCATCCTCCCTGCGCTGGCGCATAGCCGCTCTGCGTGGCCAATGTCATTTTGCTCTTCGGCAGTTTCTCGCAGCACAAAAAGACTTTCTGTATGCTGTTACCGAACAACCAGAGCATGTCCCTGTAGACCAACAAGTAGAATCTATGATACTTCACCTGCATCTTGCCGCCACGCTCCGCGAAATAGAACAACCGGACGCAGCATTTGAGCAATATGCTGTCGCGTTGAAGATGATGAATAGCAACACTTCCCTTCATTATGTCGCTGAGACGCATTGGGGCATGTCGCTTATCGCTTTTGAACGGGCAAACAAGACAGAGTGTCCTGAAATCAAAGAATCGCAGTTGCAACTTGCGCTCAAACATGCAGAGAACGCCAATGTCCTCTATCGCTCCATAGGAGAAACGCTGCGTGCCGCATTGTTGATGTGCCAAATTGGACTGATTGAACAGGCAACAGGCCATTTGGACAAGGCGCGAAAGCATCTGCTTGAGATACTCGATACGTGGATGCCAGAACTAGAAAGGCGAGCCGAAGCAGGTGAGACAGAAAAGCGCATTTTGCAAGAACTGGCGAATGTGGTTTCTGCTGCCGCCTGCTCCCTGGCAGGTATCGAGCTCGACGAGAAGTGTTACGAGCAAGCTTTGATTTATGTCCACCAGGCAAAATATGCAGGCAACTTAAGCTATATTCTGAGACGTGCGGAAGCCGAGATGATGTTGGGTCGCATACTCGAAGCGAACAATATTGATGACCCAGCAGCAGAAGATGCCTTCCGAGCGGCGATCAAAGAGTTGGCTCCAACGCATCGCATTGCAGCCCAAATCCGCGCCTACAATCTCCTCGGCAGGCACCTGCTCAAAAGAGGGGAGGAGAAGGCAGGAGAGAAAGAATTGGACCATGCGCTTCATCTTTCTCACCAGGCTTCAGCCTTCAGCAGCTCCACCATCTCAGCCGACAGTGAAAATGATGAAGGTTCTAAGCCAGGCTAATGGATAAATATGCTCTTCAACACACTTTGTTTTGAAGAGGGAAAGTTGTAGGTGTTTTTCTCGCGAGAAAAACACCTACAACTTTCCCTCTTCAAAATTGGGATAACCCGTGAGAAACTATGATATAATGTGGTGTAATCCAGGAACGCGAAGAGACAGCGATGCTCCTTGGTGAAGGAAATGACCTATATGACGAAACCAATTACCGGCCAGTATGAGTTCCTCCATAGCTCTGGCGTAGGACTCGACTATTTCACATCCCGCATTGACCGTCTTACCCTACAGCCGGATGGGCGCTTTATCCTGATTATTCAGGAGCGTAGCCGCATGGCCAACGCAGCACAATCGCTCATGAGTGGGCAGCAACTTGCCACCAACGCACCAGAAATACGCACAGAAGGAAGCTACACTGTTCAGGGGAATAGCATCGCATTTCGTTTCGATGATGGAGCTGTGGAAGATGGACAGGTGGCATGGAATGGCGAAGGCATACAGTTTGGCCCCAACTTCTTTAATAAAGTCTCTGATTCAACCTTACTTCCCCCTACCCATCGCCTGAAAAAAGATATGGATGATATTGCCAAGGGACTGAAAATTGCAGGAGCTATTGGCGGTATGGCTATGAAAGCGGCAAAAACCATTTCAGAGACCATTCAGTCTACACAGGAACCTGGTATTGGGCCAGCAAAAACTCTTCCTCCCACTCAAGATGCTACACCGCCTTCACCTGCTCAGCCAACGCAGCCGGCTTCCTACGGATCGGCAGCGGCTCGACCAGCACAGCCAGTACAGCCATCAGCACCACCTGCTCCGCCATCACAGAATACGGCACAGACACCGGGAGAGGTAGGAGCACTTTTCTGCGATAATTGTGGCGCACGTATTCGCCCAGGCAAGCGCTTCTGCAACAATTGCGGCGCACAACTTCCGTAATTGACTACTCTAACGATGTTACTTTGCTTGCTCTTTCGTCAAGAGCTCATAGGCTGCGATGATACGTTGCATTTGCCGCTGATCTCCGCCTCGATCGGGGTGATAGCGTTTAGCAAGAATCCGATAGCGGCGTTTTATCTGCTGTGGAGTAGCATTTGGCGGAAGACCAAGTACTTTCAAGGCTTGTTGACGCTCAAGCATGGGGCGGGCAGGATTGGCACGATTCTCCCAGAGGGCTTTCACACTCAAACGCAACACATCCCACAAGAGTGAGGCGAACGACTTTGGCGGTGGTTGCGAATTCATGTTTTTCATTGTTTCCTAGCTCTGACAGTAGCCAATAATACCTGGTGTCTCGTATATAATACTCCATTCTTACATCAAGGGAAACTATGAAACGTGAAGTTCCTCTTTTGCGTGAATAAATACAGGATGTCGAGATAGTCTTGCCATCCTTACAGATAAAACGAAAACACGAGGATAACATTAATCCGATTAAGGCGTGGATTGACCGCCGCTAACCATCATAGTTGAAATGAAAATTATGTAGGCGTCGAGTAAAGAACGCTTGTGAGGGAAGATATGGCAACCAAAACAAAAGAAACGCACACTGATGCGAAAAAGCACACATCCTCAGCAATAGTGCAGCACGTTCAAAAGGATGTCAAATCTCTATTCTCGGCTTTTTCCTGGGTACATTAGATCCCAACGCAAAAAGTAGTCTAATTTCAAATATTCAGCATGTTCTACCGTCGCAGGTGTCCCCGGATATCATAAATCAAATTGAACAGCAACTCAGTAAAAACGCTGGTGTTTTCGCGTTCATCGCCGTTATTTTAGCCCTTTTTAACGGCTCGCGTCTCTTCATTCTGATTGAAGGGATTTTTGGTATCATCTACCACGTACGTCAACGCAAAGTCATACAGCAGAACCTGATGGCTTTTGGGATGCTCCTCCTCTTTGTTATTCTCATACCGATCATGACATTCGCAGCAGCATTACCTGCCCTGGTGCTTTCTATTTTGCCGGGGGGCGGCATACTCGGCATATTAGGAGGCATTCTTGGAGGGTTGATCGCGTCTTTCTTATTGTTCATGGCCATTTACGTGGTTGTACCCAACCAGCATATTAGCTTTCGAAATAGCTTGTGGGGATCGATAGTGGCGGCAGTCGCGCTTCAAATATATCTCCAGCTCTTTCCGCTCTATGTATCGCACTTCCTCAATAGCTATGCAGGTCCCATAAGCCTGGTTATTCTGCTGGTATTCTTCTACTACTTTGCCGTGATCCTGCTGTTGGGTGCTGAGGTGAACGCCTTTTTCGCTGAAAAAGTACAGGCTACTCCTGTTGACCTGGTCACGATGGTACACATCACCACAAGTCACCTGCCCAAAAGTAAGGAGGAAAAAGAAGTACAGGCGGCGGCCTCTCACAAGGAGGCTCCGACCGGCAGTGTCGCAGAAAAAACTGGCATTGAAGATACCTCTTCATCCGGCAAAAGTAGTCATGACACGGCAGGGCAGATGGCTTCATTGACCAATGCTACTTCAACCACGAAGGCCCCTATCCTGACAGAGACAAAGGTAGTGAAAGAACCAGCAAAATCTGCTTCCAAAGCCGCAGTAGTGGTAGAGGCCGTTGCGGGAACAGGCCTGGCATTTCTTCTTGAATGGGTCCGCCTGCGCCGCAAAAAACCCCAATAAAACCGGGGGAAGTGGGACAAGATGAGGGTGCGGGCCTTGCCCGCACCCTCATCTTGTCCCACTTCCCCCGGTATTTTTCACTCCAGGCGGCCGTATGTAATCTGTAAACGTTCAACCACCTCCGCAGCCAGGCCAGGACGATAGAGTCCTTCAGCGATGATGGCGGCCCCGATGGCGGCTTCAAATCCAACCTGCTCGTGCCCCTTGTACGGAAAGAGATAGAACTGATAGCGATCTTCCAATTTCTCTATAACTGCCTCCTTGAGCTGGCCCGTCACAACGATGTCTTCAAGGTGATGAATAGCCATCAAGCCGGCCAGGTCTTGAGTCAGTCCTTCCCAGAAAGCCTGTTTCACCAGTGCCTCTTGCTCGAGGTGATCCGACCAGTTAGCAGGTTCATTCCGTTCTAACGAAGTCGCCTGGCTACAATATGTAGCGGAAGTCTCACCTATTCCATTGACGATTCGTCCATCTTCAACCACGACAATACTCCTGGCATCATAACCCGCATCTACATAAAGAAAACGCATCTCTTGCCAAATCGCCTCCTGCCTTCTCAAACGATAGAGTAACAGAGCAGTAGCACACAGTGTATCAGAGCCACCCATGTCGAGACGATGTTGCCTGCGAAAGATTGGTACATCTGGTAATTGGTTTAGCGGAGGCAAGTGAAAAGTGTTGTGACTGCTCGATCCAACGGCTATACGAAATGTATTCAGGTCGTCTTCGCGCTGGATATGGTCACTATTGAGCGTTTTTTCGGACAGTTGCCCCTCAGCGTATGTATGTACGGGTGTCAAATAAGTGCCAGAGTTTATTGACAGTGTGATAACCGGTTCAGGAAAAATAGCACAGTGAAATTGCACATACTCCAGTGCCGCGCAAACATCTTTGAAGAGCCGCAGTTCTAACGTGTGCCCATTTTCCATCAAACACGTTTTCCAATTGCCCTTGTTGTAATGAACGCCTATACTTAACATCGCGATTATGCTCCTCATTGACACACAGCAATATATCACCTACTATTTCTCATTTCTGGCAGGTTGTCAAGTCAAATGCCCTATTTTGCTTGACGCAACCTATACCCATCTGTTACACTTTGACATAATCGCAACCCCTTAAAAAAGAAGCACAAATAATTCTGAGCAATCCTTGTAGCTACATAATTTTTTCAGAATGGAATGTACATCTATCGTATTGCATGGTTAAGAGGTCTAGAGCATGTTAGGTGAGCGTCCTTCATTCACCAATGAGCAAGAGCACCAGCAATTGTTAACGGCACTGCGCGAGAGCGAGATATTGCGCGAATTAGCAGAGCTTTTAGCTTCGTCACTTGATCTCAACCGCATTTTGCAGGTGCTTACGAAACGCACGACCGAGGTGTGCCAAGTTGAACGATGTTCTGTCTGGCTATTAGCAGATACTCAAGAAGTGTTTCAGCCCACCGCCTACTATCTTTCCTCGCAGCGTATCAGTCATAAGCATATCCAGGCTGCTGATCATATCTGGTACCGCAGTTCCATTCTCTTTGATGATTCTGAAATTTTCCAACTGCTCAAAGAAAAAGGCATGCTTGTCGTAGATGATCTCCGTGCCAGACCCAAAGTACAGACTGTTGCCGAAACATTCCTTGTACGGTCCCTATTACTCGTTGCACTTGTGCGTGAAGGGCGTATTGTTGGCATGATGTCACTCGATGACCCTGCACAAATACGTACATTCACGGCTGAGCAGCAACAGCTGGCTCGCGCCATTGGGCAACAGGCCGCCCTTGCCATCGATAACGCCCGCCTCTACGAGCAGGCCCAGGCGGAGCGCAAACGGGCAGAGCGGTTGATCGAACGCGCTCAGGCCATTAATCAAGTGGCCCTCACCGTCAATTCAGGCGAAACCTTGCCAGTTGTGCTGGACATTGCCACACATCACCTGGTTCGCGGTCTCAATGCCGATGGTGGTGCAATTGCCCTGTTAGAGGCAGATAGATTACACCTGGTTAGCCCTAAGAAGTACCAACACTCTCTCTCCGATTCCTCAAATGAGCTATCAATCGAGCTGGCAGACCTGCCCAATTGCCAGCAGGCAGCCTCAACCGGCTCGCCGCTATTTGTGTCCGCGAAAGAGGCACAGGAATCAGAATTACAGTGGTATCACAGGCTGGGTTTTCACAATGTGATGATTGTTCCCCTGATGGTCGGTACCAGTCATCCAACATCCACCATACGGCCTCAGTCTTCCATACCTGCAACACCCGCACTTCCTCACATATCCCATTGTATTGGCTTTGTTTTCGTCAACTTCTCTGACGACGATCATCGACCGGGCAAAGGACAAATTGCCTTTGCGCAAGATATTGCCGCTCAATGTGCATTGGCAGTCCAAAAAGATCAGCTCCTGGCCGACGTTCGCCATGCTGCCGCCCTGGCAACTGAGAGAGTGAATACACTCGAAGCCGTTTTTCAGGCCATGACCGAGGGCATTACAGTCTTAAACCAGGATGGGGAGGTACTGGTGCGTAATAACGCCGCCTCAATGTTTCTTGGGGTACCTGTCAATGCCACTGACAAATTACAAGCATTTCTGCAACGCTTCCCAACCTACACCCTGCATGGGCAACCCCTCACCTATGACGAATTTCCTCTCGCGCGTGCCCTGAAGGGAGAACGCATTCGCGGCGAGCGTTTTGTTACCTCCCGTGGAGATGGCAACGAAAGAGTTGTTGAGGTCAACGTGACCCATATGCTTGACGAAGCGAAAAATCAAATCGGACTTGTCAGTGCTTTTCGCGATATCACTACCCAGACTCGCGCTGAGCAGCGCATTCGACAGGCACTGGAAACCATGCTGAACATCGCAGAAGCTGTATCTGGTATCACCGACATCAAAGATATCTTACACAGTGTTCTTAATTTGACATTGATCCCCCTTAATTGCGCCCATGGCTCCGTTTACCTGTATGATGAAAAACTGGATGTCTTCACACCATTGCTGTGCAGTGGTTTTGTCGGCAAAAAAGCCGAGGCTGCATGGCTTGCAGAGCAACATTTCTGGCTTTCGCCTGCTACCAATCAGTATCAAGGGTACCGCAAGCAATTGATGGAGGGCCATGCGACCGTCATAAACGCTGAGCAGTATCCTACCCAACCCAATCCTTTCAGCCAAACCATGCTTCTCGCGGCCCCCATCACCCACAGGCACCATATACTAGGTCTGATCATTTTAGAGCGTTTATCATCATATCAAAAGAATGGGCTTTCAAATCGAGGGGGAAAACAGGAGCCACCTCGCGAGTTTTCTATTTGGGACATGGCCGTCATTGAAGCTATTACACAGCTTGCCGGACTGGCCATTGAACAGGCTCGCTGGCAACAGGAAGCGATCAACGCACGATTAAGTGAAGCGGCAATGCGCCATGAAAATACGGTCAAAGACGAATTTATGGCAATCACCGCCCACGAATTCCGCTCTCCCCTGACCGTCATTCTTACCAGTAGTCAAATAAGTTTACGCACACTTCGTAAGGGTGCGGCACAAGGGGTGGTACAGGCGGAGACTATACAACGGGTTATCGAAGGCCTCACCGCAATTGAAGCGCAAACACATCAGTTGACCAATATTGTGAAGACATTCCTCGAAGCCACACAGCTCAATCGTGGGCAACTCACCATCAACAAAGAACCGGTTGACCTGGTCGAGATCACGAAACAGGTTGTTCAAAGCTATAGCGCAACCTCTGCAAAGCACTCCATTCGTACGAACATCGCAAATTGTGAATACCCCTATCTTGTGATGGGAGATAGCGCACGCCTATCACAGATTCTTGTCAATCTGATAGAGAATGCCATAAAATATAGCCAGCACGGAGGTCCCATTACGGTTTCTTTATGTCAACACCACACCCCTGAAGACAATGGTCATCGCTCAATTGAGGTGCGTGTCGAAGATAAAGGCATTGGTATTCCACCACATGCACTACAGCACCTCTTCGAGCGTTTCTATCGTGCCTCTAATGTCGATGAAAATAAAACGAAAGGGATTGGGCTGGGCCTCTATATTGTTGCGGAACTGCTGCTGCTGCATGGCGGTACCATTCGAGCAGAAAGCAGTGGCGTTGTTGGTGAAGGCAGCCGCTTTATTTTCACATTACCGGCTTTAGAAGAAACATATCTTGCCCATGTCTAGACTTAGCCTCCAGGAACAACTTCGTGATGCCGCTGAACTATTGCAACAGGCCCGGCAGATTGTGGCACTGACTGGCGCGGGCATCAGCACCGAGTCTGGTATTCCAGATTTTCGCAGCCCCGGCTCAATCTGGCTACAAACGCCTCCTGTCAGCTACCAGGAGTTTATGCGTAGCCCGCAGGCACGCCAGACGTACTGGCAAACGCGCCGCACTCTCTCCCTGAAAGTGAAAGAAGCACGTCCAAACGCTGCTCATTACGCATTAGTTGATTTAGAGCAAAGGCACAGGTTGCTGGGCGTCATCACCCAGAATTTCGATGGCCTACACCAGGACGCGGGACTCTCTGCTGAGCGTGTCATCGAACTGCACGGTACCTCGCGAGCAGCCGCTTGCACATCATGCGGCGTCCGCTCATCCATGGATGAATTACAGCAGCGCATCAATGCCGGAGAGATTGACCCGCTCTGTCCTTCCTGCGGTGGATTCTTGAAGGCCGCTACGATCCTGTTTGGCCAGCGTGTCCCAGAACCCGAACTGGCACGCGCCAAAGAACTTGCCGGGGCATGTGACCTGTTTTTAGTTGTTGGCTCTTCGCTCAAAGTCTCGCCAGCCGCCATGCTGCCCCGCCTGGCTCTCAAACGCAATATACCCCTCATCATCATCAACCTGGAACCCACTTCTTTTGATGAGGCCGCAGATGTAGTTATTGACGAAAAAGCCGGGGTGATCCTGCCACGGCTTGTTGAGATACTGTGAATATGGTGATAAGACAAAGATGAGGAATGCCGCTTACAAAAAAGCGGCATTCCTCATCTTTGTCTTATCACCAGCTTCCTAACACATCAACGGTTGGGGTCTGCCAGTCTTCAGGATAGAGAACATAGACTGTCCCATTAGAGCCGTGCAGCCAGACGTGCTCAAGATCGGCACGATTGTAGGTGATCTGCACGCCATCATCTCCGGCGGCAGCAGGATCGTTGGTGATTACATCGCCATTCTCAGCAAAGCCGCGTACTAACAGCAGGTGACCGGCTGTGCCTGGTATCGGCGAACCGGGTAGTTGGCCTTTTTTATAGGAGACGCTGATGACAATTGGCACGCCCACTTTAATCCACTGCTCAATCTGGCTCATCGAATACATGCGTGTCACAAAGGCACGCAGCCCAAATTCGGCAGCATAGCCTGTGTTAAAAGGCCAGTTTCCGGTACCTCGATAGGTGAAATCATACGTTCCGGCTGCAGCATCAGGAACCGACTGATCCAGATCGGGCTGTCCGAGTACGTTGGACCAGTATGCCATCACCATGCTTGTCGAGGTTGGGCTGCACCATACCTCACCACCCCCACCATAACCCAACCCTTTATATTTTTTCAGCATCTGCGAGCGTTGTGGTACGGGCAGATTTGTTCCCCACACAGACGGATCAGGCGCAACAGTACGAAAGAGGTGGGCATCATCCGAGGCAATAGCCGCAATGCGCCGAATAGCAGGACTGGCAGCAGGAGACCGGCTGAAGAGCGTGAGTCTCAACTGGTAGGCCGTTGCTAGCTCTCCCCTGGTGTAGAAGGGTGTCGGTGGCTACCGTGCCGCTACTATCGGTCTGTTTATTCACACTGTGGCGATGGATGGTGCTGAAGTCGTTGGCCCAGATCGGCAACTTGTACCAATGGCTCCAATGCTCACCTTGCAGGACACGAACATGTACCTCCATCCAGGTGCCTGCCGGAGTGGTTGCATTCCAGGACGCAATGACTGTCGTGATGGCTTGAGATGTTGTATGCACGGGCGATACTGCGGCACCAAAATAGAAGTTGCCGCCATTGTAGTAGTTGAGGTCTTTGTCGTAGCCACCTGGAGGATAGGGGTCAGTACCCATACACAGCCCGGTCGAGGCATCATAGCTGGCAATACCGCCATCTATATCTACCGGTGAGCAATGTAAGGGTAGAGAACTGGGCGCAAGCTCTAGAGATGGCTGACGATCGGTTCCACTCACTTCTACACCATTCAACGTCCAACTATTGAAGTCAGCTACGGTATCCTGCCGCCAGAACTCGTCATATTGCATATGAATATGATGAGTAGTCGAGGCACGGGCCTGCGGAATGTTGATCAGCCAGCCAAACAAAAAAGAAATAATACATACGATTGATAGAACTCCGCAATTAGCACAAATTGGCGGGTGTGGCAGATGTAGTGGGCGCAACCGTTGTCTCCCCATGGGGTTTCTCCTCGCAAGTAGAAAAGCTTTCGTGTTATATTAACCAGGGTAAGGCACCGAATGCATAGTTTACGTGTAACGATTCTACGATACGTACCACTCATGGTCAAGCCTTTTCCCGGATGATGTGTGTTTTCCATCAAGCAACGATTTCTTAACCAGAGCGATTACTTCTCCATTGTTTGTACACCATTTCATAACCTGTTGCCTGTTTACAAAGAACCTTCTCCTGAGTAAAATTATTGGGATGATATGTAATAAGCAAAGGAATGCGTATGCTATGCGATTAAAACACAGCCACCTGGTACGAATTCTGGCCATCATTCTACTATCAGGTTGTTTAAGCATCGGTGATGCGAAGCTTCAGACAAAAACATCTACTGTCCATGCCGATATGCCTATCCAGCATATTGTGTTTATTCTGAAAGAGAATCACTCTTTTGATAGTTATTTTGGTCTATTCCCAGGAGCCAATGGTGCCACTACCGGGCAAATTAAGATCAAGGGAGTGCAACAGACCATTCCACTGGGGCCTTTTGAGGACGTTCCCGCCTATGACTATACCCATGAATGGACCAATGCTCACATTGCCTATGACAACGGAGCAATGGATATGTTTAATGAGGGTAAATGTTCAAAACCCCCGTATCCCTGCTACCAGGTAGCCCAACAAAGCAATATTCCCAACTATTGGGCTTACGCACAAAATTATCTTCTCAATGACAATACCTTCAGCGAACTCGAAGCGGGGAGTTTTCCTAATCATATGTATACTATTGCTGCCGCCTCCGGTCCCGATGTTGACCACAGTGCCATCAGCAGTCCAATAGGTGGCAATGGCGGATGGGGCTGCGACTCCAGTCCTGGCGCATACGTAAAACTCTACAATGGGACGACGCAATATCCCTGTTTTAGCATTACCACTCTTGCCGACGAGATGACCGCGGCAGGTATTTCCTGGAAATTTTATGCCCCACAGAAAAATCAAGCGGGCTATAACTGGAATACTCTGGATGCTTTTCAACAGGACAGAGAAGGTCCATCCTGGTCTAAGGATGTCCCTTCGCAGAATTTTGTCACTGATGCAGCCAACAATGCTCTTCCTGCCTTCAGCTGGCTCGTGCCGCCCGGACCACTCAACGAGCATCCTGGGGGCGGCCGCTCTGTGTGTGCAGGCGAGAACTGGACGGTGCAGCAGATCAATGCCGTTATGAACAGTCCCGCCTGGTCTTCAACTGTTATTGTCATAACCTGGGACGATTATGGTGGCTTCTACGATCAAGTTGCACCACAGTCGGTAGACAGTCTTGGCTACGGGTTCCGCGTACCCTTGTTACTCATTTCACCCTATGCTTACGCTACGGATAATTCGGCCAACCCACATATAAGCCACGCCCAAATGGGCTTTGCCAGTATCTTGAAGCTGGCCGAGGAAGTCTTTAACTTGCCATCACTCAACAAGCGTGATTCGATTGCAGGCGACCTGATGACAGACCTTGACTTTTCACAGGTGCATAATCCTCCAATGATACTTCAACAACGCACCTGCACATAATATTCTCTTTTTTAAGTGGGAGAAGCGGCAATGCGGGCGTTTGACCGGGTCAAACGCCCGCATTGCCGCTTCTCCTTCTGAAAAAGTGAATATGAGACTAGGCAACGCTCCTCAACAAGCCTTGCTGTTTCTTTTCACCGGCACGAATTGGCACGCTGAGGCGGTTCTCAAGGGGAGCCAGAGGGCAGATCCAGCGATCATTGTAAGCACATGATGGGTTATAGGCATAATTGAAATCAAGCATGATGCGGCTCCAACCATTGACGCCCGGTACCGGTAAAAACTCGCTGCCCTTGATGGTG
>WNFF01000391.1_pt1 | contig 31846 bp, 35 predicted proteins | sample 5400441 | NCBI WGS metagenome assembly WNFF01 (sample SAMN13153345, study PRJNA577476) | soil metagenome | isolation source: 120 cm saprolite under Douglas fir tree site 2 hole 3 replicate 1 | place: USA:California | collected 2015-04-18
ACCGAACGTAAGGACGACGGCTGAATGACCCCACCGGCGGCGGCAGCCGTCGACCGTAGACGCCCGAAATTGGCGTTAGATGCGTCAGACATCCGCGGATCCGGGGCGCCGGGTGAGCTCACGGCCGCGCGGGCCGGGGCGGGCGGCCCGGAGCGGAAAGAGCCGAAGGCGAAGCGAAGGGGCGCCCGCCCCGGCCCGCGCGGCCGCTCAGGCCAGGATAGGCGGCCCGCCGAAGGCGAAGCGAAAGCGGCCGCCCCGGCCCGCCCGGCCGCCGCCCGGTGGCCCGGGACTGTGCCTCAGGCCGGGCGCTCCTCCACGGGCAGCCCCAGCGCCGGGAGCAGCTCGCTCAGGCTGGCGAACGTGGCGCCTTCCGGGAGCGACGACACCAGGTCCAGAAGCCGCTGCCCGGCCTGGTGTGCCGCCAGGGTCTCGAGCAGATGCGCCCGGGTCGCCGGGAACGCAGTACGGTCCAGGTGACGCGCCAGATCGCTGCGCAGCTCGATGGCCTCCCAATCCTCCCCGGGCGGTGTTCCGCCGAACCTGCCCTCCAGCGCCCCGGTCGCCTCCAGTTCGTCCTCGTCCGGCAGATCGGGCTCTCGCCATTCCTCGCGGTGCCCCTCCAATTCGCTGCGGACCTCGCGCTTGAGCGCGTCATCCTCCCGCGGCCCGTGCGTACCGCTGACCTGCTCGCTCATTGGCATGCCTCGCTTAGCGGATGGCCCGGGCCTGCGGCCCCAGGCCGGCTGGTGGCTGGCCAGTCGACCTTAACCGCTACCGGGACTGGGAAACGTCCCGGGACTGCATGCGTCGGGCCGGAACCCGGCGCTGCGTCTCAGGCCCGTGCCTCCTCGACGATCTCCAGGCCGTTGCCGTCCTGATCACGGAACGCGAACATGGGGGGCACGCCTTCCCAGCGCAATATCTCTCCAGCGTCGACACCGTGAGCCCGCATCTCGGTGTGGAGGGCATCGGCGTGCTCGGTCGTGAACCGGATGCCCGTCTCGACACCTGCGGGAACGCCCTCGTGGGCGACTACCAGGGCGATGGTGGTGGCCGCGCCGGCGGGCGCCACTTCGATCCAGCGGTTGCCGTGGCCCAGCGGGACATCGAGGCGCTTCTCCAGACCGAGCGTTTCGACGTAGAACTCTAGCGCCCGGTCCTGATCAGCGACAGGGACGCCCACGGTGCGTACACCGGTAATCTCGGTAACTTCTGCCTTGTTCATTGGTCATTCTCCTTCACTCGTTGTGCGGACTGTTCGGGATTTGCTCCACCCAGTTCATTCCGGGCGATCATGCGACGCTCAGCCGTACATCAGTGAGCCGGGCGTAGTGAGCAACTGGCCGGTCTCCAGCCAGGTCTTCAGGCCGGAGAGGATCATCGGCCAGCCGCCGTAGATCTGGTCATTCGCTCCCTCGCGGAGCTGATCGTGAATCACCGTCAGGCGGCACGAGTCGCCGACAGGTTGGATCTCCCACGTGACCCTGGACGTGCCCTCGCTTTTGACCTCATCACTCCACAGCGCGGTCATGGTGTGGACCAGGCGGCGCGGCGGGTCGGCCTCCAGCACCTCCCCCTCGCCGAGCACCCCGGCCTTCGGGGCGGTCATCTCCAGCCGCGAACCCGGCGCCCAGTCCGAGTGCCATGCGGTGCCGAAGTTGTACTTGGCCCTGATCTCGGGATCAGTGATCGCCTCCCACAGGCGCTCGGTCGTGGTGCGGATGTATATCTCGAAGACCTTCTCCATGGGACTCTCCAGTCGGTTCTTGAGGTCGCTGAGCGCCGCCGCCCAAGGCTCGGCGTACTTGCTCACCCAGCGGTCGTGGACGAGCCGGATCGGGATCGGGTTCAGGAAATGCAGTTTCTGGCGGCCTCGCCGCCTCGTCAGCACCAGCCCAGCCTCCTCAAGCAGCCGCAGGTGCTTCATCACGCCGAAGCGGCTCATGTCGAAGCGTTCCTCAAGCTCGCTCAGGGACTGGCCGTCCCGGCGGAACAGCTCATCGAGCAAGTTCCTCCGGGTCGGATCAGCCAGGGCTTTGAACACCAGGTCCATGATCCCAGTATAGGTGACCATATGGTCACCTATAAACGCGGACGGGTCCGACCGGCATGCGCGCTCGGCTGCGCCTGGCTGGCGGGCCCACCGGCGCTGTAGCTCCTGGCCGCCAGCGAGCGGCGCCAGGCGAGAAACGCCCTACTCCTGCGAGGTGCTACGCCGGGTCATGCGCTGTCGTGGTTGCAGACTGGAGGCCGTGGGAATGATGGCCCTGGCAAGGTCCGGGGGGGGATCGGTGGCTCTACTTGGTGTTCGACAGCTTCGTGACCCGGGCCGCGTGGTAGGCCTGCCGACGAGCTGAGCGAAGCGCTTGGAGGCAGATATGGCTCATCAGGGTCAAGGCGGCGCAGATGCGGCTGCTGTCGACCGACAGCCATGACCAGCCCGGTGACCGTGCTGGTCAGCCGGCGCGAATCGTTCAATGCCGCGCACCAGCTGCGTGACCCGGGCTTGTCGGATGAGGAGAATCGGCGTCTGTTCGGAAAATGCGTGAATCTGCACGGGCACAACTACGTTCTAGACGTCGTTGTGGGCGGAAAGATCGATGAGGCCAGCGGTTACGTCCTAGACCTGAAGCGGCTTTCGGCCGTCATCTGTCAGCAGATCATCCAGGACGTTGACCACCGCAATCTCAATACCGATGTGCCGTGGCTGGAGGGGCGCATCCCGACGGCCGAAAACCTCGCCCTGACCTTCTGGGAGAGGCTCCAGCCCGAGCTGCCGGAGGGGCTGTTGCGGTCAGTCCGCGTGTCGGAAACCGACAAGAACTGGGCCGAAGTCGGTGATCATTTCTGACCCTCCGGCCCGGCTGGGCCGGGAATTGCGGAGGCGCTACACACCTGCGGACCTTGGCGTGCTCACCCGCGACGAGGCAACCCGCTTTGTCCCGGATGGGGGCGGCGATCCGCAAACCGACATCACTTTGGCCTGGGAGTTGTTGTACCGGCTCGAACCCGAGCTATATGACCAGCTTGTCACCGCGGAGCGGCTCCATCCCGGCGTCCTTGGGTGGCTGCCGCGCGACACGGACCGGATTGTCGAGATCGGCGCCGGCGCGGGACGGCTGACGCTTGAGCTCATCGACCGCGGGCGCGAGGTTGTGGCCATAGAGCCCGCTATGCCGTTGCGCCAGATCCTGAGGCGGAAGCTTGCCCAAGCGGACCGCGGAGACCGCGCCGAGGTGACTCACGGGTTTTTCGACGACCTGCCCGTGGCCAGCGGCTTCGCCGACCTGGTGGTCGCGTGCTCGGTCCTCACCCCCGCCGCGGGCCATGGCGGCGACGTCGGCCTGGCTGAGATGGAACGGGTTTGTCGGCCCGGTGGCTGTGTCGCCATTATCTGGCCGAACAACCTCGACTGGCTCGCGGACCGCAACTACCAGTACGTAAGTTTCCCCGGGCCGATGTCTGTCGAGTTCACGAGCCACCGTGAGGCGGTCGAGCTGGCCGAGATCTTCTATCCCCACGCGGTCGGCGAGGTCCGCCGCCGTGGCCGACGTCGGGTCCCCTATGACCTGCTGGGCATCAATCCGCCGCGTGACCTGGCCTTCAAGCGGATGGCATGATGAAGGTCGCGATCATCGCGCCGCTCGTGTCAGCCATCCGCGAGCCGCAAGGTGGCGGCTCGCAGGCCTTCATATCCGACCTTACGCGCGGCCTTGTCGGCCGAGGCCACAAGGTCGACGTCTACGCAGCCTCTGGATCGGAAATACCGGGCGTCAACGTGATCGACACCGGGATCGATCCCCAGTCTCTGATCGCCACGCTCTACCGAGCTTCTGCCTCGGCTGCCGGTGAGTCGGCTGCCGCGATGGCGGCCTTTGCCGGCGTCTACTCCACTGTCCGGGAGATTCGGTATGACGTTATCCACAATCACGCTTTCGATGCCCCGGCTGTTGAACTCGCTACCGCGCTGAACGCGCCCGTCGTGCACACGCTCCACCTACCCCCGGACGCGGCCGTTGCGGCGGCGCTTGGTCACGCGGCTCGCGGCGATGAGCCCCCGGCCGTTGTCTGCGTATCCGCGTTCCAGGCGAGCGCCTGGAACGCGGTCGTCCAGGTCAACGCGATCATCCCGCCTTATGTGCCAACCCATGTCATCCCCTGGTCGCCAGCGGCCGGGGATGGCGCAGTCTTCGCTGGCAGGCTTAGTCCCGAGAAGGGAGCCGCTGAAGCTATCGACATCGCCAGGGCGGCCGGAATCGCGATCGACGTCTACGGCGACACCTACGACGCCCAGTACGCCCGGGAACAGATCGACCCACGACGCGAGACGCCAGGCGTGGCAGTTCACGAGGGAGTGCCTCGGGCATCGCTCTGGGTGGTGATGGCTCGCGCAGCGGTCGTTCTCTGCCCCGCACGGTGGGACGAGCCTTTCGGCATGGCTGCGGCTGAGGCGCAGGCGTGCGGGACTCCCGTCGTCGCGTTCAAGCGGGGTGGACTCAGCGAGGTGGTCGAGGATGGTGTGACCGGATTCTTGGTCGCGCCCGACGACATCCAGGCGGCCGCGGATAGCGTTCGCAGGGCAACCGAACTCTCCCGCTCGGCGTGCCGCAACCATGCCGAGAGGCATCTCGACCTGGAACGGAGTCTGAATGCTTACGAGCAGTTCTACCGGCGAGTCATCGGTCCCGAAGTCGGGACCGCAGTCGGCAAGTGATCCGAGGCACTGGCTGGCGGGACGGATCGCGGTGGTCACGGGGGCCAGCCGGGGAATCGGGGCTGCCACCGCCGAGGTCATTGCCATGGCAGGCGCTCACGTCGTTCTCGCGGCCCGCGATGGCGAGGCGCTCGCCAGCGTCGCCAGACGTATCCGGGACGCCGGTGGCGACGCGACGCCGGTACCGACGGACGTGAGCAAGGTCAAAGATGTCGAGTGCCTGTTTGCCGCCGTTGAGCAGACTGGCCGTCTCGCCGCCTTGGTCTGCGCGGCCGGCGTGCTGACGTCCGTGCCGTTCGCGGAAACCACGACCGAGATCTGGAACGAGACGCTTGGGGTCAACCTGACCGGCTCGTTCCTCTGCTGTCGCGCCGCATTCAGCGCCATGCGCCCGGCGGGCGAAGGTCGGATTGTGAACATCGCTTCGCTCTCGGGCGTCTATGCCACCGAGAAGTTCCCGGGGCTGAGCGCATACAACGTCTCCAAGTACGGAGTCATCGGCCTCACTGAGGCGATCGCTGTGGAAGGTAAGCAGTATGGCATTAGCGCCATCTGTGTGAGTCCGGGCGCCGTCGACACCCAGATGCTGCGTCAGGCCAATCCCGAACTTCGTCCCGGCCTGACACCCGGTGATGTCGCGGAATTGATCCTCGCGCTGCTTGACAGTCCGCTGGCTCCTTCTAGCGGGGCGAACATCCCCCTTTTCTCAAATGGCTAGCCAGATTTAACCAGTGGTCTGTAAGGGGAGTCTTCTTTGGCTGCACGTCGCTCAAGGACCCCCTTCAGATCATTTAGCGGTCGAGGCGGCATTTTACGCGTCATTCCCTAGCGACCACAGGTCCACCTTTTCGTCGGTGAGCAGGCCACGGGCAGGTCGGGCCCGCGCAGCTACGAGGCGCGCACATGCCGCCATCTCGGAGTCGCGGTCCAGTTCCGGGTCGCCTCCCCGGTCGAGTCCGACGGCCGCCTGCACCCGCCCCTTGACCAGGTAGAAACCAACCAGCTTTCCTTCCTCCAGACTCCCGCGGACAACGAACTCGTCCCACTTCGTGGCGTGCCCGGCATACTCGATCTTGTGCTCGTACTGATCGGACCAGAAGGTATGGATGTAGTCGTATGGAGCGGCCGAGCCGAGCATCGATTTCGCAGCCGCAATCCCTTGTTTCTCGGCGTTGTTGTAATGCTCGACACGAACTCGGCCGAATAGGGGATGGAGCTGGTTCGCAACATCCCCAGCTGCATAGACGTCAGCCGCGCTCGTTCTACACAATTCGTCGACGAGAAGGCCATTGGCCTGCGCGATCGATGGCGCGACAGTCGGCAGGTCGGGATCTATCCCGATGCCGGCGACGGCGAAGTCGCATGGCACACGAACGCCGTTGGCGGTCATGACCGCCTCCAGCCGCCCGTTCCCTTCGAACGCAGCAACCTGATCTCCGGCCAGCAGTTCGACACCGTTCGCGCGGTGGATGGCGCCGATGACTGCGCCGATCTCCTCGCCCAGGACCCTCTCGAGGGGGAATCTCCCGGGAAAGATGGCGGTCACGTGGACCCCGAGCTGGGTCAAGGAGGCCGTCACCTCGCAGCCGATGAAGCCCATGCCCACTACCACCGCGTGCCGATCCGCCACCGCTTCGCGCTTGATCTCGTCGCACTCAGCCACCGTGCGCAGGTAGTGGAGGCCGGACAGCTTAGCCCCGGGAATCTTGAGCCTCCGGTTCCGTCCTCCGGTGGCGATCAAGACCTTCTGATACTCAAGCTCTTGGCCGGAGGCCAGGAGCACTCTGTGTGCGGCGGCATCGACGCCCACAACACTGGAGTCCGTGAGGCGGTCTACATCGTTCTCTTCGTACCAGCTGGCCGGTCTGACGTACCAGCCGTCAAGACCCTCCTCCGACCGCAGGTACGTCTTGGAGAGCGGAGGCCGGCCAAAGGGGATACCCGGTTCTCGGCTGATGACCGCGACCCGGCCGCGGTAACCCTCCTCCCGCAGGGTCACAGCGGCGTTGCCCCCGGCGAGGGCGCCGCCGACGATTACGATCGTATTCTTGTCGGTTATCTCAGACACCCGGCCATCTTCCCCCGTCGGCGCTGCGAAAGAATTTGCTAGCGGGGCGCTAGAACTGTGTCGTCGGCGTTGACCTGGGCCTTGAGGCTGAACTTCCCAGGAGCATCGCGCCGTCCGGCGATCTATGGGTCTAGCCGCTCCAGCGACTGCACGTGGATCTCCTGTACGCGCAGGATCGCTTCAGGCCCGCGGAAGAGCACGACCCAGCCGTCTTCTCGCTCGAGATCGTCGATGTTCTCGAACGTCTCCCTGACGACCTGCTCATCGTCTCCGTAGACCATCCGATACGTAGCCATCGGTGATGCCTCCTGGGAATTCGACGCCGGCCGCGCCGGACGTCCGGATGGTTTATCACTGCCCCGGTGCCGACTGCCATAACAACACGCGGGCTCCTCAGCCGGGGGGCAATCCAGCCGATCGGCCCTGGGTCTGATGCGAGCGAACGCTCAGGGTCTTGACATCTGCTCAGAACTGGATAGGAAAGTCCTTGATACTTTGACTTTGCGGAAGGCCGCATGGCTGCCGCCGTATCCGCCGGCTCGGGTGGCCTGATCGACTTGGGCCTGCAGGGCTGGTACGCCATCGGCCGATCCGGTGTGCTGCCCACCGCCCTCGGAAAGGTCAACCCGAAGCGCAAGACACCGATCAACGCGATCCACCTCGAGGTCGGCGTGCAGGTGCTCGCGTTCGTGTGCGTGCTGATCTTCGGGGTCACGAACGTGTTCCTCTCCTGGGCGAACGCGATCACAATCGGCCTGGTGGCGATGTACATCTTGTGCAACATCGGGGTGGTGAAGTACTACCTCACCGAGGGCCGCGAACAGTTCAATGTGCTGCTGCACCTGGTCGTCCCCGCGGTCGCCTCGGCCGCGGGCATCGTGGTCGTCTGGAAGTCTTACTTCTCGCCCTTCACGAGCACCGGCCCCGTCTACTGGGGCCTGATGGTGTTCTTCGCCGTCGTCGCGCTCACCGTGATCATCCTGATCTACCTGCGCGCCCGCGGCCGGGAGGACTGGATGCGCCGTGCCCAGCTGGTATTCGAGCAGTCAGGAAGTCACTAAGACACGCGATTGTGGCATATAGGGCAAGCGTAGTCGCCGTGGTAGCCGCGGGCCCGCAAGTGCGGATAGCGGCAACATGCCCAACATCCCGGGGTCGGCGAGAAGACGGCGGCCAGCTGGCTCGCGGAGTCCGGCTCGCTGACCCCAGAGCCAGGCACACCCAAGTCCGCAACGACACCGAATCCGCTCCGGGCTCGTCCCAACGACACCGAATCCGCTCCGGGCTCGTCCCAACGACACCGAATCCGCTCCGGGCTCGTCTCCGGGTACGCCGAGGCGTGGCTATAGATCGTCGGGGGAGGAGCCGGAACTATTTGCCAGCCGGGCTGGCCTAGGTGCTGGCCAACTCGGCGTTGGCCCGGGCCGTGACGATGCTCAGGATGCGGCCGGCGGTGGCGAGTTCCTCGGCGGGCAGATCGCCGAACAGCCGTCCGGTGACCTCGTCGAGGGCGGTCCGGATCTGGCGGAACCGTGTCTGGCCTGCGTCGGTGAGCCCGACGCGGGACCCGTCGCCGGGCAGGACCTGCATCACTTCCGCGTCGGTCAGCTCGGTGATCGCCGCCGCTACCGTCGAGTCGTCGATCTTCCTGGCGGTGGTGATCCGGGTGATGAGCTGGTCGCGGTCGATGGCGCCGCCGCTGGCCGCGGTGAGGGTGAGTACCAGCCACTGGTGGAACGTGGTGCCGGTACGAGCCAGCAGGGGGCCCGAGATGGCGCCGAGGGCGCTTTCGGCCTGACCGATGACCTGGGTGCTGAGGGTCGGGTACGTGGGCATGGCTACTCCTTCGACTGGCTGAGTGTTGTCATCGTCTGCGGTCCGTCGTCGGGGTCAGGGTCGCGACAGTGGCGAAGTTCTTGCCGTCCAGCAGCACCAGGGTTGCTTTAACCCGGCTCCAATGGCCGGGCCAACGTTGGCCCGGCCAACGGTAGCAAATCGTTGGGGGCGCCAACAAGTGGCTAAACTTGCGTGCATGGCCACGGCCGACGATGCCATGCCCTCGCGGCTAACGGAGAAGCCGAGCTGGCTGATCAGCCAGACCTCGATGCACGCCCACCGGCTGCTGGTCGACAGGCTCGCCACCGCGGGCTCTCACGGCTACCACTACCGCCTGCTCGCCGCGCTGCAAGAGTTCGGGCCAGCCAGCCAGGCGAGGCTGGGCCGGCGCACCGGGATCGACCGCAGCGACGTCGTGGCGGCGCTCAACGACCTCGCCGGCCGCGGCATGGTCGAGCGAGCCCACGACCCGGCCGACCGCCGCCGCAACATCATCACCATCACCCCAGCCGGGACCGCACACTTTCAGCGGCTCGACGGGATACTGGCTGTTGTTCAAGACGATCTGCTCGCACCGCTGTCGCTAGCCGAGCGCCAGCTGTTGATCGGCATGCTCACCCGGGTACTGGAGCACCACAACAGTAAATGATCTTCCGGCCGATCGCAGAGGGCTGCCGATCTCGGAGGGCTGTCGTGGGCGCGGCCGAATGAGGGAAGGGACCGAGGGCCCAGCCGAGTGAGGGAAAGGGACCGAGGCTCAGCGGATGAGCCCGAGCTCACGAGCCCGGCTGACCGCCTCGGCGCGGCTGTGAACCCCGAGTTTCTTATAGGCGCGCTCGGCCCGTTCCTTCGCCGCCGACCTGGAGATCCCGAGCTTGTCCGCGATGAGCGCGAAGGTCAACCGCGTGGGCAAGTAGCGGAGCACCCGCTCCTCAGCCACGGTGATCGACGCTGCTCGGACGCGGGCGGCGGCTTTCGCGTCCGCCTCCGCCGCCACTTCGTCGGCCGCGATCACTGCTGCCGCGTCCTCCGCGACAGCCTCTGCCGCCACTTCGTCGGCCGCGATCACTGCTGCCGCGTCCTCCGCGTCCGCCTCTGCCGCCACTTCGTCGGCCGCGATCACTGCTGCCGCGTCCTCCGCGACAGCCTCTGCCGCCACTTCGTCGGCCGCGGCGACAATGAGACCGGCGGCGCTCAAGGCCTCAACGGCCTCGTGGGTAGCTTCTTCCTCCACGATGCCCGCGGTAATCAGCGCTCGGATGGCGTCGGCAGCGGCAGCGGCGCGGATCGCATCCGAGGCCGCGATCGCCTCGGCGGCCTGGGTTTCTGCCGCCATGGCACGGAGCGTTGCCTGGGCCTCGGCGGCCTGCGCCGCCACAATCACCTGAGCCGCCTCCTCCATCGCCGCGACCTCGGCCCCGACGAGCAGCCCGGCCTCGGCGGTGAGGAAACCCTCGCCCAGCAGCGCCCCACCGGTCTCGGCGATCGCGTCGAAGAGCGGCTGCGCCCAGCCGTGCTCGATGAGCAGGAATGCGAGCGCCGTCCCGGGCAGCAAGGACTCCGCCAGCGCCCGTGCATCAGCCAGATCGAAGCCCGGCGAGCCGTCGCCCGCCGTCGGCTCCACGAGACCAGCGCCTCCAAAAGGGACGACTTTCGACAGGAGTGCGCCAAAGTCGTCATCGTCGCCAACGACCACGCGCTGGATCGTGCCGTCCTCGTCCTTCGCCACCAAGAGCATGTCGAGCAGGCGCAACACCCCTCGGCCCTGTAGTCGATCGATCTCGGCCAGGACCCGACCCTGGAAGTCGGCACCGCTGCCCAAGCTCACGGCGATCACCTGCAACGGACCGGGCATCTGTCGACCTCCCCCTCGTTACCGGCGCGAATGTCCCAGGGCTGGAGGGCGCGACTCCAGCCGCCCGCAAGAGGAACGGCTGACCGGGAAGACCGTGCGCCGCCGAAGTGCAGGCACGCGGAAGTGTCCCATAGGACCCGACGCAAGTGAAGGTCCAGACGTCAGTTCCGGTCGCGGTCTGCTCTGCGGTCCTTGCCTCTCCGGCTCTGCCTCCCGGCTCTGCGGTCTTTGCCTACCCGGCCTGGCCCTTTCGGTACTGGCGGCCGAATCCGACCATTCCGGCGCCGGTCGGCACCCCGGGCCGTGAAAGCGCGGGAGCCTCGGCCGGGCGTTCGCCAACGTGCTTCGGGGCCGGGGAGACCGATTGGACGCTGTCGGCGCTGCAGACCGCCGCAGCGTCGCTGACCGGCCCGAGCACCTGACTGCTGGTCGGGATGGCGCCGGCCTGGACAGGATGCCGCGGTGAGCGCCGGAGGACTTGGCCCAGGTTCTGGGCATGAGCTTCCCGGGCGGTGAGCGATGGCAGTCCGAAGGTGGACGCGATCAGCTTCAGCGTGGAGGTGTGCTCGAACGGACCGTGATGGACGACCCGGGCGGGGGCCAGGTTGGACACCACGATGGCCGGCACCCGGAACCCGAGTTGCTTGTAGTCGGGCACCAACTGGCCGTCGGTGGGCGTTGTGCCGTCCCCGGTGTGGTCGACGTCGGCCGGGTTGGTGTCGTCGATGACCTGCGGCGGCGGCACATGGTCGAAGAACCCGCCCCACTCGTCGAAGGTGACGACGAGCACCGTGTTGTCCAGGTACCCCGCGCTGGCCAAGGCGTGGTAAGCGTCGGCGATGAACCGTTCCCCGAGCCGGATGTCGGCCAGGGGATGGTCGTCGGCTGAGGTCCCGTTGCCCTCGGTGTCGAAAGCCGGGTCGACGAAGCTGACGTTGGGCAGCAGCCCCTGGGCCACCGTGTCGAGGAACGGCAGGGTGTTGACCGGGATCCCCAGGGCGTCGGTGTCGCCGGCGGCGAAGGGATGCCAGAACGGGAAGTACTTCAGGCCCCACAGGGCCAGGAAGGGCAGGTCCCGGAAGAAGTATCCGCCGGTCGGGATTCCCTGGTTGTTGGGGATGGGCGACAGCATGTCCCAGATGGCCGGCAGCTTCGAGATGGCGGTCGTGTTGTGGTCCCGGTCGGTTCGGGCTGCGTGCTGGTAGAAACGGTTCGGGAAGGTCTCACCGGCAAACGAGCAGAAGTAGCGGTCCAGGACGGTGTAATGCTCAGCCAGGGCCCCGATGACCGGGAGGTCGGGGACAGCCTTGCGCCTGCGATCGTGGTCGTGGTTGGTGTAGTAACCGACCGGGAAGGTGTTGGCGGCGGCCAGCGTCACCCCGGGGTTGGCGGCCGGGGCGGTGGGCCGCTGCAGGAACCCGTCCATCTTGCCGAAGTTGTCCTGGACCAGGAAGCCTTCCCAGCTGTGGTCGGGGTCGCTATACCCGCAGCCCTGGAAGTCAGGGGCCAGCGGATAGTTGGGATAGACGTTGCCGTCCGCCGACAGGTAGGTCATGTCGTGGCGGCCGTCGGCTCCCGGCAGCCAGCTGAGGAAGTGGTCGAACGACCGGTTCTCCATCATGAGCACCACCACGTGCTCGACGCCCTCCGAGCCGTGCGGGGAGAGCGCCGGAGCGGCGCTGGCCGCTGCCTGGGACAGGAACTCCGAGCCGGTGATCGCCAAACCGGTGGAAGCGCCCATGAGCTGAAGAAAAGTCCGGCGTGTCAGCATGAAGCTCATTTTGAGCGGCAATCATCAACGCCACAACCGGCACCGCATGGCGGCTCGGCGACACCAAGGTGACCAGAAGCTATGTCAACACTCGACTCGGCCACCCGACCCGGCGCCGTCTGTTCGGGCCGTCCGCCGTCCTTTGCGCAGCGCAGGGAGCAGGCTGAGCGCCGTCACGATGATGGCGAACCCGGCGAGGGCCATTGCCCGCCCGGCCGAGGTGATTTGTGTGATGGCCCCGAAGACGGCGGGTCCGGCGCCCTGGAAGGTCATGAGGCCGGTCGACAGCAGCCCGAATGCCTGGCCGAGGACCATGGGGGGTACCGCGTCCAGGAAGCGGCGCTGGATCCCGAGGATGTAGGCGGGGCCGATGCCGGTAGCGGCCAGAAGACCGGCGGCGACCGGAAGCGGGGGTCCGGCGGCGAAGGCGAGCAGCGGGAGCCCGGCCACCATGATGAGGGGGATGGTGAGCCGCTCGCGGGTGGCTGGTCGCAGGAGCCGGCCGGCGGCGAAGTCTCCCGCGATCATCCCGGCGGGGGCGCAGGCGAGTATCAGGCCTGGTGAGCCGGCTGGGAAACCGTGCTGGGCGGCGTAGGGGACAATCAGGCTTTCGGCGCCGGTGATGAAGGCCGGTGGCAGCCATGTTGCCAGCAGCAGAATCCGCACGGCTGGGTCGGTGATGAGCTGCCTGTTCACCGTCCAGCTCCGCCGCAGCGTGGATACTGGCGGCTGGCCAGCGGGCCTTGCGGTCGCGGGCAGGTCGGGCAGCCATACCCGGATCGCCGCTGCGGCTCCCAGGTGGCATGCGGCGGTTACGAGCATGGCGTGCTGGGCGCCGAGGGCCGCGACGGTGGCGCCGCCTGCGGCGAGGCCGAGGATCTGCGAGGCGGAGGCGGCGATGTTGGCCAGTGAGCGCCCCAGTACGTACGCGTCACCGCCAAGGGTTTCGGCAATCAGCCGGCTGGATGCGCCGCCGAAGACCGGTGTCAGGGTGGCGATGGCGGCGACCAGGGCCAGGCTGGCCCCGACCGGCAAGCCGGCCAGGGCCAATACCGCTGCGGTGGCGGCTTCCAGGCCGTAGCCGGCGGTGATGAGCGGGCGGGGCCGCACGCGGTCGGCGAGGGCACCGAGCAGCGTTCCCCCGATCGCCTGCGGCAGGAAGGCGGCGCCGTAGGTCACGGCGGCGAGCAGCGGGGAGCCGGTAACCGCGAAGATCAGCATGGACAGCGCCACCGTGCGCAGCGTGTCCGCGCCGATGGCCAGTGACCGCGTGAGGAACAGCAGCCGGAATCGCGGCTCGGCGAGCACCTCCCGGTAGGTCACCCGCCGGGCGGGCGGAGCGGTGGTGGTCATGCAGCCAGCCTTCGGACCAGTCACCGCGGGAGCCATTGTTTCGTTTCTGAACGTAACGTTAGGAACGTGCTGCGGTTTGAGGTGGGCGCGGATGATCTGCTGCGGAGCCGGTTTGCGATCTCGCCCCTGTTCGAGCTGGACAATCTGCTCCGCAAGCTCTCCGGCCTGTCGCCATACCGGCTGCCCGCCGCCTGGTCCGCCCGGCTGACGCCCGTCTTCCGCAGGCTCCGCGCCACGACCGACCTCGATGTGGTGCTCGCGCTGCACAGCCGCACGCGGGGGCCCGGCTTCGCCGCGCCGCCGCCGCGCAGCCTGGCCCAGAGCATCGAGGACGACCTGGCTATGGTCCGCGCGACGGCGCTGGCGGACGCGCGGCGCGAGATCACCCGGTGCCTGAACCTGCGGCCCGCCCGCGACGAACGGGTCCTGGCCGTCCTGCGCAGCGACGATGTCGTGGAGCGGACCGCCCGCGCCCTGGAGGCCGCCTGGCATGAGCTGGCCGCTGCCGACTGGCTGCAGCTGCGTGCCCTCTGTGAACGCGATGTCGTGCACCGGGCCGGGCAGCTGAGCAGGTCCGGCTGGGTCGCGGCGCTAGACGGGCTGCACCCCCGGGTCCGCTGGCGCGATGGGGCCATAGAGATTCTGCGTTCAGCCGAAAACCGGACCGTTCCCCTCGGCGGCCAGGGGCTGCTGCTGGTGCCCTCGGTGTTCTTGTGGCCGCAGGTGGCCGCGCATATCGACCAGCCCTGGCCAGCGACGCTGATCTACCCAGCGCGGGGGATCGCCGCGCTGTGGGAAACGCCGGCCACGGCTACCCCAGGCGCGCTCGGCGATCTGGTCGGCCGGACCCGCGCTGGCTTGCTCGCCGCGCTGGACCAGCCAGCCAGCACCACCCAGCTGGCCCGCAGCCTCGGACTCGCCACTGGCGCGGTCGGCGACCATCTCACGATCCTGCACAACGCCGGGCTGCTCACCAAGGCCCGGTCCGGGCGCTCGGTCCTGTATCGCCGCACCCCGCTCGGCGACGCCCTGGTTGCCGCAAGCCCGAGCACGGCGATCCGGTGAGCGCGGACTCCGTCCCTCACGCCGGCCGACCTGGCCGACTCGGGCCGAGTTCGGCTCTGTGCCAGCCACTGGCCCCCTTGGAACAGATCGCTAGTCGTTTACGACGGTTTACGGTCGGGCGATCGTGGCCTGCAGGGTGACGCCGGTGAGGCGCTCGGCCTCGGTCCAGAGCCGGGCGGCGGTGGCGGCGTCGCGGGCCCTGCGGGGTGGGCGGACGGTGGTCGTGGGGCCGACCAGTCCGAAACGCCCGTTCGGGCCGTAGTAGCCGCCGTTGACGGCGGCGGGGCTGGTCGCGGCGTACAGCAGCGGCTCGGTGCCTGGCTCGACTTCTTGCGAGGGCAGGATGTTGAGGCTGTTGAACACGGTGCGCTTCGGCTTGTCGCGCCCGAGGCTCGCACCCGCCGTCTGCAGGTTGGTGCGGGTGAACCCGGGGTGCGCGGCGGTGCTCATCAGGTTCCAGCCGCGCTGGGCGGCGATGAGGGCGAGGTGCTGGGTTAGCATCAGGTCAGCGAGTTTTGACTGGGCGTAGGAGAAGCTGGGGCTGTAGCGGCGCTCCCATTGCAGGTCATCGAAGCGGATCCGGCCATAGCTCGCCGTGCCGCTGCTCATCGTGACGACCCGTGGCGACGGAGCGGCCAGGGCCAGCGGCAGGAGCCGGAGGGTCAGCGCGAACGGTCCGAGGAAATTGCTGCCGAACTGCAGCTCGAAGCCATCGGCTGTCGTAATGCGGGTTGGCGGGGCCATCACGCCGGCATTGTTGATCAGCATGTCGATGGGCGTGCCGTCGGCGGTGATGCCGTCGGCGAACTCCCTGACGGACGCCAGGTCGGCCAGATCGACGCGGCGGATCTCGAGCTGGGTACCGGGGTGTTGCGCCAGGATCTCGGCCCGGGCCTGCTCGCCCTTGGCGATCGTGCGAACCGCCATGACGACGTGTGCTCCGGCCGCGGCGAGGCGCCGGGTGGCCTCCTGGCCCGTGCCGCTGTTGGCGCCGGTGACGACGATGAGCTTCCCTGTCTGATCGGGGACCGAGTACATAGTGCCTCCTCCTGCTCTGACAGACCGTCGGTCTGTTATCGTCTTCAAGCTAGCAGACCGGCGGTCTGTACACAAGGGACCGCCGGTCTGTAATGTAGGAGCATGACGACGTTCCAGCGCGCGCGCAGCGAGGAGCAGCGCGAGGCACGCCGGCGGGCGATCCTCGACGCCGCGGCCGCGATGCTTGACGAAATGCCGGTGGCGCAGGTCAGCCTCAACGAGCTCAGCCGGCGCGTCGGCCTGGCGAAGTCGAACGTGCTCCGTTACTTCGAGTCCCGCGAGGCGGTACTGCTCGAGCTGCTCGACTCGATGTGGCAGGACTGGCTCGCAGATCTGGAGGTGGAGCTGAGCACAGCGGTCGCCGCCAGCGCTTCGCCGATCGAGCGCGGCGATCAGCTGGCCGCCGCGCTCGCGACCTCACTCGCATCGCGGCCAGTGCTGTGCGACCTGATCGGCGCCCAGGCCGCGGTGCTGGAACGCAATGTCTCACCGCAGGTAGCCGCGGAGTACAAGCGGGCAGCCCTGGCCAACGTGGCCGCGCTGGGCCTCCTGGTGCTCGGCTGCGTAGGCGAGCTTGGCGAGCATGATTCGGTCCGGCTCGCCGGCGCAGCCATGTTGGTGACCGGCGCGCTGTGGCCGCACGCGCAGCCTTCAGCCGCGATGCTTGCGGCCTACCAGGCCGATCCGGCACTGGCATCCATGCGACTCGACTTCACCGCGACCCTGCGCGAAGTGCTCGAAGTGCTGATCGCCGGGCTCCTGGCCCGTTCGTCCCGATAGTCGCCCGGATGATTGATATGGCCAGCTACGGGAAGTGTGCCTTAAAGCGAAAGCACACTCGCGGAGGTATCAGCGGAGGTATCAAATGGCCCGCATGAAAAGAATCGACGAGGTCCCCATGGCCGCCAGCGCCAGGGACCGCGCGCTGCAGGCGGCGGCTCGGATGAAGCCGCTGGCCGGGGGCACCCGGGCAGCTGCGAAGCGTGGCGTGCACAGCACCCGCGCCTGGGCGGCGCCGCAGGTCGAGCGCACGGGGCAGGTCCTGCAGCACAGCGTCGCACCCAAGGTCGCGGCCCTGCTGTCCTCGGCCGCAGAGCGGCTCGAGCCCGCGAAGCCGCAGCGCAAGCGCTGGCCCAGGCTGGCTGCCATCTCGGTGCTGACGGCCGCAGCAGGCGTGGTAGCGGCTCTGGCCCGCAATCGCAGGAAGCCGGACGTCACGACCCAGGCGGAGGATGCGACACCCGCCGCGCAGACGAGTGACGGGCAGGCAGGGACTCCCGCCGACGCTGACGGGAACAGGCAGGTCCGCACCCCCTGACCAGGCTCCTGGCGTAATGAATTGCTTCCGGCGTGCTCATCGTTGCTGCTCCGCCCGCAGCGGCGTGACGTTGTAGTTCATCCGGAAGAGGTTCTGCGGGTCGTACTGTGCCTTGACCCGGCCAAGCCTCGCGTACTTTTCCGGCCCGCCGTAGGCCTCCACGACGCGGTCCATCTCGTCGAAGTTGAGCATGTTGACGTATATGCCCCGTCCGGTCCACGGCTCGAGATCCCGGACGATTCTCCGGGTCCGGTCGATGTAGTCGGCATCGTTGGCCGGGTCGTTCCAGGCCATCGCGAAGTTGAGCCACAGCAGGTACTGGCGGTTGGAGAATGCCGTCGCGTCCTCCGGGACGTCGCCGATGGCGCCGCCGAGGCCGATGATCTCGACCTCGCCGTGCATCGGCATGTCCTTCCAGAACTCCACGAGAGTGTCGATCGCCTCGTCGGCCAGCTCCGACACGTGCGCTTCCTTGGTGTAATAGCGCTGGCCGTCGGGGAACTCCTCGTCGAGGAGCTTCTGCACGGCCGCCCCGAACGGCAGCACGGTCGAGGCCGTCACGCACGGGTCCCCGACGTCGCCGAGACGGTCGACCAGCTCGACGCCTGCGGCATCGTCGGCATCGCCGAGCCACATCGAGATGAGCATCAGCAGCCGTTTGCCAGCCAGCTCCGGCGGCACGAACGGCAGCGCCGGGACGTCGTGCTTGAGCGCCGCGTGCCAGCCGACGGTGCGGGGCAGCGTGGGCACGATCGAGGCGTACTCACGCAGCGCCTCGGCAGCGTCCTCGGGGTGGTACAGGGAGACACCGATACGCATCATCGGGCCGAAGTCGCGCGCCCGGAAGGTGAACCGCGTCACCACCCCGAAGTTGCCACCGCCGCCCCTGAGCGCCCAGAACAGCTCCGGGCGCTGGCCGGCGGAGACCTCGACGACCTCGCCGCTGGCCAGCACCACCTCCAGGGAGACGAACTGGTCGCAGGTCAGCCCGTACAGGCGTGAGAACCAGCCGATCCCGCCGCCGAGCGAAAGGCCGGGAACGCCCGTCTCGGACATGATCCCGGCGGGCACGATCAGGCCGTGCGGTGCGGTGGCCGCGTCCACGTCGCCGAGCTGGCAGCCGCCGTCGACGTGGACGAGGTGCTGCTCGGCGTCCACGGTCACGTTGCGCATCCCGCTCATGTCGATAGTCAGGCCGCCCTCGGACATGGACTTTCCGGCCACGTTGTGGCCGCCACCACGGACGGCGGGCGGGAGCCCGTGGGCCCGCGCCACGTTGACGGCCGCGACCACGTCCTCGGTGCAGGTGCAGCGCAGGATCAGGCCGGGATGCCGGTCGATCATGGCGTTCCACACCAGCCGGGCCTGGCCGTAATCGGCGTGACCGGGGCCGATTATGTCGCCCTTGAATCCGGCGGCCAGCTGGTCGGCTATGCGCTGCCGCAGCTCATCATCGATCTCGGTGCCTGTCACAACCGTTGTGTCGGGCGATGACGTCGTTGCCATGTGACTCTTCCTTTCCGCCAGGAGACGAGGGGCCGCGGATGTCAATCAGCGGGTGCTGCTGTGGCGTCATCCCGCTCCTGTGCGAGCTGGATGGCGATGTCGATGATCATGTCCTCCTGGCCGCCGACGTAGCCCGCCTCGCCAGCGCGCTGCAGGATCTCGTGGGCCGGGATCCCGTAGCGCCGCGACGCGCTCTCGGCATGCAGGAGGAAGCTGCTGTAAACCCCGGCGTAGCCCTGCACGATCGCCGAGCGATCGGCGACCGGCATGCGCGGGATGATCGGCCTCAGCACGTCCTGCGCGGCGGCCAGGACGCCCGGCACGTCGACACCGGTGCTGATGCCGAGCCGGTCGAAGGTCGCGGCCAGGACCTCGGTGGGGGCGTTGCCGGCGCCGGCGCCGAGGGCGCACAGGGCGCCGTCGATCTGGCGGGCGCCCCCCTGGACAGCCAGCACGCTGTTGGCTATGCCAAGGCAGAGGTTCTGGTGCCCGTGGAATCCGACCTGCGCCTGAGACCCGATCTCGTCCATCAGCGCCTGAACGCGGGCTTGCGCGCCGGACAGGATGAGCGCGCCGGCGGAGTCAACCACGTATACGCACTGCGCCCCCGCGTCGACCATGATCCTTGCTTGCTGGGCCAGGTCCGCTGGACTGATGCGGTGGCTGAGCATGAGGAACCCGACGGTTTCCATCCCGAGGTCACGGGCGGCATGGAAATGCTGCACGGCGACGTCGGCCTCGGTGCAGTGCGTCGCTATCCGGGCCACCGACGCGCCGGCGTCGCGGGCGCGGCGCAGGTGCTCGATGGTGCCGAGCCCCGGCAGCAGCAGGACGGCGATCTTGGCGTGCTGGGCCTCCTGCACCGCCACGGCGATGAGATCGAACTCATCAGCTAGGGAGAACCCGTAGTTGAAGCTGGACCCGCCGAGCCCGTCGCCGTGAGACACCTCGATGACCTCGACGTTGCTGCGGTCCAGGGCGTGGACGACGGCGCGGACCTGCTCCTCGGTGAACTGGTGGGCCATGGCGTGGGAGCCGTCGCGCAAGGTGGAGTCGGTCAGGCGCACGTTCATGCCGTGGCGCCTTCCCGCTCCGCGGTCAGGTGCTCGGCCAGGAGGTCACCAACCTGGGCCGCGGCGGCGGTGATGATGTCGAGGTTTCCCGAGTAGTCGGGCAGGTAGTCACCGCGCCCGCGGACTTCGAGGAACACCCCCACCCGGGCCATGCCGCGCCAGCGCTCCCGTGGGGCGTCGAACTGAGGGTCGGCCCGGAGGCTGTAGCCGGGGACGTACTGGCGGACCGTGTCGACCATGGCGTGCACGTTGGCCTCGATCGCGTCGCGCTGCGGGCCGGGCTCGGCCGCGGAGGCGGGGATAGCGCAGAAGACCGTGTTGCGCATGATCATCGGCGGTTCGACGGGGTTGAGGATGATGATGGCCTTGCCACGCCTGGCGCCGCCGACCTCTTCCAGGCCGCGCGCGGTTACCTCGGTGAACTCATCGATGTTGGCGCGGGTCCCGAGCCCGGCCGAGCGCGAGGCGATGCTGGCGACGATCTCGGCATAGGGGACCTTCACGGCTCTGCTCACCGCGGCCACGATCGGCGTAGTCGCCTGGCCGCCGCAGGTGATCATGTTCAGGTTCGGGGCGTCGAGGTTGACGTCCAGGTTGACCGCCGGGCAGACGTACGGGCCGACCGCCGCGGGCGTGAGATCGACGGCGCGGATCCCGGCCGCGGCGTAGCGCGGGGCGTTAGCGGCGTGCGCGCGGGCGCTGGTCGCCTCGAAGACCACATCGGGCGCCGGATCCTGGTCCAGGAGCCAGCCGACGCCTCCGGAACTGGCCCGCAGCCCGAGTTTCCTGGCCCGGGCCAGGCCGTCGGAGGCGGGGTCGACGCCGACCATGTAGCGCAGCTCGACCGACGCGGCGTGCCGGAGCAGCTTGAACATCAGGTCGGTGCCGATGTTTCCCGGGCCGACGATGGCGGCCAGGATCTTCTTGGTCATTGACGGGGACCTTTCGTTCAGGTCAATCGAAGTGGGTGGTGACCGGAAACCAGCCGGTCGACAGGGCTGGTGGGGGAGCCGGGCAGGTCGCCAGTGGCCGGCGGCCCGGTCGCGGCGCGCCGCCGCAGGTGCTGCCACAGCCGGGGGAGCAGATCGTCCGCCAAGGCCCGCCAAGACGCGATCTCCTCAGCCGTCAGCGGCGTCACGTGACCGGCCGCCCGGGTGGCGAGCCAGGTGTCACAGGCGGCGGACAGCAACCACATCCGGGCCACCGCGATGCCGGGTGTCGCGCCGAGGGTCAGCGCTCCGTTCCCGCGCAGCAGCAGGGCCTCACCGGCCGGCAGGCTCGCGGCCGCGCGCTCGGCAAGATCAGCCGACCGCAGCAGGCGGGCGCTGTCATGCACCGGAACCGATTCGCCGAGCCAGGCGGCCTGCCCGTGCAGCGGCGCCAACGCCGTGGTCGTGGCCGCCGCGGCGAAGGCGGCCGGGGGCTGGGCGCGCGCGATCGAATCGGCGTCGGGCCGGGCATGGTAGAGGGCGAGATGGATCCAGGCCTCGGCCGGTGCACCCGCCGGCAGCGACGCCGTGTCCAGCGGCATGGTGACGACGGTGGATTCGGTGACGATGGCCAGATCGGCCGCGGGCGTGATCAGCATCGAGACCCCCGAGCGGGCCGATACGTGCCCGTACGCGGTGACCAGCCCGAGACCGGACAGCACATGCGCGGCCTCAACCAGATCGCTTCGCAGCGCTGCCGGAGTCACCGCGGGTCCTCCCGTCCTCCAGGGTGCCGGCCGTCTTCCCAGACCGCCCGGCGATGGCTAAACTGTATGCAGTTTCGCGGGAAAGGGGAAGAGCCGTGATCTCAGGACTGCACCACTACGCCTTGGAAGTACCGGACCTGGCGGTGGCCGAGGGTTTCCTGCAGGACTTCGGCCTGGAGACTCAGGAGAAGGACGGGTCGCTGGTCGCCCAGTGCCCCGGCCGCGACCAGGAACAGGTCCGGCTGCTTCAGGCGGGCGCCAAGCGGCTGCACCATGTCTCGTTCACGCTGCGCCCGGGCTCGCTGGACTCGGTACGGGAGGCGCTGGAGCGCGCCGGCACGCCTGTCATCGAGCCGCCCGCGGGGGCCACGGAGCACGGTTTGTGGGTGCGCGACCCTGACGGCACCGCGGTGCAGTTGCTCGATGATGCTCAGGCCCCCGCCCGTCCGGTCGCCGACGTGCTGGCGAACGTGGGCGGTACGCACCAGCGGATCGGCGTGGCGCAATGGCAGCAGGCCACCGAGGACGTGATGCCGCGCCGGCTGGGGCACACGCTGCTGTTCACACCGCAGCCGCAGCAGATGACCGACTTCTACACCGGCGTGCTCGGGCTTCGCGTGAGCGACCGGATCCACGATCTGGTGACGTTCCTCAACGCGGGCCCTGGGGACCATCACATCTTCGGGTTCATCGCGAGCAGCCACCCGGGCTTTCACCACGCCAGCTTCGAGGTGCCGTCCATCGACGCGATCGCGCTCGGTGCCGACCGGATGCGCGGCCGGGGACGCGACGCCGGGTGGGGACTGGGACGTCACACGATCGGATCGAACTTCTTCCACTACAACCCCGACCCGTGGGGCTCGTGGATCGAGTGGTTCTCCGACATCGACCAGATCGACGACTGCTGGGTCGCCCGCGAATGGGACGTTCCCCCGCACCTGTGGGGAACGCCGCCGCCGGAGACCTTCCTCAGCAATCGCGAACCGCGCGACTGAGCCGGGCCGTCAGTTCCACGTCCACGCACCACACCTGACCGGCGAAATCCGGCGACGTCTCCGGCCAGCGCACCACACGGTGCAACGGGCCGCGTCTTCGATGGTCAGCGGGCGTCTTCAGTGGCCGCAGGCTGCCGCGACACCCTGCAACTCGTCCCCTTGGCCTTCACGTCTACTCGCCAGTCTGGTCGTCTACCTCTGCGCCGGGAGCGTTCTGCTTCACCGACTCGATTCCATCCTGACCACAACCGCCCCAACCATCGCCTGGTCTAGGCGAGCCGAAGCTGATCGCCCCGAGGCCCCGCCGGAGCGCTCACACTGCTCCATCGGGATCTGGTCGTGAAGGGCTTCCGGTCGGCGGCAGGTGGTCCATCAGGGCGGCTACGGCCTGCCCGGTGCTCGCGCCGATCAGCGATCCGGCCACGACGTCGCCTGGGTAATGCACGCCAGTGTGCACCCGGGAGTACGCGACAGCCGCCGCCAGGAACCGCAGCGCCAGGCCGAGCCAGGGCTGGTCCCGGCCGATGGCCGAGGCGAAAGCGAACCCCGATGCCGCGTGCCCGGACGGGAAGGACGTGGAGGTCGGCATCCGCACGTTCCGCTGCTCCGGGACTCCGGCACCGGCCCGGTCAGGGCGCTGCCGGGGCCAGAGGGACTTGACGTCAAGGTTTATCAGCGCGGAGGTGACGCCGATGGCCAGTGTTCCGCGCACCGCCGCACGCCGACCGGTCCGGCCGCCCGCCACGGCGAGTCCAGCCGCGATGGCCAGCCAGAGGCGGGAGTTATTGGCGGCGTTGGAGAGCCGGCGCAGCGGCTCGTCGAGGGACGGGGTGGACGTGGACGCTACGGCGGAGTAGATCGCCCGGTCCACTGCCCCCAGCTCGCGCAGCCCTTGGGCAACCTGCTGGCCGACCGGGCCGCCTAGCCGCGCGAGCCGGTCAGCCAGGCGCTCCGCTACCACCTCGGTGTCAGCGGGCTCGCGGGCGGCACCCTGCCTTGCCATCGGCGTATGCTAACACCCAGGCCGAATGGGAACGCGGGGACGGTCTGACGGTCAGGGAGGATCAAGTGCCGGGGCAGCGCGCGGCGGTGGGGGCGCCGCAGCGGCCGGGCGCGGGTCGGCGGCTGGCAGCCGTGGCCGCCATGGCGACGCTAGTGGCAGCAGGCGTCCTTCTCCTCATCGGCATCGCTGCCCATGTGCTGGCCGTTGTCCTGGCCTTTGTCTCCCTGCTGATCTGCGCCACGGGCGGCTGGTACGCGGTGTCGAGGCGCGGCGTGGTGCGGGTGATCGCCGTGGCCGTGGTGGTGGCATCTGTCGCGGCGTTCGGCACCGGCCTGTTCTTCGCCAACATCAGTGTCTGGCGGGTGAGCCTCATCGTGGTCCTGGGCGGGCTGTCAGTGCTGGCCGCGCGGTACGCGCTCCGGCGGACCCGCGGGCAACTGCGCGCCGACCTGGCGCAGCTCGTTCGGGCCGAGCGCCCGGCGCATCCCGTTCTGATCATGAATCCGAAGTCCGGGGGCGGCAAGGCGGAGCGGTTCCACCTCGCCGAGGAATGCCGGAAGCGGGGCATCGAGCCGGTCGTCCTGCGGCCCGGCGATGACTTGCATCAGTTGGCCGAGGACGCCATCGCGCGGGGAGCCGACGTGCTCGGCATGGCTGGCGGCGACGGTTCCCAGGCGCTGGTCGCTTCGGTCGCCGCGCGGCACGATGTCCCGCATGTGTGCGTGCCAGCGGGCACCCGGAACCATTTCGCGCTCGACCTGGGGCTGGATCGCAGCGATGTGGTGGGCGCGCTCGACGCGTTCGCGGACGGGGTCGAGCGCCGGATCGACCTGGCCACGGTGAACGGGCGGACGTTCGTGAACAACGCCTCGCTCGGGGTCTACGCGGAAGTCGTCCAGTCGCCCGACTACCGGGACGCGAAGCTGAAGACCGCCGCCGCGATTCTGCCTGACCTGCTCGGCCCGGACGCGACCCAGTTTGACCTCCGCTACACCGGGCCGGACGGCGAGGTGCGACGGACGGCACACCTGATCCTCGTGTCGAACGACCCGTATCAGCTCGACCACGCAGGCGGCCGCGGAACCCGCGCGCGGATCGACCGTGGCGAACTCGGAATCGTGGCGGTCATGATCGCCGACGCGGCTGCGGCCAGGAACTTTGTGGTGCTCGAGGCGGCGGGCCAGGTCCGCCGGTTCCCCGGGTGGGTCGAGTGGAGCGCACCGCAGTTCGAGGTCAGTTCTGGCGCCCCGGTGCAGATCGGCGTCGACGGTGAGGCATTGACAATGGATCCGCCCGTGGTCTTCGAGTCCCGGCCGCGCGCGTTGCGGATCCGGCTGCCGCGCCACGCCCTGCAGCTCTCACCTGCGGCGAGAACAGGGCAGCTGCTTTCTGGCTCGACCATCGCGGAGCTTGGCCGAGTCGCCGCGGGCCAAGTTGGCACGGGCTAAACCTGGGCTGAACCTTGCGCGATCACGAGGAATGGCCGTTGGCGCGCGGGATGTGCAGCGCGTCCACGACGATGCAGCCGCACGTGGTGAAGGGTGTCCCTTGACTACCGTCAACCTGGGTTCGCATTAGAGTCCTAGGAAACGAGGAGGGTGGCTATGGCGGAGATAACGCTCATGATCGGGGGCGACGCCAGCTGTACCGATGGTGCTTGCGGCGAGGTGAGGCGCGTGGTCGTCGACCCCGTTGCGCGAAAGGTCACCCATCTCATGGTCGAGCCGAAGGGGCGGCAGGGGCTCGGCCGGCTTGTTCCTCTGGACCTGGTCGACGCGACGACGGGCGAGATCCGGCTCCGCTGCACCATGGCCGAGTTCGAGAAGCTCGGCTCCGGCGAAGAGACGGAGTTCGTGCCGGGCTCCCTCGGCTACAACAAAGGCGGCCCCGCACAGGTGGTCTCTGACCCTGACTACCCCGGCGCGGGCGACCCGTTCGTGGACGGCAATGCTGTCCCGGGATTCTCCGAGACCGAGACCATCGACATCTACCCTCAGGACGAGGTGGAGGTGCGGCGCGGCGATCACGTCCATGCCACCGACGGGGACATCGGGCAGATCCACGCGCTCCGCATCGACCGTGACAACTATGACGTGACCTCCGTGCTCCTCCAAGAGGGGCACCACTTGTGGGGTCACAAGGAAGTAGCTATCCCGATCAGCGCCGTGGCTAGCCTCGGCGACGGTATCCGGCTCAACATCACCAAGCAGCAAGTGGAGGACTTGCCGCCCGTGGACACCCATCACCCGAACGTGTAGACCCGGCCGGATGCGGGAAAGCGCACAGCCAGACAGCATGCGAGTACGGCCACCCGGGGGATGCACGCTGGCCACCAGCGACGGCCACATCCTTCCGGCCTTGTCCCGGCCGCGCCGGCAGCCGCCGATTCCATGATCACGAAAGATTCCCGTCATATAGGGCGTTGCGCCAAAGGGTAAACGGCGGGGCTGGCGGGGGCTGGTGCGGGGTCGTGGCCGGCGTCGGCGATGATGGCGGCGACGGCGTGGGGGGTGCTGTCGGTGATGGTGGCCCAGATGGTGACCTGGTGCATGTCCTTGCGGTAGAGAAGCTGTATATCGAATGCCTGGTAGAGGGCGGCCTGGATGCGTTCGGGCAGCTTGGCGAGGTTCCCAGCAATCAGGGGGATGGCGTCCAGGAGTTCGGCGTGGTCGTCGCGTGCGGGGGTGTGGTCGATGCCGGTGATCTGGGCTTCGATGGCCTCGCGTTCGGCGTGCAGTTCGCTGAACCGCTCGGAGCAGCAGGCGCGCATGGCCTGGGCGGCTGTGTCGGCCGGGTCGGGTGACAGTCCGTCGATCTGCAAAATCTGGTTCCGCTGCGCGATGTCGATCCGGGTCAGTTCTTTGGTGAGGCCGGCGCGGTGGGCGGCGCGCTGGGCGGCGGCGTCGGCTTCGCTGGCGGGAAGCTGGGCGGCCAGCTGTGCGCGGCGTTCGGGTCCGAACACGCGCAGCGTGAGGAACTGGAGGATTTCGCCGAGCAGGGTGTCTTCGCGGACGCTGACGGTGCGGGGGTGGTCGGGGCGTATGGCGGCGTGCCGGGGGTTGGCGGGGTCGTGGGTGCACTGGTAGTAGGTGTGCCACACGTCTTCGCCGCTGGTGTAGTAGCGGCTCGATGAACGGGTGCTGCCGCACATCCGCCGCTGGCACAGCTTGCACCGTACCCGGGAGCGCAGCACGTAGTCATGGCGGGCGCGGGGCTGGGCGCTGCCGGGAGCGTCGCCGGCGGTGCGGTGCGCTTCCGCGATGGCCTCGGCCTGGTCGAACATGGCGCGGGTGATGATCGCCGGATGGGATTGCTCGTCGGACCAGGTCCACTGGCCGGGGGGTGCGGGGCGGTCCTGGGTGCGGCTGATCCTGCGGCGGCGGCCGAACACCATGTACCCGGTGTACTTCGGGTTGCCCAGGATCTTGCCGACGGTGGACTCGGCCCAGTGCAGCCCGTCCGGCGGCGGGTACAGGTCCTTGCCGGCGTTGAGGCGGGCGGTGATGGCCGGTATGCCGAGGTGTTCTTCGACCCGCCACGTGTAGATCGCGGCGACGACGGGGCCGCGTACGGGGTCCAGGATCAGCCGGGTTTTGGTGCGTCCCTGGACCCTGCTGGTTAATTCCGGAGGGAATCGGGGTCTGAGCGGCGCGGCGTGGCCGTTTTGGATCTTGCGGACTGCATGATTCGGGCTGCGGTCGCCTTCCCCCTCGTCCCGGCCGCGAGATGGAGCCTGTGATGTGTGTCCAGCCGCGGCCGTGGCCGCAGCCCGCGCCGGAGATCGTCGCAGCCGTCGCGGCGATGTACCAGGGCAAGCGCGAGCGTCCGCTGCCGGTGATGGTCCGTGACCAGCTCGGTGAGTGGCTGTCGGATGAGCAGTTCGCGGGCGCCTACGGGCGGCGCGGCAAGCCGGCCTGGCCGCCGGGCCGCCTGGCCCTGGTGACGATCTTCCAGATGGCGGAGGACCTGACTGACCGGCAGGCCGCCGAGGCGGTACGCACCCGGATCGACTGGAAGTACGCGCTGGGCCTTGACCTTGCTGATCCTGGCTTCGACGACTCGATCCTGAGTGAGTTCCGGGCCCGGGTCGCCGGCGGCGGCCTGGACCAGGTGGCGCTGGACACGCTGATCGGGCGGCTGGCCGCTGACGGGCTGGTGCCAGCGCGCGGGAAGATGCGCACCGATTCCACCCATGTGGTCTCCGCGGTACGGGACCTGAACCGGCTGGAGCTGGCCGGGGAGTTAGTGCGGGCCTGCCTGGAAGCCCTCGCGGTGGCCGCGCCGCACGTGGTGGCGCATCTGCTGGACGAGTCGTGGGGCAAGCGGTACGCCGCAAGGACCGGCACCTGGCGGATGCCCGCCTCCACGACGAGGAAAGACGAGCTGGCGCTGGCCTACGGCCGGGACGGCCGCACGCTGCTGAGGGCGGTGTACGCCGCCGCCGGCAGTGATCCTGATCTGGCGTTCCTGGCGCGGCTGCATCAGGTCGAGGTGCTGCGGGTCGTGCTCGTGCAGAACTAAGTCACCGTCACCGGCAAGCGGGGGCAGGAGGTGATCAAGCGGCGGGAGGCGGAAGTGGAGGGCCTCCCGCCGGGCAGATCCCGGATCACCTCGCCCTATGACCTCGATGCCCGGTGGGGCGTCAAGCGCGACACGTTCTGGAACGGCTACAAGGTGCACGTCACCGAGACCTGCGGCACCAGCGCCGCCGCAGGCGACGACACCGCCGCGAGTGGCAGCTCCGGCAGCGAGGGCCATGACGGCGACGGACAGGCGTCACCTCCCCCTCATCTGATCGTGAACGTGGAGACCACGGACGCGACCGTGCCCGACAGCCAGATGATCGCGCCGATCCATGCGCGGCTGGCCGGACGGGGCCTGCGGCCGGCCGAGCACTATGTCGACTCGGGCTATCCCTCGGCGGAGCTGCTGGTGTCCTCGCTGGCCGGCTTCGGGATCACGCTGGTCACCCCGCTGCTGGCTGACACCTCAGCGCAGGCCAGGGCAGCCGCCGGATTCGACCGCACCGCCTTCGCCATCGACTTCAGCGCCCGGCAGGCCACCTGCCCGCAAGGCCAGGCCAGCAGCTCCTGGAACCCCGTCACCCAGCGCGGCACCGACACGATCGTGATCACCTTCGCGAAGAGCACCTGCCGACCCTGCCCCGTCCGGGCCCAGTGCACCACCTCGGCGACCGGGCGCCGCCAGATCACCGTCCATCCCCGCGACGTCCACCAGGCCCAGCTCGCCGCCCGGGTCGCCTGGGGCACTGAGGACTTCCAGGCCAGATACGCCTTACGCGCCGGCGTAGAGGGCACTATCCGCCAGGGCGTGGCCGTCACCGGCATGCGCCGGGCCCGCTACCGCGGACTGGCAAGGACCCGCCTGGAACACACCAGCGCCGCCGCCGCGCTCAACCTGATCCGGCTACACGCCTGGTGGAACGGCCACCCGCTGGACCGGACCCGCGCCAGCCACCTCGCCCGCCTCGAACTCGCCCTGGCCTCATAAACACGAATTAACCAGCGGGGTCTCCCTGGGCGGCTTTCATCGGCGCGGGGTGCGGGATGCGCTCGGCGGTGTACCCGTAGGCGGCGGGGCCGGTGTTCCATCCGGCGATGGCGTGCTGCCGCATCCCTTCCCATGCTTTTTTCTTGATCGCCAGCCGGAAGTACTCGGCGACGCCCTGCTTGATGCGGCGGACCAGCACGGCGGTGGGGTTGATGCCCTGGATGTCGGCGGGCTCATCAGCGGCGAACAGCGGGATGCCTTTGCCGGACAGTTCCCGTTCGAGTTTGAGCGCGTTGAAGGTGTCCCGGCCGCTGCGCTCGATGTCCTCGCAGACCACGGCGGCGAACGGGGGTTCGGGGGCGGCGGCCTCGGCCAGCATGTCGGCCATGCCGCCGTCGCGGGGGAGGCCGGCGGCGGTGAACTGCTCGTGCGCGGTGCCCTGGCTGCGGTCCTCGAGGTCGATCGCGCCGGATTCCACGTCCCAGTAATAGGCGGCGATGTACCAGCCGGGCGGTAGCCATTCCTCGGCGATGCGGATCTGCCGCTGTAATGACGACAGCGGGTCCTGGAGGTAGAGGGTGGAGGTGCGGGCCAGCACGGCAACCGGTACCGGCGCGGCCGGCTCCCCTTCTGCCTGGCTGGTCACGGGGTGTCCTGCGCTGAACGTAGCTGCCGCTGGTGACGGACTGCCTATGTCAGGGCCTCCCTGATCGCTTCGGCCTGGCGGGCGTCGTAGCGGGCGGCCTGCGGGCCGGTGACGACCCGCACTTTCCACCGGACTTTGATCCCGCCGGGGGTTTTTACTGTCGTCCACATTATAGCTGTAAATGGTGCTGCTAGGAATGGTTTCCGGTGAATTGTCCGTGAATTCTTCCGCCGAATCCTGCGGCTTTCCTGGTGTGGTGCTCATGACATTTCCTCCTGTCCTCCTGGGTGCGTGACCTGCGCGGGCGCGCGCTGAGCGGGCGGACGCGCATTGCGGCGCTGCCTTTCCGTTGGTGCGGCGGGATTGCCTTTCGCAATGGCCGGGGCGGCATGGGCCAAGGGTGTGCCTGGCTCCTCGGCAGGCGCCGCGCACTTCTCCCGCGCGTGCATGTCAAGGGGCGCGAAGCGCTCGCGTGCGACGCCGAAGGCGCTCTTGACCTGCCCGCGCGGGAGGAGAAAATCATGGTGCCGGGGGGCCAGGCCAGGGGCGGGTGCCCGCGTGGGCGTCCCCGGCCCGTGCCTGCCATCGCCCGGCACCGACGGTCACCGGCCGGGAGGCGGGGCCAGATCCCCGCGACTGGTCAGGATCAGCCAGGGGAGCGTCTTGCCCTGCATCCCGGCCGGGAGCTTGGTCCATGCCAGCGCCGCGTCTGAAGCCAGGTTGCTCGTTCTGCCGGGCCGTGCGGCGCTGGCACGGGGGTCTTCGGGGTGGCTACTGCCGGGCGGGCGGTTCACCAGGGGCGGTGTCCAGCTTGCCGCGCAGGGCGGGGAGGTCGGCTGCGGTGATGACCTGGGTGTGGCCGGGGTCACGGGAGATGGCCAGCCATGCCGAGCCGGGGTCGAGTTGCTCGATCTGCCAGGACGCGTGGTGGTCGCGCAAGATCGCGGCGAGTACGCGGGGGTCGTAGCCGTGTTCGAGGAGTTCCCGCAGTTCGGGGATGGTCTCGGCGGTCAGGATTACCGGGTGGGCGGGCAGCGGGCGGCGCTGCGCCCGGAACCCCCGGGGTTTCCTGGTGAGTTCCCATATTGCGCCGTAGTCGCTGGTCAGGCTGGTGAAGCTGGCAGCGTCAGGTGCGGCGGGGCCGCTGCGGCTGGCGTCAGGCATGGTCGTGTCCCCCCTGGGATCGGTGGCTAAGGTGCGGGGTGTCTGCGGGCGGTGGCAGACGGTGGCCTGGTGCTGCGTTCCGGGCGGCTTACCGGGTCTGGTGGCTGGCCCGTGTGGGGCTGTCTGCGGGGCTGGTGCTGAGTTGGGCCTGCCGGGCGATCCGGCGGGCTGCGCCGGGGGGGTCGCTGGCGTCATGGATGGCGTAAAGGGGCCTGGCGCGGTGTGGGTGGCGGGCGGGCCACCAGTACAGGCCGTGGTGGTAGCGGATGGCGGGGCCGTGCGCGGGGTAGAGCGTGCCCGACAGGCGGGTGAGGGTCATGCCGGTGGTGGTGATGCCGTGCGCGGCGAGGGCATCGCGCAGGCCGGTCAGGGCGTGGCCGGGGATCATGGCCGCTGCTGCGCGCTGCTCGCGGCGGTGAGTTCGGTGTGCCGCATGCCGTCGAGGAGTTCGGCCGTGCCGGGGCCGGTGATGATGGTCCCCGGCTGGGCGTTGAAGCGGGGGAAGGCGAAGTAGCGGCGGCTGTGCGTGCCCCAGATGACCAGCCACCGGGGGTTGCCGCGTTCGATGCGCGCTGCGGTGGTGTGTTCCTGCGGATCGCACAGCCCGCCAAGGGCGTCATGCGCGGCGGTCACGTGCGCCATCCGGGGTGCGGGCGACCCCGGCGTATAGGTCGCAGTCTGGGGGGGACGGGTCGCGGAGGTCGGGGTGCCATCCGGTGAGCGGGATGACGCCGGGCTCGATCAGGGGGAGCCCGGCGAACAGCCCGGTGACCTGGGCATGGGTGCGTGGGGTGATCGGTTGCGGCACGAGCGTGTTGTAGGCGTTCACCCCGGCGGTCACGGTGGCGGGTGCGAAGTCGGCCGTCAGGTGCGAGATAGCGATGTAGCTGCCGGGGGCTAAGGCGGCGGCGAGGGCCGCGACGATACCGGCCGGGCCGTCAGCGTCGGGCACGAAGTGCAGGACGGCGAGCAGCAGCACGGCGGCGGGCCGGGCGAGGTCCAGGGTGCGGGCGGCTCCCCGCAGGATCGCTGTCGTGTCGCGCAGGTCGGTGTCGATGTAGTCGCATGTTCCCTGGGGGGTGCTGGTGAGCAGGGCGCGGGCGTGCGCGAGCACGAGGGGGTCGTTGTCGACGTAGACGATCTGGGACGCGGGCGTGATCCGCTGCGCGACTTCGTGGGTGTTGTCGGGGGCCGGGAGGCCGGTGCCGATGTCGATGAACTGGCGGATGCCGCA
>WNFF01000397.1_pt1 | contig 31763 bp, 38 predicted proteins | sample 5400441 | NCBI WGS metagenome assembly WNFF01 (sample SAMN13153345, study PRJNA577476) | soil metagenome | isolation source: 120 cm saprolite under Douglas fir tree site 2 hole 3 replicate 1 | place: USA:California | collected 2015-04-18
GCGAAGAAGATGAGGGGCGAGGTGATGCGCTCGCTCCACGACGAGAAATGCTCGCCCACGAAGGCCTCGGTGAAGCCGAGCCGGTCGGCCAGGACGATGGCCTCCTGGTCCTCCTCGAGGATGGTCGCGTAGTCCCGATCCGGGTGATGGAACGGCATGGTGAACATGCCGAGCTTGACCGTCATCGAGGTCTCCGTGGGCGCACGAGAATGTCTCCGATCGCGCCGCTACTTCTTGGCGCCGAGCCGCGTCTCCATCAAGAGCTTCACCTCGGCGGCGGCGGCGCGCCAGAGCGCCCCACCCGGCTTGTCGTACTCGGCCTGGACCTGCGTGCGGAACTCGGCCATCGCCGCGTCCTGCTGCTCCTTGGACGCGCCCTGCGGCACCGCGCCCAGCGTCCGGGCGCGGATCCCGACCGTGGTGCCGGTCGCGCCGTGCGCGCGCTCGAGCCAGCGGCCGATCTCGTTCCAGTCCTTGTCGAAGAAGACCACCACCGGAATGGACTGGTAACCGTTGTTGAGGAAGGTGTCGCGCAGGTCGGCGTTCTGGTCGCGCAAGAACACGCGCAGCTCGGCGCCCGGCATCGACTCGACGATGTGCGCGATCAGAGGGGAGTTGCGGTGCACGTCGCCGCACCAGTTCTCCGCGAGCATCACGACGTACTTGACCCCGCTGACGCCGCTGAAGAACTTGCGCTCATCGTCGGTCAGCTTGGAGTTGGCGTAGTTCTGCTCGGTCTTGGCGCGGGTGTCGCCCATCTGGGCCATGTAGTCCTTCCAGGTGAGGCCCGTGGCAAAGCGCTTCGCGTCGAGGGGAATCGTGAGTTGAGCCATTTCGTCGTCCTCGCTTCGTGTGGGTTGTGGTTGGGCCCTTGCGGCTACGGTTTACTTCGCGGCTGCGGTTTACTTCGGCTCCGGTTTACTACAGTAACCTTTCACTGCATTTCTTATGGTCGCCTCGCCTTCGGCTGCGGCTCCCACTGCCACTGCCACCTTCCATTGCTACGAGCAGCATCACTTCGGCGCCGTCGCGGAGCGGGGTGTCGCGCTCGGCCAGCTCGCCGTCCACCGCGGCGGTGAGATCGGTCGCCGCGTCGATGCCGATCGCGGCGAGCAGATCACCCAGGGTGGCGCCGGCCGCCAGGGTGTAGCGCTGGGGGCCGTCGGGGCTCTTGGGCCGGAGCCTCCGCAGACCCGCGGACAGGATGACCGACACGCCGATCGTGCGGGCCTCGGTGCGCGCTGCGTCGTGAAGCCGGCTCATGGGGTGACCAGGGCGGAGTATACTACGCCGCGAATGGCCCGGCGGGAATGGTTCAGGCACTTCTTCGACGCCAGCTACGTCGCGGCGCTGCGTGCAGAGAAGCCCTTCCGGCAAACCCGCCTCGAGGTGGACTTCGTGCTGCGCAGTCTGCGCCCGCCCGAGGGCGCGCGGATCCTCGACCTGCCCTGCGGCTACGGCCGTCACGCGGCCCTGCTCGCCCGGCGCGGCTTCCGCGTGGTCGGCGTGGACCTCTCAATCGCGATGCTCGCGGAGGCCCGACGCCGCTCCACCGAGGGGCCGCGCCTGCGCTTCCGGCGGGGCGACATGCGGCGCATCACGTACCGCGCAGAGTTCGACGCGGTGATCAACCTCTACACGAGCTTCGGGTACTTCACGCCCGCGCAGAACGTGGCGGCCCTGCGCCGGATGGCCCGCGCGCTGCGGCCGGGGGGCCGGCTCCTGGTCGATCACCGCGACCCGGTCTACGACGCGGGCCTCCCGCGCCGGCTCTGGTACCGGACCGGGAAGACGCGATTCGTGCTCGAGGATCGCCGGTTCGATCGCCGCACGAAGATCACGGACAGCACCCAGCTCATCGTCATCGCCGGGCGGCGGTGGGTCGCGCAGAAGACCCTGCGCTTCCAGGAGTTCTCCCTTCCCCAGTGGCGGCGGATGCTCCGCCGCGTCGGTCTGCGGTTCCTCCGGGCCTACTCCGGCTACGATGGGCGGCCGTACCGTGCGGGCTCGACGGGCCGTCTCATCCTGGTGGCCGAGAAGTGAGGATCGAACATGGCGGATAATTCCGGTGGCAAGCTCATGATGGCCGGGCTGATCGTCGCGTTCATTGGCCTGTGCATCGTGCTGGTCCAGGTTCTGCACGTGCCGCGGTACTGGGTTCCGCTGATGGTCGGCGTCGGGATCTTCCTCCTCGGGCTCGTCCGGTGGCTCAGCGCGCGCGATTCGTGACCGCGCCGTCTTGACAGGCCGCGCCCCGCGGCGTAGCATACGGACACATCACGATTCACTCCTTTAAGCGGGCCCCGCGAGGCCGGCAAGGAGAGATCAGCATGCGGCACCCGAAGAACATCTGCAGCTCTCCGCCCCGTCAGGGGTATTTTTTTTGCCGGGGAGCGGCGGCGTGAGCTCCCGGGACAAGGCTCAGGTCCTCGACGAGACCGGTCTCGACCGCGCGCTCACCCGGATCGCCCACGAGATCGTCGAGCAGGCGGGCGGCGGGCAGGACGTGGCCCTGGTCGGCATCAAGACCCGCGGGGTGACCCTCGCCGAGCGGATCGGCGCCAAGATCGCGGCCATCGAGGGCACCAAGCCGTCGGTGGGCGCGCTCGACATCACGCTGTACCGGGACGACCTCGGCCTCAAGGCCGCGCAGCCGGTGGTCCGCAGCACCGAGATCAGCTTCCCGATCAAGGGACGCACGGTGGTGCTGGTGGACGACGTGCTCTTCACCGGCCGGACCATCCGCGCCGCCATGGATGCGCTCATGGACCTGGGGCGCCCGCGCATCATCCGCCTCGCCGTCCTGGTGGACCGCGGCCATCGCGAGCTGCCCATCCGCCCCGACTACGTCGGCAAGAACCTTCCCACGAGCCGCCGGGAGACGGTGGCCGTGCTGCTCCGCGAGCACGACGGCGTGGACCGCGTCGTCATCCAAGAGGAGTGAGGCGATGAGCTGGAAACGCAAAGATCTGCTCGGCATGCAGGGCCTGGACGCGGCCGAGATCAGCGGCGTGCTCGACACCGCCGCCTCGATGAAGGAGATCGCGGCCCGCGAGATCAAGAAGGTCCCGGCGCTCCGGGGCAAGACGGTGGTGAATCTCTTCTACGAGTCGTCCACCCGCACCCGCACCTCGTTCGAGATCGCGGGCAAGTGGCTCTCCGCCGACGTGATCAACTTCTCCGCCTCCGGCTCGAGCGCGGACAAGGGCGAGAGCCTGCTCGACACCGCGCGCAACATCGAGGCCATGAGCCCCGACGTGGTGGTGGTGCGCCACCAGGCCGCGGGCGCTCCCGCGCTGCTGGCCCGGCACCTGCGCTGCGGGGTGGTCAACGCGGGCGACGGCGCCCACGAGCACCCGACCCAGGCCCTGCTCGACCTCATGACGATCCGGGAGAAGAAGGGGCATCTGGAAGGGCTCAACGTCACGATCGTGGGCGACATCACCCACAGCCGGGTCGCGCGCTCCGACATCTACGGCATGCGGAAGATGGGCATCACGGTGACGGTGGCGGGCCCGCCCACCCTGATCCCGGCCCAGTGCCAGGAGCTGGGGGTGAAGGTCAGCCACCGCCTGGAAGAAGCGATCGCCCACGCCGACGTGATCGTGATGCTGCGCCTGCAGCACGAGCGGATGCAGGGCGGCTTCATCCCGTCCCTCCGCGAGTACTCGCGGGTGTGGGGGCTCTCCCTGGCCAAGCTCGAGCACTGCCGGCCCGACGTGCTGATCATGCACCCGGGCCCGGTGAACCGCGGCGTCGAGCTGGCCCCGGAGGTGGCGGACAGCGCCTACTCGGTCATCCTCGACCAGGTCTCCAATGGGGTGGCCGTCCGCATGGCGGTGCTCTATATGCTGGCCGGGAGCAAGAGCGCATGAACGTGCTGATCAAGGGCGGGCGCGTGGTAGATCCGGCGGGCGGCATCGACGCGGTCCAGGACGTCTGGATCGCCGCCGGCCGCATCCACAAGGTGGGGCGAGGGCTGAAGGCCCCCGCGGGGATCGAAACCGTGGACGCGGCCGGCAAGGTGGTGTGCCCGGGCTTCATCGACATGCACGTGCACCTGCGCGAGCCGGGCTTCGAGTACAAGGAAACCATCGCGAGCGGGACGCGGGCCGCCGCGGCGGGCGGCTTCACCGCGGTCGCCTGCATGGCCAATACCTTCCCGGTCAACGACAACCGCGCGGTCACCGACTACATCCTGGCCCGCGCGAAGGTCGAAGGCGTCGTCCGCGTGTACCCCATCGGCGCGGTGACCCGGAACCTCGAAGGCACCCAGCTCGCCGAGCTGGCCGAGCTGGCCGAGGCCGGCTGCGTGGCCTTCTCCGACGACGGCAGGTGCGTGATGAACGCGGAGCTGTACCGCCGGGCGATGGAATACGCCCTGCCCTTCGGCGTGCCGGTCATCAGCCACGCGGAGGACTGCGAGCTCGCTCACCGCGGGGCCATGCACGAGGGCTTCGTCTCCACCGAGCTGGGCCTCGCGGGCCAGCCCGCCGCCGCCGAGGACGTGATGGTGGCTCGCGACATCATCCTCGCGGAGCTGACCGGCGCGCACCTGCACATCGCGCACATCTCCACCGCGGGCGCGGTGCGGCTCGTGCGCGACGCCAAGGCGCGCGGCGTCCGGGTGACCGCGGAAGTGACCCCGCATCACCTGCTGCTCACCGACGAGGTGGTGCGCAGCTACGACTCCAACTGCAAGATGGCGCCCCCGCTCCGTAGCAAACGCGATGTCGAGGCGTGTCTCGAAGCTCTGGTGGACGGCACCATCGACTGCGTGGCCACCGACCACGCTCCGCACGCGCTCTCCGAGAAGGAGGGCGAGTTCGCGGAGGCGGCCAACGGCATCGTGGGCCTCGAGACCGCGGTGCCGCTCCTGCTCGACCGGCTCGTGCGCCCCGGCGTGCTGGATCTGCCGACCCTGGTGACCCGGCTCAGCACCGGCCCCGCGCGGCTCCTGAACCTGCCCGGCGGGAGCCTGGCCCCCGGCGCCGCCGCCGACATCACGATCCTCGATCTCGAGCGGACCTGGACGGTGGATCCGGCCGCCTTCCGCTCGCGCGGCCGGAGCACCCCGTTCGCGGGGTTCACCGGCGCGGGCGCGCCGTGGATGACCCTGGTCGGCGGCCTCAAGGTGGCCCCGTGACGCGGGCGGCCCTGCTCGCGCTCGCGGATGGCCGGGTATTCCGCGGGGACGCCCTCGGCGCCCCCGGCGAGAGCCACGGCGAGGTCGTGTTCAACACGTCCATGACCGGCTACCAGGAGATCCTCACCGACCCGTCGTACCGGGGGCAGATGGTCTGCATGACCTATCCCCTGATCGGCAACTACGGCATCAACCCGGAGGACGTCGAATCGCGGCAGCCCTGGGTGCACGGCTTCATCGTGAAGGAAGCCTGCCCGTTCCCCTCGAGCTGGCGCGCGCGGGTGCCACTCGACACCTACATGCGCGAAAACCGCATCGTGGGCATCCAGGGGATCGACACGCGCGCCCTCACCCGGCACCTGCGCGATCACGGCGCCCAGGAGGGCATCATCTCCACCGAGGAGACGGACGCGGCCCGGCTCGTGGAGCGGGCGCGGGCGCTGCCCGGCCTGCTCGGGCGCGACCTGGTCACCGAGGTGAGCGTGACGGAACCCCACGGCTGGGACGAGGCGCCGTGGGATCTGGCGCGCGGCTACACCACGCCGCCCCCCGCCCGGTTCAAGGTCATCGCCTTCGACTCGGGGATCAAGCAGAACATCCTGCGCTGCCTCACCGGGCTCGGCTGCCGGGTCGAGGTCATGCCCGCGAACACGAGCGCCGCCGCGGTGCTCGAGCGGAAGCCGGACGGCGTCTTCCTCTCCAACGGCCCCGGGGATCCCGAGGCGGTGCCGTATCTCATCGAGGCCGTGCGCGGGCTCATCGGGAAGACACCGATCTTCGGCATCTGCCTGGGCAACCAGATCCTGGGGCTCGCGCTCGGCGGCAGCACCTACAAGCTCAAGTTCGGCCACCACGGCGGCAACCACCCGGTGAAGGATCTCGCCACCGGGCGGGTCGAGATCACGGCTCAAAATCACGGCTTCGCGGTGGACCCGCGCTCCGTCGAGAAGCTCGGGCTGGTGGAGACGCACGTCAACCTCAACGACGGCACCTCGGAGGGAATGCGGCACCGGGAGCTGCCGATCTTCTCCGTGCAGTACCACCCGGAGGCTTCGCCGGGTCCGCACGACTCGCACTACCTGTTCCGTCGCTTCGCTGACCTCATGACGAAGGGAGGGTGAACCGATGCCCAAATACCTCATCGCCTACCGCAAGACCGAGGAGTCGGGCCAGAAGCCGGAGTGGGCGGTCTTCACGACCGACAGCGAGCTGAGCCTCGAGGCGCACGCGGTCAAGGAACGCGTCGAGAAGCGCATGAGCGTGCTCGGCGAGAAGCTGTGGGGCAATGGCGAGGCCGTGTGGATCGGCAACGGCCGCCTCGACGACGTGCTCTACCGGCGGGACGAGGCCGCCCCCGAGACGTCCATCGTCTACGGATCCATCGACGCCTAGGAGCCGCGGCCGTGCCGAAGCGTACCGACATCCGCAAGATCCTCCTCATCGGCTCCGGGCCGATCGTCATCGGCCAGGCCTGCGAGTTCGACTACTCGGGCACCCAGGCCTGCAAGGCCCTGCGCGAGGAGGGGTTCGAGGTGGTGCTGGTGAACTCCAACCCGGCCACCATCATGACGGACCCGGAGATGGCGAACCGCACCTACGTGGAGCCGCTCACCCCCGAGTTCGTGACCAAGGTCATCGCGCGCGAGCGGCCCGACGCCATGCTGCCCACCGTGGGCGGACAGACCGCGCTCAACCTGGCGGTGGCCCTCGCGGAGGACGGCACCCTCGATCGCTACGGAGTGGAGCTGATCGGGGCCAAGCTCCCCGCGATCAAGACCGCCGAGGACCGCAACCTCTTCGGGGCGGCCATGGCGCGCATCGGGCTCGCGATGCCCACTGGCTTCTACGCCACGAGCCCGGAGGACGCCCTCGCGGGCATGCGCAAGCGGCGGATGCAGTTCCCGTTGATCATCCGCCCCTCTTTTACCCTGGGCGGCACCGGCGGCTCCATCGCCTACCATCCGGAAGAGCTGGAGGCCGCGATCAAGTGGGGACTGCAGCAGAGCCCCCTCCAGCAGGTGCTGGTGGAGGAATCGGTGATCGGCTGGAAGGAGTTCGAGCTGGAGGTGATGCGCGACCTGAAGGACAACGTGGTCATCATCTGCTCGATCGAGAACTTCGATCCGATGGGCGTGCACACCGGCGACTCCATCACGGTGGCCCCCGCCCAGACCCTGACCGACAAGGAGTACCAGCTCATGCGCGACGCTTCCCTCGCGATCATCCGCGAGATCGGCGTCGAGACGGGCGGCTCCAACATCCAGTTCGGCATCAATCCGGTCGACGGCCGCATGGTGGTGATCGAGATGAACCCTCGGGTCTCGCGCTCCTCCGCGCTCGCCTCCAAGGCGACCGGCTTCCCCATCGCCAAGATCGCGGCCAAGCTCGCGGTGGGCTACACGCTCGACGAGCTGCGCAACGACATCACCCGAGAGACGCCCGCCTCCTTCGAGCCCGCCATCGACTACTGTGTGGTGAAGATCCCGCGCTGGGACTTCGAGAAGTTCCCGGAAGCGGACCAGACCCTGACCACCCAGATGAAGTCGGTGGGCGAGGTCATGGCGATCGGGCGCACCTTCAAGGAGGCGCTCCAGAAGGCGGTGCGCTCGCTCGAGCAGGACCGCTGGGGGCTCGCCCTCGACCGGCCGATCGAGGATCTCGACGAGCTCAGGCAGAAGATCCGCATCCCCAACGCGGACCGCTGCTTCGCCATCGGCGAGGCCTACCGGAGGGGGCTCGGCACGCGGGAGATCCACGAGCTGTCCGCCATCGATCCCTGGTTCCTCGACAATATCCGCCAGATCGTCGAGTACGAGTCGGTGATCATCGGGGCGGGGCTCGGCGACCCCGCCGTCCTGCGGCGGGCCAAGCAGATGGGATTTTCCGACAAGCGCATTGGACAGCTGATCGGAGCCACGGAGGATGAGGTCCGGCGCACGCGGATCCAAGCCGGCATTAAACCCGTCTACAAGATGGTCGACACCTGCGCGGCCGAGTTCGTGGCCCACACCCCGTACCTCTACTCGACCTACGAGGAAGAGGACGAGGCCCCGCCGACCCCGCGCGAGAAGGTGGTGATCCTCGGGAGCGGGCCCAACCGCATCGGCCAGGGCATCGAGTTCGACTACGCGTGCGTGCACGCCGCCTTCGCGCTCCGGGACGCGGGCGTGGAAGCGATCATGGTCAACTGCAATCCGGAGACCGTCTCCACCGACTACGACACCTCCGACCGCCTCTACTTCGAGCCACTCACCTTCGAGGACGTGATGAACATCGTGGAGCGCGAGCGGCCGCGCGGGGTGATCGTGCAGTTCGGCGGCCAGACCCCGCTCAAGCTGGTGGTGCCGCTCGAGCGCGCGGGGGTGCCGATCCTCGGCACGCCACCCGACGCGATCGACCGCGCCGAGGACCGCCGCCGCTTCTCGGATCTCCTCGATCGGCTCGGGCTCGCGCAGGCACCCGGCTCCACCGCGCGCTCCTACGAGGAGGCCTCGCGGATCGCGGCCCATATCGGCTACCCGGTGCTGGTCCGGCCGTCCTACGTGCTGGGCGGGCGCGCCATGCAGATCGTGTACGACGAGGCGGATCTCCAGAACTACATGAAGGAAGCGGTGCGGGTGAGCCCGGAGCATCCGATCCTGGTGGACAAGTTCCTGGAGGACGCCCTCGAGATCGACGTGGACGCCATCGCGGACGGCCACCGGGTGGTGGTGGGCGGGGTCATGGAGCACGTGGAGAAGGCGGGCGTGCACTCCGGCGACTCCGCGTGCGCGCTGCCGCCCTACTCGCTGGGCGACGACCAGATCGAGCGCATCCAGGCGCAGGCCCGCGCGCTCGCGACGGAGCTGGGCGTCATCGGCCTGCTCAACATCCAGTTCGCGATCAAGAACGAGCAGATCTTCGTCCTCGAGGTCAATCCGCGCGCCTCCCGGACGGTGCCGTTCGTGTCGAAGGCGATCGGGGTGCCCCTGGCCAAGCTCGCCACCCGGGTGATGCTCGGGGACACGCTGGTGGGGCTCGGCTTCGGTGAGGAGCGCGAGGTCCGGCACATCGCGATCAAGGAGGCGGTCTTTCCCTTCATCAAGTTCCCGGGCGTGGACACCATCCTCGGCCCCGAGATGAAGTCCACCGGCGAAGTCATGGGCATCGACCACGACTTCCGGAAGGCCTACGTGAAGTCGCAGCTCTCGGCCGGCTCTCCCCTGCCCACCTCGGGCAAGGTGTTCGTCTCGGTCAAGAACCGCGACAAGCGCGCGGTGCTCCAGCTCTCCAAGCGGCTCGCCGAGATGGGCTTCAGCCTGGTGGCCACCGTCGGCACCGCCAAGCTGCTGCAGCGCCAGGGCATGGCGGTCGAGACCGTCTACAAGGTCAACGAGAGCTACCGCCCGAACATCGTGGACCTCATGAAGCGGGGGGAGATCGCGCTGGTCTTCAACACCCCCGAGGACGGCCGGGCGCGCAAGGACTCCTACCTCATCCGGCGCACCGCGGTGACCCAGAACATCCCCTACTACACGACGGTGGACGGAGCCCAGGCGGCGATCGGCGGCATCGAGGCGCTGCTCAAGGGCGAGATCTCCGTGAAGCCGCTCCAGGAGTACCATGACGCCTCGTGATCCGAAGGACCGCCTGATCGTCGCCCTCGACGTGGCGACCCTGGCCGACGCCGAGCGACTCCTGGATCGCCTCCAGGGCCAGGTCGCGCGCTTCAAGATCGGTTCCCAGCTCTTCACCGCGGCGGGGCCCGCCGCCGTCGAGAGCGTCCACAAGCGGGGCGCCGAGGTCTTCCTCGACCTCAAGTTCCACGACATTCCCAATACGGTGGCGGGCGCCGCCCGGGAGGCCGCCCGCATGGGGGTGCTCCTGTTCAACGTCCACGCCTCCGGGGGCCGCGCCATGATGACCGCGGCGGCGGAGGGAGCGGCCGCCGCCGCCCGTGAGCTGGGCGTGCGGAAGCCCATCACCCTCGCGGTCACCGTGCTCACGAGCCTCGACCGCGCCGCATTGAGCCGCGAGCTGGGGGTGGCGGACTCCGTCGAGGGCCACGTGCTCCACCTGGCCGGGATGGCGGCGGAGGCGGGCCTCGACGGCTGCGTGGCCTCCCCCAACGAGATCGCCGCGCTGCGCACCAATCGCGGGCCCGCCTGGGTGATCGTCACGCCGGGCGTGCGGCCGGCGGGCAGCGCCGCGGGAGACCAGTCCCGCATCGCGACCCCGGGGGCCGCCGCCCGGGCCGGCGCCCACTACCTCGTGGTCGGGCGCCCGATCACCGCCGCCCCGGACCCGGCCGCCGCCGCCGCCGCCGTCCTGCAGGAGATGGCGTCGTGACCGCCGCGGGCCCGCACGAGACGCTGATCCGGCGCCTCTTCGAGATCGGGGCCATCCGTTTCGGCGAGTTCACGCTCAAGTCGGGCGTCGTCTCGCCCTTCTACATCGATCTCCGCGTCGTCATCTCCTTCCCCGACGTGCTGGAACAGATCGGCGCGCTGATGGCCGCGGAGGTGGCCCGCTGCGGCGGCGACCGCGTCGGCGGCATCCCGTACGCCGGCCTGCCCCTGGCGGTCGCGGCCAGCCTCGCGGGCCGCGTGCCCCTTATCTATCCGCGGCGGGAAGAAAAGGGCTACGGCACCCGGCGGCGCATCGAGGGGCAGTTCAAGGCCGGCGAGCGGGTGGTGCTCATCGACGACATCATCACCGACGGGGCGAGCAAGCTCGAGGCGATCGCCCCGCTGGAGGAGGCGGGGCTGGTCGTGAAGGACCTGGTCATCCTGGTGGACCGGGAGCAGGGCGGGCGCGAGCTCCTCGCGGCGCGCGGCTACACGCTGCACGCGGTGCTCACGATCTCGCAGTGCTTCGACGGCTGGGAGCGGGCCGGGCTCGTGCCCGGGGACCTGATCCGGCAGTCGCGGGAGTTCCTCCGGGCCACCCGGTTCGCCTGATGCCGGCCGGGGGCGACAGTCCGGGCGAGGTCCTCGTGGATCGCGACGCGATCCAGACCGAGGTCGCCCGGCTGGCCGCTCAGATCTCCGCCGATTACGGCGAACGCCCGGCGCACCTCATCGGGGTGCTCAAGGGGTCGGCGATCTTCCTCTCCGACCTCATGCGGGCGCTCACCGTGCCGGTGACCGTGGACTTCATCTCGGTGGTCCCCTACGGCCCGGTGACCGCCTCGGGAGTGGTCCGGATCCGCAAGGACCTGGACGAGCCGATCGAGGGGCGGGACATCATCGTGGTAGAGGGCATCTGCGCGAGCGGGCGCACGCTGGCCTACCTGCTGCGCAACTTCCAGACCCGCAATCCCGCCTCGATCCGGGTCTGCGCGCTGCTCGCCAAGCAGTGCGCGCGACCCCAGGAACTGACGCTCCACTACGTGGGCCGCGAGATTCCCGACGTCTTCGTGGTCGGCTACGGCCTCGACAAGGACGAGCGGTACCGCAATCTGCCGTACGTCGCCCGCCTGGGCGCCTAGGCTTCCGCGAGCAGGCGCAGCTCGATCTCCCGCCGTCGGGGCCCCTCGAACTCCATCAGCACGATCCGCTGGAATTCGCCGAGGGCGAGCCGGCCGCCCTGCACCGGGACGTGGACGCTCGGCCCCACCAGGCCGCTCAGGAAGTGCGCGCCCACGTGCGCCGCCGAGTCGTGCCGGTACGCCCGCCTCGGGACCAGGGTCTGGAGGATATCCATGATGTCCTCGGGGACCCCCTCTTCGCCGGTGAGGATCATGAGGCCCGCGGTCGTGTGCCTCAGGAAGAGATGACAGCTGCCGTCCCGGGCGCCCCCCAGGAGGGCGTCGACGCGGGCCGTGATGTCCACGATCTCCCGGGCGGACAGGGTCTCGAGCTCGATGGTCGCGGGCTTGGTGGTCGTCATGTGCCGGTCCTCCTCACATCCTTCTCTAGGACTGGGGGCCCCTCCTGTCAAGTGCGGTATGCTCAGAGACAGGCTCATGCGTCACCATCGCGCGGCCGCTCGGTTGCTCACGCTGCTCCCCCTCGTGGCCCTGCTGGCCGGCTGCGAGAGCTCCGGGGAGTCGCGGACCGTTCAGATGTCGGAGCGGCCTCGCTGGACGGCGGGAGACTCCTGGACGTATCGAGGCAAGGGACGCGACGGAGCGTACACGATCACCCGGCGGGTGCTGCGCGAGGGCGTCTTCGAAGGCCACGACGCGTACGAGGTCGAGGCGGGCGACTCGCGCTACTGGTACACGAAGCGGCTCGGCTACCTGGCGCGGGTCACCGGCGACCGGACGGTGCGGCGGGCCATGCCGCCCGAGGACTGGCAGTGGCCGCTCCAGGTCGGCCGGTCGTGGTCGGCCACCGTGACGTGGGTGGACGGCCCCGCGCAGGACCAGCGCTTCGTCCTCACCGGCGTCTGGGCGGTGGAGGCCTACGAGGAGGTCAAGACGCCCGCGGGAACCTTCAAAGCGTTCAAGGTGTCGCGGCGCGAGATCGAGAGCGGCGCGTCGCAGGAGTTCTGGTACAGCGCCACCGTGAAGGGCTGGGTCAAGGTGCGGGGCACCGATACCGCCACGGGCGCCTACGAGGAAGAGCTGACCGCCTACTCCCCGCGCTGACCCCGCCCCGCGGTCAGCGCTTCTGGTACTCCGGGCGCCAGCGGAGCAGGCGGGCCTCGACCTGCTTGATCCCCAGGGCCATCACGATCCCGATCACGCCCAGCACGAAGAGGGCCACCATCATGTCGGCCGCGTTCAGGGTGCCGAGGGACTGGATGATCAGGTAGCCGAGCCCGCCGCCCGATTCGCCGCCGATGAACTCGCCGACCACCACCCCGATGAGGGCGAAGGAGATGGAGGGCGTCAGGGACGCGAAGGTCCACGCAAGCGCGGAGGGAATGATCACGCTGGTCATGATCTGGCGCTCGGAGGCGCCCAGGAAGCGGGCGGAGTGGATGAGATCGGCGTCCACGCTGCGGGCCCCCTGGAAGGTGTTGAAGAACACGATGAAGAACACGATGCTCCAGGCGAGCACGATCTTGGCGAGCAGGCCGAAGCCGAAAATCATGGTGATGAGCGGCACCAGGGCGATGCGCGGTAGCGAATTGAAGGCCACGATGTAGGGCTGGAAGATCCGCGCCAGCCCGTCGCTCCGCCCGAGGACCAGGCCCGCCACGAAGCCGGTGGAGATGCCGACCAGGAAGCCCCACACGGTGGACTGCACGGTGGACAGCGCCATCTGCCAGATGGTCAGCCGCACCTTGGGCGACATGAGGTAGACGAGGCGCTCCGCGATCGCGGACGGCCGGCTGATGAAGAACGGGTCGATCCAGTAGAGGCCGGGCGTCTTCGAGATCGCCTTGATCCCGGTCAGGTACTGCCAGGCGGCCAGGACCGTGACCAGGATCAGGAGCTGCCACGCGAGGACACGGAGGCGGTCCCGGTTCATGGCGGACAACCGTTCTGCGGACAACCGTTTACTTCTTCAGGGCTCTTCAGCTGCGGGGGCCCAGACATGGCCCCCGCACTCCCCCAGTGGCGGACAACCGTTTCCATCTTCAAGCTCTTCAGCTGCGGGGGCCTAGACATGGCCCCCGCACTCCCCCAATGGCGGACAACCGTTTCCATCTTCAAGCTCTTCAGCTGCGGGGGCCTAGACATGGCCCCCGCACTCCCCCAGTGGCGGACAACCGTTTCCATCTTCAAGCTCTTCAGCTGCGGGGGCCTAGACATGGCCCCCGCACTCCCCCAGTGGCGGACAACCGTCCGATCTGTCGCCATCATGCGGTTGGCGCCCGAAATTCCTCTCCCAGGGTGTGCCAGATCTCGCTGTACTCGCGGGAGTACTCGTCGGTCTCGCGGATGCGGATCACGTCGCGGGGGCGCGGCAGCTTCACGTCGTAGATCAGCTTGATGCGCCCCGGCCGTCGCGTCATCACCACGATGCGGTCGGCCAGGGTGATCGCCTCGGAGAGATCGTGGGTCACGAAGATCACGGTCTGCCGCTTCGCCTGCCAGATCGCCAGCAGTTCCGCGTGCAGGTTCAGCTTGGTGTGGGTGTCGAGCGCGCCGAAGGGCTCGTCCATCAGCAGGATTTCGGGGTCCACCACCAGGGAGCGCATCAGGGCCACCCGCTGCCGCATGCCGCCGGAGAGCGTGGCCGGGAAGGCGTCCTCGAAGCCCTGGAGCCCGGCCAGCGCGATCGCCTGGCGCACGCGGGCGGCCCGCTCCGCGGCGGGCACGTTGCGGTACTCGAGACCGAGCGCGATATTGCGCTCGACCGTCCTCCAGGGGAAGACGGTGTCCTTCTGGAAGACGTAGCCGACCTGAGGCGGCGGCGCGCCGGTAACCCGCTCGCCGTCCACCTCGATCTCCCCCGCGGACGGCGCGACGAGGCCGCCGATCATGTTGAGGATGGTGGACTTGCCGCAGCCGGACGGGCCCACGATGGCCACGAACTCGCGCTCGTGGACCTCGAAGGAGACCGGCGAGACGGCGGGGACCTCGCGAGGGCCTTGACCGAAGGTCTTCGCGAGGTCCCGGATGGAGACGCGGACGCGCGGCGTCACTACCGGCGGCTTACTTGTACTTGGCCTGTGCCTTCTTGATGAAGCTCATGTCCACCGCCTGCTTGTACGGGATCGGCTTCTCCAGCGCGGTAGGCACCCACACCTTCATGCCGCGCTCGTAGTCCTTCTCCTCGATCACGAAATCCCAGTCGAAGATCGTCCGGTAGTAGCGGACGGAGTCGAGGACCACCTCGCGCTTGAAGGTCTCCATGTACGGCTTCCAGAGCAGGTCGGTGATCTCCTCGTCCTTGGTCCGGCGGATCCACTGCTGCGCGCGGTAGCACGCGTTGACGTAGGCCTGCACGAGGTCGGGCGACTTCTCGATGGTTTCCTTCAGGACGTAGCCCACCGTGACCGGGATCGGGCCGCCGAAGACGCGGTTCCACGCCTTCTCGTCCTGGATGTCGTAGAGCGGCTTGCCGAAGCCCTCCTCCACCGCCGCCGATTGCCACTCCGGCACCGCCATGATCGCGTCGAACTTGCCGGCCTTGAGGCCTCCGAGCATGGTGGTCGAGGCGCCCCCGCCAACCCATTCGACGTGGTCGTTGACGGTCCGGCCGTCGGCGCCCTTGGTGTTCTGCAGGACGTACACCCCGTACACGTAGGTGCCCGAGCCGATGGCGGTGGCCGCGATCACCGCCTTGCGACCCACCAGCTTCTGGTCGGCGAGCGCCTCGACCGTCCTGAGGCCCTTGTCCCACAGCTCCTTGCGCACCACGATATTGGCGTAGGAGCAGCGGGTGTCGGTGGCGAAGACCATCAGCGCGTCCTTGCCCTTTTCGGTGATCTTGAGCGGGTGGTTGGAGTCGCCGAGCGCGAACTGCACCTGCCCCGCGGCCAGCGCCTGCACGACCTTGGCCCCGCCCCCGGGGACCACGAAGTCGGGCGTCTTGACACCCTCCTCCTCGAAGAGCTTCTTCTGCGCGGCCACCAGGTCCTGGCCGTAGACGAAGGTCGAGACGCTGTGCGAAGCCGAGATGCTCTTCAGGCCCTGGGCCCAGGCCGGCCCCGAGCGGGACACCCCGGCCGCCAGGCCGCCTGCCACCGCGGCTGATTTCAAGAACCCCCGGCGCGTCCAGGGCGCCGGCACCGGCTGCTCCGCCATGGTCCCCTCCTTGGGAAAACTGCGGGAAACTGCCAGGCACTCTACATGCCGCCGGCCCGAGCTGTCAACGCTTGATTGGCCCAAAGACGTTGACACATAAGGTTTTTTGGGCTATCGTCCCTGTGATGGCAGCGCGGGAGCTCCCCCTCACCACCACCTCCGAGCCGGCGAGGCAGCGATGATCCGCAGCATGACCGGCTATGGACGGGCGGAGGCGGCAGGGGCGCGGACGATCCTCTTGGTCGAGTGCAAGTCGGTGAACCACCGGCACCTCGACGTGTCCCTCAAGCTGCCCCGGGTCCTGGGCGCCTTCGAAGCGGACGCGCGCCGGCTGATCCAGGCGGCGGTGCAGCGCGGCCGCGTCGACGTGAGCGCGGTGGTGACCGCGGCCGAAGGCACCGTGCTGAATCCGCTCACCGTCAACGTGGTACAGGCCAAGGAGTACGCCGAGGCCGCCCGCACGCTCGCCCAGGCTCTCGACCTGGGAGACGGCCCGTCGCTCGGCTGGGTGATGGCGCAGGCGGGCGTGCTGACGCGAGAGGAACAGGCCCCGCTGTCCCCCGAGGAGGCGTGGCCTCTGCTCGAGCAGGCGCTCAGCGCCGCGCTGGCGGAGCTGGTGGAGCGCCGCGAGACCGAGGGCCGTGCGCTCGGCCAGGAGCTGGCCGGCCTCGGCGCGACGCTGGCCGGCCACGTGGACACGGTGGCCCAGCGCGCGCCGATGGCCGTCGAGCGGCGGGCCGTCCGTCTCCGCGAGCGGATGCAGGCGATGCTGGCGGGCGCGGAGATCGACCAGGCGCGGCTCGCCATCGAGATCGCGGTGTGGGCGGACAAGACCGACGTGAGCGAGGAGCTGGCGCGCCTGCGGGCCCACCTGACCCAGCTCACCGCCCTGCTGGCCGGTGACGGCCCGGTGGGCCGCACGCTCGATTTCCTCATCCAGGAAATCAACCGCGAGGTGAACACCATCGGCTCCAAGGCGGACGACCTGGAGATCTCGCAGGCGGTGATCGCGGCCAAGTCCACGCTCGAGAAGATGCGCGAGCAACTGGCGAATCTTGAATAGCCTGGCGAGCTGCAGCCGAAGGCGAGGCGAGCGGATATGCAGCTGATCAAGCGCCGCGGGACGCTGGTGGTCGTGTCGGCCCCGTCGGGAGCGGGCAAGACCACCCTCTGCCACGAGGTGCGCTCCCTCGTGCCCGATCTCTACTACTCCGTCTCCTACACCACGCGCGATCCACGCCCCGGGGAGAAGCCGGGCACCGACTTCTTCTTCGTCACCGAAGGCCAGTTCACCGCCATGCGCGGCCGCGACGAGTTCGCGGAGTGGGCCCAGGTGCACGGCCACCTCTACGGCACGCCGGCCAAGGCCCTCGAGGGCGCGCTGAGCCGGGGCCTCGACGTGCTGCTCGACATCGACACCCACGGCGCCCGGCAGCTCCGCCAGCGCTATCCGGAGGCGGTGTCGGTGTTCATCATGGCCCCCTCGATGGCCGAGCTGGAGGCTCGGCTGCGCGAGCGCAAGAGCGATTCCGCCGGCGACATCGCGCGAAGGCTGAGCCGCGCTCGAGAGGAGATCGCGGCCTGGCGCCAGTACGACTACCTGATCATCAACCGTGACGTGAAGGACGCGGTGGACCAGCTCGCCACCATCATCCAGGCCGAGCGCTGCCGCACGAGCCGACTGACCCTCAGATTCCCCGACATGGAGGTACCCGCTTGATGTCGTTCCCATCGCTGGAAAAGTCCCTCGACAACGTCTCCAACCGCTACATGCTGGTGGTCCTCGCGGCCAAGCGCGCGCGCCAGCTCAACCGCGGCGCCAAGTCCCAGGTGGAGAGCCGCCACAAGAAACCCACCAGCAACGCCCTCGAAGAGATCGCCCAGTCCAGAGTCGGCTACCGGGTAAAAGAAGAAGACGCCCCGAAAGTCTGAAGCAAAACAGAACGAAACGACGCCAGTCTCAGACGAGTGTCCGCGGACTGGGGGAGTGCGGGGGCCATGTCTGGGCCCCCGCATAAGACAGAGCCTAAAGACTTAAACCGTAAATCAGGCGTACGGTAAAGCGGACGCCAGGCGCGAAACGAAGACCATGACCCTCCACAACAAAGAGCTGATCCTGGGCGTCACCGGCAGCATCGCCGCCTACAAGGCGGTCTTCCTGCTGCGCGAGCTGACGCGCGCGGGCGCCCAGGTGACCGTGGTCACCACCGCCCACGCCGAGCGCTTCGTGGGCGCCCTCACGTTCCGCACGCTGTCCGGCCGGCCCGTGCTCTCCGATCTCTTCGATCCCCAGAGCTCGGAGGCGGTCGAGCACGTCGCCCTCGCCGAGCGGGCCCACGCCCTGATCGTGGCCCCCGCCACCGCCAATCTCCTGGCCAAGGCCGCCCACGGCATCGCCGACGATTTCCTCACCACGCTCCTGCTGGCCGCCCGGTGCCCGGTGCTGATGGCGCCCGCCATGGACGGCGGCATGTGGGATCACGCGGCGGTGACCGCGAACGTGCACACGCTGCGCGGGCGCGGGGTCACCGTGCTGGAGCCCGACGCGGGCGCCCTCGCCTCCGGGCTCTCGGGCCGCGGCCGGCTGCCGGAGGCCGACGCCATCCTCGAGGCGCTCGAGCGCCTCCTGGCCCCGCGGCGCGACCTCGCCGGCGAACGGGTGCTGGTGACGTCGGGGCCGACTCGCGAGCCCATCGATCCGGTGCGCTACATCTCGAACCGGTCCTCCGGGAAGATGGGCCAGGCGGTCGCGACGGCCGCGCTGCGCCGCGGCGCGGAGGTGATCCTGATCTCCGGCCCCACCACGCTGACCCCGCCCGCGGGCGCGGTGTACGTGCCGGTCCAGACCGCGGAGGACATGCGCGAGGCCGCGCTCCAGCACCTCGAGCGCGCCACCATCGTCATCAAGGCGGCGGCGGTGGCCGACTACCGCGTCAAGCAGCCGAGCGCGACCAAGATCAAGTCCCGCAAGGACGAGGGGCTCACGCTCGATCTCGCCCCCAATCCCGACATCCTGAAGGAGCTGGCCGCCCGCAAGGGCCGCGCGTTCCTGGTGGGGTTCGCGGCCGAGACCAACGACGTGCGGGCCAACGCGGCCGCCAAGCTCCGGGCCAAGGGCGTGGATCTCCTCGTGGCCAACGACGTCAGCGTGAAGGGCATCGGCTTCGACGCCGAGGACAATCAGGTCACCCTGCTCGACCGCTGGGGCGGCACGATCGATCTGCCCAAGATGAGCAAGCTGGAAGTCGCCGACGCCATTCTCGACCGCGTGGTCGGTCTGCGCGCGGCCGATCGCTCCCCCGCTTCCAGCCGCGCCGCCCTCTAGCCCGATGAGCGACCCGCGGGAGGCCGTGGCCCTGGCCCTGCGCGGGCTGGCCGACACCCTCCGGCACCACCGCGATCTCGGCCTGCGCGACCTCACGCTCTCCACGGTGCCGTTCCCCGATCCCGCCGACGCCCTGCGCGACCAGGAGCGCGCGCGCCAGGGTTGCCAGCTCTGCAAGCTCTGCAAGAGCCGCACGAACGTCGCGTTCGGCTCGGGCAATGCGCGGGCGCGGCTCATGGTGGTGGGCGAGGGCCCCGGCGAGGAGGAAGACAAGCAGGGGCTGCCTTTCGTCGGGCGCGCCGGTCAGCTCCTCACCAAGATGCTGGCCTCGGTCGGGTTCGACCGCGAGCGCGATTGCTACATCGCCAACGTGGTGAAGTGCCGGCCCGAGCGCAACCGCAACCCGGAGCCCGACGAGGTCGCGGCCTGCAGTCCGTTCCTGATGGCCCAGATCGACACGATCGGCCCGCACGTGATCCTGGCCCTGGGCAACTTCGCCGCGCAGACCCTGCTCGGAACGAAGGAAGGCATCACCCGGCTGCGCGGGAAGACGTATCAGTACCGGGCGAGCGTGCTCGTGCCCACCTTCCATCCCGCCTTCCTGCTGCGCAATCCCGGCCCGGAGTACCGGCGCATGGCCTGGGACGATCTCAAGCTGGCGCGGCGGGAGTATGACGCGCGGGCGGGTGATGGTCCGCGGTAAAGCTGGTGGGCGGACGCTCGTGTTCAGCGGACACTCGTTTAGTTCTTCAGGCTCTCCATATGCGGGGGCCCAGAAATGGCCCCCGCACTCCCCCAGTTTGCGGACACTCGTGGCTGCCAGTCCGCGAACGCTCGTAGTCGATTGATCGTTGACGTCGTCTTTGATATTCCGATCGACCACGCGTTCTCCTACGTCGTTCCGCCTGGACTCGTGGTGGCGCGGGGGCAGCGGGTGAGCGCGCCACTCCAGGGCCGCGCGCGGGTCGGGGTGGTGGTCGGGCTCCACGAGGGTGATCCGGCGGGGCTGAAGGCGCTGCAGCGCGCCGTCGAGCCGGTGCCCGTGCTCTCCGAGGCCGCGCTCGAGCTGGGACGCTGGGCCGCCGGCGAGAGCCTGTCGTCATGGGGCTCCACCCTCCTGTCCCTTCTGCCGCCGCCCCCGCGCGGGGGCGCGGCCGAGACGGTGTCGCCGCCCGCCGCACCCGCGCCCGGCCCGTCGCGCGCACCGGAGCTCTGGACGGACGAGCGGCGCGAGGACCGGCTCGCGGAGTGCCTGGAGCGCGAGCCCGGCGCCGCGCTCCTCATCGCGCCGGATCGCGAGGCGGCCGCGCGCTGGGCGCGGCGGCTCGACGCCCCCCGGCTCGACAGCGGAGCCCCGGAGGCGGAGCGCCGCCGGGCCTGGTTCGCGGCCTCGCGCGGGCGCAGCCGGGTCGTGGTCGGCACGCGCTCCGCGCTGCTCGCGCCACTGCCGCCGCCGGCGACGCTGGCCCTGATCGACGAGCACGATCCGGCCCACAAGCCGCCGGGCGCGCCGCGGCTGCATTCGCGCGACCTGCTGCGGCGGCGGGCCGAGCTCGACGGCAGCCGCCTGCTCCTGCTCTCCGCCACCCCCTCGGCCGAGAGCTGGTGGCACGCGCGGCAGGGCCGGATCGTCCGACCGGACGCCCCGCCCGCGCCCTGGCCTCAGGTCATCACCGCCGACACCCGGGGCATCCTCAGAAATCATCCGCTCACCCTGCCGCTGACCCGCGCCATCGAGGACATGTCGCGGCAGGGGCGCCGCGCCGTCCTCATCGTCAGCCGCCGGACGGCCTCGCTCGCCTGCGACGAGTGCGGCACCGTGCTGCGGTGCCCCGACTGTGGCGTGGCCCTGGCGCTCGCGCGCGACCGGAGCGCGCTGCGCTGCCCGCTCTGCGCGCGCGCCGACGCGCCGCCCGATGGCTGTCCCGCCTGCGGCGGGCATCGGCTCTCCCCGTTCGGCTGGGATCCGGAGCGCGTCCAGACCTCGGTCGTGCGTCGCTTCCCCCGGCTGACCGTCTCGCGCCAGAGCTTCGAGGCCCAGGTGCTCATCGGCACGCCGGCGCTCTTACGGATGCTGCCCCGACAATCGGTGGGCTGCGTCGGCTTCGTCGCCCTCGACGGGCTGCTGCGCGTGCCCGATTTCCGCGCGGGCGAGCGGACCTGGCAGCTTCTGTGGGCCGCCGCGGAATCGGTGGGGCCGGGCGGCCGGCTCGTGATCCAGACGCAGCACCCCGAGCACTACGCGGTACGGGCGGTGCAGACGCAGGATCGCGCGAGCTTCTATGACGAGGAGCTCAAGTTCCGGGCCGAGCTGGGCTACCCGCCCTACCGCCGGCTCGCCGAGGTCTCGGCTCGGGGCCGGGAGGACGGCCCGGTGCAGGCCCTCGCCGGCGAGTGCGCGGCGGCCCTGCGGGGCATCGGAGGCCTCACGGTCTATCCGCCCGCCTCGGTGAGCCCGCCGCGCGGGCGCAATAGCCGGTGGCGCTTCGTGATCAAGGGGCCGGCGGAGCTGCCGCGGCTCCTGGCGCCGGCCCTCGAGCCCTTCCTCGGGCGGCGACGGCGCTCGAGCGGTATGGTAGAAGTAGAGATGGATCCGCAGTCCAACGGCTGAAGACGGCACCCCGAGAGGAGACGAGACCGTGGCAGTGCTGACGGTGAGGCTCTACGGCGACCCGGTCCTGCGTCAGGTAGCCACCCCGGTGCGCGAAATCACCGCCGAGATCAAGCGGACCATCGCCGACATGACCGAGACCATGTGGCACCAGGTCGGCATCGGGCTCGCCGCGCCCCAGGTGGGCCTGCCGCACCGCATTCTCGTGATGGACGACGGCAGCGGCGGCGCGCAGGCCCTGATCAATCCGGTGATCGAGAGCCACAGCGGGACGATCCGCGAGGAGGAGGGGTGTCTCTCGCTCCCGGGGGTCTTCGGCGTGGTCGAGCGCAGCAAGACGATCACGGTCCGAGCGATGGACGCGGACGGCAAGCCCGTCGCGCTCGAGGCCACCGGGCTCAAGGCCCGGATCGTCCAGCATGAGCTGGATCACCTCGACGGCGTCCTCTTCATCGACCGGCTGCCCCCGGTAACCCGCGACCGCATCAAGAAGAAGATCCAGAAGGAAGGCTTCCCCAAGGAGACGGGGCACCACGCCTTCGCGCTCTAGCCGGTCCGGGCTGCGCGTCCTGTTCTACGGCACGCCCGCCTTCGCCCTGCCCACCCTCGAGGCTCTGCTGGCCCACCACCAGGTGGTGGCGGTGATCACCCAGCCCGACAAGCCGGCGGGCCGCGGCCGCGCCGTGACGCCCTCCCCGGTGAAGCGCCGCGCCCTCCTGGCCGCAGTCCCGGTGCTGCAGCCGCCGCGGCTCCGCGATGCCGGCTGGCCGGAGCGCCTGGCCGAGTACCGGGCCGACGTGGCCGTGGTCGCGGCCTTCGGCCAGATCCTCCCGAAGGCGGTGCTCGACGTACCGGCCCACGGCTCCATCAACGTCCACGCCTCGGTGCTGCCGCGCTACCGCGGCGCGGCGCCGATCGCCTGGGCCATCATGCGCGGCGAGACGGAGACGGGGATCACCACCTTCCAGATGGACCCGGGGATGGACACCGGCGACATGCTCCTGACCGAGGCGACGCCGATCGGCCCCGAGGAAACGGCCGGCGAGCTCTCCGTGCGGCTGGCGGAGATCGGCGCGCGGCTCTTGCTGCGGACGCTCGAGGGCATCGACACGCTGCCGCGTATCCCGCAGGACCACGCGAAGGCCACGCTCGCCCCGCGGCTCAAGAAGGAAGACGGCTGGCTGCGGCCGGCGGAGCCCGCGCGCGATCTCGTCAACCGGGTGCGTGGCTGCCACCCGTGGCCGGGCGCCGCGCTCCTGACCCCGGCGGGCCGCCTCCTGCTCTGGCGCGCCGCCGCGCGGCCCGCGCCCGGAGTCACCGCGCCGCCCGGCACCCTCGTCTCCTCCCCCCTCACCCTCTCCCCTCAGGGGAGAGGGCAGGGTGAGGGGCTTCTCGCCATCGCCACCGCCGACGGCCTGCTCGTGCCCCTCGAAGTCCAGCCGGAGAATCGCAAAGCGATGCGGTGGGCCGACTTCCTCCGCGGCGCGCGCCTGGCGGCCGGCGCCCGCGTCCGCGAGCCCGCGCCGTGAGCCCGGTGCTCAAGGCGGGACCGGTCTCCCAGGCGCGGTACGAGGCGCTCCACATCCTGGTTCGCGTCGAGCGGGACCGCGCCTTCGCCGATCTCGCGCTCGAGGCGGCGCTCGAGCGCGCGCACCTCGACGCCCGCGACGCGGGGCTGTGCACCGAGATCGTCTACGGCACGCTGCGCTGGCGCCGCCACCTGGACTGGCGCCTCACTCCGCATCTCAACCGCCCGCTCGCCAAGCTCGACCCCTGGGTGCGCGCGGTGCTGCGCCTCACCGCGTACCAGCTGCTCTTCCTCGATCGCGTGCCGCGCTGGGCCGCGGTGGACGAGGCGGTGAGCATCGCGCGGCTCAAGTCCCGCAACCCGGGCCCCGCGGAGTTCGTCAACGCGGTGCTGCGCGCCTTCACGCGGGCGCCGGCCCCGCCGCGGCTGCCCGCCGATCCGGTCGAGGCGGCCGCGATCCGCTGGTCGTTCCCGGACTGGATGGCCGCGCGCTGGATCGCCCGCTACGGCCTGGAGGAGGCGGAGCGGCTCATGGCCGGGCTGAACGAGCGCCCGCCCGTGACCATCCGTGCGAACACCCTCCGCATCTCCCGGGAAGACCTCGCGGCCCGGCTCCGCGACGAGGAGCTGGCCGAGACCGATCCCACGTCGCTTGCGCCGGAAGGCCTCACGGTGCGCCGGGGCGGGGTCGGTCGATGGGCCACCTTCGCGTCCGGCTGGTGCGCGATCCAGGACGAGGCGTCCATGCTGATCTCACGCCTGCTGGATCCGCAGCCGGGCGAGCTGGTCGCCGACACCTGCGCCGCGCCCGGGACCAAGACCACCCACCTGGCCCAGCTCATGAGCAATCGCGGGCGCATCATCGCCATGGATCCGCACGCGGGGCGGCTCGGGCTCCTGACCCAGGCGGTCTCCCGGCTCGGCGTCTCCATCGTCGAGGCGCACGCGGGCGGCGTGGCCTCGGTGTCGGGGCGCTGGAAGGGCCGCTGCGACCGGGTGCTGGTGGACGCGCCGTGCTCGAACCTGGGAGTGCTGCGCCGCAATCCCGACGTGAAGTGGAAGCGCGAGGAGGCGGAGCTCGGCCGGCTCGCCGAGAAGCAGCGGGGCATTCTCACCGCGGCGGCCGCGCTCGCCCGGCCGGGCGGCCGCCTGGTCTACGCCACCTGCTCGCTCGAGCCCGAGGAGAACGACGCCGTCGTGCGGGCCTTCCTCGACGAGCATTCCGACTGGCGTGTGGATCCGCCCGCGACCTTCCCGGTGGCGTCCGACGCCGGCGGCGTGATCCGCTGCCTGCCCCACGTCCACGGCACCGACGGCTTCGCCGCGGTGCGGCTGATGCGGCGGCCGCGGCCCTGACCCGCCCTTTGCGGCCCTCGGCGCTTTGGAGTAAGGTCGTCGCAGATGAAGATCGCGCCCAGCATCCTGTCCGCCGACTTCGCCGCGCTGGGCGAGGCCATCGCGCGGGTGGAGGCGGCCGGCGCGGATCTGCTCCACGTGGACGTCATGGACGGCCACTTCGTGCCCAATCTCACCATCGGGCCACCGGTGATCGAGTCCATCCGGAAGCGGACGCGACTCCCCCTCGACGTGCACCTCATGATCGAGGAGCCCGAGCGCTGGGTGGAGACCTATATCAAGTCGGGTGCCGACTACGTCACCGTGCACGTCGAGGCGTCCGCCCACCTCGAGCGGACGCTGACCTTGATCCGGGAAGCGGGGGCCCGGTCCGGCGTCGCACTCAACCCGTCCACCCCACCCGAAGTCCTCCAGTACGTGCTGGACGACGTGGATCTGGTGCTGGTCATGTCGGTCAACCCGGGCTTCGGCGGCCAGTCGTTCATCCCCACCACCTACGAGAAGATCCGCCGCCTCCGGGCGATGCTCGCCGACCGGCCGGCGCTGGTCTCGGTGGACGGGGGGGTGAAGGCCGACAATGCCGGGCCCCTCGCGCAGGCCGGGGCCACCGTGCTGGTGGCCGGCTCCGCCATCTTCGGCGCTCCCGATCCGGGCGCCGCGCTGGTCGCCCTGCGGAGTGCGTCGGAAGTAGCGAGAAGGGCTTGACTTTTTCGTGCCTCGTCAGTATCCTTTAGCGTTTCCACAAACGCGTCCCTGGCGGTAAAACACGATGCTCGATAGCCTGACCAATCGTCTGACCGGCATCCTCGACCGGCTCCGCGGATTCGGCCGGTTGACGGAGGAGAACATCCAGGAGGCCCTGCGCGAAGTGCGCGTGGCCCTGCTGGAGGCCGACGTCAACTTCAAGGTCGTGAAGGGTTTCATCGACCGGGTGCGGGTGAAGGCGGTCGGGCAGGACGTGCTCCAGTCGCTGACGCCCGGACAGCAGGTGGTCAAGGTGGTGCGGGACGAGCTGGTGGAGCTGCTCGGCGGCTCCGCCCATCGTCTGGCGATGGCGCCCCATCCCCCCACGGTGGTGATGCTGGTGGGCCTGCAGGGCTCGGGCAAGACGACCAGCGCCGCGAAGCTGGCCCGCCACTTCCAGAAGCAGGGGCAGCATCCGTTGCTGGCGGCCGCCGACGTGTACCGGCCCGCGGCCGTGGACCAGCTCAAGACCCTCGGCGCCCAGCTCGGGATCCCGGTGGTGGGCGAGGCCACGCAGCGGCCGGTGGACATCTGCGCGGCGGCCCGGGACGAGGCGGCGCGCCGGGGCCTGTCCCCGCTCATCCTCGACACCGCGGGCCGCCTGCACATCGACGAGGAGATGCTGGAGGAGCTGCGGGTCATCAAGCGGGCGGTGGGCCCGCATCACGTCCTGCTGGTGCTGGACGCGATGACCGGCCAGGACGCGGTGACGGTGGCCGAGAAGTTCAACGCGGCGATCGGCATCGACGCGGTGATCCTCACCAAGATGGATGGCGACGCCCGCGGCGGCGCCGCGCTCTCGGTTCGCCAGGTCACGGGTCGGCCCATCGCCTTCGTGGGCGTGGGCGAGAAGACGGAAGCGCTCGAGCCGTTTCACCCGGACCGGCTGGCCCAGCGTATCCTCGGCATGGGCGACGTCCTGTCACTGGTGGAGAAGGCCCAGGCCACCGTGGACGCCGGGCAGGCGGAAGCGCTGGCCCAGAAGATCCGCGACGACACGTTCACCCTGGAGGACTTCGCGACGCAGTTGAAGCAGCTCCGGTCCATGGGCCCGCTCGGGCAGCTCATGGACATGGTGCCCTTCTTCAAGGGCGCCAAGGGGCTGCCCAAGGAGATGACGGGCGAGGAGCAGGAGCTGGACCGGTACGGGGCCATCATCGCGTCGATGACGCGGCACGAGCGGCGCGAGCCGTCGGTCATCAACGGCAGCCGCCGCGCCCGCATCGCGCGGGGGAGCGGCACGAGCGTCTCCGACGTGAACCGGCTGCTCAAGCAGTATGCCCAGCTCCGGAAGATGATGAAGGGGCTCAAGACCATGGAAGGGCGGATGGGCAAGTTCAAGGGCGCCCTGCCCTTCCTGCCGCGCTGAGCCCCGGACCACGGCAGACCACGACAACCGAACAAGAGAGGTGACCAGTGGCGGTTCACATCAGGCTGAGACGGACGGGAACGACGCGGAAGCCGGCATACCGCGTGGTGGTGGCGGACTCGCGCGCGGCGCGGGACGGCAAGTTCATCGAAGTGCTCGGGCACTACAACCCGCTCACGAATCCGCCGACGATCAAGATCGAAGTGGAGAAGGCGCAGGCCTGGATCAACAAGGGAGCCCAGCCCTCCAACACCGTGAAGCACCTGCTGGCGCGGGCGAGAGCCGCCGCGGGAGCCGCCGCCAAGGCGTAGAGGATACCGTGACGGGAGCACCGCTCGTGACGATCGGTGAGGTGCTGCGGCCCTTCGGGCTCCGCGGCGAGGTCAAGGTGCGCCCGCTCACCGACCGGCCGCGCGAGCGGTTCAAGGACCTCACGTCGTGCACGCTGTGGGAGCCCGCCGGGGACCGGCGGGAGCCGTGCCGCATCGCCTCGTGCCGCTTCGAGGGAAAAACCGTCTACCTGAGAATGGACGGGGTGGACTCGCCGGAGGCGGCGCGGCGATTTTCCGGGCGGCTCCTGGCGGTGAGCCGGGAGGAGGCGCTGCCTCTCGCGGAAGGCACCTTCTACCCGTGGCAGCTCGAGGGCGCGGTGGTCGAGACGCGCGACGGGCGGCAGGTGGGCCGGTTCGTGGGGGTGGAGCCCGGCCCGCAAGAGCTATGGCTGGTGGACGACGGCATCCAGCGGAGGCTCATCCCCGCGGTGCCCGAGATCGTCGTGGAGGTCAGCGTGGCGGATCGCCGGATCGTGATCGATCCGCCGGAAGGGCTGCTCGAGCTGTGAGGATCGACATCGTCACCCTGTTCCCGGCAATGCTGGAGGCGCCGCTCGCCGAGTCCATCCTGGGCCGGGCCCGCGCGCGCGGCCTCGTGGACATCCGCGTGCACGACCTCCGGGACCACGCGACGGGGCGGCACCGGGTGACCGACGAGCCGCCCTTCGGCGGCGGCGGCGGCATGATCCTCAAGCCGGAGCCCCTCGCCGCGGCGATTGAAGCTCTGCGGGCGGCTGGCTCCGCCCTGCGCGCGGCTGGCTCGGCGGAGGCGCCCGCGCGCGTGATCCTGCTGGGCCCGGCCGGGCGCCGCTTCAGCCAGGCGGTGGCGCGCGAGCTGGCGCACCGGCCCCATCTGGTGCTCGTGTGCGGCCGCTACGAGGGCGTGGACGAGCGGGTGAGTGAGCAGCTCGTGGACGAGGAGCTGTCCATCGGCGACTACGTGCTCACCGGCGGCGAGCCGGCGGCGCTGGTGGTGGCGGACGCGGTCACGCGCCTCCTCCCCGGCGTGCTGGGCGACGAGGCCGCGCCCGCGCGCGATTCCTTCGCGCGGGGGCTCCTCGAGCACCCGCAGTACACGCGGCCCGAGGTCTTCCGGGGCGCGAGCGTCCCCAACGTGCTGCGCTCGGGCGATCACGGCCGCATCGCCCGCTGGCGCACCTTGATGTCGCTCTGGCGAACGTGGCAGCGCCGGCCGGATCTCCTGGAGACCGCCGACCTCACGCCGGAAGAGCAGAAGTGGACCGACGCGTTCCGGCAGGGCCGGACGCCGGCAGATCTCCTGGACTAATCCATCGAGCAAGGAGCGTCAGATCATGGAAGCGATTCGAATCGTCGAGGCGGGTGATCTCAAGAAGGACCGGGGCGGCTTCCGACCCGGGGACACCGTCAAGGTGATGGTCAAGGTGGTGGAGGGTGAGAAGGAGCGGCTACAGGCGTTCGAGGGCGTGGTCATCCGACGCCGCGGGGGCGGTACCGGGGCCTCGTTCACGGTGCGGCGCATCTCCTACGGCGTGGGGGTGGAGCGCACGTTCCCGCTGCACTCGCCGCGGATCGACAAGATCCAGGTGATGAAGCGGGCGACGGTGCGCCGGTCCAAGCTCTACTATCTCCGCGAGCTGGTCGGCAAGGCGGCGCGGCTGAAGGAGAAGCGGATCGCCCAGGTGCCCACCTCCGGCGAGAGCTAAGACCGGACCTTGGCGGCGGGGGCGCCCTACCGCTTCGAGAGCGCCGCGTGGCGGCGGGGCATCACCCGTCTCGCGGGCGTGGACGAGGCCGGGCGCGGCCCGCTGGCCGGGCCGGTGGTCGCGGCGGCGGTGGTGCTGACGCCGGGCGCGCGGATCGCGGGGGTAGACGACTCGAAGCGGCTTCCGCCGGACGAGCGGCGGCGGCTCTTCGACGTGATCCGCGAGCGGGCGGTGGGAGTGGGGGTCGCGGTGGTGGATCACGTGACGATCGACCGGATCAACATCCTGCAGGCGACGCGGCTGGCGATGGGGCAGGCGCTGGCCGCGCTGGACGTCGAGCCGGAGCTCGTGCTGACGGACTACGTGACGGTGCCGGGGCTGCGCTGCCCGCAGCGGAACCTGGTGGAAGGCGATCGGCGGTCGGCCTCGGTGGCGGCGGCCTCCATCATCGCCAAGGTGACGAGGGACCGCATCATGGAAGAGGCGGACCGCGAGTATCCGGTGTACGGATTCGGGCGACACAAGGGGTACCCGACGCCGGAGCACCGCACCGCCCTCGAGCTGCACGGGCCGTGCGCGCTGCACCGCCGCACGTTCGCGCGGATCTGGAGTCAGATGGTGCTGTTCTCGCGAAGCGAGCTTCAGTGGATCGAGGCTGATTAAGGAGTCGTGCCCGTGCCGACCGACACCCGAAAGATCACCGGCGTCAGGGGGGAGGAAGAAGCGGCCCGTTTCCTCGCCCGCAGTGGGTTCGCCATCGTGGACCGCAATGTGAGGACACGCGCGGGGGAGATCGACCTCGTGGCGAAGGAGGGCAAGACCCTCGTCTTCGTCGAGGTCAAGACGCGCCGCGCCGCCGAGGGCGATCCGCCGCAGGCCGCCGTGAACACGCGCAAGCAGAACCGGCTCGGCAAGCTGGCGCACGGCTATCTCAAGCTCAAGCGGCTGCGGCAGGTCTCCTGCCGCTTCGACGTCGTCTCCGTGATCTTCAACGACGAGGGCGCCGTCAAAGCCATCCGCCACATCCCCAACGCCTTTTCAGTATCCGCCTGGTAGGCCTTGGCGGACCGGGACGACGCGTTCCGGAGCGCCCTCCCCCTCGACCCCGCGCGCACCGCGCTGCTCGTGGTGGACATGCAGCGCGCCTTCGTGGAGCCGGGCCAGGCGATGGAGGTGCCCCCGGCGCGCGACGTGGTTCCGCGGATCCAGGAGCTGATCGGCATCTTCCGCGAGAAGGGCCTGCCGGTGGTCTTCACCGAGTTCACGTATTCGCCCGCGGCGCCCCTGCTGGTGGGAGAGCTGCATCCCGAGCACCGGCCGGCCGCCCCCGGCGCCCCCACCGGCTTCGGCCTGCCCTCGTCCTCGTGCCTGGAAGGCGAGGACAACGCCCGGGTCATCCCCGACTTAGCGCCCCGAGCGGACGAGCTGGTGATCCGCAAGCATTACTATGATGGGTTCAATGGCACGGTCCTCGATGGTGCCCTCCGCGCGCGTGGTGTTCGCACTCTTGTCGTGACCGGCACGATGACCGACATCTGCGTGCTCGGCACCGTGATCGGCGGCTTCAACCGCGAGTACCGCATGATCGTGGTCGAGGACGGCGTGGCCACGCTCTGGCCCGAGATCCAGCGCGCCACCCTCGACATCATCCGCCGGGCCTACGCCCGCGTGCTCTCCGCCAAGGAGCTGTCGGACGAGCTCGCGCGCGTATGCTAGAGTCGAGCGCATGACGAGCGGGCTCCGCTTCCACGGGTGCATGCCGGCCAATCTCCTGCCCTTCACCGCCGACCTGGCCATCGACGAGCCGGCCTACCGGAAGCATCTCCGCTGGCTCGCGGACGCGCCCGGCGTCACCGGGATCGTGGCCAACGGCCACGCCGCCGAGGTCGCCTCGCTGACGCGGGACGAGCGCAAGCGGACGCTGGCGATCGCGCTCGACGAGGTGGCGGGCCAGGTGCCCGTCGTCACCGGCGTCTACTGCGACGGGACGCTCGAGGCGGTGGAGCTGGCGCGCGATGCCCGCGCGGCGGGGGCGGCCGGCCTGCTCGTCTTCCCGCCGACCCTGTTCATGTGGGGCGCGCAGCAGAAGCCGGACATGGTGCTGCGCCACTTCCAGACCCTCGCCGACGCGGTGGACCTGCCGCTCATCGTCTTCGAGTACCCGCCCGCCTCCGGCATCGGCTACAGCCCCGAGACGCTCGCCGAGCTGTGCAAGATCCCGACGGTGGCCGGCGTGAAGGACTGGTCGAACGACATCGTCTCGTACGAGAAGAACCTGCGCGCGCTGCGCGGCGCGGGCCGGCCGGTGGCGATGCTCTCGTCCTTCACCATGTCGCTGCTGGCGAGCTTCATGCTGGGAGCGGACGGCTGCATCTCGGGCATGGGCAGCGTGACCGCCGACCTGCAGGCGTCCCTGTTCGCGGCGGTGCAGGCCGGCCGGCTCGACGAGGCGCGCGCCATCAACGACCGGCTGGCGCCGCTCGTGCAGGTGTTCTACGCGCCGCCCTTCGTGGACATGCACAATCGCATGAAGGAAGCCCTCGCAATCCTCGGCCGCATCCCGGCCGCCCACGTGCGGCCGCCACTCACTCCCGTCTCCGACGACGAGCGGCACCGGATCCGCCTCGCCCTCCGGGCGGCCGGGCTCTCGGCCTAGGCCGCCTGGCCCTTCAGACTTTTCCCCGGCCGAGTAAGCGCACCCTTGCGGCCGGGGTCGCTTTTACGGTATAAAACCGTCCAATCTCCGCATCTCAGCGAGGTGGAATGGCAGGTCCGGCCGGCCGCAGTCCTGAAGAAGAAGCTCTGCTCCAGACCGCGATGCGGGTCCTCCCGGGAGGCGTCCTGGGGGGGTACTACGCCCCGCAGGAGCTGGCCTTCGTCGTGCGCGAGGCCCGGGGGCCGGGCTCTATGACTTCTCGGGCCGCGAGTACATTGACTACATCCTGGGCAGCGGCCCCCTCGTGCTGGGCCATGCCCATCCCGCGGTGGTCGCCGCGGTCGAGGCCCAGCTCCGCAAGGGCACGACGTACTTCCAGCTCAG
>WNFF01000658.1_pt1 | contig 31755 bp, 34 predicted proteins | sample 5400441 | NCBI WGS metagenome assembly WNFF01 (sample SAMN13153345, study PRJNA577476) | soil metagenome | isolation source: 120 cm saprolite under Douglas fir tree site 2 hole 3 replicate 1 | place: USA:California | collected 2015-04-18
GCCGTCCTGCCGGGTCCTGGGACCCCCGCGGGGGTCGGGAAACTCGACTGTCCGCTCGGAGCGTACTGCAAGGGTGGGTGTTGGTTACGGGTTCGCCCGGTAAAGCTCTTCTAGCACGCCCCTCGAAATGGTGTCAACCCCCGCCCGCCCGCCGGCCCGCGTGCGCGCTATCCCCGCGCGGCATCAGGGAGACTTCGTTGACACTCGCGCGAGCGGCACAGTATGATCGAGGTCCCTGGAGAAGAAATCATGGACGAGTTCTATCGAATCAAGCGGCTCCCGCCCTACGTCTTCGCGATCGTCAACGACCTGAAGTCGAAGGCGCGCGCCAAGGGCGAGGACATCATCGACCTCGGGATGGGCAATCCCGACCAGGAAACGCCCCGCCACATCGTCAACAAGCTGGTGGAGGCGGCCCGCAATCCGCGCAACCATCGCTATTCGGCCTCCAAGGGGATCACCCGGCTGCGGAAGGCGGTCACGAGCTGGTACCGCACCCGCTACGGGGTCGAGCTGGATGCGGAGACCGAGGCCATCGTCACCATCGGGGCCAAGGAGGGCATGGCCCACCTGGCCCTCGCGGTGCTCCAGCCGGGCGACGGGGTGCTGGTCCCCAACCCGACCTATCCCATCCACTCGTACTCGGTGGTGATCGCCGACGGCGACCTGCGCTCGGTGCCGCTCATCCCGGGCGACGACTTCTTCGCCCGGCTGCAGGAGACGGCCCGCCTCGCCTGGCCCAAGGCCAAGCTCCTGATCCTCTCCTTCCCGCACAATCCGACCACGCTCTGCGTGGACCGCGAGTTCTTCGTCAAGGTCGTCGACTTCGCGCGCGAGCACCAGCTGATGGTGGTGCACGACTTCGCCTACGCCGATTTCGCCTACGACGGCTACAAGCCCCCGTCCTTCCTGGAGGTGCCGGGGGCCAAGGACGTCGGGGTCGAGATCTTCTCGCTGTCGAAGTCCTACAACATGCCGGGCTGGCGGGTGGGCTTCGTGTGCGGCAACTCCCGGATGGTCAACGCCCTCGCCCGCATCAAGTCGTATCTCGACTACGGCGCCTTCCAGCCCATCCAGATCGCGGCGATCATCGCGCTCGAGGGCGAGCAGGGCTGCGTCACGGACATCGTCGAGCTGCACCGCAAGCGCCGCGACGTCCTCGTCGACGGCCTCAACAAGATCGGCTGGTCCGTCCCCAAGCCCAAGGGCACCATGTTCGTGTGGGCCCCGATCCCGGAGGCCTTCCGCAACATGGGCTCGCTCGAGTTCTCCAAGCTGCTCATCCAGGAGTGCAAGGTGGCGGTGTCCCCGGGCATCGGCTTCGGCGAGTACGGCGACGGCCATGTCCGGTTCGCCCTCGTCGAGAACGCGCAGCGCATCCGACAGGCCCTGCGCGGCCTCAAAACCCTCACCGGCCGGTAGCGGGCCGGGAGCGGCTCACGGGCTCCTCCGGGTGTCGGCACGCCCGGGCGGCCGCGAATGGACCCATGAACGAGATCAAGATCGCCCTTCTGGGCCTCGGTACGGTCGGCTGCGGCGTGGCCAAGATCCTCCAGAGCCACGGCGCCGAGCTGGCCGAGCGCGCGGGCTGCCGCCTCGCCTTCGGGCGCGTGGCGGACGCGGACCTCACCCGGCCCCGCGACGGGCTCGACCTGGCGCGGCTGCCCCTCACCGCCGACGCGGGCCAGGCCATCGACGATCCCTCGGTGCAGATCGTGATCGAGCTGATCGGCGGGCTCGAGCCGGCGCGGACCTTCATCCTCCGGGCCCTGCAGGCGGGCAAGCACGTGGTCACCGCCAACAAGGCGCTGCTCGCCCACCACGGGACCGAGCTGTTCGACGAGGCCCGCCGCCACCGGGTCATGCTCGGGTTCGAGGCCGCGGTGGCGGGCGGCATCCCGCTGATCCGCGCGGTGAAGGACGGCCTGCCCGCCAACCGCATCCTCTCGACCTTCGGCATCGTCAACGGCACCTGCAACTACATCCTCTCCAAGATGACCGACGAGGGGCGCGACTTCACGGAGGTCCTCAAGGAAGCGCAGGCTCACGGCTACGCAGAGGCGGATCCGACTCTCGACATCGAGGGGCTCGACTCGGCCCACAAGCTGCAGATCCTGGCCACCCTGGCCTTCCGCACCGCGGTCGACCTGAAGGACATCTACACCGAGGGCATCACCGCGGTCGGCCAGCAGGACGTGGTGAACGCGACCGAGCTCGGCTACCGGATCAAGCTGCTCGCGATCGCCAAGGCCTCCGAGGGAGCCCTCGAAGTCCGGGTGAATCCGACCATGATCCCGGCCGCGTCCCCGCTCGCCGCGGTCTCCGGCGTGTTCAACGCGGTCTTCATCACCGGGGACAACGTGGGTGATCTCATGTTCTACGGCCGCGGGGCCGGTCAGCTCCCCACCGCGTCCGCGGTCTGGTCCGACACCATCGACATCGCGCGCCGGGTGGCCCACGGCATTCCCGCCCTCGACACCGATCTCCCGACGATCGGGCGCAACCCCCTGCCCCTGCGGCCGGTCGACGACATCCGCTCCGCCTATTACCTGCGCGTGATGGCGCTGGACCGGCCCGGCGTCCTCGCCCAGGTGGCCGGCATCCTCGGTCAGCACGACATCTCGCTGGTCTCGGTGCTCCAGAAGGTGCGCGCGCGCCACGAGGCGGTGCCGGTGGTGATGATGACGCACGAGGCGCGCGAGCGGGACATGCGCGCGGCCCTCGCCGCCATCGACAAGCTCCCGGTGGTGCCGGCCCGGACCACCATGATCCGGGTGGAGGCGTGAGCGGGCCGTCCCGCCGGCCGGGGCGCTAGGCCGCCCGCCCATGCCGTCGTACCCGCGGCTGGGGAAGATCCTCCTCGGCCTCGTGGTGAGCGCCGGGCTCCTGATCTACTTCTTCTGGGACGTGGATCTCCGCGTCGTCGGCGCGCGGCTCCGCGAGACCCTCTGGGGCTTCCTGGCCCTCAGCGTCGCGCTCAACTTCCTCTCCCTGTGGGCGCGCGCCCGGCGGTGGCGCTACCTGTTCGCGCCGGGAACGCGCGCCGGCCATCTCTTCCGGGCCCTGATGGTGGGCTACATGGGCAACAACCTGCTCCCGCTCCGGGCCGGGGAGATCGTGCGGATCTACGTGGCGTCACGCCACGGCCCGCGGTTCTGGACCACCTTCGCCACCGTGGTGGTGGAGCGCGTCCTCGACGGGCTCGCGCTGGGCCTGCTCGTGGCCGGGGTCCTGCTGGTGGTGACGGTGCCCCGCGAGATGCGCTGGTCGATCCTGATCTTCCTCGGCGTGGACGTGCTCGTGATGCTGATCCTGGCCGCGATCGCGATCGCCCCCGGCGCTTGCCGCGCGCTGATCGAGGTCCTCTTTCACCGGGTCGGCTGGCTCGAGCGGCGGATGCTCAGCATGCTCGACACCCTCACCGAGGGGCTGCGCGGCCTGCGGACGCCCCGCCACCTGCTACCGCTCACCCTCTACTCGGTGGGGATCTGGCTCTTCCTGGCCCTGTCGGTGTGGACCGGGCTCCACGCGGCCCACCTCGACCTCCCGCTCGCCGCCGCGTGGACCGTGCTCGCCTTCCTCGGCCTGGGCGTGAGCCTGCCGTCGAGCCCCGGCTTCGTCGGCGTGATCCAGGCCGCGACGGTGCTCGCCCTCGCGCTCTTCGACGTGCCGCGCACCGAGGCGCTCTCATTCTCGCTCCTCATGCACGCCTCCCAGTTCTTTCCGGTGACCGCGGTAGGTCTGGTGTTCCTGTTCCTGGAGCACGTCCGGCTGACGGACGCCACCCGGGGCGAGGTGGGGCAGATCGCGTCTTCCGAACGGTGAGTGGCGAACGGTGAGTGGCGAATGATGAGTGAGGAGCGGGGAGCGGGAAGGGTCGAGCGGAGGGGGCGGCGGCGAAGCTAGCGGCGCCGGCCCCACCGCCGGCGCTCCACCCATTCGGTGAGCCGGTCGGTCAGGTCGATCAGGAGCAGCGCGGCCCCGGTCGCGACGATCAGCCAGCCGAGCCCACGCAGACTCGAGCCGCCGGCCTCGATGAAGGCGGGCACCGCCGCAACCACCAGGATCGCCAGGACCGCCGCGCCGATCCACATGCCGTCAGCGTAGAGAGCAACCCCCTCGAACGCCAAGAAGAATAAGCGCCCCGGGGACGCCTGTAAACGCGGACCCGGTCCACGGCGTCTCATCCAGTGATCGCAGCACCCCGGGGCTCAATTCCAAAATCCCTGCGAATCCAGGAGGATACCGATGGACAGGCACACTGGTTGGCTGGTACGGACGCTGGCGGTGGCGGCGACCGGGATGACGGTCGGGCTGCTCTCGACGGCCGCCTCGGCACAGGAGATCCGGAACGACGTCCAGGACCTGCGGCAGGATCGGAAGGAGATCCGCCAGGACAACCGCGAGATCCGCGGGGACCGGCGCGAGCTGCGAGGCGACACGAAGGAGATCCAGGGCGACCGGCGCGAGCTGCAAGGCGACCGGCGCGACCTGCGGGATGCCTACAAGTCGGGCGATCCCAACGCGGTCAAGGACGCCAAGCAGGACCTGCGGGGCGACCGCCGCGACCTCCGGAGCGACGTGAAGGACCGGCGGGGAGACGCGCGCGATCTGCGGCAGGACAAGCGCGATCGGCGCGGAGACGTGAAGGACCTGCGCCACGATCGGCGGGATCTGCGGAAGGACGTCGCGGAGAAGAGCGCGAAGTAGAGCGGTGGACCGGGCTCCGGGAGCGGTCGCGATCGCTCCCGGAGCCCGCCCGCGACCGGCGGGAGGCTTGGAGCCGAATGCGCGCGTATGGGAAGATCGGGGCGAGAGGCGCCCGTGGAGTCGAGCGATGAGGAGCTATGTCGTGCGGTGGCGGAGCGGAAGCCGGGGGCCTTCGACCTCCTGGTCGAGCGCTATCAGGAGCGGGCCTACCGCATCGCCTGGTCCGTCGTGCGCGATCGGGAGGAAGCCCGCGACTGCTCCCAGGAAGCGTTCCTTCGCCTGCACGAGTCGGCCGGCTCCTTCGCTCGTATCCTGGTCAACTGCTGCCTCGACCAGAAGCGGCGCGGGCGGGGCTGGCGGCAACTGCTGGGCTGGCGCGACCGGCGGGATGACGGGCCCGACGAGCCGGATCCGGTCGAGCAGGCGCCCGCGCCGTTCGTGGACCCCGCGGATCAGCTGGACGCGGAGCGACGCATGAGCCGGGTGTGGGCGCTGGTGGAAGAGCTCTCGCCGCAGCAGCGCGCGGCGGTGACGCTCTCCTGTCGCGAGGGAATGGCGACCAAGGACATCGCCGCCGTGCTGAGCCTGTCGGAGGCCACCGTGCGGGTACACCTGCACCGCGCGCTCGCCACGCTCAGGCGGCGGATCGGAGATCAGGCATGACCGACGCGCACGTGGACGAGCTGCTGGTCGATCACCTCCGCGGCGACCTCGAGGGACCGGAGCGGGCCCGGGTCGACGCGCACCTGGCCGCGTGCGCGGAGTGCCGCGCCTCCCGCGAGGGCTTCGCGCGGATCGTGGCCGCGCTGGCCGACACCGCGCCGCCGGCGCCTCCCATCCACTGGGGCGCGTACCGGGCCGAGCTGCGCGAGCGCATCGAGCGCACCGGCGCCGGGCGCGACGCGCGCCGGGCCTGGCTCGCGCGCCCGGTGCCGGCGCTGGTCGCGGCGGCCCTGGTGGCCGCGCTGGTGGTGGCCGGGCAGCCCGGGCTGCGCGGACCGGGCGCGCCCGACCCGCTCGCGCTCGACAACACGATCCTCGCGAGCCGGCTCGACATGATCGCCCGGCTCGACGTGGTGCAGGACCTCGACCTGCTCGAGGACTTCAACGTCATCAACGAGCTGGACGAGCTGCCGGGGCCGAGCAAGAGCTGAGCCGTGAGGGCATGGCTCTGGCCCGCCGGCCTGCTCGTGATGACGCTGGCGGGAACGATCGCGGCGGGCGCGGCCGATCGAGGCGCGCCGACGAAGCGCGCCGGCGCGCCGGAGGTGGTGGACGCGGAGATGCTGAGAGATCTGGATCTGCTGAGCAGCCCGGACTACACCCGGGACCGCGAGGTGGCCCGCCGCATGGGCCTCCTCGAGCGCATGCGCATGCTCGAGGCCCAGCGCGCGCAGGAGGCCGCGGGCGGGGCCACCGGTGCGTCCGCCCCCGAGCCCCCGCCGCCTCCGGCCCGGGACGGCCGTTGACATGACATCCCGGACCGCGCTCGTCCTGACCCTGCTGGCGCTGCTGGCCGGCCCCGCGGCGGCCCAGGCTCCGCCCCCGCCTCCCGCGGCCCCGGGCGCGCCCGCGGCGCCGGGCGCGGCGATCCAGGGGCTCGAGCGCCTCTCGCCGGAGGAGCGCGCGATCGCCGAGCGCAACCTCGAGCGGTGGCGCAGCATGACCCCCGAGCAGCAGCAGCGCGCGATGGACAACTACCGCCACTGGCGCAGCCTCTCTCCGGAGGAGCGCCAGAGCGCCCGTCAGAACCTCCAGCGCCTCCGCCAGATGCCCCCCGGCGAGCGCGCGCGGGTCATGCAGGACTTCCAGCGCTGGAACCAGCTGCCGGACGAGCGGAAGCGCGAGCTGGAGCGCGCCTACCAGCGCTACCAGCAGCTCCCTCCGGAGCGGCAGCGGCAGATCCAGCAGCGCTTCGAGCGTTACCAGTCGCTGAGCCCCGAGCAGCGCCAGCGGATGGACCGGAACCTCGAGCGCTGGCGGAGTATGACGCCCGAGGAGCGCCAGCGCGCGCGCGAGCAGATCCGCGAGAAGCGACAGGAGCGCCAGAAAGAGATCCCGCCGCGCGAGGACGCGCCGGCGCGCCGCCCCCGCTGAAGGGGCGCGACTTTACACTGCGCGCGGGGGTCGTGTACGATGGCCCTCTCATGGCGCAGCTGATCGTCCAGAAGTACGGCGGCTCGTCCGTCGCCGACCCCGAGAAGATCAAGAACGTGGCCCGGCGCGTGGCGGAGTCCGCCCGGCTCGGTCACCGCCTGGTGGTGGTGGTGTCGGCGATGGGCAAGACCACCGACGGGCTGCTCGCGCTCGCCTCCGCGATCACCGCGACCCCCGACCCGCGCGAGATGGACATGCTGCTCGCCACCGGCGAGCAGGTGACCATAGGCCTCCTCGCGATGGCCCTGCAGGCGCTCGGACACCCAGCGTGCTCCTTCACCGGCTCGCAGGTCGGCCTCGTCACCGACCAGGCCCACACCCGCGCGCGCATCAAGCGCATCAGCGCCGAGCGGATCAACGCCGCGCTCGACGCGGGGCGCGTCGCGGTGGTGGCCGGCTTCCAGGGCACCACCGAGGACGGCGAGATCACGACCCTCGGCCGCGGCGGCTCCGATCTCACCGGCGTCGCGCTGGCCGCCGCGCTCAAGGCCGACGTGTGCGAGATCTTCACCGACGTGGACGGCGTCTACACCGCCGATCCCAACGTGGTGCCCGACGCGCGCAAGCTCCCGCGCATCTCCTACGACGAGATGCTGGAGATGGCCGCCCTGGGGGCCAAGGTATTGCAGACCCGCTCGGTCGAATTCGCCAAGAAGTACAACGTGCCGGTCCACGTCCGCTCCACCTTCAAGCCGGACCCGGGCACGCTGGTGACCAGGGAGGATCACAGCATGGAAGACGTGGTGGTGACCGGCATCACCCACGACCGGGGGCAGGCCAAGGTCTCGATCCTGCGCGTGCCCGACCGGCCCGGCATCGCCTCGCGGGTCTTCGGCGGGCTCGGCAAGCAGAACATCGTGGTGGACATGATCGTGCAGAACATCAGCCGCGACGGCTTCACCGACATCTCGTTCACCCTGCCCCGGGCCGACCGCGCCCGCGCCGAGGAGGTGCTGGGCGCGCTGGCCCGCGAGATCGGGGCCCAGGGCGTGGTGGCGGACGACCGGGTGGCCAAGATCTCCATCGTGGGCGTGGGCATGCGCAGCCACGCGGGGGTCGCGGCCCGCATGTTCGAGACCCTCTCCGGCGAGGGTATCAACATCCAGATGATCTCCACCTCCGAGATCGCGGTCTCCTGCGTGATCGAGGACAAGTACACCGAGCTGGCGGTGCGGGCGCTGCACGACGTCTTCGCCCTCGGCGCCGAGCGGGGAGGTTGACCATGGCGACCACCGCGCGCGCCGCCGTCTTCTTCGGCCCCGGCAAGCCGTTCGAGATCAAGTCGGTGCCGATCCCGGAGGTCGAGCCCGAGGGCGTGCTGATCCGCGTCACCCACGCCAACATCTGCGGCTCCGATCTCCACTTCTGGCGGGGCGACGCGCCCCTGCGGCTACCCGACGACGGCTGGATCTTCGGCCACGAGATGACCGGGCGGGTGGCCCGGCTCGGCGCGCGGGTGAAGACCGACTCGCTCGGGCGGCCCCTCAAGGAAGGCGACCGCGTCGCCTACACCTACTTCTATCCGTGCGGCCGCTGCTACGCGTGCCTGCACGAGGAGCGCGCGGCCTGCCCGAACAAGATCGAGCGGCCGCTCGGCCCGAGCGCGCCGCCGCATCTGCACGGAGCCTTCGCCGACCACTACTACCTCCGCCCGGGCGGCGCGCTGTTCGCGGTGCCCGACGTGCTCTCCGACGAGGCGGTGGCCGGCGTGAACTGCGCGCTCTCCCAGGTCTTCTACGGCCTGCACGTGGCGGGCGTGCGCCAGGGCGACCGGGTGGTGATCCAGGGCGCGGGCGGGCTCGGCATCCAGGCCGCCGCGGTGGCCAAGGACATGGGTGTCGAGACCGTGATCGTGATCGACCAGATTCCGGGACGGCTCGAGCTGGCCCGGGCGTTCGGGGCCGACCACACCATCAACGTCAAGGAGGTCACGGACCGGCGCGAGCGGGTCAAGCTGGTGCGCCAGTGGACCGGCGGGGTCGGGGCCGACGTGGCGTGCGACCTCGTGGGCTTTCCGGCGGTGATCCCGGAGGGCATCGAGATGCTGCGCTCGGGCGGCACCTATCTCGAGATCGGCACCATCAGCCGCGGGGCCAAGATCGAGCTCGAGCCGTCGCTCCTGGTGTGGGGCTCCAAGCGCATCATCGGGGTCATCCAGTACGAGGCGTGGGTGATTCCGCGCGCGCTCGACTTCCTGGTGCGGACCCGCGAGCGCTGGCCGTGGAACCGCATCCTCTCCCACAAGTACCCGCTCGAGCAGATCAACGAGGCCTTCGCGGCCTCCGAGTGGCACAACCGCGAGACGACGACCATCACGCGGGCGGCGCTCACCCCGTGAGCCGGACCATCGCCGACCTCATCCAGGACCGCTTCGGCCTGCCCACCGAGGCGGGGCGCGCGCGCCCCGCGGAGGGTCCCCTCGCCCTGCTGCTCTCCCATCGCACCCAGCGCCGCTATACGCCGGACCCGGTGCCCGACGACGTGCTCGAGATGGCGCTGGCCGCCGCGCTCTCCGCGCCGTCGAAGTCCGACCTGCAGCAGGTGGGGATCGTCCTCGTGCGCGACCGCGGCAAGCAGACCACCATCGGCGGGTGGATCCCCGACATGCCGTGGATCGCGCAGGCGCCGCTGTTCATGGTGTTCTGCGGCGACCACCGGCGGATGCGGCGGGTGAGCGAGCTGCGCGGGCGGCCCTTCCCCAACGACACCCTCGACATGTTCATGAACGCGGCGGTCGACGCAGGCCTCGTGCTCCAGGCCTTCATCACCGCGGCCGAGGCCCTGGGTCTCGGCTGCTGCCCGATCAGCGTGGTGCGCAACCACGTCGAGAAGCTCGCCGCCCTGCTCGAGCTGCCGTCCGGGGTGTTCCCGGTGGCCGGGCTCTGCGTCGGCTACCCGCGGCAGGCGGGCTTCATCAGTCTGCGGCTACCGCCCGCGATCACGGTGCACACCGACCGCTACGACGACCGGGACCTGCCCGCCCAGCTCGCGGCCTACGACTCGAGGCGCGAGGCGCGTCACGCCACCCCCAGGGAGAGTCAGCGCTACGTCGAGCGCTTCGGGTACACCGAGCCCTACGGCTGGTCGGAGGACAAGGCGCGCCAGTACTCGACGCCGGAGCGGCACAACTTCGGCCCGTTCATCCGCGGTCACGGCTTCGGTCTCGCCTAGGGCCCCGGATCGAAGCAGGCCCCGCGCCGGCCCTGCTCGCACGAGCACTCGCGCGGCCGGCCGTCGGGCCCCGCCACCATCACCACCGTCCCGCGGCACCCGGAGGCCCGGGAGAGCTGCATGGTCACCACCACCGCCACCATCGCGATCACGAGCCCCACCCCGATCAGGAAGACCCGTCGCTCGAGGCGCTGACTCCGCTTGATCTCCTCCTCGCGTCCCCAGTGCGCGCGCCGCTCGACCCGCCACATGGTGGTGAACAGCACGAGGGCGAACCCGCCCGCGAGCGCGGCGATGACGAAGAGGATGACGAAGTTTTCGGCCACTGGGATCGGGTGTCGACCAGAGCGCGCCGCGGCGCGGACCGTCGTCGGCCCGGCGCGGCCATCGACCACCCGGCGCACTGTAGCACGATCGCGGGGCGCCGGAAACCCGCCCGGCGGCGCTGCGCCACTTCCCGGTCCCGGCAGGTGGGGCAGATGGCGTGGGTGAACTGCAGCCCCGAGCGCTTGGTCAGGTAGCTGTCCACCTGCTCCCAGAAGGTCCCGTCGTTGCGCACCTGGCGGCACCAGGCGCAGATGGGAATGAGCCCCTGGAGCTGCTGCACGTGGGCCAGCGCCTCCTCGAGCGAGTGGACTCTCTCGGCCCGGAGCGCCTCCACGACGTCCCCGGTCTCGCCTCTCGACGTCAGCACGATCAGATAGGGCGGCACCGGCAGGTTGGCCGCGCGGACCTTCTCGCAGAGCTCGACCCCGGTGAGACCGGGCATCATCCAGTCGAGGACCGCGATGGTCGGGACCTCCTGACTGCTCAGGACCTGCCACGCCGCGTCCCCGGTGGACACCGCGGTCGCCTCGTAGCCCGCCTTGCTCAGGGCGCTCTCAAGGAACCGCCGCGCGATCGGGTCGTCATCGGCAACCAGGACCCGGGGCCCGTTGGGCATGACCTCATTACTAGACCGAGAAAGCCGCGTTGCGGGGCGACGTGGTGGACGGCCGGGTAGAGTACGATGGTCCGGCCATGACCGAGTCCGGCCCCCTGCTCGATCTCGATGCCCTGCTGGAGAGCGTGGGCGGCGATCGCGAGCTGCTCGACGAGCTTGCCGCCACCTTCATCGCGGAAGTGCCCGGCTGGATCGCCTCCCTCCGGGCCGCCCTGGAGAGCGGTCAGCCCGAGACCGTCTTCCGGGTCGCTCACGGCGTGAGCGGTGCGGTGGGCTACTTCAGGGCGGCGGGAGTCCGGAAACGGGCCGTGGATCTCGAGACGACCGGACGAGCCGGCCGTCTCGAGGGTGCGGCCGCCCAGATCGATCAGCTCGAGATCGATCTGCTCGCCTTGAGCCGCGTGCTCGGCGAGGCCCCCTGGCGACGCTGAGCAAGGGGAACGCCCCCGCCCGCCTTTTCCGACCCCACGCGTCGTTCCTTCCTGACCCGGACCCGGGCGCGCAGGTCCTGCTGAACGGCGATGAGATCTTCCCCGCCATGCAACCGGTTCTTCTACCTGCCCCTGCTGCCGCTGCGCGACCAGCTGTAGGCGCCTCGTGAGGCGCTCGGCCTGACGATCCCGCCGTCGCTCCTCCAGCGGGCCGACCAAGTGATCGAGTGACCGCCCCGCACAGCGTCGAAGAACGGCTACTCCGTGCGGCCGACTAGGCTCGCGACGGCCAGGACCAGCTCGGTTGGGTCAGCCGGCTTCGCCAGATGCAGATTGAAACCCGCCGCGAGGACGCGGACGCGGTCCTCGGACCGCCCATACGCGGTCAATGCCAGCGCCGGAAGTTTGCGATTCCGAAGCAAAGAAGCGCGCCGTGCCCGCCGCAGAAGGCTGAACCCGTCTTCTTCCGGCATCTCCAGGTCGCTGACCAAGACGTCCGGCGGCCATTCCTCCAGTAGCGCCATCGCCTCTCGAGCCGACGGCGCGGTCCGGGTCTCCGCTCCTGCATTGGTCAGGACCAGGCTCGCCAGTTCCCGACTCTCTTCATCGTCATCCACCACCAGAACGTGAACGTCACGCAGCGAGACGGGCTTGACGCTCCCGATGTCGGGGTCTTCTGCTGAGCGCGGCTCTGGCCTCGGGCGACTCGGCGGCTGTACCTGGACGACCGAGACCGGCAGCTGGACCGTGAACGTCGACCCCTGTCCGAGCCCCGCACTCATGCCGCTCACCGTCCCTCCGTGCAGCTCGACCAGATGCTTGACGAGAGAGAGCCCGATTCCGAGCCCGGTATGGCGGCGCGTCGGGCCGGTGTCGGCTTGCCGAAATCGCTCGAAGAGATGGGCCACCTGGTCCGCCGCGATGCCCTCGCCGGTGTCGCTCACCATGATCTGGATGTGAGAGTTCACGCGCCGAAGGCGCAACTCAACTCGGCCGCCCTTCGGCGTGAACTTCACCGCATTGACGAGGAGATTCCACACCACCTGTTGGATGCGGCCGGGATCGCCCATGATCGGGGTGGCCCGAGGATCAAGGGCGGTGTCGAGCCGAATGCCCTTCGCGGCCGCCGCCGGCCTGACCGTGTCGAGCGCGGCCTCCAGTGGGGCGAAGACATTCATGGGCCGGACGTCCAGCCGCATGTTCCCGGTGATCACACGCGAGACATCAAACAGGTCCTCGATCAGCTGCACTTGGATCGTCGAATTGCGGAGGATCGCCTGGGTCGCGTTCCGCATCGCCGCCGGGTCAAGGCCACCGCCCTCCAGCATCCGAGCCCATCCATAGATGGCGTTCAGGGGCGTCCTCAGTTCGTGCGACAGCGTCGCGAGGAATTGGTCCTTGCTGCGATTGAGGTCTTCGGCTTCCGTGCGAGCGGCCTGCTCACGCTCGAGGAGCGCCTGCCGAGCCTGCTCGAGGATGCGCTGCGCCGAGATGTCGCGCGCGACCTTCGAAGCGCCGACGATGGTGCCCCGCCCGTCTCGTATGGGCGACACCGTAATCGACACATCGAGGAGTTGACCGTCCTTGCGCTGACGGACGGTCTCGAAGTGGTCAATGCGGTCGCCCCGCCGAAGGCGCGCGAGCACCCCCCTTTCTTCCTCACGATACTCTTCCGGGATGATCAGGGTGATGTGCTGCCCGATGGCCTCGGCGGCAGTCCATCCAAAGACGCGCTCCGCGGCGCCGTTCCAGGACGTGATCACCCCGTCGAGCGTCTTGCTGATGATCGCATCTTCCGAGGACTCGATGATCGCCGCCAGGCGGGCCTGCGCGATCTCACCCCGTCGGCGCTCCGAGACATCGCGGGCTACCTTGGAGGCCCCGATGATGCGACCGGACGAGTCTTTGACGGGTGACACCGTCAGCGAGACCGCCACCTGTCGGCCGTCCTTGGTGACACGGATGGTCTCGAAATGCTCGACTCGCCGGCCCGCCCGAATGCTCGCGAGGACCCGGGTCTCCTCCTCCAGGCGGTCCGGTGGAATGATCAGGGTGATGTTCCGGCCGATCGCTTCTGCCGGGGCATAACCGAACATCCGCTCGGCGGCGTGGTTCCAGGAGGTAATAACGCCGTCCAGGGTCTTACTGACGATCGCATCGTCCGAAGACTCAACGATCGCCGCGAGCCTGGCCGCAACTTCCTCGCTCCAGTCCTCGGAATCGGTCACCTCGTCTCCAGCCTCCCCGCCCCGATGTCTGGAACCGCGCTTCTCTGCCTTGAGCAACAGTCACGCCAGCCTGGAAATGCCAGTATTCGGGGCGGATGCAAGCTGATGATTGCCAAAGCCGGAAGGGTTGACTCGGTAGAATTTCCGGTGAGCGAATCCTCCCAGATACGCCCCGAGGTATCCGAACTCTCACTCTAGCGGGTCGCCGCGCCCGCGTGGCACGGTGCGGGCGTGCTCTACCCCGGCCCGCAGCTCCGGCTGCTGATCCTCCTGGCCCTCACCCTGCTGGTGGGGCTCGGCGTGCGCGAGTGGCGCGCGGGCTTCCCCGACGCGGCGGAGCGGCTCGAGCGCTTCGATCGCGGGGACGAGACGCCGCTCGTGTCCGACACCGCCGCGCCTCCGAGCGGCCCGGCGAGCCCCGCGCCGCCGGCGCCGCGTCGCCCGGGGCCGTCGCCGCCGAGCCCGTCGGCTCCGCCCCCCGCCCCGTCGCCTCCGCCGCCGACCGAGCCGCTCGACGTCAATCACGCCGACGCGGCAGCGCTCGCGCGGCTGCCCGGGGTGGGCTCGGGACTGGCCCAGCGCATCGTCGAGGAGCGCGAGCGCCGCGGCCGCTTCGACTCGCCGGAGGCCCTGCGCTACGTGCTCGGCATGGGGCCGAAGAAGCTGGCCGCGATCCGCCCCTTCATCACGGTGCGTGACTGATCGGTCGCTCGCCGCCGCGCCGCTGCTGCCGCCCGCCGCCGCCTTCGCGATCGGCATCGCGGCCGCGTCGTGGCTCACGCTTCGCTCGCCCGTGCTGCTGGCGATCGGGACCGTGCTGTTGATCGCCGCGCTCGCCAACGCCGGGCGACGCCCTCGGCTGTCGCTGGCTCTCGTCCTGGCCGCGATCGCGACGCTCGGCGTGCTGCGGGCGGCGCCGCCTCCCCTCCCGGACGACCACGTGGCGCGCCTCGGGCGCGAGGGAGCCCTCACGCTCGAGGGCCGCCTCGGCCAGGAGCCGGTGCGCTGGGCGCCGGATCGCGTGCGGCTTCTCCTCGACGTGGAGGCGGCACACCTGGGGCCGGAGCGCCTGCCCGCCACCGGGCGCGTGCAGCTCACGCTCTACGGCGAGCTGGGGTCGCCGCTGGGAGAGGGGCAGCGGGTGGTCGTGGACGCTCGCGTGCATCCCCCGATCGGCTATCGCAATCCGGGCGGCTTCGACTACCCGGCTCATCTCCGCCGCGAGGGCATCCTGCTCGTCGGGCACGCGCGCGCGGAGCGGCTCACCGCGCTCACCCCGGACGCGCCGCCCTGGCGCGTGGCGGTGAAGCGCTGGGCGGTGGAGGTGATCGCGGCGCGCCTGCCCGAGACCTCCGCCGCGCTCCTGGCCGGCCTCCTGCTGGGGGAGCGCTCCACCCTGCCCCCCGCGAGCGACGAGGCGTTCCGGCGGGCGGGCGTCTACCACATCCTCGCGGTGTCGGGCTTCAACGTGGCGCTACTGGCCGGTGCGGTGTTCGGCGGCCTCGCGCTCTGCGGGATCCCGCGCCGGGCGGTCGCGGTGGTCGCGGCGGCGGTGCTGATCGGCTTCGCGCTCGTGGTGGGCGGCCAGCCCTCGGTGCTGCGGGCCACCGTGATGGGCCTGCTCCTGCTCGCCGCGCTCCTGCTCGAGCGGCAGTCGCAGCTCCCCAACGCCCTGGCGCTCGCCACGCTCCTCCTGCTGCTCTGGCGGCCCGGCGACCTGTGGGAGCCCGGCTTCCAGCTCTCGTTCGCGGCAACCGCGGGCATCGTCTACCTCACGCCGTGGCTGACCGAGCGCTTCACCGCGCGGGGCTGGCCGCCCTGGATCGCGGGCGCGGTCGCGGTCAGCCTGGGCGCGCAGGCGGCGGTCACCCCGCTCATGGCGGCCCACTTCAATCAGCTCTCGCTCATCGGCGTCGTCGCCAACCTCGCGGTGGTGCCGCTCGCCGCGGTGGCCACCACGCTCGGCATGGCGGCCCTGCTGGTCGAGCTGCTTCCGGGCCCGGTCGGGCCCCTGCTGTTCGACTCTCTCTGGCTAGTCCTACTGACCCTACGCGCGCTCGTGGCCACCGCGGCCGCGCTCCCGGGGGCGATGGTGCACCTGCCGGCCCCCATGCTCGCCGCGTCACTCGCGTGGTACGGCGCCCTGCTGCTGGCGCCCTCGGTGGCCGGGTCGCGCCGCCGCCGCGCGCTCGCCGGCGTCCTCCTGCTCACCGTCGCGACGTTGTCGGCCTGGCCCTGGCTCGGGCTCACCGAGCGCACGCTGCGCGTGACCTTCCTCGACGTGGGCCAGGGCGACGCGATCCTGATCGAGCTACCCGATGGGCCGCGCCTGCTGGTGGACGGCGGCCCGGGCGGGGCGCGGCGGCTCGACGTGGGCGAGCGCGTGCTCGCGCCCTTTCTCTGGAACCGGCCGCTCGGTCATCTGGACGTCGTCGCCCTCTCCCACTGGGACGTCGACCACTCGGGTGGGCTGGCCGCGGTGCTCTCGCGCTTCCGGGTGGGCGAGTTCTGGGAGAGCGGCCGCGCTCCCGGCGGGGCGGTCGACACGGTCGCGGCCCTGGCCCGCGCGCGGGTGCCCCGGCGTGCGCTCACCGCCGGTCAGCGGCTCTGGCTGGGACACGCGCTGCTCACCGTGCTCGGGCCCGGATCGGGGCCGCCGCTCGCCGCCAACGACGAGTCGCTCGTGCTACGGCTCGACTGGCGCGGTGTCTCCCTGCTGCTGCCGGGCGACCTGGGCGCGCGCGGGGAGGCGCTCCTGCTGGAGCGCGGCGGTCCCCTCCGGACACTCGCGCTGAAGGTGGCCCACCACGGCAGTCGCTCCTCGACCGGCACGTCGTTCCTCGACGCGGCGCGGCCCCGGATCGCGGTGATCTCGGTCGGCGCACGCAATCCCTTCCGCCATCCGAGCCCGGAGGTCGTCGCCCGGCTGGAGGCGGCGGGGGCGCGCGTGTACCGCACCGATCGCGACGGCGCGGTGATCCTCGAGACCGACGGGACCGTCGTGCGCGTGACCGCATGGGCCCGCGGCATCACCGACACCTTCCGCCTGGAGGACCCCGAAAACACCGCGGCCCCCGGGTGACCGGAGGCCGTGGTGGGACGCGCGGGTAGCGGGAGGGAGACTACGTCTCGAAGCTGCGCTCGTAGTGCGCGCGCAGCCGCTCCAGCTCCTCGGGATCGAGACGCATGCCGAGGGAGAGCCCCATCTCTCCCAGGATGGTCTTGATCTCGTTCAGCGACTTCTTGCCGAAGTTCTTGGTCTTGAGCAGCTCCGACTCCGTCTTCTGCACGAGGTCGGCGATGGTCCGGATGTTGGCGGTCTTGAGGCAGTTCGACGCGCGGACGGACAGCTCGAGCTCGTCCACGTTGCGGAAGAGGTGCTCGTTCACCTCGCTGCGCGGCGCCGGCTCCGCCCCCTGCTCGGCGCCCTCGGTCTCCTCCTGCGGCGCCACCGGGAAGTCGATCAGGAGCGCGAACTGGTCGTCCAGGATCCGGGAGGCGTCCCCGATCGCGATCTCGGGGGTCACGGTGCCGTTCGTCCACAGCTCCATCACCAGCCGCTCGTGCCCGGAGGGCCGGCTCTCCACGTGGAAGTTCACCCGCTTCACCGGCGAGAAATCCGCGTCCACCAGCATCGCGTTGATGGGCAGCGCCTCCGGCTCGCGCTTCTCCGCGGGCTGGTAGCCGCGCCCGCGCTCGACGCACACTTCCATCTCGAGGCTGCCGTCCTTGTCGAGGGTGGCCAGCGCCACGTCGGGGGTCAGGATCTCCACGTCCGGATCCGGCTCGAAGTCCCGCGCGGTCACCGTCCGTACCCCCTGCGCCTTCAGGCGGAGCAGCTTCGGCCGGTTCACGTGAAGGGTGAACACGAGCTTGCGCAGGTTCAGGATGATGTCGAGGGTGTCCTCGCGCACGCCGACCAGGTGCGAGAACTCGTGCAGCACCCCCTCGATCTTGACCCAGGTGGGCGCCGAGCCGGAGATCGAGGACAGCAGGACCCGCCGGTAGGCGTTGCCCGCGGTCAAGGCGAAGCCCGGCTCGAACGGCTCGATGGCAATCTTCCCGTAGCCACGCTCACGGGCGAGCCACTCGTGACGGACTGGAAGCAGCAGCTCCTGCATTGGTCTCCTCCTCGGGGTGTCAGGGGGGGCCGCCCCCAGGCCGGTGATTATACCAGAAGCCCAGAGGCAGCCTAGATCGCCCCGATCCCGGGCCCGCCACGGGCGGCGTCGCCCCCCGCCGGCCCTTCGGCCGCCCCCCGGCCCCAGCCGAGCGCTCCCATGCCCACCAGGCCCAGCCCCAGGGTGACGTGCAGGACGTCGTCGAGGGGCTGGTAGGCAAACCGGGCGGCCGGGAACAGGCCCATCGAGCCGGCGACGGCCTGGTAGAGGTCGGTCAGCCCGAACCCCAGGTTGAATCCGACCGCGCCCCGGCCCCCGGACCCGAGGACCAGCGCGATGCCGACCAGCCCGCCCGCGATGTGGAAGAGGTTGTAGGCCGGCACCCCGCTCAGCAGGGCCCAGTCGGGCGGCAGCGCGAAGCCGAGCGCGCCGGTCAGGACCAGGAGGGGGGCGAGGACGCCCGCGACCACCACGTTACGAGCCTCCCAGATCGCCGGCGCGGACAGACCGCTCATACGATCCTCTACGCGCGGTGGGGCCCGAGCGGATTGCCCGCCGCGACCGGGGCCGGCGCGGTCAGCGGGCCAGGGCGATCGCGCAGAGCCCGCCGAAGATCACGACCGCGCCGGCCACCCGCGCAATCGAGTGCCGCTCGTGGAGGACGAGCGCGCCGAGCAGCGCTGCCACCACCACGCTGACCTCGCGCGCGGCGACCACGTAGCTCACCGGGGCCTGCGACATGGCCACGAGCACCGCCAGGTAGGCCCCCATCATCAGGACACCGACCACGACCATGCGGCCCCAGGGCGCGTCGCGGCGGAGCGCCGGGGGCGTCGCGCCCCACCACCGCTGCACCAGGCGCACGAGCACGGCATCGGCCAGGAAGACCAGGAAGGCGTAGAGCGGCACCGGGACGAGAGTGACCCCGACCTTGTTGACCAGCGAGTAGCCCGCGATCAGGGTGCCGGTGAGCAGCGCCCAGCCGAGGGCCCGCCGCTGAGCCCCCGCGGCGGCCCAGCCGCCGAGCGCTCCGCGGCCCAGCCCATGACTCAGAAAGATGCCGGCCACTACGAGCCCGATGCCGACCACACCCTGGGGCGAGAGCCGCTCGCCCAGCAGGAGTACGGCAAGCGGCGCGACGAGCACCGTCCCACTACCGCGGGCCACCGGGTACACGAGCGACATGTCTCCCGCCCCGTAGGCGGACGTCAGCGCGAGCACGTAGGCGGACTCGAGCAGCGCCGACACCGCGACCGCGGCCCAGGCCCGCGGCGACAGCGTCCACGGTGAGTAGAAGAGGAGCACCGGCGCGCACATCAGGGTGCCCACGACGAGGGCGCCCGACTGGATCTCGAGGCGGCGCGCGTCGGTCTTCACGATGAGGTTCCACGCGCTGTGGCTGAGAGCGGCCAGCAGCACCAGCAGCAGGGCGAGCGGCGACATTCCGCCAGTCTACCGGCGGTTTGACTCATTAAAGAAGCCCGGCCAAAATGAGGGGGTCCCATGATGGAGCGTCCCCGATCCCTCAAGCCGTGGGGCGGCAGCCCCAAGCACTCCGGGCCAACGTGGCGCACCGCGATCGGCCTGCTCGTGCTCGCCGCCGTGCTCTCGCTGCTGCTCGAGGGCTGGTGGATCCTGAGCGTCCCCGAGACCCTGCGCACCACCTCGCGAGTGGTCGAGGTCCCGGCCCACAAGGGCGTGGTGGAGGTGGCCGAGATCCTGGACGACGCGGGCGTGATCCGCAGCCGGGTCGGCTTCATCCTCCTCTCGGTGGCCCGGGGCAGCTTCCGCAGCCTGAAGGCGGGCGAGTATCAGATCCCGCAGGGCACCAACACCGTCCGCGTGCTCGAGCGGCTCGAAGGCGGCCAGGTGCTGCAGCACATGGTGGTGGTCCAGGAGGGCAGCACGCTCGCCGAGCTGGCCAAGCAGCTCGAGACGGAGCGGCTCGCGCCGGCCATGGACATCATGCGGGTGGCCCGTGATGCGGTCTTCCTCAAGACGCTCGACGTTCAGGCCGACTCGGTCGAGGGTTATCTCTTCCCCGACACCTACCAGTTCGTGAAGGGCATGACCGCCGAGGAGATCCTGGCCCGCATGGTCGCGCGCATGCGCGAGAAGGTGTCCCCGGAGATCGTGGCCGAGGCGCGCGCCCACGATCTGACCGTGCACCAGATGCTGACGCTGGCCTCGATCATCGAGAAGGAAGCGGTGGAGTCGACCGAGATGCCGCTCATCTCCGCGGTGTTCTGGAACCGGATCCGTCGGGACATGCCGCTGCAGGCGGATCCGACCGTGCAGTACGCGGTAGGCAAGGACCGCCGGCGGCTCACCCGCGAGGATCTCCAGACGGACTCGCCTTACAACACCTACCGCCGCCAGGGGCTGCCACCCGGCCCCATCGCCAGCCCCGGACGCGCCGCCATCCAGGCCGCGGTCCGTCCCGCCCACGTGAACTACCTCTACTTCGTGGCGATGGACGACCGGCACCACCAGTTCTCGACCAACCTGGCCGATCACAACGCGGCGGTAGCTCGGTATCGGTTGGCTCGTTCCCGCTAGCCTCTTCGCGGTCATCCAACGGCCGGGCGGGGGGCAGCGCCGGCGGCGGGGCCCTCCGGGAGCACGCTGAGTCGCAACCTTTCACGTCGTCGCAATCGAGCCACGAGACAGGACTGTTTCTCGCTCCGGTGACCCGCAGAAGCCACGGCTCCCGGAGGGCCCCGCCGCCGGCGCTGCCCCCCGCCCGGCCTTGCCTGGTCGGTAATGCCGGTCGGCCCCGCCCACCTTCCCATTTCTTTCGATCGGCCTGGTGCCCTCTCCTCGGCGTCCTCGCTTCCTGTCATTGGCACCACGATTCCGCTCTCCCGGGAGCCGATTGGCAGGCCTCCTGGCGCGTCTTGGGGGGTGGTGGTGCGGTTGTCAGGTGGGGGGGTGGATGCTATAAGGGGCGCTATGGCGCCGGGAGAGGAGTCCTCCACCCTGTCCGTGGTGCGGCCGGCCGCCGTGCCGGCCCGCCCGAGCGCCGAGCCGTTTCCCCCGCTCTATCGCCTCGTGCGCGGCGCCTGCGCGCCGGTGCTGCGCCGGCTCTTCGACCTGCGCGTGGAGGGGGCCGAGCACGTGCCGGCCAGCGGCTCGTTCATCCTCGCCGCGAACCACCACAACTATCTCGACGGCGTGGTGCTGGGCGTCGCGGTGCCGCGTCCGATCGCGTTCCTCGTCATGCCGCGGGTCTATCGCGCCACCCCGCTGCACCCGTCGCTGCACCGGCGCATCGGCTCGATCCCGGTGAACCTGGAGCGGCCGGACCCGGGGGCGATCAAGCGCGTGCTGCGGGCGCTCGACGCGGGCCGGATCGTCGGGATCTTTCCCGAGGGCCCGTTCAGCCAGGAGGGCCATCTCGTGACCGGCCAGCCCGGCGCGGCCCTCATCGCGCTGCGTGCCGGCGTGCCGATCGTGCCCGCCGCGATCGAGGGCACGTACGAAGCCCTGCGGGCGCGGCGCTTCTACGTGCCCCGCCGCCGGCCCCTCTCGGTGCGCTTCGGCGCGCCGCTCGTCTTCGATCGCCCGCGCCATCGGCCCATCGCGCGCGCCGAGCGCGAGGAGGTTACCCGCCGCATCATGTCGGAGATCGCCGGGCTGCTCCAGCCGGCCTCCGAGCCCGCCGCGGCCGCCGGCCGCGCGGGTGTCTCGTGACCGCCGCCGGCACGCCCCCGGGCAAGGCCTGGTCCGGGCGCTTCACCGAGGGCGCCGATCCGACCGCGGAGGCCTTCACCTCGTCGCTGTCCTTCGACCGGCGGCTCTGGCCCTACGACCTGGTCGGCAGCGCGGCGTGGGCGCGCGCCCTCGAGCGGGCGAAGCTGATCACGCCCGCCGAGCTGGAAGGCCTGCTCGCCGGGATCGAGGCGGTGCGGGCGGAGCTCGCGGGTGGGCGGTTCCCGTTCCGCCGCGAGCTCGAGGACATCCACATGAACGTGGAGCGGCGGCTGGTGGAGCTGGCCGGGTCGGTGGGCGGCAAGCTCCACACCGGCCGGTCGCGTAACGACCAGATCGCGCTGGACGAGCGCCTCTACCTGCGCGACGTCATCGATGGGGTCGACGCGGGACTCCGCGAGGTCCAGCGGGCGCTGGTGGCCCAGGCCGAGAAGCACCGCGAGGCGCCGATGCCCGGCTACACCCACCTGCAGCGGGCGCAGCCGGTGCTCCTGGCCCATCACCTGCTCGCCTACGTGTTCATGCTCGAGCGCGACCGGCAGCGGTTCCGCGACTGCCGCGCGCGCGTCAACGTGATGCCGCTCGGCGCGGCCGCGCTCGCCGGCACCGCCTTCGCGATCGACCGAGAGGCGCTCGCGCGCGACCTCGGCATGAGCGGGCCGAGCGCCAACAGCATGGACGCGGTGGCCGACCGCGACTTCCTGGTGGAGTTCCTCGCCCACGCCGCCATCGTGGGCATGCACGGCTCGCGCCTGGCCGCCGATCTCACCCTGTGGGCCACCGCCGAGTTCGGCTTCGTGGAGTTCTCGGACGCCTTCGCCACCGGCTCGTCGATCATGCCGCAGAAGAAGAACCCCGACGTGGCCGAGCTGGTCCGCGGCAAGACCGGACGCCTCTACGGCAACCTGACCGCGGCCCTCACCACCATGAAGGGCCTCCCGCTGACCTACAACTCCGACATGCAGGAGGACAAGGAGCCGCTCTTCGACACGGTGGACACGCTCGAGGCGATCTTCCGGGTGCTGCCCCCGATGCTCGGCTCGCTGACCTTCCGGGTGGACCGGATGCGCGACGCGGCGGGCGCGCACTACTCGACCGCGACCGACCTGGCCGACTACCTGGTGCGCCAGGGCCTGCCCTTCCGGGAAGCGCACGAGGTGGTGGGCCAGGCGGTGCGCCACGCGATCACGCGCGGCCGCGAGCTGGGCGACCTGCCCATCGAGGAGCTGCGGCAGTTCTCGTCGCTGATCGAACGCGACGTCTACGCGGCGCTGACCGTGGAGGCCTCGCTGCGCGCGCGTGGCGTGGTGGGCGGCACCGCCCCCGAGTCGGTGCGGCAGCAGCTCGCGCAGGTCCGGGACTGGCTCGCGCAAGAGCCCGGCGCGTGAGGCCGGCCACCCGGCGGCGCCTGCTCGCGCTGTGCCTGGCCGTCGGCGCGCTCGCCGCCTGCGGCAAGAAGGGCCCGCCGGTGCCGCCCGAGGTGCGGGTGCCCACCATCGCCGGCGCCCTGCGCGGCGCGGTGGACGAGCAGTCCATCGTGGTGAGCTGGAACGCGCCCGGGACGCGGCTCGACGGCAGCCGGCTGCGCGCGATCGCGCTCTACCGCCTCTATCGCCGGGAGGAAGCCGACGCGGGGCCGGCCAAGTCGGCCATGCTCTCGTCGGGGCACATCGTGGGCTACGACGAGGTGGCGACCATCCGGCCGGAGGCGCCCGCGCCCGCGACCGTGCAGGGTAACTCGGTGACGTGGGTGGATCGGCGCGCGCTCTCGATGGGCCGGCGCTACGTGTACGTGGTCACCGCCGAGGACGAGCTCGGGCGGACGAGCGGTCCCTCCGAGCGGCTGATCGTGCCCTTCCTGGCCGCTCCCCCGGCGCCGCGCGGGCTCACCGGCACGCCGGGGGATCGCCGCGTGAGCCTCACCTGGCAGGCGCCGGAGGCGACGGGGGCCACGGGGGCGGCCACCGGGGAGGTCCGGTACCTGGTCCTGCGCGGCGTCGGAGCCGCGGGGGCCCTGGCCCCGATCACGGCTCAGCCGATCGCCGGCACGACCTTCACGGACACCGGCGTCGACAACGACGTGGACTACCGCTACGCGGTGCGCGCGGTCCGGGTGGAGGCCGCGGTCACCGCGACGGGGGAAGCGTCGACGCCGATCACGGTCGCGCCGGCGAACACCACGCCGCCCGGCGCGCCCACCGGCCTGGTCGCGGTGCCGACGAGCGGAGCGGTGCGCCTGGCCTGGAACCCGAGTCCGGAGACGGACGTGGCGACCTACGCGGTGTACCGGGCGGGGGAGAGCGGAGACTTCATGCGCATCGCCACCGCGGTGCCGCCCGGCACCGTCTACGTCGACCGGGACGTGCGGCCGGGCGCGACCTACCGCTACGCGGTCACCGCCATCGATCGCGCGCGCAAGCCCAACGAGAGCGCGCGGTCCAACGTGGTCTCGGTGCGCGTCGAGTAGTGCCTACCCGGCCGCCGGCTAGACCTCGTTCTGCCAGACCTGCTCCGGCACCTGGCGGCGGCGCAGCAGGGTGAGGCCCCCGTCGGCGTCGAGCATGACCTCGGGGGCCTGCGGGTAGGAGTTGTAGTTGATGGTCGCCATGCCGGCGCAATACGCGCCCGCTCCTCCCACCACCACCAGGTCGCCGATCTGCGGCCGAGGCACCCAGCGCGGCGCGAGCGCCTCCGGATCGCCGGGGGCCGGGGTGAGGATGTCGCCCGACTCGCAGCATGGCCCCACGAAGACGACCGCGGCCTGCTCCCGCCCGCGCGCGAGCACGTCGATCGGGTGCTGGGCCCCGTAGAGCGACGGGCGCGTGATCTCGGGCATGCCCGCGTCGAGCTTGGCGAAGGCGTAACCGTCGGCCCCGGTGTCGACCACGTCCACGCACGAGGCCACGATGACCCCCGCGTTGGCGACCAGGAAGGTGCCGGGCTCGATCTCGAGGTGCAGCGCGCGGCCGTCGCGGTCGCGGAAGGCCTCGATCTCGCGCCGCACGTGCGCGCCCACGTCGGCCAGGTCCACCGAGGGCTCCTCCGGCATCCGCCCCACCTTGAAGCCGCCCCCCAGGTTGACGGTCGCCACGTCGGGCAGGGCCCCCACCAGGTCGAGCGTCATCCGCGCGCAGCGCTTCCACACCTCGGGATCGGTGCCGGAGCCGACGTGCGAGTGCAGGCGGCGGATGCGCAGCCCGTGGCGCTTGGCGATGACGGCCACCTCCCCCATCGCCTCGTGCCAGATCCCGAAGCTCGAGGCGGGGCCCCCGGTGTTGGTGCGCTTGGTGGAGCCGGTGCCGAGCCCCGGATTCACCCGGACCGACACCTCGCCCCCGGGCGCGACCCGCCCGAACTCCTCGAGCTGGTGGAGCGAGCAGGCGTTGAACAGGACCCCGCGCGCCACGTGCTCCTTGAGGGTCCGCGACGGCATCTGCGAGGTGAGCTGGATGCGCTCGGGCGCGAAGCCGGCGCGCAGCGCCCGCTCCACCTCGTGGTCGCTGGAGGCGTCCACGTGGAGCCCGAGGTCGCGGAAGAGGGTGAGGATGCCGCGGCTCGGGTTGGCCTTCATCGCGTAGCGCAGGGTGAGGCCGAAGGGCGCGGGGAACGCGAGCGCGGCCCGGGCCGCCGCCTCCAGCGCGGCGCGGTCGTAGACGTAACACGGCGTGCCGAAGCGGCGGCGCACCTCGGCCGCGACGTCAGCGTGGAGCTGGGCCCGTCGAACCGGCGTGGGGTGACTGTCCATCCGCAGGAGTCTACCGCATCGCGCCAGCCGCTTGAAGTGCTTCCTGCTGTGATGTTAGAGTCGAGTCACTCTTCGTCCCACATCGGCCCACATGCGGGATGAGCAACGGAGGGACTCAACCATGCGCACGACATTCCAAGGCTCGATCGTCGCTCTCGTCACGCCATTCCGCGCCGGCAAGGTGGACGAGGCCAAGCTGCGCGAGCTGGTGGAGTGGCACGTCGCCAGCGGCACCGACGGCATCGTGCCGTGCGGCACCACCGGCGAGTCCCCCACCCTCAGTCACGACGAGCACAAGCGCGTGGTGGAGATCGTGGTCGAGACCGCGGGTGGGCGCGTGGCGGTCATCGCGGGCACCGGCTCCAACTCCACGTCGGAGGCCATCGATCTCACCGCCCACGCCAGGAAGGCGGGCGCCACCGGCGCGCTGGTGGTGAATCCCTACTACAACAAGCCCACCCAGGAGGGCCTCTACCGTCACTTCCGCGCGATCGCGGACGCGGTGGACATCCCGATCCTGGTCTACAACATCGCGGGGCGCACCGCGGTGAACGTGGAGACCGACACCCTGGCCCGCCTCGCCCGCGACTGCGGCAACATCGTGGGGGTCAAGGAGGCCTCCGGCTCGCTGGACCAGATGACCCAGGTCATCCTCGCCTGCGGCCCCGAGTTCTCGGTCCTCTCCGGCGACGACAACATCACGCTGCCGCTCATGTCGGTGGGCGGGCGCGGCGTGATCTCGGTCATCGCCAACCTCGTGCCGCGCGAGACCGCGGAGATGACCCACGCCGCGCTCGCGGGCGACTGGAAGCAGGCGCGCGAGCTGCACCTCAAGCTCTTCCCGCTCTCGCGGGCGATGTTCCTCGAGACGAATCCGATCCCGGTCAAGGAGGCCCTGGCCATGATGGGCAAGCTGGCGGAGGCCGAGTTCCGGCTCCCCATGTGCCGCCTGTCCGACGCCCACCGGCCTCGCCTCAAGGCGGTCCTGGCCTCGCTCGGCCTCGTCAAGGGCTGACCCGCCCCGTCCATGGCGGATGTCGTCGTCGCCGGCGCCGCCGGCCGCATGGGAAGCCGTCTCGTCGCGCTGCTCCAGCAGGAGACCGAGCTGCGCCTGGTCGCCGCGCTCGAGGCCCCCGGGCATCCCGCGCTCGGGCGTGACGCGGGGGAGTCGGCCGGCGTCGGGCGGCTCGGCATCCCGATCGGGGCCGACGTGGACGCGGTCCTCGGAAAGGACCGCATCCTCATCGAGTTCTCGGTGCCGGAGGCGAGCCTCGCCCACGCCCGCCAGGTGGGCCGTCACGGCGGCCGCGCGGTCATCGGCACCACCGGCTTCACCGCCGCCCAGCGCGAGGAGCTGGCCGGGATCGGCCGCAGCACCCCGCTGCTCGTCTCCCCCAACATGAGCGTGGCGGTCAACGTCGCGTTCAAGGTGCTCGCCGACATGGCCCGGATGCTGGGCGACGACTACGACGTGGAGGTGGTCGAGACCCACCACCGGTTCAAGAAGGACGCGCCGAGCGGCACCGCGCTGCGCATGGCCGAGGTGGTGGCCCAGGCGCTCGGGCGCGATCTCGCCACCGCCGCGGTCTACGATCGCCACGACCGGCTCGCGGAGCGGACCCGCAAGGAGATCGGCATGTCCGCCCTCCGCTCGGGCGACGTGGTGGGCGAGCACACCGTGTCCTTCGCCTCTCTGGGCGAGCGGCTCGAGCTGACCCACCGCGCCCACAGCCGGGACAACTTCGCGCTCGGGGCCCTGCGCGGGGCCCGCTTCATCGCGACCGCGCGGCCCGGCCTCTACTCCATGCAGGACGTCCTCGGCCTCGCATGAGGATCGTCCGCTTCCGGGCCGGCGGCAAGATCCGCTACGGAGTGCTCGAGGGGACCCACATCCTGGAGTACGCGGGGACGCCGTACGGGACCTTCAAGAAGGCCCGGAAGAAATACTTGCTGTCCCAGGCGGTCCTCCTCGCCCCGGTGGTGCCCTCCAAGATCGTGGCGGTGAGCCTCAACTACCGCGACCACGCCGAGGAGATGAACGTGCAGGTCCCGACCGAGCCGCCGATCTTCCTCAAGCCGGTCTCCGCCCTCTGCGGGCCGGACGACCCGATCGTCTTCCCGCCCCAGTCGCGGCGGATGGACTACGAGGGAGAGCTGGCGGTGGTCATGAAGAAGCGCTGCCACCTGGTGACCGCGGAGCGGGCGCGCGAGTTCGTTCTCGGCTACACCTGCCTCAACGACGTGACCGCCCGCGATCTGTACACCCGCGACGGCCACCCCACCCGGGCCAAGGCCTTCGACAGCTTCTGCCCGGTGGGCCCGTGCATCGCCACCGACATCGACCCCAACGGCGTCGACCTCGAGACCTACGTCAACGGCGAGCGGCGCCAGGCCTCCAACACCAAGTACCTCATCTGCCCGGTGGAGGATCTGGTGGCGCGCATCTCCGCGGTCATGACCCTGCTGCCGGGGGACATCATCGCCACCGGCACCCCCCGGGGCACCGGGCCGCTGCGGCCGGGCGACAAGGTCGAGGTGCGCATCGAGTCGATCGGCAACCTGAAGAATCCCGTCATCAAGATCTAGGAGAACCGCGTGAGCCCATCGCCTTCGCCCGTTCCGCTGGCCGGCCGCCTCGCCAAGCTGCCCCCGTACCTGTTTGCGGAGATCGACAAGAACAAGCGCGAGGCCCGCGCCCGGGGCGTCGACCTCATCGACATGGGCATCGGGGACCCGGACCTGCCGACCCCGCCCCACATCATCGAGGCGATCAAGCGCGCGGCCGAGACCCCCGCGAACCATCGCTACCCCGACTACGAGGGCCTGCTGAGCTTCCGCACCGCGGTGGCCGACTGGTACCGCAAGCGCTTCGGCGTCACCCTCAGCCCGGAGAGCGAGGTGCTCACCCTCATCGGGTCGAAGGAGGGCACCGCCCACATGCCACTCGCCTTCGTGAACCCGGGCGACGTGGTGCTAGTGCCGGACCCGGGCTATCCGGTCTACGCCGCGGGCACCTGGTTCGCGGGCGGCGAGGTGCACTTCATGCCGCTCCGCCGCGCCAACGGGTTCCTGCCGGATCTCGACGCGATCCCGGCCGACGTGGCCCGCCGGGCCAAGCTCATGTACCTCAACTACCCGAACAACCCGACCGCGGCGGTGGCGACCAAGGAATTCTTCGCCAGAACCGTCGAGTTCGCGCGGCGGCACCAGCTCATCGTCTGCCACGACGCGATGTACTCGGAGCTGCGCTTCGACGACCACCGGCCGCCCTCCTTCCTGGAGACCCCGGGGGCCATGGAGGTCGGGGTCGAGTTCCACTCGCTCTCCAAGACCTACTCCATGACCGGCTGGCGGATCGGCTTCTGCTGCGGCAACGCGGGCGCGCTGGCCGGCCTGGGGAAGATCAAGACCAACGTGGACTCGGGGGTGTTCCAGGCGGTGCAGGAGGCGGGCATCGCGGCGCTGACCGGGCCGCAGGACCTGTCCGAGCAGTACCGGCGCACCTACCAGGAGCGGCGCGACGTGGTGGTGGCCGGGCTCAAGCGGCTGGGCTGGGAGGTCGACGTGCCCAAGGCCGCGTTCTTCGTGTGGGCCCCGGTACCGGGCGGGCTCGACTCCCGCGCCTTCGCCGCGCGCCTGCTGAACGAAGTGGGGTGCGTGATCACCCCCGGCGTCGGCTTCGGCCCCTCCGGCGAGGGCTTCTACCGGATCGCGCTCACGATCGACGCCAAGCGCCTGCAGGAGGCCATGGACCGCCTCCGGGGGCTCAAGCTCTGACCTCTGATAAGATCTTCCTCGAAGACGTCCGCTTTTACGGCCACCACGGCGTCACCCGGGCGCAGCAGACGGTAGGCGCCTGGTTCGCGGTCGATGCGGAGCTGATGCTGGATCTGGCGCCCGCCGCCGCGTCGGACGATCTTCGGGCCACGCTGGACTACGGAGTGATCGCCGCGCGCATCGTGGAGGTCTCGACGAAGGAGCGGGTGAACCTGCTGGAGCGGCTGGCCGGACGTCTCGCGCAGATGCTGCTCGCGGAGTTCCCCTGCGACGAGGTGCGGGTGCGGGTCCGCAAGCTCACCCCCCCGATGGAGGGGCTGCAGGGCATCCCCGGGGTGGAGCTGACCCGCCGGCGGCGGTAGAGACCCATGGCGCGCGTGTTCCTGTCCGTCGGATCGAACCTGGGCGACCGGCTGGATTCTCTCCGGCGCGCGGTCGACCAGCTGCGCACCATGAGCGATCTGCGGTTCCTCGACGCCTCGCCCCTCTACCGCACCGAGCCCTGGGAAGGCGCGCCGGGCCGGAAAGCGGAGGAATGGTTCTTCAACTGCGCGATCGTGATCGAGACCGAGCTGCCTCCCGCGACCCTGCTGTCGCGCCTGCAGGAGGTGGAGCAGGCTCTGGGGCGCGTCCGGCGCCCGGGCACCCCGGAGGCGCAGCGCTACGAGCCCCGACCGCTCGACATCGACATCCTGCTCTACGACGACCGGGTGATCAGCGGTCCCGAGCACCTGCACATCCCCCACCTGCTCATGCACGAGCGCCGCTTCGTGCTGCGGCCCCTGGCCGATCTGGCTCCCGACCTGGAGCATCCCGTGCTCTACCAGACCATCCAGGAGCTGCTGGAGGTCCTGGAGGACGAGCACGAGGTGCTGATGTCGGACCTGCCCCGCCGCTGGTTCGAAGACTAGCGTCACGTGGCTGACGACGAGTTCCGCCAGCAGGCCCTCCAGCACCTGGACGCCCTGCACAATCTGGCCGTCTACCTGACCCGCAACGGCTCCGAGGCCGAGGACCTGGTCCAGGAGACCTATGTCCGGGCCATGCGGTTCTCCCACCGGTTCCAGCCGGGAACCCACCTGCGCGCCTGGTTGTTCCAAATACTGAGAAACACGTTTTTGACGTTCTACCGCCTCCGGGAGCGGGAATCGGCTCTCTCGGAGGACGGGGTCCCGGAAAGCGAGGCGCCCATGTTTCACGACGCCCCCAACCGGGACAGCGAGAGCGCCGGGGCCCACATGGATCTGGATCGGGCCCTGACCAAGCTGCCCGAGGAGTTCAAGACGCCGCTCCTGCTGGCCGAGGTCGAGGGGCTGGCCCTGGAGGACGTGGCGCGCATCATGGATTGCCCCGTGGGCACCGTGAAGTCCCGGATCTTCCGCGCCAAGGAGCGGCTGCGCGGGTTCCTGCAGGACTACGAGTAGTCGGCCCACAAACGACATGGCCACCGAACAGACGAACGGACAGGAGGACGACGGCGGAATGGGACGGTTGCTGCGGGAACGACTGACGCGACACCCGGCGCCGCCGATGCTGCGCGCGACGGTGCGGGAGGCGCTCGAGCCGCGGACCGCGCGGCAGCCGTGGGGGATGCTCTGGGGCGCTCCCGCCGCGACCGCGATCGCCACCGCCCTCGTCATGCTCCTCTGGATCGCGCCGAGCCTGCCGTCGGCCCCCGCGACCGACCCGGCCCAGCTGGTCATCCGCGCGGTGCTCGCCGATCACGCCCGCAACATCTTCTGGGGCGAGTCGCGCACGGACGTGGTGCCCGCCGCCCTGCCCCGGGCGATGGCGGAGAGCGGGGTCGCGCTCAACTGGGTCTTCACCGGCGACGAGGACATCCAGCTCGTCAACGCCAAGGCGACTTACATGGAAGGGCGCCGCGGCATCGAGCTGGCCTACCAGGACTCGGCCGGTCACACCGTCACCTACGTGATCGTGCCGGGCGGGAGCGTGACCCTGCCCGAGCGCGGCCGGGTGCAGATCGACCGCTGGAAGCCGGTGGTGCGCAAGGAGAACGGCTTCAGCCTCATCATCTGGCGCCAGCAGAACCTGCTCTGCGTCCTCGTCTCCGACCTGGTCTCCGACGAGGACCTGGGTCGCTTCAAGCAGTACTTCGTGAAGGTGCGCTCCTCAACCGAGCCGTACGTCACCTACTAGGCCGCGGGTCGCCGCGCGGCCACGCTTCCTGGCGCGGACGGCTCAGACGCTCCAGGGCCGCCTTGATGAGGACCGCGGCCGCCGCCGAGCCGGCCGAGCCGATGATCCGCTGGGTGGCGGTCGGCTCGACCGCCACGCGCTCCGGCCGGTCGATCATCCGGCCGAGCGCCTCCCGCAGGCGCCCGCCTCGGGCCAGGAGTACGCTCGCGGCGCGCTCGCCAGGCGCGGTAGGCGATCGAGCCGGCCGCGACGGCGCCCACCGACAAGAGCGCGACCGTCACGCCCAGGGCGTGTCGGCGCAGCAGCAGGTTCGGGTTGGTCAGCTCCCGGCGGCGGCGGTTCAGCTCCGCCGCAAGCGCGCCGAGCTCGCCCCCAGTCCTCCTTCAGCGATTTCCGGGTGAGGGCCAGCGGCGTCCGCGGACGATACGTCCATCCCGCGTAGGCGGCCAAAACGCCCCCCACGAGCACTCCGACCCCCGCGATCAGCGCAGCCAGCCAGCCCGGCATCACCTGACCGAGGGCGAGCACGGCGGCCAAGAAGAGCAAGGTCAGACCGACGAGCCCCGCCACCAGCGCGAGGCCGAATCCGATGACGGTCCAG
>WNFF01001451.1_pt1 | contig 31710 bp, 23 predicted proteins | sample 5400441 | NCBI WGS metagenome assembly WNFF01 (sample SAMN13153345, study PRJNA577476) | soil metagenome | isolation source: 120 cm saprolite under Douglas fir tree site 2 hole 3 replicate 1 | place: USA:California | collected 2015-04-18
CCGGTGACGCCCATGTAGCGCTTCGAACCGGGAAATTCGTCGAAGGCCGCCTGGACATCAGGAATGTGGACGACCCGCGCATCAATGACCGCGCGGCTGGCGACGAAGGTGCGGTCGATGGTGAGTACCGTTTCCGGTGTCATCACGGTCGGCACCGAGCCCCACCGGGCCAGGGCTCGTAACCCGTTACCCTCCTTCCGGAAGATCAACGCATCGTTGGCATCGCACAGCCGGGCTGCCCGCTCAGCCACGGTCATGAGGACAGGCTCCACATCAGTGGGCGAACTCGCGATCACTCGCAGGATCTCGCTCGTCGCGGTTTGCTGCTCCAGCGCTTCCGCGAGGCGCCTCTCGAGGCCGCGGATCCTGGAGCCGTCGTTCTTGAGCGATTTGCGGGCGGCAGGGGGCTTGCCTTTGACCTTGGACTTCGTGGGCTTTGCGCCCCGCCGCATCGTCATCTCCTTGTTTCTCACGGACCTTCACGACCGCACCGCGATCGACGACAGGTTAGGCGAAGGCGCCTGCGTGGGCAAGCGCTGCGGAGGGCTACGGCCGCGCCGTCGTATAGTCCGCCACCGTCACCCATCCCATCGCGCCGAAGCCGCCGACGTAGTAGATATCGGCGACCTCGAGCCGCCAGAAGCCAAAGTCTCCGAAGTCGGCCCATTGGCTCGCCTCCGGATGGCGATCGAGATAGGCTGCGCGCGTGACCGAGCGCCTGTCGTCGGTCACGCTCGTAACGCGTCCCATGAGCGTGACGCGCTCACCGGCCAGAGGATTGTCGGACCAATCCGGGGGCGTCACGAGGAGGCTCGCGCGTGGATCTGCCTCGAGGTTCTGGGTGTGAACGGCCATGGCGCTGATGAGAAAGAGTGGCGTCCCCCGCTCGTCGAGCGCGTAGGGCATTACGGAGCCGAAGGGATGACCTGCATGCCGGCGTGAGACGGTCGAGAGCATGCCCGCGGGCGCGAGCTTGACAAGCTTGCGCGCGCGCTCGGCATAGCTCGGTTGAGACGCAGTGGACGGCGGGGTCACCCGCCGGCCCTCGCATGGTCGGCCGGGATCTGCGCGGCGAGGCCTCGCGCCTCCGCAACCACGGCGACGCGCAGGGGCGCCTCGCGGTTCCGAACGGTCAGCTCGTGGCGCGGATAGTCGGCGCCGGCCAGTCCCGCGCGCGAGAGCACTTGCTCGGACACCACGAGCTCGCACTGGTACTCCTTGGTCAGCGCCTCGAGCCGGCTCGCCACGTGCACGGTGTCGCCCACGGCGGTCAGGTAGCGCGTGTCGCCATAGCCCATCTCACCGACCACGGCGGTGCCCGTGTGGATGCCGACGCCGAGGCGCAGCGGCGCCTCGAGCTCGGCCCCGAACGATCGGCTGAACTCCTGCACCCGGGCCACCATGCCCGCGGCGGCCCGTAGCGCCTGTCGGCAGGCCGTCTCCGGCGCGGTCTCGACGCCGAAGAGGGCCATGACGCCGTCGCCCGTGTACTGGTTCGCGATGCCGCCGGCCTCGGCGATGGCAGTGCCCACCGCTTCGAAATAGCGATTGAGGAAGAAGACGACGTCGTAAGGCAGCTTGTGCTCGGCGAGACGGGTGAAGCCGCGAAGATCGGCAAAGAGCACGGCGATCTCGCGCTCCTGCCCGTGGTGGGCAGCGCTCGACGCGTGCGCGGCGCCGGTACTGACCGCCACCTGGATGAGCGGCGTCACCGCCAGGTCCCGGCTCGGGCGGAGCTGGCAGGCCAGGCGCACATTGGGCGGGGCGCCCACGCGCTGGAGCACGCGCAGCTCCTGAGGGCTCGCCGGCGGCAACCCCGGGTCTCCGGAGACGCGGATGCGGCAGGTCGAGCAGCGCCCGCGACCACCGCAGACCGACGCGTGGGGGATGCCCGCCGAGCGGCTCGCCTCGAGGACGGTCGATCCAACCGGCACGGCGACGCTGCGGCCATCGGGATAGGAGACTCGTACCGTGGCCTGACGCGGAGAGAGATACTCGCGCACGCCGCGTGCGAGCAAAGTCAGCAGCAGCAGTCCCCAGGTGCTGTACCCGAGCCCGTCTCGCACGCGCACGAGGGTGGCCCGCTGCTCCGGCGAGGGTGTGCGTGTCTCGACCATGAGGCGCTGGACGAAGCCGGGCTCGCGCGCGAGAGCGCTCACCTCCCGTCCCGCCTCGGCAAAGCCCAGATATCCAAGGACGGGCACGAGCACGAAGGCGCTGAGGACCAGGGGAAAGAAGCGCGGGTACCAGCCACGGAACCGCAGCCAGAAGTGGAGACCCATGCAGCCGTGGGTCCACGCGATCACGAAGAGCGTCGTTTGACGGTAAAAATTCCAGGGATCCACCCAGAGGAAGAGCACGACCCGCGTGTAGAGATCCTCGGTGCCATACATGGCGTTCGCCAGTCGCGTGCCGACGATGTGGAAGACCAGCAGGGGCGGCACGGCCAGGCCGAAGATGATCTGCGTCGCCTCCCAGAGAGGCATGCGTAGTGTCCGGCGCCGGTAGAGCAGCCAGAGCCCGAGCAGCCAGTGCACGAGCAGGGCGCCGAAGAGCAGCGTCTCCCCCACGGGATTGCGCCACAGCGCGAGGAACCAGAGCCGGCCCGTCTCCATGGCGCGCAGCGAGATGAGGCCGAGGGCGTGGTTGCTGAAGTGCGTCAGGAGGTACGCGAACAGGATGAGCCCGCACCACAGGCGCAGGGGCCGGACCCATGCTCGTCCGGGTCGCTCCGCCGTCATGGGGACGCGCCAGCTTCCTTGGGGCTATTCGTGAACAGCTGACCCCCTCACCCTGCCCTCTCCCCCCAGTGGGGGGAGAGGGATCGAATGGTCCAGGCTAGCGCGCGCTGCGACCTGCCGCCTTGTCGAGAAAATCCAGGAGCACGCGGTTGAATTCCTCGGGCTGCTCCGCGTTCGACAGGTGAGAGGCCGAGCGAAGGATGGCGAGCTGCGCGCCCGGGAGCGCCGCGTGGATCTCGCGCGCCATGGCCACCGGCGTGCCGGGGTCCTCCTCGCCCACGATGACGAGGGCCGGGCACGCGATCTCCTTGAGCCGGTCCGTCACGTTGATCTTCGGAAGCGCGTGGCAGCAGCCGATGTAGCCGGCGGGGGGCGTGCTCCGGATGAGACCGCCGATCCGCTCCATGACGTCCTTCCGGCGCGCGCGGAACGGCGCCGTGAACCAGCGCTCGAGGGTGCCCGCCACCATCGGTTCCATGCCCTGGGCGGTGACCGTCTTGATCCTGTCCTCCCACACGGGGCCGATCATGCCGCCCATGGAGAGCCCGACGAAGTGCGTCTGCGCGATGCCGAGACCGTCGAGCAGTCCCTTGAGATCCTCCGCCATCTGATCGAGCGAGTAGGCCCCGGTGGGCGCGCTCGTCTGCCCGTGGCCGCGCGTGTCGAAGCGCAGCACGGTGTACCGGGAAGCGAGGGCCTTGGCCTGGTCGTCCCACATGTGCAAGTTGCAGGCGAGCGAATGGCTCAGCGTGACCACCGGGCCGCTACCCTCTTTTTCGTAGTTGATCTCGATGCCGTTGGCCTTGATCTTCATGATCGCTCCTCTCTCCTATTCGCGGGTGGCGGTGCTGGGACAGATCTGGTTGTAGGCGCAATAGCGGCAGACCATGTAACCGGGGGTGGCGTCGAAGCGCCGTGCGCGGATGCCGCCGGCTGCGGCCAGGATGATCTCGCGGGCCGCGTCCAGGTCTCCGTCCACGGGCTCGTAGCTCCCGACGAGCCCGGACTCCAGGAAGCGGAGCTCCACGCGCGCGGGCAGCCGCCCCGTCATCTCCTTCTGGGCCAGCGCGTACATCTTGAGCTGGAGGCTGTCCTTCGCTCGCTGGTCGGCCTTCTTCTGCTCCGTCACGTCGCTCGACTTGTAGTCGACGATGACGAGGCCCTCGGGCGTCTCGTCCACGCGATCGAAGCGCCCGCGCACCTTCGTCGGCCCCAGGGCGAAGCCGAACTCGCCCTCCACCTCGGCGGGCTTCTGCCCCGAGGCCTCCTCTTCGTGATAGAAGCGCGTGAGCGCCTCCACGCCGGCGCGCCTGCGCTGCTCCTCGTGCTCGCGCGTGAGGAAGCCCTCGTTGCGCCAGGCATCGTCGAAGGCCTTCAGGAAATCCTCGAGCGAGGTGAAGTTCCCCACGGCCCGGCGCCTCAGATAGAACTCCACCGCCTTGTGGAGCGCGCTGCCGTACACCACGCTGTGGTGCTGGCGGAGCGGGATGCGCTTGATGTGCACGTACTGGTACTTGAGCGGGCAGGTGACGTAGTCGTCCACCTGGTGGTGGCTGACCGTGAGCTCCGCGTCCGGCGGGAGCGCATCTACGAGCGCGCCCTCGTGCACGGGCGGCGAGGCATGGCGCTGAAGCTCCTCTGCGGCGCGCGACTTGAACGGGCGGGTCGCGTCCTTGGGCAGGCGGAGCGCTTCCAGGATGAACTGGCTGGCCTTCCAGTTCTTCTTGCCGCCCATGTCTTCGGCGCTCGTGAGGTAGAGCGCCTCCTTGGCCCGCGTCATCCCGACGTAGAAGAGACGTCGCTCTTCCTGGAGATGGAAATCCCCCGTGGGCAGCGTGTCCTTGACCAGACCCGGCGGCATCTCGATGGCGTCCGAGCGGCGCACGGAGGGGAACTTGTTCTGCACGCAGTTGACCAGGAACACCACGGGCCACTCGAGCCCCTTGGCCTTGTGCACGGTCAGCACGGGCACGGCCGGTGTGTCCGAGTCCGCCTCGGCCACCGCCGGGTCCTCACCCGCGTCGATCAGCGCATCGAGATGGTTCACGAACTCGCGGATATTGTCGTACTGCAGCACGCGGGCGGCGTCCCGGATGCGCGTGAAGAACTTGCTCACGTTCTGCACTTCCTGCTCCTGCTCCGCGGGGGCCTTGGCGTAGCGGGTCATCAGGCCGGAGTCGACGAGGAACTGGTAGAGCAGCTCGCCCGTCGGCGTCTCGCGCGCCAGCTCCATGTAGCGCTCGAGATCCGCGATGAGCCGGCGAATGGCCGCCGCGCCCTCCTCGCCCACGCGCACCTCGTCCGGCACCGCCTTGAGCACGTGGAAGAGCCAGCGGTTCTTGCGGTCGGCATAGGTGGCGCACTCGGTCAGGTCGAAGATCGGCACCTGGTAGATGTCCGACGAGGCCAGGTAGTGCAGGCTCACGGAATCGTCCGGATGGGCGACCGTGCGGAGGAATGCGATGAGCAGCCGGATCTCGGGCCGTCCATACAGCCCGGCGTTACCCGAGAACGTCCACGGGACGCCCCGCAGGTTGAGGGCGCGAAGAAAGATGTCCGCATCGTTGTTCGCCCGCACGAGGATGGCCATGTCCCGGTACGGACGCCCCGCCCCGTGCTCCTCGACGATCATCTCGGCGATCCGATCGGATTCGCTCGACACCGTGTCGAAGGCCAGGTGTCTCGGCGGCATCCCCTCCCGGCGGGCGCCGTCGGGCCCTCGCGAGACGAGCTTCTTGTCGATGTCCTGGGCGACCTCGAGGCGGTCAGGATTGTTGTGCTGGATCAGCTCGTAGGCTGCATCGAGGACAGCCTGCGGCGAGCGTCGGTTCTCCAGCAGCACCACCTTCTTGGCGTCGGGATACGTCCGGTCGAAATCGAGGATGTTGCTCATGGAGGCGCCCCGGAAGCGGAAAATGGCCTGGTCGTCGTCCCCGACCACGGTCACGTTGCGGTGCCGGGCCGCCAGGAGCTTCACCACCTCGAACTGCGCATAGTTGGTGTCCTGGAACTCGTCCACGAGCACGAAGCGGTAGCGGTCCTGGCACCGCTTGCGCACGTGCGCGCGCGTGCGGAGCAGCCGCAGGACCTCGACGATCTGGTCGCCAAAGTCGATCTGGCCGAGCCTGGCCATCAGCGTCTGGTACTGGGCAAAGGTCCGCGCCAGCTCGACATGCTCCTCGGCCTCGAGCCGCGCCGCCTCGTCCGCGGCCGCCGCCAGCAAGCCCTCGGCGTGCACCAGGTACTCCTCGGGCCCCACGTCCTCGTCCTTGAGCCGGCTGAAGAGCGTGATCAGGGCCTGGATGTGGCGTGTGGGATCGCCGAGCGGGCGGAAGTGCTTGAGGGGAAGCTCGAAGAGATGATCGCGCACGAAGATCACCTGCTCGGCGCGCGTGAGCACGCGAAAATCGGGCGTCAGCCCGAGCTCGAGGGCATTCTCCTTGATCAAGCGGTCGCCGAAGGCGTGAAAGGTCGAGATCTGCACGTCGGCATAGCCGTAGGGCACGAGCGTGTCCACCCGCTCCTCCATCTCGGCCGCGGCCTTGTCCGTGAAGGTCAGCGCGAGCACCTCGGAGGGGCGCGCCTGGCGCGTGGCGATGAGATGCGCGATGCGCCGGGTGATCACCGTGGTCTTGCCGGTGCCCGCGCCCGCGATGATGAGGAGGGGCCCTGCCCCATGCGTGACCGCCTCGCGCTGGGGCTCCGTCAGCCCCTCCAGGATGCGCTCGGCGCCGCGCGGGGCTTCCGCCATCAGAACCGGAAGGCGAAGTAGACGGCGCCCAGGATGCAGGCAAAGGACGCCGCGTAGTTCCACCGGAACGCTTCCTTGAGATAGAGCAGGGAAAAGACCACGAACACCGCGAGGGTGATCACTTCCTGGATGATCTTGAGCTGGGCGGCGGTGAAGGCGCCGTATCCGAAGCGGTTGGCAGGCACCTGGAAGCAATATTCGAAGAAGGCGATGCCCCAGCTGACGAGAACGACAAGGTACAGCGGAGCCTGCCGAAACCTCAGGTGGCCGTACCAGGCAAAGGTCATGAAGACATTCGACACGGCGAGCAGCGCGATGGTTCTCACGAGCGAGATTCCTCCCTTGCGGGCACTATAGCACCGGCGTACAAGCAGGGAGCCGGGGCGCGCCGGCGCCAGACGGTCAGCGGCGAATCTCGGTGCTCGCGGACGCCAGGAGCTCCTCGACCTCGACGGCTCGAACGAGCGCGATGTCGCCCCAGATGGTGCACTTGAGTGCGGCGAGCGCCGTGGCCGCGTCGATGGCCTCTTGCACGGAGCGCCCGGTCAGCACCCGCCAGAGAAAGCCCGCGGCGAAGGCATCCCCCGCCCCCACGCGATCCACCGTGGTGACGGTGTAGAGCCGCGAGGGCCGATGGACGACCGACCCCGCGAGGGCCGCCGAGCCCGCCTCGCCCAGCGTGAGCGCGATGGTGGCGGCCGGCGCGATCTTCCGGAGGCCGTTCAGCACGGCTTCCGGCGGGCCCGCCAGCTCGAAGACCGTCGCGGCGTCATCCGATCCGATGAAGAGATAGCGGACGGCGGGCAGGACTTCCGCGAGGAAATCGCGCGCCTCTTTGGCCGACCACAGACGCGATCGATAGTTGACGTCGAAGGAAATGGGCACGCCGGCGTCCTGGGCCTCCCGGCACGCCCGGCGGATGACCGCCCGCAGATTCTCTCCCAGGGCCGGCGTGATCCCCGACAGATGCACCATCCGCGCGTCGCGCACGAGCCCCCAATCCACCTCGTCCGGCACGAGCTGGCTCAGGGCCGATTCGCGCCGATCGTAGAGCACGCGGACGGCGCGTGGAGGCGGGCCGTACTCGAGGAAGTACAGGCCCATCCGGCTGCCCGGGCGCCGCAGGACCCCAGCGCAATCCACGCCGTGTCCCCACAGCTCTCGCACCGTGCGATCGCCCCACGCGTGCTCGGCGGGTAGCGCCGTGATGAGCCCGGTGCGCAGGCCGAGACGGGATACCGCGGCCAGGACGTTGGCCTCGGAGCCGCCGATCTGCACATCGAGCGAGAGGGCTTGGTCGAGGCGAAGCGGGGGCGGCGCGGCCAGGCGCAACATGACTTCGCCCAATCCGACGAGGTCGTGGCCCATGGTCGACCCCCTAGGCCGCGGCTTTGATGCGAACCTTGAGGGTGGTGCCGAGGATGAGCTTCGACTGGACCGTCTCGAGCCGCCGGTCGGGGGTGAAGGTGACGCGCGCGGGCTCGTTCCCGCGCGCCCAAGAGGAGAACCCGGTGATGTCGATCAGCGCGTTGAGCCGGCCGGTCGCGCTATCCGGCGTGAGTCGGAAGCGGAGGGGGACCAGCTCGGCGCGGTAGCCGCTCGGCGACACGTCATCGGGCCCTTCGTTTTCTGCCCGGGAGCGCCGAACGATGAGGGTTCGGTAGGTGCCGTCCGGGTCCTGGTCCAGCTTGTTGGCGACCAGGTTGAGCTCGGCCGAAAGCAGGTCGTCCACGCGCTGACCCACCGGCAGCTTGAGGGTATCGTCCACCTGCCGCCGCCTGCCGAGGAAGAACGTGTGGCCCACCGAATGGTATTCGACGGTTCCCCGATCGTAATCGTAGAGAAGGTTCAGCGTGCCTTCACGGCCGCGGACCGTGTTCCGACTATGGGTCTCGACGGGCACGAACCGACCCTCCCGGATGACCCCGCTCGCCTCCGTATGGGCGGTAGTGCTACTGCCCTCCCCGGTGAGCACCATGCGGTAACGACCTGCGGCCAGATCGATCTCCTCCGTCACGGTGCCCGTCACTGCGAACGTGAAAAGGTCCCACATTACGCCGACATCGACGCCAAAGTCGTACACCTGGCGCTGGAGATTCTTGGCCTGGGCCTGACCCCAGGCGAGCCGGGGAGCCAAAAGCAGAGGCAGGGGAGCGGCCAGGAATGCCCGGCGCGTTAGCTTTCCGCCCATAGATGCCGATCATTCTACCGAGAAGGACCAAACGCCGCAATGCTCGGAGATTCCTGTATTTATGATACGTTATTCCTCTCCCGCCCCACGTTTATGGGCGCTTAGCCAACCAAGTCGGAGGGAGAAAAGCAGCGCATGCGGAAGACCCGTCGCGTGGTGATTACTGGCCTCGGGGTCGTCGCGCCGAATGGCATCGGGAAGGATGCCTTCTGGGATGCCCTCATAGCTGGCAAGTCTGGCGTGGACTACATCACCGCTTTCGACCCGTCTTCATACCCATGCCATGTCGCTGGTGAGGTGAAGGACTTTAGACCCTCTGATTTCATCAGCGCTCGAAGGGTTGGAACGATGGGTCGCTTCTCTCAATTCGCAGTAGCTGCAACCCGGATGGGACTTGAGGACGCGAATCTAGAAATCACTCCACAGCTGTCTGCAAGAACCGCAGTGTGCTATGGCACCTCGGTCGCAGGCGGAGGAGACATTGCTGCAAACGCTATGGAGATCCTCCTTCACAAGGGTCCCGACTCGATCGACGCTTGGTCGGCCCTCGAGTATCCTCCTCATGCCCCCTCAAGCTATCTTGCGATAGAGTTTCAAATTCACGGGCCCGCACTTTCGGTTTCCTCAAACTGCTGTACCGGACTCGACGCGATAGAAATGGCGGCAGGTCACATCCGATCGGGTCAGGCGACCGTCGCGGTCGCCGGTGCCTGCGACGCACCAATCTTTCCCCTGGCGTTTGGCGCTTTCTGTGCGCTCGGAGCCCTTACGAAACGCAATGACTCTCCGAAGAAGGCCTCTCGACCCTACGATGCACTCCGAGATGGGATTGTCATCGCTGAAGGCGCGGCGACGCTCGTCCTAGAGGAGCTCGACTTCGCTCTTGATCGAGGAGCTCATATCTATGCCGAAGTTCTAGGCCACGCGGGCGCTAGCGAGGCCGTGGGAATGCGCAAGGGAGATTTGTCCGGCAAGATGCTTGCCCGTGCAATTGACGGTGCAATCCGAGCGTCGAATCTCAATTCCACGGATATCGATCACATAAACGCTCACGGTAGTTCACTTCCTGACTACGACGTGTGCGACTCGAATGCCTTCAAAGAGGCTTTGGGCGCTCATGCCTACAAAATTCCGATCGTTTCGATCAAGTCAATGATCGGCCAACCAGTTTCCGCCGCCGGAGCAATCCAGACTGCAGCGGCATGCCTCTCTATCGAACACCAACAGGTACCGCCTACGATCAATCACGAGGTCCCAGATCCCCGCTGTGACCTTGACTACGTACCCAACGTCGCGAGGGCAGCGCGTCTCCGTCATGTATTGATGAACGGCCATAGCTTTGGGGGAAGTGTGTCGGCATTGGTAATTCGACACTTCGACGCCTCGGACTAGCGAGCAAAGACTATGACACTGCAGAGCGTTGGTATCGCTATTCTCTTCCTCGCACTCTTGGCGCTGGCGATCCTCGTGCTCCTCAACAATCCGCGTGCAAGTGTGAACCGGCGCTTCGCGTTGTCGGCCCTTGCGATCGCCGGCTGGATTGTTAGCATTTATCTCTCCTTGTCCTCCCAGGATCCGACCGTTACTGTTTGGCTCGGACGGCTCGGCTTTGCGTTTGCTTCCTGTATTCCCTTTTCTCTCCTGTTCTTGTTTCGGGCGTTCTCCGATCTTCCGCAGACCAAAGGCTTGGCGGCCTTGCTGCCCGGTGCCTTGTGCGCCCTGTTTGTCGGGTTCTCGCTGACACCCTGGATCGTCGGTGGCGCTCAAATAGCTGCCACTCGCACTAACTTTGTCTATGGCCCACTCCATCGAGCGTTTGGTCTTTACTTTTTGGCCTGCTTCTTGTTCGCGCTCTACACACTGTGGAAAACGATCCGCTCGTCGTCAGGCCTGAAACGCCTCCAACTTCGTTACCTGCTGTTAGGTATTCTGCTCGGAGGAGTTGGAGCCATCACGACCAATCTGCTCGTGCCTCTTGTCACTAAGACTTCCACGTACAGCGTTCTAGGCCCCTACTTTTCCCTTCTCGTCGTTTCCTTCTCTGCTCACGCCATCATTCGTCATCGACTGATGAACATCAGACTTGTTGTTCGGAGAGGCATTGTCTACCTCATTGCAGCAGTCGTAGCAGGAGGCGTGTTCGTGGCTGTGCTAGCAACGCTTACTCGCCTGATGGGTGTGCATCGCCAGGATATTCCGCTTGGGACCGAGGTCATCGTCGCTCTAGCGGTAGCACTTGCATTCCAACCTTTAAAGGGTTGGATTCAGAATTCTGTCGACAGATATCTCTATCGTGAGTCGTATAGCTACCAGCAGATCGTTCGGGATGCCAGTCGGACGATAGGGGCCAATCTGGATCTTCAGTCTCTGCTCGGCTACGTCTGCGACGTTGCTCAGCAGACGATTCGACCTGACCTAGTGTCCGTATATGTCTGCGAACCTGGGGGCAGTACTTTCAGTCGAGCGATCAATCGAGTTTTTAGCGAAACCCCCGACATGGACAAACAAAGGATAGTCCCATCGAGCAGTCCTCTTCCTACATTTCTCGGAATGATCCGGCGGCCCCTTCTCCGAGACGAACTGGGAAGATCATGGGATGGAGACGACGCTCATGCCGCAGTGGCGCATTTGGTTCAACTTCGCGGTGACTTCGTGCTGCCAATGTTCTCCGAGTATCAGCTCATAGGGTTCATTGTGTTGGGTCAAAAACTTTCGGGGGATGCGTACTTTGTCGAAGACGTCGAACTTCTTACCACAATTACAAATCAGGCTGCGATAGCGGTCAAGAATGCACAGCTCTATCGACAAGTGGTTCTGGTCAATGAATACGTGGAGAACATCCTCCGCACAATGGATAGTGGCGTTGTAACTATTGACCATGGCGGCAATATCGTCTTGTCGAACTCTACGGCAGAGCGGCTGACGGGTTTTTCTCGCGAAATCTTAGCTACTATGAAGGTGGATCAGCTCCCTCGTGCTCTCGCTGGACAGCTTCGAGCTACCCTGGGTGATGGAGAACCTCGGCTGCAGGAGGAAGCCACCCTACCTGGCTTGGGAAACCGAAGAACTCCACTCGTTTGCTCCAGTTCCGCTCTCAGAGATGACCGGGGCGGAATCATTGGCGCGCTAATCGTTTTTAGTGACCTCTCTAGCGTCAAAGCACTTGAGGGCGAGAAGCGGCGGGCCGAAAGGTTGGCTTCGCTGGGGGCCCTAGCGTCCGGGATTGCTCACGAGATCAAGAACCCTCTTGTCGCCATTAAGACGTTTGCGGAACTTTTGCCGGAGCGTTTTTCAGACTCCGACTTCCGACATGACTTTTCTGGAGTGGTCATCAGAGAGATCGAGCGAATTGACGGTCTTGTTGGTCGGCTGCGAGGCCTTGCCGCTCCTTCGCAAGAAGGGGTTCTTCCCGTCGATATCCGCGAGCCGATTTTGGAGACCCTCTCTCTCTTGCGTGCGCAATTTGAGCAGTCTGGAACCACCGTTCATCGTTACCTTCCAGAAGCTCCATCATTTGTTTCGGTAGCATCCGATCAGCTCAAGCAGCTTTTCCTAAATCTGTTCCTCAATGCAATCGAAGCCATGGGACACGGAGGAGACCTCACAGTAAGAGGACGCCTGGTCGAGCGGGCAAGCGAAAGTTGGATCACCTTGGAGGTCTCTGACACGGGCCCAGGTGTTCAAGACGCACTTAAGTCGAAGATTTTCGACCCGTTCTTCACAACGAAGAGTAGAGGTTCGGGTCTTGGGCTCGCAATCTGTCACAGTATCGCTGATGCTCATCGAGGATCGATCCGGGCAGAGAACAATGCTAGTGGCCCCGGGACCACGATTGTAGTTGAGTTCCCGGTCGCAACTGGAAGTCTAGAGTTAGTGCAGAGTAGGTCACTCGACCATTGAACTCTGATCGCATAGATCTGGACGGTCGTGCGGTCCACAATCCCGAAAGGATGCAAGTGAACCAGGCATGAACACGGACCCACTGCTCTTTCTGCTTGTTGTGGTCACCGTTCTAAATCTTGGAATCGGAGTTTACGTCTTCAGGCAAGACCCTACTTCACTAGCCCATCGATCATTCGCTCTCCTGTCGGCTAGTACGACTCTCTGGACGGCCGGAGTCATCGCTGGCAACTACATCGGACCGCTATCACCACTCTTTAAGCGCGTTACCTTTGCCGCAGGAAGCCTTCTGCCGGTGGCCGTATTGGCCTGCGCCGTTACTTTCCCTATGGGATCCAAGCTGTATCCACGTCGCTTCCTCATGGCGTTCACGTGCTTGGCATTTTTCTTTCTGATGTTGTCCTTTTCTCCATGGATCGTAGTTTCGGTTGAACCGGCAGGCGAGGAGTTCCGCATCACGTACGGATGGCTTCATCCAGTTTTTGCTGGGTATGTCATAGCCTGCTTACTCTGTGCTGCCTGCATTTTGGCGAGAAAGCATCGGGACGCAAGTGGTCTACAAAGACTTCAAGCGAGACATCTTGCCATCGCCCTAGTGGTCCCTGGTATGTCGATTTGCATAACAAACGTAATGATTCCGCTGGTGTTCAAAGTTTCAAGTCTTGCGAAATACGGACCACTCTTTTCGATCATTCTGATGGCACTGGTGGGGCATGCGATCATTCGCCATCGACTGATGAACATTCGCGTGGTCATTAAGCAGGGTGTGGTCTATCTAGCAGCTTTCATGGTGGCGGGTGGAATACTGCTGCTACTTCTAGTTGGTTCAAATCTCCTCGTTCCCGATGAGCATTGGTTTACAGCGCTCGAAATCGTGCTCGCATTGGTTGTGGCGGTTCTTTTCTATCCACTGAAGATGCGCATTCAACTTGCCTTCGACCGGTACTTGTATCGGGAGCCGTACGACTATCCGAGAATCATCCGCGAAACAAGTCAGGCCTTGAACGGCACAATCGATCTCTCGAACCTATTGGAGTGTGTTGGCAGTGTAGTCGTCGAAACGTTTAAGCCCGACAGGTTGGCCGTTTACCTGCTTGAAGACGGCGAGATCGATTTTGAGCGCGCATGGATGACAGGTGATCCGACGTTACCGGGCGTCCTCGCGGCCGCGTCAGCTCTGGTCATTGGAGCATCGACAGAAAGAGTCCTCATCTTCCGTGATGAACAACTGGGGCAGGACCGCAATAGCACGATTGCCGGCGAAATGGAGAACCTAGGTATCGACGTCCTCGCTCCGCTGGTCGAGGAGGGGCGGCTCTTCGGTCTTATCGCCGTGGGGCCGAAGCGATCGGGGAATCCCTACTTCAGCAACGATGCCGACCTGCTGCAGACCCTCGCGCACCAGTCCGCCATCGCCATCCGGAACGCGCAGACGCACCAGCGCGTGGTGCAGGTCAACGAGGAGCTGCAGAAGACGCTGGCCACCATCGAAAACGGCGTGGTGGTGGTGGGTGCCCGGCGGCGCATCACGGTGTTCAACAAGGCGGCGGAGGCCTTGACAGGGCTGACGGGGGGAGGCATATGCGGCCACGGGATCGAGCAGCTGCCCCCTGTGCTCGCCCGCTTGCTCGAGGCCGCGCTGGAGCGGCACGAGGCTCACTCCGAGGTCGAGATCGCGCTGCCCGATGCGGCTGGCCAGCTCGTCCCGCTGATGTGCACCACCTCGCTCCTGCGCAATCCGCAGGGCGGCGTGGTGGGGGCGGTGGCCGTCTTCAGCGATCTCTCGCGCCTCAAAGAGCTCGAGCAGGAGCGCCGACGCACGGAGCGGCTCGCATCGATCGAGGCCATTGCCTCAGGTATGGTGCACGAGATCCGCAATCCGCTCGCGGCGATCAAGACGTTCACCCAGCTCCTGCCGAGTCGCTTCAACGACGCGGAATTCCGGGAGAGGTTCTCACGCGTCGCGGGGCACGAGATCAATCGCGTGGATGGGTTGCTGGAGCGCTTTCGGACCCTGGCCTCCGCCTCTCGCCAGCCCATGGAGCCCGTCGACATCACGGTGCCCATTCGTAACACGCTCGAGCTACTGCAGCCCCAGCTCGACGGGCGCGGCATCAGCCTGCGCCGGGTCGGTGACACGAGCCCCCGGCCCGTGCTCGGCAATGCGTCTCAGTTGGAGCAGCTTTTCTTGAACCTGTGCTTAAATGCCCTCGAGGCCATGGACCCCCACGGCGAGCTCACGGTACGAGTGGCCGACCTCTCCGACGGGGGCGGCTCCACGCTGCTCGTCGAGGTCTCCGACACCGGCACGGGCATTCCCGAAGAGCTCCTGGGCCGGATCTTCGATCCCTTTGTGACGACCAAGACCAAGGGTACGGGGCTCGGATTGGCCATCTGCCGCGCCATCGCGGACGCGCATCGGGCCATCTTGCGCGTGCGCAACAACATCGGCCGGCCGGGCTGCACCTTCACCATCGAGTTTCCCGTACCGGCGGCCACCCGCGTCCGAGTCCCCGCGTGAGAACCGTCCTCCTCGTCTCGGAGGACGACGCGCTCGGGGCTCGCTTGCTGCGGGTCCTCACCGACTGCTCGATCTTTCCCTCCCGGACGGACGACGATGCCCTCCGCACCCTCCGGCTCACCGAGGTGGACCTGATCCTGAAGCAGGTGGCCGGCCCGCCCGGCGACCTCGAGACCTTCATCGCCAAGGCGCGCCAGCTTCGACCCACCGCGGTCATCGTGTGCATCCTGCCCGCCGACGGCCTCACCCCGGATGACGAGCTGGCCGTCGAGGGCGCGGATTTCGCCCTCCTCCAGCCCTTCACCACGCCGCACCTGCGTGGCGTGCTTCGCCAGGCGGACGAGAAGCTGCTCCTCCTGCAGGAGGTGGCGGCGCTCCGCACGGCCCGGCGGCCCATGGCCCTGGACACGTTGACCGAGGACGCGGACGCGGCGCCCGAAGCCTCCGCGCGCGATCTGACGCAGGTGGCGCGCGAGTTCGCCAAGGCGCTCGCTGCCGGTTTCGACCTGCCGCGTGTGCTCGACCTGTTCCTCGATGCCGTCTCCGAGCTGGCCCGGCCGAGCCGGAGCGCCATCCTCCTCGCGGAAGACGAGCACCGCCAGTATCGCGTGCGGGCCTCCCGAGGCCTCGCGCCACACCTGGTCGACTCCGTCAGCCTCTCGGCCGACAGCGGGCTACCCCTCTGGCTCATGACCGAGGGGCGGCTCATCCAGATCGACGAGGCCCAGGCGCGCGCGACGGAGTTGGCGGGGCGTGAGATCGCCCGCGAGATGGCCGTGCTGCAGGCCGTGGTCGCCATTCCCCTCGCCTCCCATGGCGAGCTCGTGGGCATCCTGCTGCTCGGCCAGCGGATCACGGCCGGCGCCTACAGCCGGCGCGATGTCGAGACGCTCTTCAACCTCGCCAGCCCGCTCGCCACGGCCATCCGCGACATCCGCGTCCATCACCAGCTCCAGTACCAGAAGGAATTCACCGAGCGCATCCTGCAGCGCATGTCGAGCGGGGTCATCACCATCGGCCCCGAGCAGCGCGTGGTCATGATGAACCGGCGGGCCGAGGAGATCCTGGGCATGGCCGCCAAGGATGTGCTCAACCGCGATCTCCGCGTCCTCCCCTCCCCCCTCGGCGACCTCCTGTACGAATCGCTCTCGCGCGGCAGCTCCGTCACCCGTAGCGAGATCCAGCTCGCCCTGCGCAGCCTGCCCCTCGAGGTCTCGACGTACCCCGTCATGGGCGAGGGCGCGGCTCCCATGGGCGCGGTGGTGGTCTTCGAGGACCTGACGGCCCAGCGCCAGCTCGCCCAGGAGCGGCGCTCCGCCGAGCAGCTCCAGCTCCTCACCCGGGTCGTGGCCCGCATCGCCGACGAGATCAAGAACCCGCTCGTCTCCATCAACGCCTTCATGGAGCTGCTGGGCGAGCGCTACGACGACGTGAGCTTCCGCCAGCACTTCACGGCGGTGGTGGGGCGCGACGTGCGCCGCCTCGTGCAGCTCTTCGACAAGCTGGCCGCCCTCGTCAACGAAGGCGACTACAAGCGCGACATCGTCGACATGCGGACGGCCATCGAGGAGTGCCTGGTGGAGATGGGCGTGGCCGAGCTCCCGGCCGCTCCCGCCGCCGCGCGCCTGCTCACCTTCACCGACGAGACGACCCAGAAGCTCGTGACGGTGAACTTCTCGTACGAGGGCAACGCCTTCCTCGTCAAGGGTGACCGGGCCATGCTCAAGAAGGCCGTGGCCTACCTGATCTGGTATCTGCTGCGTCGGACCCCGGGCCAGGAAGCAAAGATCGCCGTGGCCGTGTCGCATCCCGCCGCCGAGGAGCATCTGCGCATCACCGTCTCCTCCCGGACCGCGGAAGTCCGCCCCGACGAGCTCCTGTCCATCTTCGATCCGATCCAGGTCGTGCAGGAAAACCTCATCGACGTCGGGCCCTGCGTCAGCCAGCGCATCCTGGAGGCGCAGAGCGGGCGGCTCGAGGTCAAGCAGGGCCGCGCCGAGGTCACCTTCGCGGCCTCGCTGCCGGCGGCGCAGCCATGAGCGAGCGCGCCCGCATCCTGGTGGTGGACGACGAGGTGGGTCCGCGGGAGTCCCTGCGGATGATCCTCAAGCCGAGCTACGAGATTGCCACCGCGGACAGCGGCGAGACGGCGCTCAAGACGCTGCCCGGCTTCAACCCCGATCTCGTCTTCATGGACATCAAGATGCCGAAGATGGACGGCATCGAGCTGCTGCGCCGGATCAAGGCCATCGATCCAACCATCGAGGCCGTCATGATCACGGCCTATGCCTCCCTGGACACGGTGAAGAACGCCCTCACCCACGGCGCGTTCGAATACCTGATCAAGCCGTTCAGCCGCGTAGATCTCGAGGAGACGGTGCGGCGGGCTCTCGCGCGGCGCCAGGCGGAGCTGGGCAAGAGCAACCAGCTGTCCACCCTCGTCAACGAGATGCGCGCCCTGTCCACCAAGACGCGCACCCTCGAAGAGGAAGCGCGGCGCGAGCAGGTCGAACAGTCGCTGCGCGTCACGCAGCTGTCGATCCTGCGCGAGATCTCGCGCGGCATCCTGGGCCAGCTCGAGCTGGGCGAGCTGACGGAGGGCATCACTACCCAGCTCAAGGAGTCGCTGGGCTACGACGAGGCGTCGGTGCACCTGGGCGATTCCCTGCCCGACGGCGTCCAGGCCGAGGGCGCCATCGTGTGCCCCATCCATGACGCCGGGGCTACCGTGGGCTTCCTCATCGTCGCCAACCGGTCGAGCGCCCGGCCCATCGATCCCCGCGAGCGCGAGCTGCTCGACATGCTCGCCGATTCCCTCGCCGTGGCCATCCGCAACTCGCGCCTCTACACCGAGGTGGCCGAGACCAAGCGCTCGCTCGAGCGCCTCGTCAAGTCCGCGGGCGACGCCATCATCTCCTTCGACCGCAAGGGCAGCATCACGGGCTGGAACCCGGCCGCCGAGAAGATCTTCGGCTATACGGCGGCGCAGGCGATCGGCAAGTCGCTCCGCGGCGTCTTCCCCGATCAGTACGAGCGGGCCGCGCGCTTGGCCCTCTCCGGGGAGAAGCCCGTGGCCGCCTTCGATCTCAGCGCGAAGCGCGCCGATGGCAAGATGCTCACCCTCGCCGTGACGCTGTCCGGGGTGGCGGGCCGCGAGGGCAAGATCGACGGGCTCCTCGCCATCGTGCGTGACATGACCTCCCAGCGCGAGCTCGAGACGCAGATGCACCAGTCCGAGAAGCTCACCGCCCTCGGGCAGGTGGCGGGCGGCATCGCGCATGACTTCAACAACCTGCTCCAGGCCATCCTCGGCTACTCGCAGCTGATGGGCAAGAACTTGTCCAACTCGGAAGTGGTCAAGCGCGGCCTCTCCGTGATCGAGACGGCCGCCACCGGCGGCGCGGAGACGGTGCGGCGCATCCAGAAGTTCGCGCGGCTCCGGCCCGACGAGCCCTTCATCTCGGTCGAGCTCAACCAGGTTGTCCAGGACGCCATCGCCATCACGCGGCCGCGATGGGAAGAGCGCGTGGCCAAAGGCGGCGTGCCCCTGCGACTCGACCTGCGCCTGACCCCGCTGCCCGCCGTCATGGGCCGGCCGTCGGAGCTGAACGAGGTCATCACCAACCTCATCCTGAACGCCATCGACGCCATGCCGCAGGGCGGCACCCTCAGCATCTCCTCACGCCCCGAGGGCAGCGAGCACGTCGTCCTCTCCGTGGCCGACACGGGCACGGGCATGCCCGAGCACGTGCGCAAGCGCGTCTTCGATCCGTTCTTCACGACGAAGGGCGAGGTGGGCACGGGCCTGGGGCTCTCGGTGTCCTACTCGATCGTCCAGCGCCACAGCGGGGAGATGCGCGTGGAGAGCGAGCCTGGACGCGGCACCGCCTTCACCATCGTGCTGCCCGTCGGTACGCCCGAGACGGAGCAGCCGCGTGTGCTCGGCGAGGCCGAGAACCTGCGGCGGGGACGCATCCTGCTCGTGGACAACGAGATCCCCGTCATGCACATCCTGGGCGAGATGCTGAACGAAGTCGGCCATCACGTCCTGCCCGTGTCCAGCGGCACCGAGGCCGTGCGCGTCTTCGTGCCCGGCGGCTTCGACCTCGTCCTGTGCAACCTCGGGATGACGGGGCTGACGGGCTGGGACGTGGCGGAGCGGGTGCGCACGGCCGACCCGACCGTGCCCGTGATCTTCATCACGGGCTGGGGGCTACAGGCAGAAGACCGGGAACGGTGCCGTCAGCTCGGGGTGGAGACCGTGCTCTTCAAGCCCGTGCGCCCCGCCGAGCTCCACCACGCCGTGCAGGACGGGCTCGCCGACCGCGAGCGCCGCAAGCCGCGCCCCGCCTGAGCACGCCACGCTGACTCTGTCTGCCCTACAAGTCAGACAGGGCCCAAACCCCAACGGGATTCGAACCCGTGTTTACGGTCCGCCACGCGCTAGTTGTTCCGAATCGAGTACTTCGAGGATGTTGACTCATCAAGCTGTACCCGGGGATTTGAATTCTGAGGGTCGTTTCAGACCCCCGCCCCGGCCAGCGCCGGGATTGCAAGATGAGTGAATCCAGAGCGAATGCGATCGAAATGGTGGTCACGTCGCGAACGTGAAATGAGCCGACCTCGGCCGTGGCTTGTTCGCGAACAGCCCTTACGCAACCCGGCGTCCGGCATCCTCTGGTGGGACCTCGGACCTCCTAGGCCAGGCAGTAACGTTGTTAGACGACCTTGCCCTTCGCGCTACGGAGTATCTTCATATACGACTTCTCAGAAGCCCTGTTCTCCCAGGCACCTTTGATGAATTCACGTAAGGTCGGCATGTCCTTTTCGGTCGTCGTCTGCCAGAGGTTTGGACTGTACTCAAACACGCGAAGCATGTTGTCGACATCGAACAGCGGGCCGGTGCCTTGCGCCTTGATCAGCACGACCGGTTTATCTTCGGCCATGCGCACACCCAGTTCAAACATGACGTTGGGATTGTGTTCCGTTAGAAGGGTTTTAGCGTAGATTTGCGCTCACCACGGCGCGATCGCCACGAGCGCGGCGTCGTCGGCAACCGTACCTCGCAGCGAAAATCGGATCGTGTCGCCCACCCGGATCGGGTCACGGAGGGTTGGCGCCGCCAAGCGGAAGCCCGTGGTTCTCGCCGGCAGCAGCCCACGAATCTCCTCGTGCGTGATCATGAGCAGCTGCGGGTAGACCGCTCGCACGACCCCGCGGCCCTCCCACTGCTGTAGGCCGGCGCGCGCGCCGGCGGCGCATGCCTGCCGCTCGCGCTCGAGTCGCTCCACCTGCACCCGGGCGGCGTCGAACTCCCGGTCCAACGCTTCCACTCGCCTGCCCCAGGCCACGTAGCCCAGGCCGAGGCCGACGGTAAGCGTGAGGTTCAGCACCAGGACCACCTGCCAGACCGGCATCACGAGGACCCTCCCGCTTTCATCAATGGACGTGGTCGTCGGGGAACGGAGGCGGGCTCTTTTCTTCGTTGAGCTTCTCCACCTGGCTCTGGACCGCGGCCGCCCGAGGCATGCCTCCGACGTCCTCTCGCCAGATCGCTCGGATGTAGCCCTGGCGGTCGATCAGTAACTCCCCGTGCGCCCCCGGCGCGAACATGCTATACGTCGCGACGATGTCAGTATTGCCGTCGGTCACCACCGGAAAGAGGACGGGCGGCGACGAGCCGAGCTCGCGGATCGCATCGGGCGAGGCCCGCGTCGGCACGGCGATGACCTCGACCCCGATGATCGAGAGCACGTTGTAGCTCCGCGCCAGCTCCGCCATCCGGGCGCGGGACCCTGGCAGGGCGTAGAGAACCAGCAGCACCATCCGCTGGCCGCGGTAGTCGCGCAGAGCCGCCGGCGCGAGCGGGCCCATGGAGATGATGAAGTCCGGCGCGACCAGCCAGGCGCGGTCGGGCTCCACCTGGCGTCCTATCCCTCGCGCGCCATCGGCAGCGCCGAGCGCTCTGATAAAATTGATCGCGTTCCAGCGCTGCGCTTCCCCAAGACGACTCCCGAAATCCGGCATGCCGCGTCCGGGGATGCCGTGAGTGACCAGCCAGAAGAGCTCGCCCGCGTGACGGCGGGATGCGGGAGGCACGCGAAGATCGACGGGGGGGCGGCCCGTCGCTCCGTTGCCGGCACCCGTGGCGCCGTGGCAGGTCGCGCAGTGCTCCTGGTAGGTCGTCATTCCCGCGGCAATCGAGCTGGCGTGATACGTCACAAGCGGGCGCCGGTACGTGGTTGGATAGGCATCGACCACGAGTGGAGGAAGACCGACGCCCGCGCCGATGGCGACGAGCGCGAGGGCGCCGGTGAGCACCGGCGCGCGCCGGCGGCGCATGAGAAACGACGCGATCACAGCGACGAGGCCGAGCAGCGCAAGCTGGCCGCCCAGCAGAGCACGCCACCTCGTCGCGGGCACGTCGAGCAGGGCGTCGAGCGAGAATCGGAACGATAACGGCCAGACCGGGTCCCCGTGGCGGGCGGGCGTCGTCAGCGTCATCGCCGCGGCAAGCGCGAGCAGAACGAGCGCGAGGCCTGCTTCCAGCCCGACGAACGCGGCGAGGCGTCGCATCACGGGACGCCGGACGGTATCGCTCGGGCCAGACAGCGCAGGAAGAAGGTGCCTGCGGTTCGCGGCGGCGAGGACGAGGATCGGGACGAGGACAGCGAGCTTGGCGAGGAGCAGGCGGCCGTGCGTCGTCCCCGCAAGGCCGGCGATGCTCTCCACCTGCGCGATCGCGTTCATCACTCCCGAGCCCATCAGGAAGAGCATTGTGATCAGCGCGGCACGAGAAAAGCGGTGGACCGCGCGCGCCGCATAGGGGAGGGAGTCGGCGTCGTCTTCGCTTCCGGCCAGGCGCAGCAAGAGTGCGAGCGGGACGAGGGCGCCGACCCAGAGGCCGGTCCCGAGAAGATGCGCCATGTCGATCGCCACCGCCGACACCACGCCCGGGGAAATCGCGGCCGCGTGACTGGAGCCGCCCACGAGGGTCAGCGCCAGCGCGGCGAGCACGAGCGCCTCGCCACGGGCGGCGATCCAGTTCCGTTTCTCCGCGAGGTCGGCGCGGATGGCGAGAAAGGCTCCGAGCACGATCAGTTCCCGAGCCGAGGGCCAGGAGCACGAGGAGACGCGACCAGGCCACCACCGACTCATCCCAGCGGCGAGCGACCAGGGTCTTGGGGGGCCCCGCCAGCAGGAGCATGAAGAACGCCCCCGTCAGCAGCACGCCGGACGCGAGGTGAACCCAGAGGGCGACGAGGAGGAGCGCCTTCATTCGATGCGGAACGTGAAGCCGCCCTCGGTGACGTCGGCGTCGATCGAGAGCACCCGCCAGATCACCTTGTACCTTCCCGGCGGAAGTGGCGGAAGCGTGGCCCGGAGGAGGACAGGGTTCGAGCGGTCGACGCGGCTGTCCCGACGATCCACCTGCGCGCCGCGATCGTTCAGGACACGGACCGAACTGTATGCCGGCTCGAGGCGCTCGGTGAAGTAGAGCTTCACCTCGTCGGGAGCGCGCTTCAGCGTGCCCTCCACGCGCGGCTCCGCCCGCTGGAGCACCGCGTGTCCGGCGGCGGCGGAGGCTGTGAGCGCACAGACGGCAAGCGCGAGGCCGATACGCCTCGCGCTCACCCGCCCGGTCACCGCCACGGAATCGTCTCGCCTAGCTGAGGCCTGCCTTCGCCTTGTAGTAGGCGACGATGTCGCTCGTCTTGAGCCAGAACAGGTCGTAGGTCGACCCGGTGCCGCCGGCCGTGGAGACCGGGCCCGGCCCGCGATCGTAACCGGCCGACCAGATCATCTTGTCGCCGCCGGCCGTGAACATCGGGCACGCGCCGTCCACGTTCGGCTGATTGAACGGCGCCTCGACGATTGGTCCCTTCCACTCTTTGGTTGCCGGGTCGTAGTGCACGAACACCATCGTGTGGAACTTCCCAAAGTCGTGGACGGAGACGACGCCGAGGACCAGTCCGTCCCTAGCGACGGCGTTGAGGCGGCACTTGAGACCGATCGAGTCGAGCAACTTGCTCTCGTACCTCTTGGACGGCTGCCAGACGCCGTTCTCCATCTTGCTGGTGAAGAGGTCCGCCGAGGGAGGTCCGCCGGCCACGCGGGGCCTGATCGAGAGAAACACCGAAGTGTCGTCCTGGCCCGGGAGGCCGAGCGGCATGAAGCAATGGTCGGTGAACTCGGAGTTGACGTTGGGTCCGAGGTTCTGCGCCTGGGCCCACTGGCCATTGGGCTGCTTGTGGGTGACCCAGATGTCCGCACCCCCGCGACTCCCCGAACGCCGGCTCATGAAATACAGGGTCTTGCCGTCGGGGGTGATCCGGGGCTCCTGGTCGATGGAATCGCTGTTCACGGTATCGGGCAGTCGCTCGGGTGGTGTCCAGTCCGCGCCTGTCCCGGGCCACTCGCCGCTCTGGCGGACCCTGTGCGTGACGAAGATATCGGTCGTCGTGCCCAGGACCCGCTTGTCTCCGCTGCCCGCGAAGCGCGCGAAGTAGATGGTGTTCCCGTCCGGCGTGATCGTCGGTTCGTAGCTGCCGAACTCGTCGTTGGGTGGGAACGGCAATTTCTTGGGGATCAGCTCTGGCTCGGCGGCTCCCGCGCGACGTGACAACGCCGTCGTCGGCACCATCGCGGCTCCGACCACCGTTCCCGACGTCCAAAGGAATTGCCTGCGCGACAGCATGCTCATGGTGTTCTCCTTCCGCTGGCGTCATTCATTTCGGAGGAACCCTCATCACCATGCCCTCTTATACACCGGGACACCTGCGTGGTGGGGCGCGAAGTGTCGCCATCACAAATCGTCCTCGCTGCTCCGACCGGGCCGATTCGAACCCCGTGTTTACAGTCCGCCACGCGCTAGTAGTTACGCATTGCGTACTTCCAGGACGTTGACTCAACAAAGCATACCAGGGGATTTGAGTGGAGGTGACCTACGCGCGGGGGCGCCGCCGGCGCACCGCCGGGTTCAAGTTGCCAGGCGCGACCGTCCACGAAGGCTGCGCGGGCCCGGCAGAGGCCACCGTGCCCTGGGGTTCATCGCGCCTTGCTATCTCAGGCCACCCGATACCACGAGGGTCTCCCCGGTCATGTATTTGGAATCCGACGACGCCAGGAACACCGCCGCCGGCGCGATATCGTCGGGTTGCCCCACACGTCCGAGCGGTGCTTGCGTCTCGACCATCGTCTGGAAGTCGCTTCCGACGAATCCAGTGGCATGTGTCCCCTCTGTCTCGATCATCCCCGGGCTGATCGCGTTCACCCGGATCTTTCGCGGGCCGAGCTCCTTCGCCAGCACGCCCGTGATCGCGTCGACTCCGGCCTTGCTCGCCGCGTAGAGCGTGGAGTTTGGCGCCCGCAGGGTACTCGCGATCGACCCGATGTTGATGATGCTTCCCCCCTCGGGCCCCATGTGCTTCACCGCCTCCTTCGTCGTGAGTAACAGACCGAGGACGTTGAGGTTGAAGTGCCTATGGAACAGGTCCTCGGTCACCTCTTCAAGCGGCGCGAACTCGTAGAAGCCGGCGTTGTTGACCAGGATGTCGATCCGGCCAAACGCCTTCTTGGCTTCCGAAAACAGCCGCTCGATGTCCGCCTGCTTCGACACGTCGCCCTGCACCGCGATGGCCTTGCCGCCGCGACCCGAAATGTCGGCGACCACGCGGTCGGCGCCTTGCTTGCTGGAGGAATAGTTCACGACGACCGCCGCGCCCTCATCCGCGAGGGCTTTCGCGATACCTGCCCCGATCCCTTTCGACGCTCCCGTCACGACTGCCACCTTTCCTGCCAGCTTCTGGCTCATATCAAGAGCTCCTTTGAGCGATGGCGGCTAGGGCACCTGGCAGGCGCGTGGCCGCGGCGAGGCGACGGCCACAGTCCCCTGGCGGACGTTGACCGTGCCGGCGATCTGGACGCCCGGGGCCGCCGTGACGATCCACACACCGTGCCCGGGCACGTCGACGGGCGGCCCCGTGAGGAGATCAAACGGGACGTTGAACGAGAGATCCGGGACGGGCTGCCCGGCGACCGTGATGCTCTCGAAGCTGACGGTAAAGGGCGACGCGATTGACCCTGACGACACGTTCAGAAGGCCCACCTGGATCTCGGCGGTGCCGGCCGCCTGGCTCCTCAGGCAGGACAGCGGGCGGACCTCCACGGCCCAGGGCGCGACCGTGAACGCGACCTGGGCGTCATTGACCGTCACCGACCAGGGCGTAGGCTGCGAGGCGTTCGCGCTCGCCCGGAACGTGTGGCTTCCCGGCGCCAACGAGCGGCTGAGCGTCGCCTGACTGGGATAGAAAGGGCCGGGCGGCGTTGGCGGAGGGGGGTTGAACGCAAAGTCGGTTGCCGGTATGGCCGCTGCGTCCATCTCGGCGGCAAACGATCTGCCGTCCGCGTTGTGGATGTTAACCACGAACAACACCGGAGCGCCGGGGGGCACGGTGGCATTGGCTGCCGGCTGAGTGATCTCCACCGTGTACGCGCAGCCCGCGAAACTCATGGCGATAGCGAGCACGCACGCGAGTCCTCTCAAGGTTTTCATGCCACCCCCCGCGTCGGCGATTGACGGCAAGTCCCAGATACCGCGATCCTGTACCGGCGAGCCCGCCACCGTCAAGGCGGAGACGATCCGCTTGTTCAGTTACGAGAGGAGTGCGGCGCAGTCGAGGTCCTCAAAAGCGGCGAGAATGCGATGCAGGTGGGGCCACCAGACGGCCGGGGGAAGCTCCAATGACTGCTGCCACACCGGCGTCGCCAGGTGTCCGATGACCGCGAGTCGATAGTCCTCCCACAGCCGATCGAGGCTGTAGTCGGTGACGCCGTGGGCAAGCAGACTGGCATGGTAGCGCTCGATGAGCGGCGCCTCCAGCCGTGCACGGCGCTCCGGATACCAGTGCAGGGCCATCATGTAGGCCAGGTCGAAGGCACCGCGCCCGATGCGCCAGGCATCCCAGTCGATAAGGTAGATGCCGGACGCGGCGTCGTCACGCGGGTAGAGAAGATTCCAGACGTGCGCATCGCCGTGGGCGAGCGTGTAGGTGGCGTAGAGGCGCTTCGGCGTGTACAGACGTTCTCGCGCGTCGAGCACGCGCGCATAGTCCGCTCGGGCTCCCGACCCGAGCCGGTCGCCGAGCGTCTCTGCGAAGTGTTCGTAGCGTCTGCGATAGTCGGCTCCCAGCTTCGCCAGCGCCACCTCGTCGAGGAACGTGCCTACCTCCCGACCGAGCCGTGGGTGGCACCACCAGAAGGCGTGGAAGATCGCCCACGTGTCCACGATGCGCTCGCACGCCTGGACCGACGGCGGGAGAGGCCACTGGGTGAGAACCATGTGCGTCTCCGATAGGTCCTCCAGCAGAAGGTGAAAGCGTCCTGACGAGCATTCCGCGTCGTAGCAGCGCGGGAATGGACCACCCGGCATGAGCGGCGCGGCCTGGGTATAGAAGGCCACCTCGCGCTGGCCGACGATAGCTTGGAGACCGGCACCGAGCCCGTCGCGCGAGGACTTCAAGAGCAAGCGGGTCGGGGCCTCGCCGGGCGCGTCGAAAGAGTACTCCACGCGCAAAGGCATGATCGTGGACACGAGCATCGTGCGGGGCTCTTCGGGGTGAATCGCGGTGACGCGCCCGAATGGAAGCGCGCCGCTCGCCCGCAGGCGCTCGGTGAGCTGATCGGGGAGGAGATCGCCGGGCCCAGTGCCTACCACGGTAGGCGCAAGTATAGCGTCTGCTCCCCGTGACCGTCCGGCCTCCCGATGGGGACTCGCCGCGATACCGCCCTGAACCCGTGTTTGGTCGCGGTCACGTTCTCGCCAGCTATATTTGGCTCCCTAGACACCAGGGGGACAGAGAGGCGCGGGGTGTTTTTGGCGCAGCTCCAAGCTGAAGGAGACCACCCTCCCTGGAAATGGGGAGATTGAAACGCGACTTTCAGTCCCCATGCTTGATGGTGACGAAATCGCGCCAAGGAAACCCGCTTGAGCCGGGGTGTTTCAAGGGGAGTAGCGCGAGCAGGAGTCCGTCAGACTCTCTCAGGATTGGCATTGATGGCGGGCTTGTCACCGGCGTGCGCCAGAAAAGCGTGAAGCGTTGCCACCACTTGGGCGCCCTCTCCCACCGCAGCAGCGACCCGCTTGACCGATCCGGAGCGAACATCGCCAATCGCAAAAACGCCGGGGCGATTCGTCTCGAGCGGTCGGCCTCCGCCTCCGAGGTCTGCATCCGTGCGCACGAAGCCCTTGGCATCGAGCGCCACGCCGTACTGCGACAACCACTCGGTGTTCGGCTTCGCACCGATGAAGAGAAAAAGGTGGCGAATGGGCTGCCGTATTTCCCGGCCGGAGGGGCCCTGGCGCCAGCGGATCGCTTCCAGAACTCCGCCTTGTCCTTCAAGGGCGCTGACCTCAGTCTGCGTCAGGACTTCGACATTGGGCAGGGCAGCAACGCGGTCGATCAGATAGCGCGACATGGTCGCCTCCAAACCAGGTCCGCGCACCAGAAGCCATACCTTGGCGCCCTGGCTCGCCAAATACACCGCCCCCTGGCCCGCGGAGTTGCCGGCGCCTACCAGCGCCACCTCCTGCCCCGCGCACAGCCGCGCCTCCAATGGCGAGGCCCAGTAGTGGACGCATGAGCCCTCGAAAGCCGCGAGATTCTTGACATCAAGGCGTCGGTACCGGGCGCCGCTGGCGACTATCACCGCGCGGGCGCTGACGCGTTCACCATTGGCGAGACCCAGCAGGAATCGCCCGCCACTAGAAATCAAGTCATCCTGCAGACTCACGACTTCGTCCGGTATCGCCATCTCGGCTCCGAACTTCTCCGCCTGGTTGTAGGCGCGCGCCATCAGGGCCATGCCAGCGATTCCGGTCGGAAAGCCCAAATAGTTTTCGATCCGGGCAGAGGCGCCCGCCTGGCCACCGAAGGCCCGGCTATCCAGCACGAGCGCCGAGACACCCTCGGACGCCGCGTAGACTGCCGCGGCGAGCCCCGCGGGGCCGGCGCCCACGATGGCGACGTCATAGACTTTGGCGGAATCCATGGGTCTGACGAGACCAATGCAGCGGGCCAGTTCCGTCTCACGAGGATTGCGCAGTAGCTGTCCGCTTGGACACAGCACGATCGGCAACTGGAGAGGGTCGATGTGGAAGCGATCAAGGAGGGCTTTGGCGCCCGGATCGGTCTCGGGGTCCAACCTCTGGTGAGGATGCCCGTTGCGCGCGAGGAATCCTTCCAACCGAAGGACATCGCCGTGACCGGCGCGGCCGATAATCACCGGTCCGCCAGCACCCGCTTCAAGAAGGCCGACGCGGCGCAGGATCAGCGCGCGCATGATGCGCTCACCCAGCTCAGCTTCCTCCACCAGAACGTCCCGAAGCTTGGGCGAAGGAATGACAAGGGCTTCGACGGCGCCTTGGGCCTGCCCGTCCACCAGGGCCGGGCGGTCGGAGAGCTGGGCGAGCTCACCCAGGAACGAGCCCGGACCGTACGTGACAATCGGCTGATGGTCTGCAAATTCGTCGCGCTGAGTGATGACGACCTCGCCGGCCAAAATGACGAACATGCCCGGACTGACCTCGCCGGTCGTCGCCAGGCGTTCGCCCGCGCGGTAGGCCTTCGTATCGCCGAACCGACGCAACCGATCGATCTCCGCCGCCTCCAATACGGGGAACATCTGGGCGTGTCGAGTCTCGATGATCGGGCGTTCAGATGCAGCCATGGTCGACCCCTCGATAGACAGGATGGCGTGGAGCCGCTTCAATCGCTCCTATAATGCCGGGTATGGCTCACACCAGCGCATCTCTCTACCTCGTCTCCAAGACATGATGCCAGGGCCTGAACCACAAGTCGACGAGATCGTCACGGGAACCGTCGGCTTTGCCCCAGCGGTGCAAGCGCGACGGAAACCTTCCCGGCGCCGCAGATAGTGGCTCTGAGAGTACCCGCGGCTAAGGACGACTCCAACGGGTCCGTAGCGAACGTGGAGGGATTGAAACGTGACTTTCAGTCCCCTGCACCGAGAGAGCCGGAGTGGACCGGCACCTCTGGTTCAAATCGTGGGCGTGCAATTACGCTCCGCGTAACGCCCGCGAAGGAGACGGAGAAGGCAATCGCGTGGAACTCGCTCTGCATCCGGCGCAGGTCGAGCGACCAGCCCTCATGCTGCTGGCGTAGGTACTGGTATAACTACCCTGTGCGCCGCAGTAGAGAGCCCGGCGCGGCGGAGGGTCTATGTTGAACGGAAAAGGGAACGGGGAGGTCGTTGCCATAGGGTTCACCGCAGGGTTCGCCGGGGCCGCGGCCGTGCTGCTCGCCGCGAGGCTCATGTTCTACGCCGGGATAGGCCCCGCCCTAGGGGTCGCGTCGCCGCTGTCGTTCGCGCCGCCGGGCGTGTACAGGCCGCTTGTCTGGGGCGGGCTATGGGGCATCCCGCTCGGCTTTATCCTGAGAATGCTGAAAGGCCGTCACAAGGCCGTAGGCTTCATTTACTTTCTCGCGCCGGTCGCGGCGTTGTATCTCATATTCATGCCGATGGGCGGTATGGGATTTTTCGGACTGAATGCCGGGCCGGGCATCATGGTCCACGCCTTCATCGCGAACGCGCCCTACGGGATAGTGACGACGCTCGCGGTCGCGGCGCTTTGCGGACGCGGCGGGCCAGGAGGATAGATGGGATGAAGCGGCTGGCCTCTCGCTTGACGTGGTGGCATACGCTGCCCCACAAGAGCACACCGCGGTCAACGCCGCAGAGAGGAGAGGCCAGCCATGGACCATATTGGCATCGACGTGCACAAGAGGGAAAGCCAGATCTACATCCTCGCCGAGGGGGGTGAGGTCATCGAGCGGCGCATCCGCACCGAGCCCGAGCGCTTCGCGGCCGTGCTCGGGCCCCGGCCCCGCGCCCGGATGCTGATCGAGGCCTCGACCGACAGCGAATGGGTGGCCCGCTGTCTCGAGGCGCTGGGCCACGAGGTGATCGTCGTGGACCCGAACTTCGCGCCCATGTATGCGACGCGCACCCGCAAGGTGAAGACCGACCGGCGCGATGCCCGGGCCCTGGCGGAGGCGTGCCTGCTCGGCGCCTACCGCCCCGCCCATCGGCTCTCCGACCCCCAGCGGCACGTGCGGGGCCGCTTGGTGGTCCGGGACGCCCTCGTCCGGACGCGCACGCGCTATATCTCGGTCATCCGAGCCCTGCTCCGCCAGCACGGCTACCGCGTTCCGTCCGGCAGTGCGGAGAGTTTTGTCCGCCGCGTTCAGGGCCTGCCCCTGCCGGGTCGCTTGCTCTCGGTGGTCGCGCCGCTGCTCGCCCTCATGCGCCCCCTCAACCGGCAGCTCACGTACTCCGACGCAACGATCGAGCACCTCGCCGTCCAGGACCCGCGTGTGCCGCGCCTGCGCTCCGTCCCCAGCGTCGGCCCCGTCACCGCCGCCGCCTTCATCGCCGCGATCGACGACGCCCACCGCTTCCGCCACGCCCATCAGCTCGAAGCCTACCTCGGCCTCGTGCCCCGCGAGTACAGCTCGGGCGAGACGCAGCACCGGGGCGCGATCACCAAGGCCGGCCACTCACGCACCCGCTGGCTCCTGATTCAGGCCGCCGTCTCCATCCTCCGCCGCCGCCCGCCCCAGGCCGAGGAGCTGCGGACCTGGGCCCTGCGCATCGCCGCGCGCCGCGGCAAACAGGTGGCCGTTGTCGCCCTCGCCCGCCGCCTCGCCGGCATCCTCTATGCGCTGCTGCGAGATGGCAGCGTGTTCGAGCTTCAGCGCGTTCGGCCGCCTCGTCCCACTGTTGCTGCGCTCGTGGCCATGTGAACGAGTCGACGACGCCCTGACGATGCGGGCACTGGTCTCTCGCAGGTTCGATGGGTGGGTGAGCGCGAATGTTGCCTTGGCCGCCGTTGCAGGGCCGCCGCGTAGATGGCGCCCCCACCCTTCGAATCCCCTCCTGCGCCGACGAGCTCTCCACTCGATGGGCTCGCCCTTGATGAGCGCGAATAGAAGGCTGACGGAACCTCGCGAGACTGGCCCCACTGTCACGGCTCAGCAGTGAAGGGAACAGATCCAGAGAGACCCGGAGGGACAAAGCCACGCGTTGACACGGCCAGCCGCTTCATAGAAGGCAGCATGGTGATCTTGGGCAAAGCCGTGCTCATCGAGCGGGGACAGCGTGTGGTCCTCAGGTCGAGACACGTGGCGTCATCGGGACAATCCGAGGCGATCGAGAGGCGCTCAGCTCCTACAACCGCGCGGATCGCAACGGATCATCACGTCTCGATGCGTCAGCGCGCCCTACGGCCCCTGGACTGAAAATCCTGTGCTCCTTCCACAGGTTGGGCGAGCAATGACAGGTAATAACATGAGCCTGACTTCCTGATAGTACTGGCCTCGTGGTCGCTCTCTCAACGTAGAAACACGTGTACGAATCGCGTTCAAGGCACGTCCTTTGTGTTCGTAACCCTCGGGTTGTGAACAGCTGACGCGGCACTGTAGGACGTTCTCAGTACCGACCAGGCTGATCCCTGCCCTCGGGTCTCACACTGATCGATTCGGGGATTTGGTCGACCGAAGTAGAAAGCTCACCACCGCGACGTCGG
>WNFF01000401.1_pt1 | contig 31652 bp, 26 predicted proteins | sample 5400441 | NCBI WGS metagenome assembly WNFF01 (sample SAMN13153345, study PRJNA577476) | soil metagenome | isolation source: 120 cm saprolite under Douglas fir tree site 2 hole 3 replicate 1 | place: USA:California | collected 2015-04-18
CCGGCGAGTATTCATAGCCGTGGGTGCCGGCCACCAGCGCCAACACCGGCCCTGGTTTCGCACCGTGGATGACCGTGATCGGCACCTGCGTCGCCGCATCCACGCCCGCCGAGATCTCTAGAAAACCGGAACGCGCCTCGCCGCGGGCAGCGGCGATCGGTCCAACTTTGAAAACCTGGTCCTGCGCCGGTGCTGAAGTTGGACCCCAGAGCATCGCGGTGATGAGCCCCACGTAGACACGGACGATACGCACGATTGCCTCCCCTTCGGTTCGAAACGACAAGGATCTATGATAGCGGTCTGCTTGTAATTGTTTTTTTTCTCAACAGGGGGGCCACATGAACGAAGAGCCGTTCGATCTCCGGTCGCGCGCGGTGGTCGCAACCGTGACCGGCGTCGGCAATGACCCGTATGGCCTGACCCTGCTCGAAGGTGAGCGGCACGGAGAAGGTGAGCAGCACGAAGACTGACGAGCAGGTATTTCCGAGCGAGGTCGGATCGCCTAATCGTCGTCGTCGTGATCGTTGCAATCCGGATCGCCGGCCACGCCGCTGGCCGGGTCGCCATGGCACTGCTTGCCGCCGCCGGTGTCATCGCCCGACCCGGTGCCGAACTGAGTGCCGTCGAAGGCCGAGAACAGCCCGCGACCGCCGGTCTGGCGGGCGATCGTTGCGAGCGAGTCCTGGGCGCTGGCCGGACCGCGGGAGGCGTTCTGCGTCGGATCGTGCACGCAGCTGCCGGTGCAGCCATCCGCGTAGCCCACCAGCGCGCGCCCGAACCTGTCCACCGTGATGTCGTTGAAGTCGAGCAGATTCCGGCAAGGGTTGCTTCCGCCGCCATTCCAGATGCAGCCGCGCTGGACCGGGTCGTTCGGCGTTGCGTCGACGGTTGTCCAGGTGCGGCCCGCGTCGTAGGTGAAAGCGACGTAGAGGTGCCACACCCCGGCAAAGTCCGCCGATTGATCGTCTCCCGCGGTGGTCGTTCCGAGGAAAGCAAAGGCGGCACGATTGTCGTCGCCGGCGATCACTTCGGCGAATTGGGTCTTCTGGATCCCGAATGGGGTGCCCACGTCGCGCGACTTGCTCCAGTGGAGGCCTCGATCGCTGGAGGTAGCGATCTTTGGGTGTCCATCGACGTTCACGTAGCCGAAATAGAGGGTGTTGCTGCTCCCCGCGGCGATAGAGGGATCACCACCCGCGCTGCTCGTCCTCGCGTCGGGTACGGTGCGCACGGTCCAGCTCAGGCCGTTGTCGGCGGAGACGGCGACGCCAGGGCGATCGACGTTGTTGACGTCTCTGCAATTGTGATTGGGGACGTAGGCGGTCCCGTCGGGCGCGACGCGAACGTGGCCATGAAGGCCGGCGCATTGCCCGGGTACAGCGTCCGGCCCAAGTGTGTTGAGCGCCATCAGGCTGGCGAAGGTGTAGATCGGAATTCCCGGGCCAAAGGTGATGCCTCCGTTATCGCTGCGAGCGCAGAAGGCCGAGGCGATGCTTTGCGAGCAGTAGTAGATGGCGTGCGGGTATGAGTGCGAGGGCGCGGGAGACGCGTAGTTGCCTCCGCCTACGGTTTGATGGTCGACGCCGGCGGGAAGGCCGCATCCTTGCGCGGGCAACCAGGTGTTGCCGTCGTCGTTGGTGAACGACATTAAGCTGCAGGCGCCGTCGAGCTGGGAGACGAAGGTGCGGTTGGGGCCTCCGAAGTGGCCGTCGTCGGTGAAGAGGATTGGATCGAGGCTGACGCGGGAAAACGGCGACCGCTTGTCCTCCCAAAACGCGGAAGCAGGTCGGGTGGCGTCGTTGAAAGTGACGCGCAGCGTGTGGTTACCCGCCTCGATGAAGACCTTCCCGGTGTTCCAATTGACGCCGATAGACGGTTCGCCGGCGCCGTGTGCCCCGGCGGTAGTCGAGCCGGTAGACGGCTGGATGCAGCTCGGAGGCTGCTGCGATCCGGTGCAATCCTCCGGCGCGGGATAGTTCACAAACGTCGGCGCCCCGGGGCCCGGAGCGGGCGGCGGCGGCGAGGTGGGGCGCGGCCCGATCGTCAGCGTCGCCACCGCATGCGCGGCGGTGGGTAGCGGGGACAAGGCCGCCACCGAGCGGATGTGCCAAACACCCTCGATCGGGTCGGTGAGGGTGAGGATCTCTTCGCCGGGCCCGGTGGACGTGTCGTCGGGAGAACCCGGCCCGTGGGCCGAGCCGCGCGGGTCGATCCCAAAGACGTCGAGATCCGTGGGCACCGTGCTCGTCCAAGTGTATCGGATGGTCAGCTTTGCGGTCATCGTCTGATAGAGCGTTGCTGACGGCGCCGGAAGCACGACAGTCAGATCGTAGGTGTCGCAGATACCGGGCGGGCAGCGCTGGGCCATCCCTGTGTCGACCACTGTTCCTGCTTCCACTGGACCGAAGTCCCAGGCGACGGGCCCGGAGGTACTGCTGATGCTTCCGCTCGAGGGAGAAGCGGCCTTGCCGCTCCCGCTCGGGAAAACAGTGAACGCCGCGATCAACGCTCCGACGAGAATTCGCCGTGAAATCACCGCCCAACTCGACCGAACCGCCATTGTGTTCACCCCCTGCGATTTGTTTAGAGCCCGAAATCATCAGCGATCGGTCGTTCGTCAACTGGGCGATCCACGGCAAGAAAGGAAGATGCTCACCGGTGAATATTCCAGCGGCATGGACGCCCCGCCGCCGTCCGGACAGGTAAGCGCTCAGCTTCTAGCGGTGGAATTCGTGGCGCCGAGCGGCGTGTGCCCCCGCCAAGTGGGCGCGCTGGTCCATCGGCGGTTTAGCCGGTGTTCGACCGCCGCAAGAGGCGCTTGAGCCGGCTACGCATCGGCGCAGGCAAGCGTTTGCGCAGAAAATCAATCGCGACGTGAGAGCCGATTTCTCGCGGATGGCGAGCGAACATCCTGACCAGGTCGAATGGATGGACCTTCTCCTCTTCGAGGGCGCGAGCGCGTCGTGTGGCTGCCTCGGTCATCCGGGCGAAGATGTAGAAGGAACGAACGGAGTACGGGAGGAACCGATCAAAGAAATGGAGGCGCCGTTCCAGTTCAGGTCGCCGCTGCAGACCGTGCGATTGGAACTGTTGCTCCCACCAGTCGGTGTGGGCCCAGATCAGATGGCCAGAGGCTGGAATCGGCGGATCAATCTGCTCTGCTTTCAGGCGACGGAAAGGTACTCGGGCTTGGAATTCCGTCCGGTTCTCCTCGAACTCCAAAGGAAAGGATTCGCCAAAGCCAGGATCCTCTCCGAAAGCGGGCACGACAAAGAAGTACAGGGCATCGTCCGTGGATGCGTCCACGACGGCGCGGATCGATGGGCTCAATCTTTCGGGGTGCAGGTGCTCCCAGATGTCGAATCCGCAAACGACGTCAAATCGCCGATCGCCCGCCGCATACCGAGCACAAACGTCGGTCAAGTCCCCCAGCTCAATGGCGTCGCGGATGTTTGGCCACGCCTGGGATTTCGCGGCAGCGCTGAAGTCGATCCCGCTGACGGAAATGCCCCGACGTCGAAGCAGGGACAATACGTCTCCCCGTCCACAACCCACCTCGAGCAGCCTTCTAGGTCGAAGGCGCATGGCCATTTCCGCCACAAAAAGGAAATGGGTGATAAGCCGTCCGGGCTCGTAGCCGCTGTGCGAGGCGAAGTAGTCGCGGTCATAGTAGCCGGTCCGGACAATGTTCTCGAGCAAAGTGTCGAAATCCGCGGGGCTCTCGATTTCAATCAGCGACGCCGCCTGGCCTTGATTCAAACCCTTACCGTCGGAGAGGTGATGTGTCTGTAAGAGCTTCATTAGGCCCCGTAGAACAGAGTTCTTGGCAGTGGATGGTGCGACTCCCATCTGCCACTCAAACCTACTCCAGTGGAGCTCTGATCGCATTAGGTCAGGTATATTTCCCACGTCCATCTGCTCTGTCGCGGCACCGCGATGGCGCTGAAGAGTTGCTCCTCTGAGAGGATATAGGAACCCACGATGAAGCATGTCCCGGTGTTGATCCTTGTTTGCTGCTCCCTGTCGGCATGCGCGTTGCGCATGGAAGCGCGTCCCGACGGGCCCCCACCACCCCCGCCTCCGGCGCCGCAGATGATGAGTTACGAGGAGGCCGTGCAGAGCGGTTCGGCCTACGCGAGGGATCGCGGCTATGGATACCGATTGCGAGAGGCACATCTCGACAACGGGAATCTCTGGAAGCTGAATTTCCAAATCTTCGAACATGAGCGGCCGGGGAGGCTTCATCTCGAGTACGACGCCTTTTCTCGCCAGTTGCTCGCCGCCGATGCGCGCGTGAGTCGAAGGCACGGTGAACATCAGAACGACGATGGCGACGACAACGATGGCGAGCATGAACACCATCGTCGAGAAAACCACGAGCGCGACGATTAGCGCGGAACCTGCCCTCCTCGAGCTAACGTGAGGACTCGTGGCCGCCCTATCGCGGCGAGGGCGAATGAGGTGTATGACATCTTGGGCCCCCGCGGGTACAAAATGTCATACACCTCGCCGAAGAGGGTCTCGGCGGTCGGAGGCCGACTCCGGGTGGCACCGTCACAGCGTCGCCGCTATCAACAGCGCCGCCGCTATCACAAGACGAGCGCCCCCGGGAGGCGACGCGTGATCGATCTCTACACCTTTCCAACGCCCAACGGCCGCAAGGTATCCATCATGCTCGAAGAGCTTGAGATGCCCTACCGCACCCACCTCGTCGACATCGCCAAAGGCGAGCAGTTCAAGCCGGAGTTTCTGAAGATCAATCCGAACAGCAAAATACCGGCGATTGTGGATTCCGATGGCCCGGGTGGACAGTCGATCACCATCTTCGAATCCGGGGCGATTCTGATTTACCTCGCCGAGAAGACCGGGCGCCTCCTGCCGTCCTCGGGCGCGGACAGGTATGATGTGCTTCAGTGGGTGATGTTCCAGATGGGCGGAGTGGGGCCGATGTTTGGCCAGTACAACCACTTTGCCCGGTTCGCGGCGCAGAAGATTCCGTACGCCATCGAACGCTATACAAAAGAGGCCAAACGCCTGCTTCACGTCATCGATCCACGGCTACAAGAGCTCACTTTCATCGCGCGCGACTATTCGATTGCGGATGTCCTCCTCTTCCCGTGGGTCGACAGCCTCGCCAAAAACGCTCCGCAGCTCTTGGAGGAAACCCCTTCGGTACGACGCTGGCTGGAGACGCTTTGGTCCAGACCTGCCGTTCGGCGCGGAATGAACGTACCCCCGACCGGGACGTAGCCGCTGACTTCGACGAGACATTCTCAACGCCGGGGAGTCTATTCGGCTGGCTCCCAGGTCGAATCCGGATTGTATTCCTTCATCGCTCTGGCAAGCCTGACGGTATTCGGCCCGAGGTCCTTTTCATACACCACGTCATCCTGGTTGACGATGAACGTCATCACTCCAGACGAGCGATACTCCATGGGATAGGCCAAGAAGGCGAAGCCATTGGTCGCCTTGCGGTCGGAGCCGGCCGCAAATTTGCGTTGCTTCGGCAAGATTTTAAAGTAGTAGCCGTGGAATAAAACAGGGTCTTTGTTCCGGATGGGCGCGCCGCCGTTGCCCGTACTTGCCAACATAGCGTGGAAGGTGCTTGGCGCGTCAGGGTACTGACTGGCGGAGTCGTCGAATGCCGGCTTGATCTTGTGCTGGTTTTCCGCCACGGCGAGCGTGTGACAGGTATTAATCGCCTCGCCTTCGTTCTCGCCGATTCGCCGAAACAGCACCTCCTTCACTCCGGCCGTGGAGTCGAAGTACCAGACATCGCCGGTCGATACGAGTGGAACCGGGAAGGGCCAGTTCTCCGCGCCGACATATAGAACAATGGTTCCGTCAGGCTCTGGGACCAGGCGGTGCATTTCCCGATATTTCTGAATGAACAACTCGCGATCGACCTTGTTCTGGACCTCGTCGTCCAGGGAAGAGAGATCCTTTCCCTCTCCGAGGATCTTTGTGATCGCCTGATGATCGTGAGTCTGGACGGCGGCAATCAGAGCATTGGTCGCATCTTTCGGAGACGTGAATGTCTCCTGGCTCGATGTCTGGGCGAGAACGGCTCGAGAATAGCCCATCAAAAGCAAAGCGAATGTGGCGAACGCAACCGTTGCGACGCGCCTTCCAGCGAGGTCTGCTTCGGCTTGAAATTCATCCTGCGCATGAGTTTCTTGCTCCTATCGGTTGTTCGCATGGTCATGATCGATTTCATTACCGGTGACCTCCGCCGCCATGACCTCCTCCGCCTCCATGGAACCCGCCGCCTCCGTGGAACCCTCCACCTCCAACTCCGCGACCTGCGAAGCTCGACTGTCCGCGAGCAGAGAAGCCCCTGGCCATGCCTCCATGGTTAAAGCCGCTGAATGCCGCTGAATGATTGCCCGGCTGGAAATGGGACGGTGCCGAGCCATGGAGCTCGGCGCGCCCGCCAGGGCCGCCATGAAATCCCGCCCCGTGATTGAAGTCCCCGTGCCCGTGATTGATGAAAGTCGTACTGTGGGAAATATAGGTGTTGTGGTTGTAGACGATGTCGTGGTGGTGCCAGTCGGCATCCCAGTGATGCCATCCCCAACCGAAGCCGGCGTACAGACCCACCCCAAAGCCTAACCCAAACGAAATCCCAGGGCCGACGGCGTAGAGCCCTCCATAGGGAACCCAGCCCGGATAGATTGCCAGCGGCGGCCCGTAGACGACCCAGGGATCGTATACCGGCACGTAAACGACCTCTGGAGTTGCCGGCTGAATGACGATCGTCTGCCCCTGAGTTACTACCTTCTCCTGCGAAGTGCTCTTTAGGTTTCCTGCCTTCTGCGCTCGCTGACGCATCTCCTGGACAGCGCTGAATACATCCTGCTGTTGGTTCGTGTAGGCGTCCCCTAGCGATGAGGTCCAGGAAAGATTCTTCTGCATGTTTGCAAGGACCGAAGGAAATTGAGTGAGAGCCTTGACGCTGGGATCCCAGGATTGCTTATCCACTTCCTGGGCGAGATCATTTCCCTTCAGATTCGAATGCTGCTGCATCCATCCTTCCGCTTCCTGAATTTGGGTTGGATAGGTCGAAGCCGCGAGGATCTGACTGACCAGTGCGTCCGGGTAGAGTGCAATAGGCGCGACCAGCTGCTGCAACTGCGTCTCCGTCTCCGGAACGCTGATTTGTTCTTGGGCGACCGGTGCGGCGTAGGCGGCGGGCTCAACCACCGCCTCCTGGTGCGCGCAGGTCGCAAGACCCAGGACGGATAGAACGAGAGCGAATCGGTACATGACGTTTCTCCTTTTTCTTTCTTTTTTGGAAAATAAGGGGCCCGACATGCCAGGTCGCTGCGATCCGACAGGCAGCCAAGTCCCGGCAACGGGGGGCCACCGGCTGCCGACGGCCGCGAGACTGCTACCGGGGCGTCCGGGCGTTGGTTCCGGCAGCGCTGCTCGCGGCCGAAGCCCGCGCAAAGCGCTTCCGCGAGGCCCTCTACTGTCGAGCCGGGGTGGGCGAAGTACTCGCTTCGCTGCGGGATGCTCGGCGCGGAGGGCGCACTCATTGCCTAGGTCTTCCATTGGCCGCATTAGAGAAACAAGAAAGCGCACGTTGTCTGAAGGGACAGCGCGCGCTTTCTTTTGTTACAACCGTCGACCGTCTAGCTTTGCGGGGGCTCCGACGGACGGTTGGCTTGGTTCGCCGCTCGAGCGATCGACGCGGAAGTCGCTTGAGCGGGAGCTGGGGCGGTCTCGGCTGCAGGAACGGCGAGGACTTGCTCGATCGCGTCCTGCAATGGAACCGGCGTCTCTACCTGGATCGCCAGCGTCACAACGGCCGCTACCCAAAGCGCCATCACCACGGCGGGAAGTCCAATGGACTTCGTCCAGTCTCTGGCCGCGCTGATCCTCTTCATTTGTGGGTTCATCGTGGTTCTCCTTTCTTTCTCCGCTTCGAGAAATAAGGAGGGCGACCCTTCGGCCCCGCCGAGATCCGACGGACACCCCTTACGCGGCGACGACGTCCGGTGGGATGCGAACGGGCGGGATGGCCCGCCTCCTACCGACGACTCTCCCTACCGACGACTCTCCGATTCTGGCGTTAGAGGGGCGGGGACGGTGCTCAAGAAAACGGAGACGGTGTTGGGTCCCTGATTCACCACGGCCAGGTCGAGCGCTCCGTCGCCGTTGAAATCACCCGTCGCGAGTCCACTCGGCTCAACCCCGACTCCATAGATGCCCTGAGATTCGAAGGTGCCATCGGCCTTGCCCCTCAAGATCGTCGCCGAGTTGCTTCCTGCGTTGACCACCGCGAGGTCGAGGATGCCATCGAGGTTGAAATCGCCGCTGGTGATCGGGGTCGTAAAACGCCCGGTGGAATAGGGGTTGCCGGACAGCTGAAACGTTCCGTCGCCGCGGCCTCGCAGAATCGAAACGGACCCTCGCTCGCGCAGGGCAGTCGTCACCGCGATGTCCACGAAGCCGTCGCCGTCGAAGTCGCCCGTGGTGACATCCAGCGGCTGGAGGCTGGCGGTGTTGGCATCGACGTGCGTCTGGAAGGTGCCGTCGCCGTTGCCGAGCAGGACGGAAACCAGCCCCTGGTCTCTAATAGTAATCGGCGTGTGGGTATTCGCCACCGCGATGTCCAGCTTGCCGTCGCCGTTGAAGTCGTCCGCGGTGATTCCCGCCGCGCCGGGACCGGCGGCATAGTCGACGTGAGGCTGGAAAGTGCCGTCGCCGTTGCCAAGCAGGATTGAGAGGTTGTTATCCAGCACATTCGCGACCGCGAGGTCCAGCTTCCCGTCGGAGTTGAAGTCCCGGGCGATGATCCCCGACGGTCCCCGGCCGGTGGCGAAGGTCACTTGGGGAGCGAATGTTCCATCTCCATTGCCGAGCAGGATGGAAACCGTCCCGTCGAGCGAGTTGGCCACCGCGAGGTCCAGGCTGCCGTCCTGGTTGAAATCGCCGATCGCCAGAGCAATCGGAACCTCGCCGGTGGCGAAATCGGCACGTGGGCGGAAGGTGCCATCGCCGTTGCCGAGCAGAAGGGAAACGGTGCCATGCGGGCAGCTGCAGGCGGAGTTGGCCACCACGAGGTCGAGGTTGCCGTCGCCGTTGAAGTCGCCCGTCGCCACCGCGGCGACGCCGTTGCCGGTGCCATAGTCCGTCGGATGTTCCAACGTTCCATCGCCGCTTCCGAGCAAGACCGACGCGGTGTTGCCGCCCTTGGCAATCGCGAGATCCTGGTTCCCGTCGCCATTGAAGTCGCCCGCGACCAGCGGGCCGAAAGTTCCCGTCGCATATTCCCTGCGCACCTGAAATGTTCCATCGCCGACCCCGAGGAGAATCGAGACTGCCCCATAGGTGGGAATGCCCGTCGTCAGGCTGATGACCAGATCGAGCTTGCCGTCCCCATTCATGTCGGTGGCGATGATCCGGACGGGCCCGAAACCGCCGGGGTAGTCCACGTGCGGTTGGAAGGTCCCGTCTCCGTTGCCGCGCAGCACGGCGACCGCCCCGACTCCGGTGGTGATCGCCAGGTCGGGGTTGCCATCCCCGTCGAAGTCTGCGGCCACCAGCGAGGTCGGGTCCCCGCCGGCGGAGAGAGTGGTAGGTTGCTCGAACGAGCCGTCGCCCCGCCCGATCAACAGGGAGACCGTCTGGCTCGCAAACGAAGGGTGGTTGTCCACCACCAGGTCCAGTTTTCCATCGAGGTTGAAATCGGCCGCCGCCAGCCCGATTACCCCGTTTCCCGCCGGAGAATCGACGTGAGACTGAAACGTGCCGTCCCCGTTTCCAAGGAGAACGGAGACCATTCCTGGACTGCCCGAGCTGATGCGCGAAACGGCGTCGGCCGTCGCCAGGTCGAGATGCCCATCTCCATTGAAGTCACCGACCACCAAGCCGTTCGGGTTCGGACCGGTCGGGTAGTCGACGTGCGGGCGGAAGGTTCCATCTCCGTTTCCGAGGAGAATGGATACCAATCCGGGAGGGCAGGGATCGGTCAAGCACACCTGGTTGAGCACTGCCAGATCAACGTTGCCGTCCCCGTCGAAATCCGCCGCCGCCGCGGCGACCGGCTGAACTCCCACCGGGTACCGCACGCCCAGGTCCCTGAAGCTCCCGTCCGCCTGGCCGAGCTCGACGGAGACGGAACCATTCTCGTAGGAGATCGACACCAGATCCGGAATTCCGTCGCCATTGAAATCCCCGGACGCCGCCAGCGTGCCGGCGTTGCTTGCCGGGAGATCGTATCGGCCGTAGACGTAGACCAGCGGGCCAGGCTGTGCGCGAACCGACGCGGGGAAGGCGAGAAGAAGAAAGGCGCCGACCGCGGAGGCAGGACGTCTTCCAAGGAAGAGGGCCACGGCCCTCGCAAATAGCGAAACCAAACCGGCTGTCTTTTTCATGATCTCTCGCGCGGATTCAATTGGGGGGGAGATCTTCTTGCCCATCAGCGTCGCTAAATCCACCGGAAACCGTCTTGCCCACTGATCTTCGCCGTGATCGACTCGGTATTCGGGCAATCCCGGTTTCTGGGTCCGCGCGACTGGTGGTTGGTCATCCCCGCCCTCGAGGTGAAGCTCGCGATGCAGCCACTGCGTTCTCCTGGCCGGTTCAAACGAAAGCGGACGCCGCTTGCCATACGTGGCGGCGTCCGCTCCTGAGAGCCTCTCGGCGGGAGTTTACTTGCTCACTGCGAACGGAACGCTCACCTGGCCGATCGACTGTCCATTGGTTGCATCGGCCAGGTTCATCCCAAAGGTGACGGACGACTCCTGACTGCCGACGCCTTTGAAGTAGACAAAACCGGAAATCTTCCCATTATCTTGAACGACTCCTTCCGGCAGGCCCTTGGACAACATGTCTTGGGTGGGAAGCTTCTCGGGCCAACTGGCGTAGAGGCTGTCGTAGTAGAAAGGATCGTACGGGTACGAGTACGGCCAGGCTTCCATACCGGGGTAGAAATTCGCGAAGTGCGGAGCGACCATGAACCGGTCGTGGTCAAAGCCATGTTCAAACGCGGCGAGCCGCACTCTCCCCGAGAGGGTATCCTTGCCGGGGCGATCCGGTTCGTACAGGGCCAACTGGACGGGGACCTTGCTCGATTTCGGGTCCGCCCACGAGAGTTGTCCTTTAGCCTTGACCGGCGGAATCGCGGCGGACGTGAAACCGGTCGAGCTGCTGAGATTGAAATCGGCGTAACTCACGCGCACGCTCTTCCCACTGTTATTCTGGATGGTGACCATCACCGGCGTGAACAGGTCGCCGAGGTTGGGCGGGTCTCCTTTCCACGCATTGCCGTCGATGAGAACGACAACGCCGGCGACATTGGCCTGCACCGTGTCTTGCTTCCCGGGCGCGAGGGTATCACCGGCTGCTGGCTTCAAGACCGGCGTGGTTGCGCAGCCGATCATGCCGACCGAACCTAAAACCAATCCCATCAAAGTACGACGCACGACAGAAACTCGATTCATGATCACTCCTCCCTGTGTCAGTTGGTTGGTACAGCGTTTGCTTGGAATGACAATCTGAAGCGTTGAACGTTACGCGGCGAAGACTTTCGGCCGTTTGGCAGCGTGGAAGCCGCGGTCCGTTCGCGTGGCTCTTCAGCCAAAGGCGAGGCTGGCCCCAGACGCAGACGTCATCGACTGTAAGGACTGTGAGCGCGGTGTCTGATGGCACACAGTCTCGACCGCCATCCGGACAATGTAACGGTCAGAAGGCTCGCGAGACGATGGGTCGATCAGCGAAGCAAGGTTACCTTGGCGAGTGCCGGTCCAGAGTTGACGGACTCATGGAAAGGACATCGATGACTCCCTCCCGACGAGATTTCCTGAAAATGACGGCGGTTGGTGGAGCTGCCGCGGCGGTGTTTGGATTCGACTTGAAGCCAGCCTATGCCGAGATGCGGATTCTAAAGATAGCCCGAGCCAAAGAGACTCGTTCGACCTGTCCGTACTGCTCGGTGAGCTGCGGCGTGATCATCTATACCATCGGCGACGGAGCGAAGAACGTGACGCCCCAGGTGGTCCACGTGGAGGGCGATCCGGACCACCCGATCAACCGCGGCACCCTGTGCCCCAAGGGCGCCTCGCTGGAACAAGACATCTTGAACGACCGACGGCTGCTCAAGCCGCAAGTCCGGCGCCCGGGAGGCACCGATTGGCAGGACATCTCGTGGGATGATGCGATCAACGAAATTGCCCAGAGGGTCAAGAAGACCCGCGACGACAGCTTCATCGAAAAAGATGCGGCCGGCCGTACCGTCAACCGGCTGGAATCGATCGCCTGGACGGGCGGATGCACCGACACCAACGAGTTCAACTATCTGGTCGTTAAATCAATGCGCGCATTGGGGGTCGCGCATATGGAAAATCAGGCTCGGGTTTGACACGCTCCAACGGTCTCAAGTTTGGGACCAACATTCGGACGCGGGGCGGAGACCAATAGTTACATCGACATCAAAAATACCGACATGATGTTGATCATGGGTGGAAATCCGGCCGAAAACCATCCCTGCGGCTTCAAGTGGGCGATTGAAGCGAAGCGGACCCGCAACGCGAAGATGATCGTGGTGGACCCCCGCTTCAATCGCACGGCTGCCACGGCCGATCTGTTTTGCCAGATTCGCGCCGGTGCGGACATCGCATTTCTCGGCGGCGTGATCCGCTACGCGATCGAGAACAACCGGATCGCGAAAGATTACATCGTGAACTACACCAACGCGGCATTCGTTGTGAATGATGATTTCAAGCTGCCCGGCGACACCGACGGCGTGTTCTCGGGATTCGATGCCAAGACTCAGACATACGCGCGGGCGACCTGGAACTACCAGGGGAGCGGGGCTGCTGGAGGAAAGGATGCAGCGCAAGTTCCGCCGAGCGGAACCGGCGGAAGCACGCCGCCCGCGCTCACACTGCCGGAACAAGTCGAGTTCGATTTGTCGCTCAAGAACCCGAGCTGCGTCTACCAGCTCCTGCGCAAGCACTATTCGCGATACACGCCTGAAATGGTGGAGCGGATTACCGGGATTCCCAAGGAGCAGTTCCTTAAAGCGGCGGAGCTCTTCACCTCCGTCCGTAAAGACGGAGACATGAAGAAGGCAGCGACCGTCATCTATGCCGTCGGATGGACGCACCACAGCTTTGGGACGCAGATCATCCGCACCGCGGCGATCCTTCAGCTGTTGCTCGGCAACGTGGGCCGCGCGGGCGGCGGGGTCAATGCCCTACGCGGGCACTCGAATATCCAAGGCGCGACGGATATGGCGGGCCTCTTCGACAGTTTGCCCGGCTACCTCAAGATAGTCACTCCGGAAGACACATCCTTTGACGCCTGGATGCAACGCACTACGCCCAAGCCGTCGAAGCCCGCGCCGTGGGATTCATTGAATTACTACAGCAACACACCGAAGTTTGCGGTCAGCTTCCTGAAGGCGCTCTATGGCGAGGCGGCGACGAAGCAGACCGATTGGGCATTCAATTTCTTGCCAAAGATCGATCGCAACTACTCCTGGGTCCATCTCTGGGACAACATGTACAACGGCATCATCAAGGGTATTTTCGCGTTCGGGATGAACGGCGTGCAAGTTGGACCGGATACGAAAAAGAACATCGATGCCCTGAAGAAGGCCGATTGGCTGGTGGTGGGCGAGATTTATCCGGACGAAACGAGCGAGTTCTGGAGATCGCCGGGTATCACTCCGGACGAAATGAAAACAATTCAGACGACGGTCTATCGATTGCCGTGCGCCGGGTTTGCGGAAAAGGATGGCACATTCACCAACTCTTCCCGGTGGATTCAATGGAAGTACCCTGCGCTCCCCAGTCCAGGCGAAGCGCGCCTGGATCAGGCCATCGTCGCGCAGATTTTCTTGAAGGTGCGCGAGCTATACCAAAAGGATGGCGGGAGGTTTCCCGATCCGATCTTGAAACTGACCTGGAATTACACCGATCCGTTCAATCCCTCGCTGGCCGAGGTCTTGAAGGAGATCAACGGAAGGGCGCTCGCCGATCTGGAGGACCCAGCGACCAAGCAGCAGATCAAGCGGGGCCAGCAGCTCCCCGGGTTCGCCTGGCTAAGAGACGATGGCACAACCTCTTGCGGCAATTGGATCTATTCTGGAGCATTCACCGAAGCGGGAAATCAGACTGCGCGGCGCGACCCATCCGATCCCTCCAACCTGGGAATACATCAGAATTGGGCCTTCGCCTGGCCAGCCAATCGCCGCATCCTCTACAACCGCGCGTCCTGCGACCTGGAGGGCAAGCCATGGGATGCAGCGCGACGGCTGATCTCGTGGAACGAGGAGCGGCAGCAATGGCTGGGCAACGATGTGCCGGATTTTCCGCCGGGCTCGAAGCCCAAGGATCACTTGGGACCGTTCATCATGAATGCGGAGGGGGTAGGCCGCATCTTCGGGCCGCTGGCAGCTTTCGCCGATGGCCCATTCCCCGAATTTTACGAGCCGATCGAAAGTCCGACTGAGAATGCGCTGCACCCCGGGCAGACGCACAACCCGGTGGTCCAGCGATTCAAGACTCCCGACGACAAGTACGGATCGACCAAGGACGGCTTCAACGTGGTGTGCACCACCTATCGGCTCACCGAGCACTATCACTACTGGACAAAGAACAATCCGATGAACGTGCAACTGGTGCCGGAACCCTTCGTCGAAATACCCGCCGAAATGGCCCAGGAGATGGGATTGCGAGGCGGGGAGAAGATCAAAGTCTCCAGCGCGCGCGGTGCGTACATCGCCAAGGCAATGGTCACCAAGCGGATCAAGCCGATGATGATCAACGGGAAGAAGACCTATCAGATTGGCATCCCGATCCACTGGGGCTATCGCGGGATAGCGGAGGATGAAGGCAAGACCGCGAAGACCTCAGCGAATCTACTGACGCCCACGGTGATCGATCCGAATGCCTTCACGCCGGAGTTCAAGGGATTCCTGGTGAAGGTGGAGAGGGCTTAGAGGCCGCGTATGAGCCAAGAGACACTGCGCATCCAGAAGATTTCAGGGCATGCCGGTACTGTCCCCGGCGAGAGCACGCAGCGCGAGTACACCGTATGCAAGCTCATCGATACCACCACCTGCATCGGCTGCAAGGCATGCGAAGTGGCGTGCATGGAGTGGAACGACCTGCCGTTCACGGAAACGGTCTTCGACAACACCTACCAGACGATGCCGGATACGCGGTGGAACTATTGGAATCTGATCCGTTTTGATGAGCATGAGCGCGACGACGGCACCCTGATGTGGCTGATGCGCAAGGACCAGTGCATGCACTGCGCAGAGCCCGGGTGCCTCGCGGCCTGTCCCGCCGACGGCGCGATCGTGCAATACGCCAACGGTATCGTCGATTTTCAACAGGATAAGTGTATTGGCTGCGGATATTGCCTGACCGGCTGCCCCTTCAATATTCCCAAGCTCAATCCCGAGACGAAGCGGGTTTTCAAGTGCACCCTGTGCGTGGACCGCGTCAGCGAAGCCCTGGAGCCGGCGTGCATCAAATCCTGCCCAACCGGATGTCTGCACTTCGGCAGTAAGGACGACATGAAGGAGCTGGCGGAGGGTCGAGCGAAGCAGCTTCGGGAGCACTTCAATTTCCCGCAAGCCGGTGTCTACGATCCGGCCGGAGTAGGGGGCACCGGGGTAATCTATGTGCTCCACGATGCAACCAAGCCTGAGCTCTACGGCGGACTTCCGAAGAATCCGCGGGTGCCCCTGGCCGTCAAGCTTTGGAAACAGCCGCTGAAGTGGCTGGGCAACCTGGCAATGATTGGCGGCCTGCTCGGCCTCTTCGGGCACTATCTGCGCTACGGCCCGAAGGACCGAGACGAGGATGAGAGCACTCCGAACGAAGGAGGGAAGCGATGAGCACCAGCGAGCAGATCCTTCCTCACGGTCGCGTCCTTCGCTATACGCTTCACGAACGCGTAACCCACTGGGTCGCCGCGTTGTCGTACATCTATCTGCTGCTCACCGGGCTGGCGTTCTGGTCCCCGTGGCTTTTCTGGCTGGCGGGTCTTCTCGGCGGCGGGCAGGTGTCGCGGATGCTGCATCCCTGGGCGGGTCTGCTCTACATGGCCGCGATCCTCTACATGGCCGTGTTGTGGGCCCGGCAGATGCACGCGACCGACAACGACAAAGCCTGGTGGCGTTCGCTGCGTTTCTACATCACCAATCAGGATGACAAGATGCCGCCGGCCGGGCGCTACAACGCCGGGCAGAAGCTTCTCTTCTGGGGATTCTTTTACTGCAGCTTCCTCTTGCTGATCTCCGGAGTCATTCTCTGGTTCACCGAGCTGGTAACCTGGAATCTGCGCGACCTGCGTTACGCCGCGGTACTTCTCCATCCGGCGTCGGCGCTGCTCACCATCGGCCTGTTCATGCTTCACATCTACATGAGCGTGTTTGCCGAGCGTGGCGCGTTCAGCGCCATCATTCATGGAGATGTTTCTGAAAAGTTTGCCAAGCGTTACCACCCGGCATGGTATGAGGAAGTGGTTCGCTCGTCGCCGGCGCGCAAATGACACATCCCAACGGGTCTGACTACGACGCGCGGCTAAGGCGCGCGAAACATCTGGCGACCGAACATCCGTTTGCCGCCGATGTGCTGAATTTCTATCAACGCCTCGTCGGCTTTCAAAAGACGATCTATTCCGAGATGCGGAAGGTCGGGAGCACTCCGTGCGGCGACTCCTCGGGCGATCCGCTGCGGTCCGAATTGGATTGCGCTGTCTTGATGAAGCATTTTCCGCGCCTCTTGGCCTTTCTGGAGAAATCCGCGCCGAAGCCGATTGGCGAGGCTGCGCATCAACTGTCTTTGCAAGAGGTCGAGGCGTGGACCGCTGCTCTGACCCATTTCTGGAGGGTTACCGGTCGGCGCCGGCATTTGCCGGAAGAAACCGATGCCGCCGAGACGCTCAAGGAGCTCATCCTGCGGGCGTTCCTCCAGCCGCACGTGGAGTTTCTCGCCGAAGGCATCCCGGCCCCGGCGGTCAACGGCAGGCCCCGCCACTGCCCTCGATGCGAGTCGGTGCCGCTGCTTGGCGTGCTGCGCCCGGAGGGCGACGGCGGCAAGCGCTGCCTGGTCTGCTCATTTTGCCTCTACGAGTGGGAATTTCGCCGCATCTTCTGCCCTGCCTGCGGTGAGGAGGCTGAGAACAGGCTGCCGATCTACGTCGCCGAGCAATTGTCACATATTCGCATCGAGGCCTGCGATACCTGCAAGTCCTATTTGCGCACCATCGACCTGACCAAGAACGGCCATGCGATTCCCATCGTCGACGATCTCGCGGCGATTCCGCTCTCGCTCTGGGCCGAGGAACGCGGCTATACGCGGCTCCAGCCGAATCTCCTCGGCACGTAATTCAAAGCTCAAACGACGCCCCGGTGTGTGCGTACGCGCCGTCCTTCAATGCCGGTCGGCGTGGGACGCGCGTAACAGGCGAAGAGCCGCCGAGACTAAACGCCAATCGTGGACAAAGAGAATCCAATCTATGCCATCGCTGCAATAGCATCGGCGCTGCTCCTCGCGTCGCTGCTCTTCGTAGCGCGGGTGGCTGTTGGCGCACGGGGTGCCGCGGCTGCTTTGCCGCCGATTCCCAAGCCAGGTCCGCTCGCCCAGCCGCGGTCGTCGAAGCAAATCGGTCTTCCGGCCGACCAAACGCAGGCAGCGATTCCGGCCGACAATCCACAGACGCCGGAGAAGGTCGTGTTGGGCGAGAAGCTTTTCTTCGATGGCCATCTGTCCGCCGATGGAACGGTGGCCTGCGCTACCTGCCACGATCCGGCGCAGGCCTTCACCGACGGGAAGCCCGGCTCGGTCGGAATCCATGGCCGCGTTGGCGAACGAAACGCACCGACCGTCCTCAATGCGCTGTACAACAAGACGCAATTCTGGGACGGCCGGGCAAAGACGCTCGAGGATCAGGCGGCGCTTCCGATCGTCAACCCGATCGAGATGGGCCAGCCCAGCCTCGATGCGGCGGTGGCGCGGATTGCAGCCCTCGGCGAATACCAGGAGGCCTTCCAACGCGTCTTCGGGCGGGCGCCAACCGCACCGGATCTGCTGCGCGCGATCGCCTCGTACGAGCGGACGCTCGTCTCGTTCGATTCTCCGTTCGATCGGTTCAACGCCGGGGACAAGACTGCAGTCTCAGACGCGGTAAAGCGCGGTTGGGATTTGTTCAACGGTCGCGCCCGTTGCAACTTTTGCCATGCGGTCAGCGAGACGGAGCCCAACCTGACAAACTTTACCGACGACGACTTTCACAACATAGGAATCGGCATCATCCGTCACAATGTCGTCGCGCTCGCGGTGCAGGCCGGGAAGCTGATTAACTCTGGGGACGCGGAGGCGATTGATCGCGCCGCCCTTCAAACCAACATGAGCGTCCTCGGCCGTTTTCTCATCACCCGGAAGGAAGCTGACATCGCCTCGTTCAAGACGCCGGGACTGCGCAACGTCATGGTAACCGGGCCGTATTTTCACGACGGATCGCAGGAGACGCTTTGGGATGTGATGGACCACTACAACAAAGGGGCTGGCCTGAATAACCCCTACCTCGACGAAGACATCCAGCCGCTCGCGTTGAGCGAAAGCGAGATCGACGATGTGGTGGAATTTCTTGCGTCGTTGACCAGCAAGCCCTACGAGGCGCAGGGAGCCAGGGAGTTGAGCCGGCAGCGCGTCCTCTCCCGGACCTCCCGCCCTCAGCGCGACACCGCGCGCGCATTCGGGCCCAAGCCGCCGAAGGCGAAGGTTCCCCAGCTTGATGCTGGTGGTTGAGCGAGGCGGCGGCTCCCTGGCTCGTGCCTGCTGCGGGCCGAAAACATCTGTTAATCCGAAGCGGTGAGCGCGATAACATGGGCTGATATCGCCTACGAGTTGTTGACGACAACTTCCACCCGGTGAGACGTAACGGAGCCCCGCTTGATGAAACGGATCGAAGGCTCCGTGAACAGAAGAGGAGGACATCGCGCGTTCGCACGAGCGCTCACGGACGGTTGGGGGGCGGCGCGGATCGCCGATACCGAATCGAGTAGCACGATCGGCGCTGTGCGAGGGCGGCGCCGATTCGCCACTGCCTCGTCCGGAGAGAATCGTTAATGTGGATCGTTCGCCTCGCCCTCCGTCGACCTTACACCTTCGTCGTCCTGGCGATGCTGATCGTGCTGATGGGCGTGCTGACCATCCAGCGCATGCCGACGGACATGTTTCCGGAGATCAACATTCCCGTCGTGGCGGCGATCTGGACGTACCAGGGTCTTCCCCCGGAGGAGATGGAAGGGCGCATCACCACTCAGTTCGAGCGCGCCTGCACCACCACCGTCAGCGGGATTGAGCACATGGAGAGTCAGACGCTCGCTGGAATGGCGGTGGTGAAGATCTACCTCCAGCCCGGTACCTCGCTGGATGGCGCGGTCGCGCAAGTGACCGCCGTGGCCCCGGCGGTGCTTCGACAGATGCCGCCCGGGGCGACCGCGCCTCTGGTGATGCCCTACAGCGCCTCCGAGGTGGCAATCCTTCAGCTTGGAGTTTCGAGCGCGACGCTCAACGAGCAGCAGATCTATGACTATGCAACGAACTTTCTGCGCGTCGGGCTGGCGACGGTGCCCGGAGCGCAGCTCCCCCTGCCACTGGGCGGCAAGGTTCGCCAGATCATGGTCGACCTCGATCCCAAGAAGCTCTACGCCTGGGGGATTTCTCCAGGGGACATCTCCACTGCGCTGAATTCGCAGAATGTGATTCTCCCCAGCGGAACGGCGAAGATTGGGACGCAGGAATACCCGATCGTGCTGAACGGAAGCCCATCGGTCGTCACCGCCTTCAACAACCTCCCCGTCAAGAAAGTGAACACCACGGTGGTTTACCTGGGGGACGTGGCGCACGTTCGCGATGGCTTCGCGCCGCAGACGAGCGCGGTGCTGACCAACGGGTCGAGAGGCGCCCTCATCCCCGTGCTCAAGGCAGGCGGTTCGAGCACCCTGACCGTCGTCGCCCAGCTTCGAGCCGCGCTGCCACAGGTCCAGGCGACCTTGCCGCCCGACCTGAAAGTGCAACCGTTGTTCGACCAATCGGTCTTCGTGAGCGGAGCGATCCAGGGAGTCCTGCGCGAAGCCGCCATCGCGGCGGGTTTGACCGGCCTGATGATGTTGCTCTTCCTCGGAAGTTGGCGCAGCACGCTGATCGTCCTCGTCTCGATCCCGTTGTCGCTGCTCGTCTCGATGATCGTTTTGAACCTTCTCGGCCAGACGATGAATTTGATGACGCTCGGAGGAATGGCCCTCGCAGTGGGAATTCTGGTGGACGACGCCACGGTGGCGGTCGAGAACGTGCATCGCCAACGGACGGGAGGTAAACCCCTGGTCCAGGCGATCCTCGACGGCTCGGCCGAAATCGCGGTCCCGGCGCTGGTGTCCACCCTGGTGATCTGCATCGTCTTCGTGCCGGTGACCTTCATCGCCGGCGCCGCCAAATCGCTTTTCGTGCCGCTGGCGATGGCCGTCGTCTTCGCGATGCTCACCTCGTACTTCCTGTCCAGGACGCTGGTTCCGACGATGATGCAATACTTGTTGGCCAGCGAAACCCACGAAGGGTCCGGCGGCCGCAACCCGATCGCCTGGGCGAGCGGCTGGATTGACCGAGGCTTCGAACGGCTGCGCGAGGCCTACAGCCGCGCGCTGGAGGCCTCCTTCCATAACCGCAGGCTGTTCATCGTCGCCTTCGTGGCGGCCGCGATCGGTTCGCTCGCCTTGATCCCGTTGCTCGGGCGGGACTTCTTCCCCACGGTCGACGCGGGTCAGATGAAGCTTCACGTGCGCGCTTCGGCGGGCACGCGGATCGAAGAGACCGAACGCCTCTTTGCTGCGGTCGAGGATCGCGTCCGGAAGATCGTTCCGCCCGATGAGCTCGATGCGATCACCGACAACATCGGCGTTCCGGTCAGCGGAATCAATCTCACCCTGGGCGATCCGTCGATGATCTCCAGCGCCGACGGCGAGATGTTGGTTTCGCTCAAGCCCACGCACGGTCCTACTGCCGGCTACGTGCGCGCGCTGCGGCACGACCTGCACGATACCTTCCCCGGGGCGACCTTTTTCTTCCTCCCGGCCGACATCTCCACCCAGGTCCTCAACTTTGGCCTCTCCGCGCCGCTCGACGTGCGCTTCGCAGGTCCGGCGGCAAATCAATCCAAGAACCTGGTCGTCGCGCGAAGCCTGGCCTCGAGCATCGCCGCAATTCCGGGCGCGGTCGACGTGCACCTGGCGCAGGTCCCCGATACGCCGGAGCTGGCGGTCAACATCGACCGCACCGCCGCCGAGGAGATCGGTCTCTCCTTGCGCGACGTGGCCAACAACATGCTGGTGTCCCTCTCGGGCAGCTTTCAAACCGCGCCGAACTTCTGGATGGACCCCAATACCGGCGTGCAGTACACGGTCGCGGTTCAGACGCCGCAGTTTCGCGTCGACTCGATCCCCACTCTGCAGCAGACGCCGATCGCCACCAGCACCAGCCCTGCGCCGCAGCTACTCGCCAACGTGGCGAGCGTCTCGCGCACTCTGGGCCCGACCAACGTCACTCATTACAACGTGGCGAGGACGCTGGACGTGCAAGCCGGCGTCGATGGGGCCGACCTGGGGGCGGTTTCGGCCGCGGTTCTGAAGTTGGTTGACCAGGCGCGCCCTCAGCTGCCGCGCGGATCGACGGTGGCGCTGGTTGGACAGTCACAGGCGATGAACGCGTCGTTTTTTGGTCTGGGGCTGGGGATCCTCTTCGCGGTGGTCCTCGTCTATCTGCTCATCGCGGTCAATTTTCAATCGTGGTTGGACCCGCTGATCATCCTGATGGCACTCCCGGGGACGATGGCCGGCATCGCCTGGGGGCTCTTTCTCACCGGCACCACGCTGAGCATCCCCGCCTTGATGGGATCGCTGATGAGCATCGGCGTGGCCAGCGCGAACAGCATTCTGGTGGTGACGTTCGCGCTCGAGCGGCGCCGCGAGGGTGACGATCTGACGACCGCGGCCCTCGAGGCGGGGCGCACGCGCCTGCGGCCGGTGATGATGACCGCGATCGCGATGATGCTCGGGATGCTGCCGATGGCGCTCGGCCTCGGCGACGGTGGCGAGCAAAACGCGCCGCTCGGGCGCGCGGTGATCGGGGGGCTAGTGTTCGCCACAATTTCGACTCTCTTTTTTGTTCCGGTGGTATTCAGCGTCCTCGCCAAGCACGCTCCGGTGGGCGAAGCGAAGGCGCAAGAAGAGGGGGGCTCGACGCCGCAACAGAATGGGGGCTTAACCGAGCAGCAGGGGAGGGCGACGTGAGCACGACATCGGTGAATCCGGTGCCCCACCACCGGTGGCGCAAACGCTACTTCGCGATCATCGGCGCGGCGGTGTTGGTGGTGCTGGCCTTTCTCTTCGGATACCTACCCAGGCATCGCGCGCGCTCGAAGCTGGTGGCCGAGACCTCGGCGCAGCAAGGCCCCTTGCGAGTCGCTGTCGTCCGCGCGACCGCCTCCGATACCGGCCATCAGCTCACGCTGCCGGCAAATCTGGCCCCCGCTCAGCGAACCTTCGTCTACGCCAGGGCGAGCGGATTCGTGCGCCGCTGGCTGGTCGACATCGGGGCGCGCGTCCGCAAGGGAGACCTGCTCGCCGAGCTCGATACGCCCGAGCTCACCCAGCAGCTCGAGCAAGCGAAGGCTACCGTCTTACAGCGCGTCGCTGCCCTGGCGCAGATGCGCGCGAGCCTTGCGTACGCGAAGATCACTGCGGAGCGCAACCACGCGCTTTTCGTCGAGGCGCTGATCGCCCAGCAGCAAGATGACCAGACACGCACGCAGGCAGACGTCGCGGCGGCCAACGTGAAAGCCGCGATCGCCGATCTGGAAGCGTCGCGCGCCATGGTGCGTCAACTCGAGCAGTTGATCGCGTTTGGCAGAGTGGTTGCCCCGTTCGACGGAACGATCACCCAGCGGCTGGTGGAGGTCGGCAATCTGGTCAACGCCGGCGCGGGGAGCACCACTGCTTCACTGTTCGAGCTCGAAGCGACCAATCCCATCCTCGCGTACACCAACGTGCCGCAACCGTACGCGCCGAGCGTGCAAAAAGGGGCGGATGTCAAAGTCACGGTGAGGCAGTTCCCCGGCCGCGCCTTCGCCGGAAAAGTGAGCAACACCGCGGGCGCGCTGGATCCCACCTCTCGAACGCTGAGGACAGAGGTCAACGTTCCGAACGAGAAGGGCGAGCTCCTGGCGGGTATGTACGGCGAGGTCTCGATCTCGGTCGACGTTTCCCATCGCATCGTGCGGGTGCCCTCGAGCGCAATCCTCGCGGATGCGCGCGGCATCCACGTCGCGATCGTGGATGCAAAGGGGCTGGTGAACCTGGTTGCGGTGCAACTCGGGCTGGACAACGGGACCAACGTCGACGTGGTCAGCGGACTGCAGGGCGGAGAGCAGATCATCGCGACCCCGCCTTCCGACGCGGCCGACGGCCTTCAAGTCGCGGTGGTGGAGAGTGAATCGGCATCGCCCGGCGGTGCGCCTCCGTCCACCGGATCGCCTCCGCCCAGTGGAACGCCTCCGCCCGGTGGAACGCCTCCGCCCGGTGGAACGCCTCCCTCCAAAGGATCGCCGCCTCCCAAATGACTCTATGATCGCCACCTCCCTCTTGATCGCCGGCCTGGTGCGTAGCTCGCTGGCCGCCGAGGGTTCCGCCCCGCCGGCGGTGCTCACCCTCGATGAAGCAGTGAAAATGGCTCTCGCCTTGCAGCCGCAGCTCCAACAGATACGCGCGGGAACCGACGCCGCCTACGCCCGGGCCGATGAGGCTCGAGCGCCGCTGTTGCCGCGGCTGGACCTGACCGGAATCTACTCCCGCGGCACCGGTAACTTCGCCGCGCGCCCGGGGTCTTTCCCTCCAAGCGGAACCACGACCACTCGCCCCGCCAGCTTCCGCAGCTTCAACTTCTACCAACTGGGCGCCACCGCCTCCCAGCTGATCTGGGATTTCAATTTGACCTGGGACCGCTGGCGCTCTGCCCAGGCGACCGCCGAGGCGCAGCGCTTCAGCGAGTACAGCCTCCAGCTGCAGACGATCCTCTTTGTCCAGGTGGCGTACTTCACGGTGCGGGCCAGGAAGGATCTGGTCACCGTGGCTCAGGATACGCTCAACAACCAGCTTCGCCACCTGCACCAGATCGAGGGATTCGTCCGGGTGGGCACGCGTCCGGAGATCGATTTGGCCCAGGCGCGCACCGACGAAGCCAATGCCCGGGTGATGCTGATCAACGCTGAAAACAATTATGAGACATCCAAGGCACAGCTGAACCAGACGATCGGCATCGAGCGCTCCACCGATTATGAGGTGGGGAATGAGACATTGCCGCCCTTTCCGGGGGAGGATCAGCCGACTGAACCGCTGCTCGACCGGGCCTTGAAATCCCGGCCTGAATTCGCCAGCATCGAGCAGTCACTCCGTGCTCAGCGCTTCATCCTCAACTCGGTGAAGGGCGCCTATTTTCCGAGCTTCCTGCTCGGCGCGAGCTTCACAGACAATGGGCAGGCGCTGGATAGCCTCACCTGGAATTGGAGCGGCCAGCTGCAGATCCAGTGGAACATCTTCCAGGGGCTGCTCACCAAATCGCAAGTGCGCGAGGCGAATTACAACCTGGTCTCCATCCAGGCGCAGCGCGATGGTTTGCGGCAGTCGGTGCGGCTTGAGGTCGAGCAGGCGCGATTTTTCTTGCGGGGGGCCAAAGCGGCCCTGATTGCCGCGGGCGAAGCGTTGGAGAACGCGCGGATCCGCCTTCGATTGGCCGAGCGCCGCTACCAGACCGGGGTAGGGGACGTGATCGAGCTGGGAGACGCGCAGGTCGCGCTGACCGCTGCCGCGGCGCAAGAAGTCACCGCGCGTTTCAACGTGGCAATCGGGCGGGCGCAGTTGATCAAAGCCGTCGGCGGGCCCGGATAACTCAGGGCTGATCGATTCTCGACAGGTGTCGATGGGCCGAGCGCCTTTGTACCTCCGATTCAGGCGGGAGCGGCCTGGCACAGTTCGTGAACAACACGGATGGAGGAGGTGTCACCATGAAGACGCGCCAGCTTGCGCTTTTGATCGCGGTGGTTTTTTCGCCGGCGATCTCCTTCGCCCAACACATCTTCATCGATTCACCGGCACAAGGTGACACGGTGACCAGCCCGACGGTGCTTTTACGCATGTCGGTCTCGAGTGATTTTGAGTTGGGAAAAGATGGCAGGATTCTCATTCGAGTCGATGGTGTCAGGGTCTTCGAGACCGAGACGCTGCGAGCGCCTGTCGCCATCCCCCCTGGGACGCACGAGGTGGAGGCGCAGCTCGTCGATATGCGGAGCCGGCCGATCTCGACTTCAATTCCCGACCAGGTCAAGGTCACCATGGACGACTGGAGTGACTAGCAAGGTGTTGAAAAACTACTGCGCAGCCCACCTGCTTCGTTGCAGTCCCCCTGGCGTGCTTACGTACTGCCTCGTACGCTCCGCGCGCCAGGTCCCACCGCGCCTCGCATCTGGGCTTGCTCGCGACGTTTTTCAACACCCTGCCTGGCTAGCGCTCCGTCGTCGCCAGGGCCCCCAAGATCCGGGCCTGGTCTTTCTCGTCAGGCTCGATCAAGAGGTAGGAGCTGGAGGGTGCCGTCGTGGTGGTGCTGCGAGACCTGGCGAGCTCGATGCCTTCGTCCGAAGGAAAGCAAGAGCTTGTCGCTGACTTGTGACGGGCCCGGCTCAGCGGGGAGCAGGCGCAGCAGTTTCACCAATGACTTCATCTGCCCGTAATACGCGCGGCAGTGCCGGCACGAGCTGAGGTGAAGGGAGACGCTCATCCTCAGCGCGAGCGACAGTTGCCTCTCGAGGTGGTCCGTCACCAGCTCGGTCAGCTCTTTGCATCTGAGCATGTCGCCTAGACTCCAATCAGATGCTCCTCCAAAGCTCGCCTGAGCTTTGACCGCCCTCGGTGCAGGAGCACTCGCTGATTGGTCTCGCCGATGTCCAAAGCGTTACAAACCTCGTCGGAATCGAGGCCTTCGACGTCCCGCAAGGTGACCACCGCACGCTGGGCGGCCGGCAATTCCTGAAGCGCTCGCTCCAGGCACCCCATTGCCTCCTTTTGCATCAGCAGTTTTTCAGGGGTGTTGTGATTCCAGCGGTGCGGAGCCTCGGCCCACCCCCCGTCGGACGAAAACCGTGCCGGATCCACTGCGTGCTCGTCCGAATCGGAGTCCTTCAGGGCGGAAAAGGAAACCGAGCGCGCCTCACGAATCAAGCGCGTCTTGGCCCGGTTGGTGAGGATTCGGCAGATCCACGTCTTCAGGGTGGACCGACCCTCGAACGAGTCCAAGCCGTCGACCACGCACGCCCAGGTGTCCTGAACCACCTCTTCGGCGATCGCCCGGTTGGGGAGCAAAACCAGAGCGATTCTCAAGAGAGCGCCGTGGTAGCGGCGAACCAGCTCGGTGAGAGCGGACTCTTCTCCTGCGCGCAGCCGAGCGACCAGGCGGAGCTCGGCTGATCTCGCCGGTGCGATCGAGCCATGGTTGATTGCCGCTCTTCGGGGAAACGCATTGTCCTGCGTCAGTCGGAATGCCGATGCCGTCTTGCCCATGGTGAGCTTGTCTTGCAGCCGCCGCGCCAATCGCGAAAGTGCGGAATTTCGCTCCTGAAACGAGCTCCGTACCGCCGCGCTGTGCAGTTGTCCGACAGGCAACCGGTGGATTTGCGCAGCCGTCCGACACCCTCTGGCCGAATCGCCAAGAAGGCGTAACGGCACCGGGTGGGGGAGGACATCAAAACAACTCAATCAACCCAATCAAGGAACTCACGATGACGAACAGATCAGGGACCGCGACAGGCAGTGCCGCGACTCGGACGGGGAAGGCGGCGACACTGCCCACACGACAGCTCGGTTCCAGCGGCTTGGAGATTACCAAGGTCGGTTTTGGCGCCTGGGCCATTGGCGGTGGTGGCTGGGCCTTCGGTTGGGGGTCACAGGACGATGAGGCGTCTCTGGCGGCAATGCGCCACGCGATAGAGAGAGGCATCAACTGGATCGACACCGCGGCGGTGTACGGTCTCGGTCATTCGGAAGAAGTCGTCCGTCGCCTGCTTCGCGAGCTAACCCCAGACGAGCGTCCGCTCGTATTTACCAAGTGCGGTCTGGTCTGGGACGAGCGCGATCGGATGGCACAGCCGCGGCGGGTGCTGAAGCCGGAATCGATCCGCGCCGAATGTGAGGCATCGTTGCGCCGGCTCGGAGTGGAGCGAATTGACCTCTACCAGTTCCATTGGCCGGACGAGACCGGCACGCCGGTCGAAGACTCGTGGGGAGAGATGGCGCGCCTGATCGACGAGGGGAAGGTCAGGGCGCGATGTGAGGCGATCCGCCACGTCGATTCTCTGCAGCCGCCGTTTTCATTGATTCACCGCGAAGTGGCGGCCAAGGAGATTCCGTGGTGCGCGAGCCACAACACCGGCGTCATTTGCTACAGCCCGATGCAGTCTGGCCTGATCACGGACAGCTTCACCGCGGAACGGGTGTTGTCGCTCGCGGACGACGATTGGCGGCGCCGGTCGGCCGACTTTCAACCGCCGGCCATGGGACGGAATCTCGCGCTGCGCGATGCGCTGCGACCGATCGCGAAACGACGCAGCGTCTCGGTGTCCTCGATCGCCATCGCCTGGGACCTTTCCTGGCGGGGGGTGACCGCGGCGATCGTCGGCGCGCGCAATCCAAAGCAGGTGGATGGCTGGATTGGCGCCGCCAGCGTTGAGCTCAACCAACAGGATGTCGATGAGATCGAGTCTGCGATCCACCGCACCCGGGCGGGATCAGGACCGGCGCGGCCGAGCCCGTTGTCCAACTCCAAGAAAACGGCTGCTGAAGCCCTTTAGAACCCTCGAGGCGCGGCTGCTGCCGGGGTGTTCGGGCTGGCGCAGGCTTGCGCATCCTCTGGACGAAATGCCCGAAGGGTGACGCGGAACGTCGTTCCCTTCCCCAACTCGCTTTCGGCAGAGATCGAGCCCTGGTGCTTGGCGACAATGCGATGACAGATGGACAAGCCAAGCCCGAGGCCGGCGCCGGCCGGCTTGGTGGTGAAAAAGGGCGTGAAGAGCTCCTTCAGCGTGTCCGGCGTCATGCCCCGCCCGGTATCACGGATCTCGACAATGACCCGATCCTCGTCCTGCCGCGCGGTGATCTGGATCTCATGGCCTTCGGTCCTCCCATCCTCGATCGCGTCCCTTATCGCATGGGCTGCGTTGACCAATAGGTTCAGGAAGACCTGACCAAGCCGCGCACCGTTGCCGATCACGGGAGGGATCTCTTCGGCGTTGATCACCACTCGCGCTCGGTGCCGAACCTCGTTTAGCGCAATCCGCAGCGAGGACTCCAGGACGCGGCGCAGATCGACTGCGGTTTCGATCTCGTCGGACCGAGAGAAGGTGTTCAGATCGAGAACGATTTGCCGCACCCGCTCCGCTGCGTCGCGGGTATGTTGAAGCTGATCGATGAGCTCACCGGGGTCGATCGATCCTTGCGGCTCGGCTCTCCGCTTCTGGCAGTGACGCAGCAAGAGCGCGACGTTGGCAATCACCGCCGAGAGGGGACTGTTGATCTCGTGTGCGACGCCGGCGGCGATCGCTCCAAGGCCAGCCATCCGTTCGGAGACCAGCAGCTGGGCCTGGATCCGCTTTCGTTCGGTGACGTCGCGTGCGAGGATGAGCCTAGCCATCTGCCCCTCGAATTGAATGATCTGAGCCGCGGAAAGCTCGAGCGTCACCGTTTCGCCATCGCTCCGCAGGAAGCGCAACTCCTGAAACCATCCCGGGGAAGAAGATTCGAGCGAGGCGAGCACCTCCCCTGCCCGGGCGACGTCCATCGGGTGCATGTGCTCCCAGAAGTCCGTTCCGATCAGCTCGGAGCGATCGAAGCCGAGGCAATCCGAAAACGCGCGGTTGCCATAGAGCAGCTTGTCTCCGTGGACCACCACCACCGCGTCGGGAGCATTTTCAATCGCCTGTCGAAAGTCGCCCTGGACGCGGGCGAGCGCAGCCTGCATCGCCTTCTCCGCGTTCACGTCTCTGAAAACGATCACCCCGCCCCGCAAGCTGCCCGACTCGTCCTTCAAGGGTCGGCCGTGGACGACGACCCACACTCCCTCCGGCTTCGTCCCCGCCTTGAGAAAGAGCTCTCTTCCATCAACCGAAGATCCGCGCATCGCCTGGACCAGGGGAAGCTCGTCCGGCGGAACGGGGGTCACCGCGTCCGCGCCGTAGATACCATGATGGCGGCTCCACTCCTCATATCGAATATCGACCAGTTGTACGCCGCCAATCTCTTCTGCAGCGGCGTTCCAATAAAGGAACTTGCCGTTTTCATCCGCGACGATCACGCCGTGTGGGACGGATTCCAGAATGCACCGCAACATCTGTTCCGAGCGGGCGATCTGCGACTCGCTCCTTCGCCGAATGCTCTCGTAGAGCGCCTGCATTTCGGCGGAGCTGATGCCGAGCGATCGCTCAAGCGTGTAGCGGTCGTGGTCGGCTTCCGTATAGCTGCGGTCGATTCGCTCGATCAGCGAGAGCCATTGCTCAAGGCTCGAAGGTGGGCTGTCCTCGGAAAGACCGATCCGTTTGAGCTGCCGTTTCAATACCGGATGCACGTTCAGACCTCGACGATCGTCGTGACGGTCATCGTCTGGTTGTGTAGGTCGCAGCTTCCGCTCGCGTAGGGCGAAATCTCGCCGAAGGAATAGAACCCTATCTGACGGACCCCGGCCGGAAGGATGTCCAGCACCGCTTCCACTTCCTCTTCGGTCCGCTCGCCGAGAACCAGCCGCCGTCCGACGCAACTGATCGCCACCGCCAGGGTTGGCCCAGAGCCGGCGCCGGACTTCCTGGTCATCAGAGCGGCATCGGATGCTCCTTGTATGAAGCGTTCGAAGTTGGCCTTCATCAACTGAGCGAGAGCGCCTTCCTGAATGTCTCTGGCGAAGGTCATCGATTGATTCGTCTCGTCCACCGCGAGAACGGTGCGGACCAGGCTCTTCGAATCGGAGGAGCTCGTCCGCAAGGAGAGCGGGAAGAGCAGGGCGGAAGCGGGAAGCTCCGAGGCGCGCTCTCCGAGGTATTGTTTGTAGAGCTGCAGCGCTGGTTTCCCGTCCAGCTCGTAGAGAACGTTGCCGCGCGAACGCGTCACGGTGCGCTCGGGCCCGAAGATGTCCCAGCCGCCGCGGCTTCCGTGCCCGATCCGGATGCGATCACCGTAGAAGCCTACCGCCGACACCAGGCCGGTCGTCGGTACGCCCCGATGAATGACCCAGGTTCGCTTGAATCGATTTCCATCGCCGGCGAGGCCGCCGGTCACGATCACGCTCTCGGGGAGCACCGAGTTGAGGCCGCGCACCAGCTCGCTTCCGTTCATGTTCAACCCATCGCTGAGCACCAGCGCGCCGCGAAGGTTGGGCTCTGCAAGGTCTCGCGCCAGGTTCTGCCCCGCGGCGAAAGAGTCGGCCGCCGAGCCGACGCCCGCGAACGAGGTCCGCAGCGTTCCGGAGGCGAATCGGGACACCGCGACCGCGATGCCGTTTTCGCTCACGTCAGTGCCCGAGATCTCGCCCGAGGTCGAGCAACCTAAAAGACGGGACTTCGGGTAGGCGCGCGCGAGCTGAGCGATCGGAGCGGGCTGATCGAAAAACTTCGAGTCGCCGAAGCCGAGCACCAGGGTCTCTTCCGAATCGAGCTGCGGGAACCCGCCCGGGGGCCAGCGGCTGTTCTTGAACGAGAACGTCTCGACTTGCATGGCGCTCTGGTAACTTACAGCTCGGCGAGGCGGCCGGCCGAAAATACTGGCCGGCCCGCTGTGGATCAATGCACTGTGTGCGGGCCGACACGGGACGTGATCTTCAGTCCTACGCGCCCTGGGCAGCGACGTTTAGAGCGTCGAGCCGGTGGCCAAACCGTATTTCTTGAGCCGATCGATGAGCGAACCGCGACTCACTCCCAGTCGCCGGGCCGCTTCGGACTGGTTGCCGGAGACCGCCGCCATGGTCCGGGTGATCAGGCTCCGTTCGAGCGCCTCGACCTGTTCGTGCAGCGAGAGCCCCTCCGGAATTGGATTTGCGTCCGCTTCGGCCGACGGTTGTCCGGGCGTGTTGGCGAATGCCTCCATACCGAGCTCGCCTCCGCCCCCCAGCGCCACCATCCGCGCCACCGCATTCTCCAATTGCCTCACGTTGCCTGGCCACTCCCCCTGGCTGAGCGCTTCGATGAGCACCGGTGAAAGCCGAACGTCCGGATTGCCGAAGCGCTCGCCGTAGCGACGGGCAAAGGCGACCGCGAGCGCCGGAATATCCTCGCGATGCTCGCGCAGCGGCGGGACGATCAACTCGACCACCGCCAGCCGGTAGTAGAGGTCTTGCCGAAAGCGCCCGGCGCTCGCCTCTGCCGCCAGGTCGCGGTTGGTGCAAGCGACCACGCGGACGTCCACCCGCTCGACGCGCCCCGCGCCCACCGGCTGAATCTCGCCTTCTTGCAAGGTTCGCAACAGCTTGGCTTGTACTCCCGACGGAAGATCCCCCACCTCGTCGAGGACCAGGGTGCCGCCGTCGGCCTGGGCGAAGAATCCC
>WNFF01001811.1_pt1 | contig 31631 bp, 31 predicted proteins | sample 5400441 | NCBI WGS metagenome assembly WNFF01 (sample SAMN13153345, study PRJNA577476) | soil metagenome | isolation source: 120 cm saprolite under Douglas fir tree site 2 hole 3 replicate 1 | place: USA:California | collected 2015-04-18
GGTACGCCATTGCGCGACACCGCAGCGGGTGAGATCAGTGGCGGCGCCGGCCCGCCACCCGGCGACATGCCGGCGGCACCCGGCGTCCTGCCGGCGGCACCTGGCGTCCTGGCGGCGGCACCCGGCGAGTCGTAGTAGAACTGCCTGCCGCGGGTGAATGAGACGAGCGCGCCGAGCACCGACATCGCGATCGCGGCGGTGAAGACGATGACCAGTCCGTGGTGGAACGGGCCGGAGACCAGGTGCGGGAAGAATTGCTTGCCGGTCAGCGACGCAACGCTACGGCGCGGCAGCCGGGCGAGTTCGCCAGACGGCCGCAGCAGCCTGCGGATCGGATTGTAGCCAAGGAACGACGCGAACAGCGTGCTCACCGGCGGCAGGCTCGCCACGTGTCCGGCCAGCGGCGCGGGCACCCCCTGGGCACGCAGGCCGCCGGCCAGCGTGACGCCATTGCAGAAGATCAGCAGGGCGAACGCCCAGTACGGGAAGTCGACAGGGAGCAGCAGCAGCCCGGTAAACCCCGCCGCCGTGATCAGCAGGCCGGAGGTCGCGAACAGCCGCTGCCCGAAGCGGTCGGACAGGTATCCGGAGACCGGCCCGGCCAGCAGGAACCCGGTGGCCAGCGGCACCAGGTAGATGCCCGCCCACAGCGGGGTGTCGGCGAAGTCATAGCCGTGCAGCGGCAGCCAGATGCCCTGCAGCCAGATGATCAGCATGAACTGCAGCCCGCCGCGGGCGATCGAGCTGAGCAGGCTGGCGATGTTGCCAGCCGCGAACGCGCGGATCCGGAACAGGCTCATCCGGAACATGGGTTCGGTGATCTTCGTCTCCATGAGGCAGAACGCGACCAGCAGGACGACGCCGGTGGCCAGCCCGCCGAGCACGAACGGGCTGGTCCAGCCGGTCGGGTGCCCCCCGTAGGGCTGGATGCCGTAGGTGATGGCGACCAGCAGCAGCCCGGCGCCGAGCGCGAACGTGATGTTGCCGGCCCAGTCGATCCTGGCGCGCCTGGTGGTGGCGATCTCGTGCAGGCTGCGGTAGGCCCAGACCGTGCCGAACACGCCGATCGGCACGTTGACCCAGAACACCGCGCGCCAGTCCCAGGCGGCGAGCAGCCCGCCAAGCAGCAGCCCGATCAGCTGCCCGGAGATCGCCGAGATCTGGTTGACGCCCAGGGCCATGCCGCGCTGCCGGGCCGGGAACGCGTCGGTCAGGATGGCGGCCGAGTTGGCCATCAGCATGGCGCCGCCGAACGCCTGCCCGAACCGCCAGGCAATCAGCCAGAGAGCCCCGGCGCTGCCGGTCAGCGGGTCGAGGGAGAGCGCGATTGAGGTCAGCGTGAAGACTATGAAGCCCAGGTTGTAGATGCGCACCCGGCCGTAGATGTCACCGAGGCGGCCCAGCGTGACCACGGCCACCGCCATCACGAGCAGGTACCCGATGATCATCCAGAGCAGGTAGCTGACGTTGCCGGGGGCGAGCGGGTCCAGGTGGATGCCACGGAAGATGGCCGGCATCGCGATGATCACGATGGAGGCGTCGATGGTCGCCATCGTCATGCTGAGCGTGGTGTTGGAGAGCGCCACCCATTTGTAGCGGTCACCGGTGGAGCGCTGCCTGGAACCATCCGCGGACTCGCCGACGGGCACCGCACCGTTGGCGTGCCCCGTCGCCTCAGCGCCCCGGGCGCCGCTGTGATCAGCGATTTTCCGCACGATGATTCATCTTACCGGCATTAAGTTGCTTAACCACAACTACTTAACTGCCGGGTGAATTTCGGCGGGTCCAGCACCAGATTCCCAGCTCGCGGACCGCTCCGCGGGACCAGGCGGGGATTGTCCGCCCGCATCCCGCCGGAAGCGGGCAAAGTGTCAGGCGCCCGGAGTAGCGTTGCCGCGCGGGATGGACAACGGCAACCTATGATCGGGAGGGCATGCAGCCGTGACCAGCACAGAATTAGAGCGGAAGGTGCGCCAGCTGGATAGCGACGTCCACGAGATCTACTCCATGCTGGACAAGATCTCGGTTACTCAGGGCCAGCACAGCGAGGCGCTAGCCGGTGTGCAGGATTCGCTGTCCCGCGTGCACGGCACCCAGGCCCGGCATGGCAACCGGCTCAGCGAGATCGACGGCCACCTTGAAGGGATCGATTCCGCGCTGACCGAGATGCGTGCCACGCAGGCCCGGCAGGGTAACCGCCTCGACGGGATCGACGGACGGCTCGACAGCATTGACGGACGGCTGGACCGTATGGATAGCCGGTTCGACGGGGTGGATAGCCGGTTCGACGGGGTGGATAGCCGGTTCGACGGGGTGGACAACCGGTTCGACCGGGTGGAGAGCAAGCTTGATGCCGTCCTCGACCGGCTGGGCCCAGGCCCGGCCGGCTCGGGCCAGGGCGGTTAGCGTACGGCGCGATCCCGGGGCTGGCGTCCGCCGTGCCGGTGCCCGCCCCGGGAGCATGTGACAGCTGGTCAGGTGTTGCCGTGGGCTAGCGCGATGAGGCGGTCGAGCACCTTGCCGTTGCTGACCCGAAGCCCGTCGTGCTGGTACTCACTGGTCACCCAGGAGCGCAGGCCCCGGATCGCGTCGGCCGTCTCCAGCGAGAAGTCGCGGGGGACGTACATGTCATCGAAGTAGATGGCGGCAGCGACCGGGACCTCGTTGACCGCCAGCCGGCCAGCGTCGTACAGGCGGGGCCAGGAGTCGCACTCGGCGAGTTCCTGCGCCGCGTCCCGCAGCGGCTGCAGCACGGGATCCGTGTCGAACATCCACGGGTAGATCATCTCGCCGGTGAACAACAGGGGAGCATCCCCGTCCAGGGCAGCGGCCGGATCGAATCCTGGGTATTCGGCGCGGACCCGCTGGGCCGACCAGCGAGTCGCCACCTGCTGCGCGTAGCAGGCCTCGTGCAGCGTGGCATAAAGGGGCGCCTCGGCAAAGGTCAGGCGCGACCGGGCCTGGTGCAGGAAGCCGTCCGACAGCTCGCCTCCGGCGAAGGGGTCTTCCAGCAGGTAGTGCAGGGTATCGCCACCGGTGCTCTCGCCCAGCACCCGGCCGAGTGACTGGAACGCCTCCACCGAGAGCCTTTCGCCCCCTGGCAGGGTCACGTCATTGGCCCGCAGGTGCCTGGCTACCCGCCGGGCACGCTCGACATCCTGCGGGTATCGCTCATAGTGCGCCAGGTTCCTGGCGGCGACCTGCGGATAGGTGGCCCGGTACACGCTGTCGGCGGTGACATCGAGGCCGGGCAGCCCGCCGGTGATGAAGGCCTCACGCACGCCCTCGGGCGCGATCGACAGGTAGCTGACGGCGCAGAAGCCGCCGAAGCTCTGGCCCAGGACGCTCCAGGGCTGGCCGCTGGTGACCACCTGCCGGACCAGTTCGGCGTCGCGCACGATGGAGTCCGCGCGGAACTTCGCCAGGTATCCAGCCTGCGCCTGGGGGGTGCCGAACCGGGCCAGGGTCTGCCGGCTGGCCGGGGTGGACCGGCCGGTGCCGCGCTGGTCGAGCAGCAGCACCCGGTAGTCGCCCAGGGCGCGGTCCAGCCAGCTGTCCCGCCCGCTGGGCCGCGGCGCGCCGAATCCCGGGCCGCCCTGCAGGAAGAGCAGCCACGGCAGGCTGGACCGGGCGTTGTCCGCGGCCACCACCTCACGGGCAAACACCTCGATGACCTCGCCGTCAGGCTGGCCATGATCCAGCGGGACGGTAAAGGTGTGGTCGGTGAGCACGGTGCCGCGCTGCCGGTAGGTGGACATGATCCGTACGGTACGTGAGGAGCCCCGGGCCGGGCCCCCGCCCGGTCGCGGGGACTGGCCATGGTCGGTCGTTAAGCCGTGGGTGGGCTCTTTAAGCCGTGGGGTGGGCGAGCGGCGCGGGACCGGATCAGCGGGGCAGAGATGACGAGCGCGGTGGCGATGAGCACCGCGCCGGAGAGCAGCAGCGCGTTGTGCAGCCCGGCCACGAATAGCTGACGGTGCGCGGCGTCAAGTGGCCGGCCGGCGCCGCCCGGCAGGTGCGCGTAGACGAGGGCGCCGAGCACGGCCACGCCGAACACCTGGCCGATCTGGCGGGTGGCGTTGAGAACGGCGGAGGCCATGCCCGCGCGGGACACGTCGACCGCGGACAGGGCCAGGGTCGTCATGGGCGTGCCGCACAGGCCAATGCCCGCGCCGAGCAGCGCGAAGTTCCACCAGATCGCGCCGATGCCCGTGGCTGGCGACAGCCAGCGCTCGCCGAAGCGCCCGACCAGCCGGCCCGACCAGGCGGCGGCGATAGCGTACGCGACTCCGATGGCGCACACGGCGAGGCCTGCGGCGACGGGGGAGCGGCCCTGCACCTGCTGGAAGTAGGCGCTGAAGTAGACGATGGCCCCGACGAAGGCGAAGAACACGGTCAGCGCCGCGAGGTTGGCCACGGCGAAGGTGGGTCGCAGGAAGAGCGAGACGTCGACGAGCGGCTCCGCGCGGCTCCGCTCAGCGAGCACGAAGGCTACTCCAGCGCCGACGCCAGCCACGAAGGGCACTACCACCAGTGCCGAGGTCCAGCCCCGGTCCTGGCCTTCGATGACGGCGAAGGCGAGCAGGCCTACGCCGGCCACCGACGCGGCCGCGCCGGGCCAGTCGAACGGCCCCCGGGTGCCCGGTCGCGGCAGCCGGGGAACGACCCGGGCGGCCAGCGCCACCAGGGCGGCGGTCAGCGGGACGTTGAGCAGCAAGACCCATCGCCAGCCGAGAGTACCGACGATGACGCCGCCGACCGCGGGACCGACCGCCATCGCGATCCCGGAACTGGTCGACCACAGCCCGATGGCCATGGCCCGCTGCCGGTCATCGGTGAAGGTGGCCCGGATGATGGCCAGGCTGGCGGGGACGAGCAGGGCCGGGCCCGTCCCCTGTACGACGCGTCCGGCCAGCAGGAGCCCGGTGGCCGGTGCGAGGCCGGCCGCCAATGAGCCAAGCCCGAACAGGGCGACGCCCAGGATGAACGCGGATTTGCGGCCACGCCGGTCGCCGGCGACTCCGCCGGGCACCAGCAGGCTCGCGTAGACCAGCACGTAGGCGTCGACGGTCCACTCCAGGTCCGTGGCAGTGGCCCCGAGGTCGTGCCCGATCGACGGGAGCGCCACGCTCACGGCCGTAGTCGACAGAACGGCCAGGAAAAGCCCCGCCGCCACGACGACCAGCGTCGGCCACGGGGCCACGCCGCCGGAGGCGGCGCCCGCTAGCGGGGCAGCGCTGATTGGCTTGGGCGGGGCGCCGCCAGCGGGACTCGCCACCAGGGTGCTGCTGGATGAGCCCCTCGTCGCTGTCGTCCGCCGCGACGACCCGCTCGCCGTGCGGGAGACGGTGACGCTGCGCGCCCTGCAGGAAAGGCCGCTCATCAGCCTTCCCCGCGGCACCGGGCTGCGGACGTGCATCGACGACGCATGCGCCGCCGCGGGGTTGCGACCGCGCATCGCGCTCGAAGCCAGCGATCCCGGTGTACTGGCCCTGCTGGCGGCCCGCGGGCTGGGTGTCGCGATCTTGCCGACGTCCCTGGCCACAGCGCACGACGCGGAGCTTCATGCCGTCGCGATCACCCGGCCCGCCCTGCGCGCGCGCATCGAGCTGGCGTGGCGGCCGGACGGCCCGGCCAGTCCGGCCGCACGGGCGCTCATCGGCCTGGCCCAATCCGCCGGGCGGCTGGAATGATGGCCTCGGTGGATGACGTGGACGCACCGCCCGAGCCCGAGCTGCTGGCCTCAGCCCACCGGGGTGCCGCCATGACGAGTATTAGCCGGGCATGAGCGCTGCCAGGGATGCCGTGGTGGCACGGCCAGCGCTGCGTCAACCCGGAATTGACGGCTAGGGATCGTCAATCTACTATTGACGCATGACGAATCCGGTCCCCATGACGAATCCAGTGCGGCTCGATGACCTGATCGAGGCCATCAAGAAGGTCCACTCCGACGTTCTCGACCAGCTTTCCGGCGCGGTCATCGCCGCTGATCACCTTGGTGACGTGGCTGATCATCTGATCGGTCACTTCGTCGACCAGGCCAGACGCTCGGGCGCGTCCTGGTCCGACATCGGCAGGAGCATGGGGGTCACCAAGCAGGCAGCTCAGCAGCGTTTCGTTCCGAAGGACCCCGGCCAGCCATCGGATCTCGATCCCAGCCAGGGATTCAGCCGGTTCACGGAGCGGGCGAGGAACGTCGTGATGGCGGCGCAGAACGAAGCCAGCGCGGCGGGCAATGACGAGATCCGCCCCGAGCACCTGGCGCTGGGGCTCCTGGCCGAACCGGACGCGCTGGCCGCGCAGGCGATCATCGCGCAAGGCGTGCCGCTGGAAGCCGTCCGGCAGGCCGTAGCCGCGGCGCTGCCGCCGCCGGTCGGCCAGGTGCCCGCGCTCATCCCGTACGACCCTCAGGCGAAAAAGGCGCTGGAGCTCACGTTCCGGGAAGCCCTGCGGATGGGCCACAACTACGTCGGGACCGAGCACATCCTGCTCGCGCTGCTGGAACTCCACGACGGCACGGGCGCGCTCGCCGGCCTCGGCATCGACAAGGCGGCCGCCGAAGCGAGCATCACCGCCGCCCTGGCCGCCCGCGAGCAGAAATGACCCTGAAGGCCCAGCCCGCAGTCAGTGTCACGGATTCAGGCGCTGGCGTACGTGAGCGATGTCCGTCCGGCTATCCAGTACGGACATCCCCGCTCGTCGGGCGCCCTGGGATCGCGTCGCGGGCGACTGCAGCGGAAGGGCTGGCCAGGGAGGCGAGTAGCGTCAGCTTGTCGGCGCCTGGTCAAGGTCCAGGACGCGGGCCAGCGCCTCGAGGACCTGAATCGAGGGGTTACGGTCGCGGCCCTGCTCGAGTCGCAGATAGTAGTCGGAGCTGATCCCGGCGAGCATGGCGACCTCTTCGCGTCGTAGCCCGGCGACGCGTCGCACCCCGTTGACGGGCAGGCCTACGCTGCCGGGCTGGACGAGCTCGCGGCGGGCCCGTAGGTAGTCACCAAGCATGTTGCTCTCGCTCACATCGATCAGGCTAACCGCGCCGGTCGTGGTCTGCCTGTCCCTGCCGCTCCCAGGATCGGCGGGGCTCTGCCTGTTTCGCGCCGCTTGGCGGAGTGTGAAGTCATCACGTGCTGACGCCGTCGCGGGCCGGCCGCATCGGCGGGACGCCCGTGGATTTGCGATAACGAAAACGAGGAGAGGAATTCTCATGGCAGCGAGAACACTTCCCGGCGGGACGTTCACCATGGCCGAGGATCTGACGGTCACTCGCATGGGGTATGGCGCGATGCAGTTGGCTGGCCCGCACGTGTTCGGCCCACCTGCCGACCGCGACGCTGCCGTGGCCGTGCTGCGCGAGGCGATGGAGCTGGGTATCACGCACATCGACACCAGCGACTTCTACGGCCCGCACGTCACCAACCAGATCATCAAGGAAGCCCTGCATCCCTACCCCGACTCATTGCACATCGTCACCAAGGTCGGAGCGCTGCGTGATGCCGAGGGCGGCTGGCCCCAGGCACTGGCTCCCGAGCAGCTGCGCCAGGCCGTGCACGACAACCTGGACAACCTCGGGCTCGACGCACTCGACGTCGTCAACCTGCGCGTCGGGGGGCTCGACAGCCCCACTCCTGGCTCGATCGCCGAACCGTTCACCGTGCTCGCGCAACTGCAGCAAGAAGGACTGATCAAGCAGCTCGGTCTTAGCACCGTGAACGCCGCGCAGATCGCCGAGGCACAGTCCATCGCGCCGGTCGTGTGCGTGCAGAACTTCTACAACCTCGCCCACCGGGCCGACGACGACCTGATCGACTCCCTCGCCGCACAGGGCATCGCCTACGTGCCCTACTTCCCGCTCGGCGGCTTCTCACCACTCCAGTCCGAGAAACTGAACGCAGTCGCCACCCGTCTCGACGCCACACCGATGGCCGTCGCGCTGGCGTGGCTGCTCCAGCGGTCACCGAACATTCTGCTTATCCCAGGTACCTCATCCGTCGCGCATCTGCGCGACAACGTCACCGGTGCTGCGCTGACCCTTTCCGAGGACGAGCTGACCGAGCTGAAGAGCATTGCCTCATGAGCACGACCACCGCGCCTGTTCGACACTGCCATGACCGAAAGCAACGTCGACGCCCCGCTCGGTCACCGCTCGAGGGCTCGACGGTGCCCACAGGCTGCACGCTTTGCCGTGCCGGCCCAACCCATACACCCGATCCGACCCAGCGGCTTGCGACATCCGTCACGGCCTTACCTCGTGGGCGGGGGAGTGGCCGGGCCCAAACGCAGACAGACCACTAGGTCCACTAGGTGCCAGTTCCGCATGGCCCTGCGCGGATTCAGCCAAGGAAGCTACTATCCGAGAGAATACTCTTAGGGTATTCTCTCGGATATGAGCGTTCCACTGACACTGCTTGGCCTGCTTGAGAGGGGGCCAAGCCACGGATACGACCTGAAACGGGACTACGACGCGTACTTCGGCCGAGGCAGGCCGCTGCGCTACAGCCAGGTGTACGCGACCCTGTCCCGGCTGGCCAGGGACGGAAAGACGGTCGCCGGGCCCGTCGAGCAGGGGGCCGGGCCCGAACGCCGGCGGTACGTCATCACCGAGGTAGGCATCGCCGACGTGGAGCGGTGGCTGGCCGAGCCGGCCCCGCCGGAGCCGGACCTGACCAGCGAGCTGTTCGCCAAGGTGGTGCTCGCCCTGATGCTCGGCCGGCCGGCCGACAGCTACCTGGACGTCCAGCGCGCGGCGCACCTGCAGCGGATGCGCGAGCTCACCGAACTCAAGCGAGATGGGGAGCCACTCGACGTGCTGCTCGCCGACCACGCGCTCTACCGTCTGGAGGCTGACCTGCGATGGATCGATCACACCGCGGCCCGGCTGGACCTGCTCTCGCGAGCGGTACGCCGGTGACCGCAGACCTCCCCGCCGTCACGGCGGCCCCCGGAACTGCGAAGATCATCGAGGCGCGGAACCTGGAGAAGTCGTTCGGCCAGACGCCGGCGCTGCGCGGCGCCTCGCTGGGCGTCCGGCAGGGCGAGATCGTCGCGGTCATGGGGCCGAGCGGATCGGGCAAGTCCACCTTGCTGCACTGCCTGGCGGGCATCCTGGTCCCCGAGGAGGGGCAGGTCTGGTTCGGCGGGCAGCGGCTGGACACCCTGAGCGACGACCGGCGCAGCGCGCTGCGCCGGGACCGGTTCGGGTTCGTGTTCCAGTCCGGTCAGCTGGTCCCCGAGCTGACCGCGGAAGAGAACGTCGCCCTGCCCCTGCTGCTGTCCGGCACCCGCCGCGGCCCGGCGATGACGGCGGCCAGGAAGTGGTTCGGCACGCTCGGCCTGGACGGGCTTGAGGGCCGCAGGTCCGGGGAGCTGTCCGGCGGGCAGGCACAGCGCGTCGCGCTGGCCCGCGGCCTGGTCGCCGGGCCGGAAGTGCTGTTCGCCGACGAGCCGACCGGGTCGCTGGACTCGGTGTCCGGGGAACTGGTGATGGACCTGCTCACCGCCGCCGCCCGCGAGCACGGCACCACCGTCATCCTGGTCACCCACGACGCCCGGGTCGCCGCCTACGCCGATCGCGAGGTCGTCGTCAGGGACGGCAAGGTCAGCACGCTCACCGGGGCCACGCCGTGATCGGGCTCGGACTGCGGCTGGTGATCAGCGGCGGCCGCGAGGCCGTCACCCGGCTGGTCGTCCTGGCTGTCGCGGTCGGCCTCGGCGTCGGCCTGCTGCTGACCGCCGTGGCCGGGACCAACGCGGTCACCACTTGGAATAACAGCCACGCATGGCTCTGGACCGGTACCTCGTCCGTGCCCCCGGGCCCGGCGGCGGGCATCGCCCCGCTGTGGTGGCACCCCAGTGCTGACACCTTCGCCGGCCAGCAGATCGACCGCTTCGACGTGGCCGCCACCGGTACTTTGTCACCGGTGCCGCCGGGCATCACCCATGACCCGGGCCCGGGCCAGTACTACGCCTCGCCCGGGCTCGCCGCGCTGCTGCGCAGCACCCCGGCGAACCAGCTGGCCGGCCGCTACCCAGGCCGCCTGGCCGGCACGATCGGCGACGCCGCGCTGTCGTCGCCGAACTCGCTGGTCATCATCATCGGGCACACCCCGGCGCAACTGGCGGGCACGCCCGACAGCGTGCAGGTGACGTCGATCGCCACGGCGGTGCCCGGCAGATTCGACGACCGGTTGAACCCTAAGGGCCTGGCCTATATGCCGGCCAACGCGGGAATCGAGTCGAGCGGCATCGACCTCATCCTGTCGGTCGTGGCGCTGGGCATGCTGACCCCGGTGCTGATCTTCATCGCCACCGCGACCCGGCTGTCGGCCGCCCGCCGCGAGCAGCGGTTCGCGGCGATGCGCCTGGCCGGCGCGACCCGCAAGCAGGTCTCCCTGCTCGCCGCCGTGGAATCGACGGCGGCCGCGGTCCTGGGGATGGCGGTCGGCTTCGGGATCTTCTTCCTGCTGCGCACCCCGGTCGCGGGCATCCCGTTCTTCGGCGAGCCGTTCTTCCCCGGCCAGCTGTCGCTCAGCCCGACAGACATCCTCGCGGTCGCGATCGGCGTGCCTGTGGCCGCCGCCGTGGCGGCCCGGCTGGCGCTGCGCCGGGTGCACATCTCCCCGCTCGGCGTCGCCCGCCGGACAACGCCGAAGCCGCCCCGGGCCTGGCGGACGCTGCCGCTGCTGGCCGGCCTCGCCGAGCTCGGCTTCTTCGCCGTCCGTGGTGGCCAGCTATCCGTGGGCGCGGAGACTCAGGTGCTCGTGTCCGGGTTCCTGCTCATCATCGCCGGCCTGGTCATCGCGGGACCGTGGCTCACCATGGCCATGGCCAGGGTCATGGCCCGGCGGACCAGCCGCCCCGGCGCGCTGATCGCCGCCCGCCGCCTCGCCGACGACCCGAGGGCCGCTTTTCGCGCCGTCAGCGGCCTGGTGCTCGCCCTGTTCATCACCACCGTGGCCGTGGTGGCCATCACCACGCAGGACACCAAGGACCTCACGCGGTTCGGCAGCGCCGCCGAGGCGAACGTGCTGACGGACCAACTGGCGGGCCAGCAAAGCCCTGCGTCCCAAGGAACCCCGGGACCGGCCGCGCCCGCCGCGCCGCTCGCGGCACAGCTGCGCGGGATTCCCGGCGTCCGGGGGGTGGTCGTGGTCCGCGCGGACCCGGGGCTGACCATCCCCGGGACATTTCCCGGCCTCGGCACCAGTACGTTCGGCCCCCCCAGTCCGGTTCCGGCAGGCGTGGTCTCGTGCGCGCAGCTCGCGACCGTGCCCGCCCTTGGCCGCTGCCCGGCCGGGGCGGCAGCGGCGGCGTTCCCGGAAGGCGGGTTCGGCTTCGGCGTCAATAACTCCCTGTTCGGCACGAACCCCACCGGGATCACCTGGCCCGCCGTGAACGTCCCGGCCTCGCGGCTTGGCAGCCTAGGAGTGGACGCCATCAACGTGGCGACGGACGGCTCCGTGCCAGCGGTCGAACAGGCGAGGACAGTGCTTGAGAACGCACGCGCGTATCCCAGCGCCAGCGCGCCGTCCACCATCGGCGACCTGATCGCGCAGGATAATTCCAGCAACAACGCCTACCAGCAGCTCGCGAACACGGTGATCCTGGTCAGCCTGCCGATCGCCGGCTGCACGCTCGCCGCGGCCGTCGCGGCCGGGCTCGCCGACCGCAAACGGCCGTTCAGCCTGCTGCGGCTCACCGGCGCCCGGCTCGCCATGCTGCGCCGCGTCGTCGCGCTGGAAAGCGCCGTCCCGCTGCTCGCCGTCGCCGCCGTCGCGATCGGCACCGGCTTCGGCGCCGCCGCGGAGTACGCCTCCGTGGCGCAGCATTACCCGATGGTGGCGCCTGGTGCCGCCTACTACCTCATCACCGCAGGCGGGATCCTGGCGGCCCTCGGCATCATCGCGGCCACCTTCCCGCTGCTGGCACGCATCACCGGACCCGACGTCGCGAGAAACGAATGAACCTGCTTCCCTGCATTTAACCAGTCCGCCGAAGGGGTTCCTGCCTGGCGCTGCTCGCCGTTTTCTGGCCACCACAGCCAGAACGGCTGGGAAGAGAACGCCACCCCCCGGGAGTCGAAGTCCGCGTCATCGCGACGTCACGTTCGAGCCACGACTCGAACCCGACGTGAGCATCCATCGTTGCCGCGTAGTACAGGCCGGTGAAGTTCTTCTGCCGCTTGAGCGACGGGAATGACCTCACGGGCGCGGCCTGCTCAAACGAGTTACACCACCTCGCTCCAAGGCCCGCGGCAACGCGACCCCGCACTGTCGAAGAACTCGGCAGATAAGGCCGTCACACTCAGTGACGACAATGCTGCTAAACCCTCCATAAGGCCCGAATCTACGACCGGGCAAGCGGAGAACCGCGCCACGACACGCGCAAGGGACCAGATTCAGTGAGACAAACGCCGAGTACGGACCACCTTTAGTGAGACAACTACGGCCCGTAGTTCGCCTTGGGACCACCTTTAGTGAGACAACTGGCCGGATCGGACCAGTTTCAGTGAGACCCGGACCACCTTTAGTGAGACAGGACAACAGCTGAGTGGCCGCCGTGCATCGGATGCAATAGTAGAGGTACAACTTGACATAATGTACATTATCGGCGTTTAGGAGCAGCGCCTGGGATGCGCCTCGTTGCCAGCTGTGTCCCTGTCCCGTCTCAGTTGAAGTGACGGACGCGTGGACCACGCGGTTCGAGTACGTCCGGCCGGTCCGGGAGTTTCCTTCTTACCCGGGACGGCGGGGCTTTTCCGGGCAGTGGTGGTCCTCGACCTTGCGGGACCTGGTGGGGTTCGAGTCCTGGCTGGAACGGGACCGGGTCATGGTTCTCGACTTCTCTCCCGAGGTAGTGGCCTTCTCCTCGCAGCCGTTCTGGCTGACCTGGCGGGCAGGGACGAAGAACCGGCGGCACGCCCCGGACTACTTCGCCCGGCTGGCCGACGGCACCGGCCTGGTGATCGATGTCCGGGCCGATGACGACATCGAGCCGAAGGACGCCGAGGCATTCGCGGCGGCCGAGGAAGCATGCCAGTCCGTTGGCTGGGCCTACCAGCGAGTCGGGGCCGTCGATCCGGTACTGGCCGCGAACTCTGCTCGCCCCGGGAACTCGCGGCCATGAACGTCGCCGGCCGCCCCCGGCCCGGCCATCCCGGGATACAAGTGCATCCGGTGCGCCGGCACCAGCGACATCGACGACCTGGTCACGTGCTGGAGACGCAGCGAGGACGTCATCTGCCTGCCCCACCGGCGATGGACCGCAGGGGCCGAGCAACTCGACCTCACCGGACACTACGACATCGTCCAGGCGAATAAGCAGCACCGCCGGCTGATCCGCCAGCACGGCCGGGCTGCCGTCAATCGCGCTTTCACCCAGGCCAGCACCATTATCGAGGAATGGGTCAACCGGCCCAGCTACTGCGAGCGCTTCTACCAGATCATGCGTCGCTTCCACGGCCGTGAATGGAGAATCCCCAGGGACGCCCCCACGGTGCTTGCCTCCTGCTACCTGCCCACCATTGCCCTGACCCGACTTTTGGCCTCGCCCGGATGGAAAACGCTCGCGCTCGACCCCGCAGGCAACGCCACGTTTGTCGATGAAGTACGCCGAACCGTCGAGCCAAGCTATACCTGGAACCCCTATCCCTACTGGCGCTACGTCGAACCTCTCGCACGCACCCTCCAACGCGAAGCCGAAGAACCTGAGGCCGAAGCCGCAGATGCCGAGTTCCGACGCAAGTACAACATCCCCGATCCGCCTCCCCCGCCCAGCGAGGTCATCGAATCTGACGAGTTATGTCATGATCACTGAGATAGAGGCGACCTCGCAGTCTCAGTCGGACTGACGCAGCCCAGCTCACTGGCCCGTATGCATGCCAGGTCAACTGAGACGGGACAACAGTCATCCTGTCGTTTGACGGTCATCTTGTCGTTTCACATGTCGGCCGCCAGAGGGCCGGCAGGATCCCGGGGCCGAGGCCGGGCCCTGCCTGGCTCAGGCCGGAGCGTCACGGCCCGTTAGGATTGATTGAATTCTTCTACCGAACGAACCGTGGTTCTCCCGTCCAGCATCCGGTCAGCGCCTCCGACCGGGCGCTTGCCAGACCAAGTGACTAAGCGCATATTTACGTATGGAATCCGCTGCCACACATGGCTTAACCGAGAAGAGGCACGTCGATGCCGTACACGGTGAACGTTGAGCCCTTCGATCTGTCCGGCTTGACTCAGAAATCGAGAATGTCGGGAGCCATATTTGCGCCGCCGCTCCCGAGCCCGCCACCGGCTAACCCGACGCCTTTGGATGTTGCCACGCCTTCGGCAGGCGATCCAGGCCAGCTGGTCTTTCCTTCTACGGCAGTCCCGCCGTCCACCACCTGTACGATGTTGATTCGTGACACTACGACCTCAGGTGGCACTACGACCTCAGGTGGCACTACGACCTCAGGTGACGACCTCAGGTGGCACTACGACCTCAGGTGATCTGTTTCGTTCAGGACCCGTGCTCAACCTGCCGAGTTCCCCGGCCACGCTAGTCCTAGTGATCCCGCCATCCGTCTCGAAGACCGCCGGGGAGATATCCCAGAGTCTGAACGAAAGTCTGCCGATCACAGTCCAGTTCCCCGCCGACGTGGTGGCAATCTGTTCGTTGGCGACTGGAGGTGTGATCACCCCGGTATCCTTCACTGCCAATGACCTCACTATGCAGCTCGGTTCGACATCGACGTTCACGGTCAACGGGCAGCTGAATGTAAAGTTCCTCGGTTTCATAGATCAGGCCAGTGGTTTCTCATTGACGGCGCAGCTTGCATTCAGCCCTTCGGGTGATGCGTCCGACCCTGCTCGGATTGTCAGTGTCACGTCAGTCAGCCCGGTCGTGTCCTTGGACGCCTTTTTCCTAGCACCGCCAGCGGCAGCAGCAATTGCGATTTTCGGAGGCGGTGTCATCGCGTCCGCCTTGACGGATTATATCAATGGCCAAATTCCTATACTGGCCTCGGCAGCACTGCCTCCGAACCAGATGTTGACGAGCACGGCCGTGCTGTCAGTCGGCCAGATCGATATTGAAAGCAGCAGCGTATCCGTTGTGCCGGTGATCGGTGACATTTTCGGCCGGGCAGTGGTGCCGATACCGTCGAACCTGCTCGTCGAGGTAAATCCTGCGTGGCAGTGCGACGAGCAGCGAAACTACGTCGTGACGGTTCGGGACCACAAGGATGGCTCGCCTGTCGCGGGCGCTCTGATACGGCTGCAAACGGGGGCCGGCGGTCTGGCGGGCCAGGGTGGCCCCACGGTTCACGGAACCACCGCGCCGGACGGCACTGTACAACTCAACGACGTCACGCTTAAAAGTTACGTTTATGCCCGTGGTGGCGGTAAGGGCCCGCCAGTACTCATTAAAGTCGACCCAGTGCTCACTGTGTCTGCCGCTGGTTTCAACGATTTCATTACTCAAATAACGTGCCCCGCGTTCTGAGCTGGGATCACTCCACAGCTCACCTGGTTCCGCTGGCAAGGATGGCGACGGCTGGCAGGGCGACCTGGCCTTCGTCAACCGCGTACCGCGCGATGAGAGCGGGACAAAGTCGAGGGCTGCCTCCCCCACTTTGTCCCGCTCTCCTTATCGTCAGCGGCACGGCGCCACCCGGGCCGCGCACCGTGACCAGGACGCGGTAGGTACCGCCATAGTGCTGCAGGGCGGGGGTCACCCCGGCCGGGCAGATGAGTATCCCAGCCTCGGCGGCCAGGCGGACAAGGGCCTCGGCCGCGGCCGCGCCGCCCGGCAGGTCCGGCCACCAGCCGTAGCCGATCGCGGGAAGTGCTGCCGCCAGCGGGCCGGGGTCATCCGGGCCTTTCGCGGCGGCCAGGGCGAGCCAGGCCCGCATCAGGCTGCCGTCGAGCGCGACGCCGGGGAGGTGCAAAGTTATCTCGCGGTTCCTTCCAGGTCATCGGCGTCCCTGGGGGCAAGGCCATGGCCGCAGGCTGCGCAGTGATACCAGGCGCGCGTGAGGGTCACCGCGCCGAGCACCGTGTCGATGATCTTGTCCCGGTAGGCGACGAATTCGGCCTTGTGCCCCTGGCCGCACGGTACCCGTGGGCCGCGGTAGCCGAGCTTCAGCATCCCGGCGCGGATCACCGCCTCGGCAGCCTTCATGCCGACATCACCGCAGCCCAGCGCCCGGGCCGCCTCCGCGGCCAGCCGTCCTATCTCGGCGGACTTCTCCTGCGCGAGCGCCTCGAGGAGCCCCCTTTTTCGCCCTCCGACACGGAGGGCGCCTCCATGCCGGACATCGGCCTGGCCTCGCAGATCTTCGCTGAGACAGATCACTCCCCCACTCATCTCAGGCATTCTGAGGCACCGCAGGTCAGCGGCACAGTCCTGCCTCAGGTTCGCTGAGACAGGACATGCGTCCCGCAAGTCGCGGTGTGCGTCCGCGATCAGCCGGACCAGCTATCGAGTGAGGTGGATCATCACCAGTCGATGTGGCCTGGTTCGGGGCTGGCTGTCAACGCGGCGCCCGCCGGCGGGCCGGTTTCACGACCTCTGGCTGGATCAAGAACGTGACGGGCCTGACGCGTGGAGGGCGCCGGGACGAAGTGGGGTGCCGAGCACTTGGCTGACGAGGGTGCGGTGGGCAGCGTGGAGGGTGCGGACCGCCGCTGGCGTGAGGCCGGGCCTGACGGGCTCGCGGCCGCCTCGGGGGCGCCCGGGCTTGGTCGGGATCCACAAGTAGCCAGGATCGCTGCCCTCGAGTTCGGCGATGATCGCCGCTCGGGCACCGAGCCACCGGGTGAGGATCTGCACGGTCGGGCCGCCGAGCGGGCAAGAGCCGTCGGCGAGTTCGACGCGTGCCTCGCCGTCCAGATGCAGGGCTCTGACGTAGAGGCGGGCGAGCTCGGGGACAGACCGGTCGGTGTCGGCGACGAGCGCGGCCAGGGCGGCGGTGCGCAGGCATGTCGCGGCGTTGGCGTGGACGGGCCTACGTACAGCCAAGTCGTGGAGAAGGCGCTCGGTATCGGCGGGGGTTAGGCGGTAGCCGCGGGTGGGCTGCTGGCTGTCACGGCGGTCCGGCAGGCAGAGGAACTCGGCGAAGGAGTTATAGGAGTCGATGCGCACGCGCATCGAGTTGGTGTAGGCGGCGGCATCGCGACCGCGGAGGCTGTTGCGGGTGCGGGTCTTGCCCACGGCCGCATCGGAGAGCCATGCGTCGGCACGCGCAGGGTCCAGGAGCTCGGCGATCGTGATCTCGATGGCACCGGCGGCCTGCTGGGCATGGTGCAGGTACTCGTCGAGGAAGTGCCTGCGAATCCGCCGGGTGGTGACAGCGAACTGGCGCTCGGCCAGATGACGGATGAAGTCGTCAAGGGCCTCGTATGCCGACCTGCGGGCTTGCGGAGCTGGCATGCCTGAACAATATCTGTTCTGTGCTGATAACAGCAAGATGCACCAGGTCACTTGGCGCCATCCCCCGACGACAGCCGCGTCGGGGAATCCCGGTCGAACCCGCTCGGTTCGACCCGGACCTGTTACTTAGTAGTCAGCAAAGGACCGAATTATCTTGGTACGCTTCTTGCTGTTATCAGAATTCCTGCCACGGTACGGCAGTGGAGGCGCCTGTATCCCTTCAGCCGTTACCCGGCTTCCCGCACTGCCGCGCGCGCCTGCTCCAGCTGATCGGCGCTGATCGGACCGGTCCCCGGCAGGCCTGCGGCCATCCACGCCTCCTGCGCACGCACCACGTCGCCGCCCGCCTCTTGCAGCACCATTTTCTTCGCCGTGGTGTTGGGCGGCCGCGTCAACGCCGAGATCCATCAGGTGGGCCAACATCCGGACCGACTGGTTCCGCTGCCTCGTCTTCTGCTCGTTGTAGCGGTAGACCAGCACCCACCGTCCTTCCAGGGAACGGGCCCGCTCGATCAGCACCCGTCCGCGGTCGGTGTCCGCGTGCTCTGTGCGGATCGGCTCGCTCTCGCCTGACGGCAGGCGCAATGTGACCAGCCCGCGACGGCTCGATTCCTCGATCTCGACCTTCTCCAAGAACGCGATGAAGGTCCGTGCTGACTCCAGCCGCTCGATGTCCTGCCCGGCCTGCTGGGCGATCAGGTACAGGTCCACGGTCAGGCCGTGCACCCGGCGGCCCCATGTCGCCTCCTCGCCAGGAGGACACGGCCCCGCAGCTTGGGCAGCCGCGATGACAAGGCTGTGGTGGCTGATGTCCACGCCGCCCATTATCGCCCGTCGGGCTTGGCGTTCGCGGGCGCCGCTGTACGAGGCCTGCCACGGCGGGCTGCGGCGAGTGCGCCGGTGACGCCGCGCAGGTCAGCAACGGGTAGCTCGCATCAGATTCACTCAACTGAGACACTTGGCCGGAATGCCGCTGACAGGATCCTGGCCATGCCCTACTTCTGCGCACATGATGGGACCGACCTCGCGTACCACGTGTTCGGAGAGGGCATCCCGGTGATCTGCCTACCGGGCGGTCCGATGCGGGACTCGGTTTACCTCGGTGAACTCGGCGGCCTGTCCGCGCATCGGCAGTTGATCGTGGTGGACCTTCGGGGCACCGGCCAGTCCGCGATCCCAGAGAATGCCGCCTCTTACCGCTGTGACCGGCTTGTCGATGACGTCGAGGCTCTGCGTGAGCACCTTGGCCTTGACCGGTTGGACCTGCTCGCGCACTCGGCCGCCGCGAACCTCGCGGCGCTGTATGTGACCCGGTACCCAGAACGGGTGAGCAAGCTCGTTCTGGTCACTCCGAGCACGAAGGCTGTCGGCATCGCGGCCTCGGGCGAGGCCCGGCGTGAGATCGCGTTGCTGCGCAAGGACGAGCCCTGGTTCGAAGCGGCCTTCGCAGCTCTTGAAGCAATCGTGGCCGGCCACGCCACCGACGACAGATGGAAGGCCATCGAGCCCTTCTTCCACGGCCGATGGGATGCGGCGGCGCAAGCCCACCAGGCGGCCGACGACACCCAGCGGAACACAGAAGCCGTAGCCGCCTTCGGCGCTGAGGGTGCCTTCGATCCGCAGGCCACCCGCGCGGCACTCGCCACATTCGGCGCACCGGTGCTGCTGCTCGGCGGAGACACCGACCTGAACACGATACCGAGCGTCGTGGCCGAATACGCCGAGCTGTTCCCGAACGCCGAGTTCGTCGTTCAACCACAAGCAGGCCATTACCCGTGGCTCGATGACGCTGACCGGTTCGTGGCGACAACCGCGGCGTTCCTGGGATGAAGGCACCCAGGTCAGCGATCCGACTGCCTCGGAATCGGTGAGACGCAACACCTGCAACCTCGACTTGCAGGCCGTCACCCGGGTTGGCCGACATGGTCTGCTAGCATTAGAACAAAGTTGCGACAATAGGCGATTACCCGGACTGCAAATGATCACTACGTTTGAGACCAGGCACGCCGGGGCCCGAACGGCTACCCTAGGTAGCATGGCCACCGCGCGAGTCGCCACGCCCCGGGCCCGGTACCAGTCCCGTCCCGGGCGCTGGGTGACGGTCGCTCCCAGCCTGGCGGACCTGCGGGGACCCACCGAGGGCACGGTCGAGCTGCCGCTGTGGTTGTTCTGGAGCTGCCCCGGTCACACGTTCGACCTTGGTGACCGGGATATGCGGCAGTGGCTGTACCAGACCGTGCTCCGGGAAGCGGGCCGCCTGGAGGATCTCACCACCTATCTGGATGGTGACACGCTGGTCGCCTTGTGGCCGGGGCTGTACCTGCCCAAGGGTGTCCGGCAGGCATGGGAGGACCAGCACCCGGTGCTGCGAACCGCCACGGTGACTGCCGCCTGATGCCGGTCAGCGAACTCCACCGCGAGGTGGCCGCCATCGCGCTGCGCGCCGCCGCCCGGTACGGGTTCGCCCTCGGCGGCGGCAACGCCCTGATCGCCCACGGAATCATCGAGAGGCCCACCCAGGATGTCGATGTCTTCAGTGACGAACAGGGTGGTGTGGAGGCTGCTGCCGATGCGGTGGAGGCCGCGCTGCGCGACGCGGGCTTCGGGGCTGAGCGCCGGGACAGGACTGGCGGTCTGAGCGACATCTTCTACGGGATGGGCGAGGGGCTGGCCGAGTGGATCGTCACCGCGCCCGCCGGGGAGCGGACGATGCTGCAGATCGCCTATTTTGACCGGGCCCGCAGGCCGGTGACGATGGATTTCGGCCCTGTCCTGGATCTTGAGGATGTGGTCGGAGGCAAGGTGTGCGCGCTGGCCAGCCGGGCCGAGCCACGTGATTACCTGGACACGGCGGCCGCCCTGGAGCGCTACAGCATGGACCAGATGATCGGCTTCGCCCGGCGGCTGGATCCGGGCCTGACCGACCGGGACTTCGCTGACGCGGGCCAGCGGCTGGACCGGTGGGGCGACGGGGTATTCGCCCCTTTCGGCCTCGGCCCGCAGGACGTCGCCAGGCTGCGGGAGCGGTTCGCGGCCTGGCCCCGCACCTGACCCGGGTCCCCCACGGCCCCTGGCCCGGTGTTACACGGCGGCGCTGCGGGAACGCCCGGCCGCCGGGCGTGTCCGTGAACGATCCACTTACGGACGGATAAGCGCCGGTAGTCGGAACCGGGTGAGATCGGCGGTGAGGAAGGCCGTCACCTCGGCGACGTGTCCGCTCCGGATCGTGAGGACGTCAAGGCCACCGGGCATGTACAGCCCGGCGGTGTCGTCCCACAGGTAGGTGCCGAAGGCGAGTTGGCCGTTCGCCGTGGTGGGCAGGAACCGCCAGCGAGACTGCAGCGGGCCGCGGAGCAGAAAGGCGCGGATTTCGTCCCGGCCGCGGTACCACTCGGGCAGCGGCGGCATCGAGTAACGCGCGTCGTCGGCGAGCATAGCGACGATCGCGTCGACATCGCCGGCGTGCCAGGCATCGGCCCAGCGGGTCACGATCGCGCCGACCGCCTCATCGCCGAGGTCGCGCAGAACCGTCTGCTGGGTCGGCGCGGCCGAGGCGATCACCTTGCGGGCTCGCTGCAGGGCGCTGTTCACCGACGCGGGCGACGTACTGAGCTGCTCGGCCACCTCGGCCGCGGAGAAGCCGAGCACCTCGCGCAGGATCAGCACCGCCCGCTGGATCGCGGACAGGTGCTGCAACGCGGCGACGAACGCGAGTTCGACACTCTCACGAGCGAGATAGTGCGTCTCGGGCGAGGTATCGGGGTACGGCTCGAGCCAGTTGATCTCGGTGGCGGGTGTGCCGGGATCGACGTCGCCGGGTAGCTCGCGGCGGCCGCGCCGCTCGATCGCGGTGAGGCAGCGGTTGGTCGCGATCTTGTATAGCCACGCCCGGACGAAGCCGCGGTCGTCGAGATGGCCGACGCTGCGCCACGCGCGCACGAGCGATTCCTGCACCACGTCCTCGGCGTCGTGCAGCGAGCCGAGCATCCGGTAGCAGTGTGCCTGCAGCTCGCTTCGGTACGGCGCGACCAGCTGTTCGAACGCGTCGGCGTCGCCACTGCGAGCGGCCTCGACGAGCTCGGCGGGCGCGGTCACTAGCCCATCTTGCAAGGTTGCCGCCGCCGCCGCGATGAATTCCTGCGACGCCCTGGGTTCCACCCGTACAGAGCATCGACGAGGAGGAACCAACCATGACCGACGAACAGCAGGTCCGCGAGCTCATCGAACGCTGGGCCATCGCCGTCCACGACGGCGACCTGCCCGCCGTGCTGGCCGACCATGCGCCCGACATCGTCATGTTCGACGTGCCGCCACCCGAGCAGGGCGTGCGCGGCATCGAGGTCTACCGCGAGACCTGGCCGGGCTTCTTCGCGTGGCAGGCGTCCGGCGCGGTGTTCGAGATCGAGTCGCTTGACGTCACGGCGGGCGCGGACGTCGCGTTCGCCTTCGCCTTGCTGCGGTGCGGCGCGCCCGCGGACTTCGATCGCGACCCCGGGCACCGGCTGCGGCTGACCATCGGCCTGGCCAAGGTGGAGGACCGGTGGATCGTCACGCACGAGCACCACTCGTTCGTGGACGCGACCAGGTCACCGGATGTTTCTGCCGCAGAGGTCCGGGCGGTGCACGAGCAGTGGTTCGATCGCACCGCGGCGAAGGACCTGGACGGGCTGATGAAGCACATCGCGCCGGACATCGTGTCGTACGAGCACGCCGGGCCGCTGCAGTACGTCGGCATCGACGACGTCCGCGAGGTGTGTCGGCGCGGCCTCGAGTCGTCACCTGGGCGGATCGACTTCGACGTCCCCGACCTCACCATCCGCGCGTACGGCGACCTCGCTGTTGCGTGGGGACTCGACCGCACCGTCACCGGCGGTGTCGAGGCCAGGTCCCGCGCCACCCGCGTTTTTGAGCGGCGCGGCGGCGACTGGCAGATGATCCACCAGCACCTGTCCGTCCCGGCGGCGGGCGACTGAAGTCACATTCCGGGCCGGGCCGCGTGATTACCTGGACACGGCGGCCCGCCCTGGAGCGTGATTGGCCCGGATGTTCACCGCCGCGAGGTTGACCGTTTGATTGATCCGGCGCCGCCTGGTGTCCAGCCTTTTCGCTGTCGCCACCCACTCCAGGATCAACCGTTTCGAGGATGGCGGAAAATTCTGGAAGTTCTTGCGGGCGGCCTCATTGTCGTCAAGCAATTCCCGTAAATCACCGGGTATGGCTGAGCTCCCCGCGTCGGGCCGGACCTGCCAGGTCCCGGTGGCCCGGGCCAGGCCGATCAGGGCCTGACCGTGCTCGGTCATCAGGCCCAGCTCGATCATTTTCGCGGCGCGCTGCCGGTTCACCCGGCTCCACGTGCTGCGCGGGGTGCGCGGGGTGAACCGGAGGCAAGAGCTGTCTGCGTCGTGCTTGCGGGCCTGGCTGTCAATCCACCCGTAGCACAGCGCATGCTCGATCGCCTCGTGATACCGCACGCTCGGCGTGCCGCTGCCGGAGTGGTAGATGACCAGCCATACTTCCTTTTCGGACCAGCAATTCTGCGCCAGCCATGCGCGCCAGTCGGCGGCAGTGCCCGCGGAAAAGGTGCTCACGTTACTCCCCCGCCGGCGACGCGGAAACATCCAGGTAGTGCTGGTTGTACATCACGCCCAGGATGTTCCCGAATGGATCGACCACGGATGCGGTGACGAATCCGGGTCCGCGCTCGACCGGCTTGTCGTGCACCGTGGCGCCCATGGACACCAGCCGCTCGAAGCTGGCCTGGACATCGTCCACGTGCCAGTAGATCACCGCGCCCCCGGCCGTGTCCGGCCGGCCGTGGGCAGCGAATCGGCTGTCGACGATGCCGAGCTCGTGCTGGTGGTCGCCGATGCGGAACTCGACATACACGGGCGTCCCCTCGGTCGGGCGCACGAAGTACGGCTCGATGCCGAGTAGCTCGGTGTACCAGACCTGGGCGGCCGCGACGTCGTCGGCGAAAAAGCTGACGGTGGTAAGTCCTCGCAACATGGGTGGTTCCTTCCTTCGGTTAGTGACATCTACCATCCTCCGGCACAAAGTGCTCACCAACTGAGCACTTTGTTTGAGAAGCTGGGGACATGCGCGCTGACCGCCTCGTCGCCGCCCTCCTGCTCATGCAGGCCCGTGGCCGGGTGACCGCGGCCGAGCTGGCCGACGAGCTCGAGGTGTCCGTTGCCACCGCTCGCCGCGATCTGGAGGCGCTGTCCACAGCGGGCATCCCGGTATACCCGCAGCCCGGACGCGGCGGCGGCTGGTCGCTCGTCGGTGGCGCCCGCACCGACCTCAGCGGCCTGTCGGCAACCGAGGCGCAGGCGCTGTTTCTGCTCGTCGGCCCGGCCGCGGCCGTCTCGGGTGAGGCCAAAGCGGCGCTGCGCAAACTCGTGCGGGCGCTGCCGCAGACCTTCCGGGCCGACGCCGAGGCCGCCGCCAGCGCCACAATGATCGACCCGACCCGGTGGGGCGAGCGTGATCGCCGCCGGCCCGAGATGGTCGACCTGCTGCAGGCCGCTGTGGTCCGCCGGCGGAAAGTCCGCCTGACCTACGCCAACAGCGCCCGGGAGCGGACCGAACGGCTGGTCGACCCGTGGGGCCTGGTCGATAAGGACGACATCTGGTACCTGCTCGCCGGGACCGAACGAGGGCAGCGAACCTTCCGCGTCGACCGGATCATCGGGGCCGAGCCAACCGACCAGCCCGCCGAGCGCCCAGACGACTTCACGCTCGCCGCCGCGTGGCAACAGATCGTCGGCGAGGTGGAACAGCGGCGCTCACGCACCTGGGCGACCGTGTTCATCGAAGCCAGGTTCGTGCCGGTCCTGCGAAGCCAGTTCGGGCGGCACTGCCACACCGACGGCGAACTCGACCACGGGCGGGCCCGGGTCCGCCTCGCCGCACCGACCGCGTTGGACATCGCCCGGCACCTGGCCGGCTGGGGCGCGATGATCGAGGTACTCGAACCGCCATCCGTCCAGGCCGAACTGGCGCGGATCGGCGCCGAGCTGGCCGGCCGCTACACGAGCGGACCTGCAGCTCAGCGGTGACCCGGAGGAGGCAGCCAGTGCGCGGGGCGGGTAAGCGACGGTGGCAACTTCGTGCCGCTGTCGCCCTTCGCCGCGTCGAGCTGGGATTGAGTGAGGAAGATACTGCCGCTGAGGTCGGCTCCGCTGAGGTCAGCACCCCTGAAATCAGCCCCGGTGAGGTCGGCTGCTGTCAGGTCGGCGCCGCCGAGGTCGGCCCCGATGAGGTATGCCCCTCTCAAGTTGGCGCCGCTCAGATCGGCGCCGCTGAGATCGGCCCCGATGAGGTCGGCTCCGCTGCGGTCGATCTTGCGGCGCCGTGCGCCGCTGCGCACGAGTTCGCTCGCGCGTACCAGCAGGACATTGACGTCCTTCCGGTGTGCTGCCACGTCGAGTTCCGTGACAGCGCCGGGACGTAGGTACGTGAGACGTTCGGTCTCCTCGAACGCGGCCCTGAGCTCGCCCCGCAGCGGGCGGGCCGGCTGCAGCGTCAGCGCTTCGGCCAGATACCAGAGCAGCTCATGGAGCTGCCGCATGATAGTGAACACGTCGAACATCTGCTGTGCGGTGGCCGGCGCCTGCCGCCAGTCCCGGCCGGCGAAGGTAACCTGGGCGACCTTTTGCCCCGCGCCGAAGCAGTCGTAAGCGGTGCAGCCCGGAAAGCCCCGCTGCCTGAGGTGCGCGTGAATGCCGCAGCGGAAGTCGGATTGCAGATGGGGACAGGCCTGCCCTGCGTCCTTGTCGATCGCGAAGTCGGCCGAGGCGGAGAAGGCCGGCGCGACACAGCACAGCCCGAAGCAGCGCTCGCAGTCAGCTCGCAGGCTGAGGCGGCCCCGGTCGGGGAAGGGCTCCGCAGGTTCGCGTTCCTCGGGCAATATGCGTGGCTCCAGTCGCCCGGCACACCGTTTGAGCGGCGGGTATCCCGAATGTACCCGGCCCTCGCCAGCTCCTGCCCTATGCGGTGCGCGTCCACGACCGGGCGGGCCGGGCGGGCCCCCACGCCGGGCCGGAAAAGGCGTTGACTCCCCCGCGGCCCCGGCCTACTGTCGGCCGCACGACAGGGACGGACAGCGGGCCCATGGAAGGGAGGCGCCGAGATGCTCACCGACTCGCTGGCGCTTCCAGGCCTCCCGACACCATTCCGCTGACCGGGCCGGTCGCGCCTCCCAGCGCTTTCCGGAGGCACCATGCTGCTGCGCCCCACCACCGAGGGCGAGCTTGACCGCGTCCTCGCGTGGACGCCCGCCGGCTCGGTCCCCGCCGATCACTACCTCGAGGGCCTCGCCGCCCGCCATTACCGTCCCGAATGGACGTGGGTGGCCGATGAGGGTGGCCAGCTCCTCGCCTGCGCCATCTGGTGGGGACGGAGCGACGCCGATCATCCGCTGGCGCTCGACAGCCTCGACGTCCGCGCATCTGTGCCAGGCCGGACGGCTCTGGCCGCCAGGCTGCTGGCCGCCGGGCATGACGCGTTCCGCGCCGGCGGCATGCCGCGGCCACCCCGATTTGGGCTTAATTTGCCGAACGACTGGCGTACCGACCCGGCCGGCGCACGATCACTTGGCTGGCGGCGCAGGGCGGCCGCCGTGGCCGGGCTCACCGATGAGCTGGAACGGCTCCGCTATGAATGGACTCCAGGGGCGGGCGTTCCCCGCCTGTCCAGGGGGCTGACGTTCCGGGCCGAGCCTGACGACGGGGCGGTCCTTGAGGCGTTCCGCCGGATCGCGGTGGGCAGCCTGGACGTGACCACCCGCAGGGAAGTGGCCGCGCTGGGGGCCGACCGCCAGGCCTGCGAGGATATGCAGACCTACCTGAGCCTGCCGGGCGGCCGTGACTGGTGGCGGCTCGCGTACACCCCCGATGGCGCGCTCGCCGGGCTCGCCATCCCGTCCCGGAACGAGTCCGGGCCGGTGGTTGGCTATCTCGGCGTGGTGCCGGAACTGCGCGGCCGGGGTTACATCGATGACATTCTGGCTGAGATCACCGGCTTCCACGCGGCCGCAGGCGCGCACCGGATCGTGGCCACCACCGATATCACCAATGTGCCGATGGCCGCCGCGTTCGAACGGGCCGGGTACCGCAACTACGGGATCCAGCTGGTCCTGTCCGCGCCCTACCCTGACGTCTCCTGCCGGTGATGGCCTACTCGCAGCGCTCTCGGGTCATGGTGCCAGCAGGGCGTGGAAGCGCCGGGCGAACAGGTAGGCATCACCAGGCCAGCGCGCCGACAGGTACTGGCCGTCTTGGACGACGAAGGCAGGCGCGTCATCGGCTGCGGTACCGCGGGCGGTAGCCAGCGGGCCGCGCTGGAACTGCCACCGCGTGCGCAGCGCGGCGGTCACCTCGTCCTGCACGTATGCCGGGTAGGTCCGGTAGTAGCGGCCCAGCCGCCACGCCGTCGCGTAGTAGGCGCCACGCTCCAGGTATTTGGGCAGGCATGTCGTCTGCTTATCCAGCAGGACACTGCGCCCGGTGGCCGGATCGCGCGTGCGGGCCAGGACGAGGACCCCGTGGCAGATCGCCCCCACCGGGCGTCCCAGGACCCAGAACTGGCCGACCTGCTCGCGCAGTTCGGCCGAGTCCAGGTACTGGCGCATGCCGGGAGCATGGCCGCCGGGCAGGAGCAGCCCGTCGTAGACCGCCGGTTCCAGCGTCCGCCAGCTGACCGGCGAGCGGAATTCGGCCGCCGCCGTGAGCTGGCCGTAGAACGCGCGCGGCTCCGGGTCGGCGCCGAGTTTCCCGAAGATAACCCCGGCGAGGAGCCGTGGATCGCACCGCGGCGCGGCGCCCCCGCTCTCGGTGGCGAAGACGACCTCATGGCCGAGACTGGTCAGCACCCGCCAGGGAACGGCCACCTCGGTCGTGTCGAAGTCGGTGTCCGGCACCGGCATGAGCAGCTTCACGCTGGTCCCCTGGCTTCTCGTAACATCATTGCGTGCCGAGCCACTTCTATCACCTTGTCATTGACTGCCACGAACCCCGCGCTCTGGCCCGGTTCTGATCGGCCGCGCTGGACCAGCAGATCCTGTTCGGGGTCGCGGCACCATCCAGCGCCAAACAACGATTAGCATCACGGCCAGGTAACGGTCCGGTCTGCTACGGGCTACTACCTCGTAGCCGGTAGCGTCCCCCGACCAGCGGTCAGCGGCAGGGTGGCCAGGTCCCGGATCTCGTAGTGCCAGCGCCCGGCCCATCACGGGCTGGTCATGGCCGGCGGCGGCGGGCGGCGGGGTCGGTGGAGGCGACGTGGCGGGCGACGGCCTCGGGTCCGGGGCGGGCGTAGCGCTCGAGGGACCGGACGGAGACGTGCCGGGACCGGGCGAGCAGCATCGGGGTGCTGGTGCCGTCCTCGGTACTCGTGGGTGAGGAGGCTGTGCCGGAGCTGGTGGAGGGTCCAGCCGTGCAGCTCGCCTAGCTCGTCGTCGCCGACTCCGGGGTTGGCCAGCGGCCGGGTCGCGAGCTCGAACGACTCCTCGGCACGGCGATATGACAGCCGGGCGTGTACAGCAGCGTGTGGAGGTCATCGCGATCCCGCGCCTGGGCGTAGCTGCGGCGCCAGCGGCTGAGCATCGGCTCGAGTTCGTCCCAGTGGGCGTACTGCCGGGCCGAGAGGGTCTTGCCGACGCCCGGCTGGCCGTAGCACAGGCCGATGTAGCGGTCGTGCCTGCAGGCGTCGGCGAACTCGGTGAAGCGCCGGTGAGCTGTTGGACACGCCGACTTCTCAACACGTTTTCCGGGCAGTCGCCGCCTGCCGGAGGTCAGGATCGGGGCCCGTCCGGGCGGGTGCCTGAGAATCGTTCGATTTACAACAGGCGGAGCAGGCCCGGGGATCAGCCCAGATCGCTTGCTGCATGCTTCCTCCGGCTCTCCGGCATGCTGGCGGCCTCCCGGGGGCAGCACGAATGCCGAGCGGGGCACTACTAAGGGTGCTGCCGCGCCGCGGCGAGGTTGCCGCGCACGATCTTGGTGTGGGGGTGGTCGGCGCCCAGCACCCGCAGCCGGTCGGCCAGGGTCTGCTCGTACAGCGGGATGGCCCGGCCCAGGTCCCCCGGCGCCGGGCAGATCGAAGCGCCGAGCGCTCAGCTAGCTAGCGACGCTTGACCGCGTTGCTAGACCGTGCCGCAGAGCGTGACCCAGCTCGCTGAGGGTGATCGCCTTATCTGGCCTCCCCCAAGGTGCAGTGACGTTACGGATACCCAGCCGAAACTGCGCCGACCATCGTTGAAGTCATCGGCGGCCACGGTAGCCCCGCCATCACGCAGGGCCGACCTCAGCTGGCAGCTGTCCTGGCCGGCCAATGGATAAGGACACGACATGGAGAAGCCATCGGCAAGGAGCAGTTAATGACAAGTAAGACAACGCTCACCTATCAGGTCTACGTGGCGCCGATCATCGCGGCGTCGGTCGACCCGCTGGATTGGCATTTCATGAGGGGTACGCCGTACGTGGTCCGCGCGGCGGGGGGGCTGTCCCGGCCCAAGGCCAAGGGCCTTGGTGCTGACATGGCCGGGCAGGTGGAGGCGGTGGGCAAGGACGTCACCGAGTTCCGGCCGGGGGACGAGGTCTTCGGCAGCCGCAGCGGCACGTTCGCCGAGTACGTCAGCATCCCGGAAGTATGTCTTCGAGGATCGGCGGGCCGCGCCATGCACCACGGCGACGGACCGCGGTGTCGCACGTCAACAGTCAGTGAGGAAATGGCATGCCCATCATGTTCACGATGAAAGCTGCCGTGGCCGCAGCCGCGGTCGCCGTTGTTGCGGCGACGGCTGTCACGGCATCCGCGGCTACGGAACCGGTCTCGAACCCACGTATCCTGGTCCACTACGACTTGGCCGCAGGCCAGCAGCCGGAGAACGTCGCGTTGGAGCCTGATGGCAACCTGGATGTGACGCTGTCCATAGCAGGCCAGGTCGAAAGGGTCACCCCCGCCGGGCAGCGGCAGCTTCTCGCAACTCTGCCCGCCCCCTCCGATGGTGGCGCCAACACCCCTGTCCTTGGACACTCCCTGGCGACCGGCCTCGTGCGAACCGCGGACGGAACGCTCTACATCGGCTACGCCGCAGGCCATGACGACCTGACCGGGATCTGGCGGGTGCGGCCCGGCGGGACGCCAACCCGCATCGTCCCGCTGACAGCGGCGAGCTTCCCCAACGGCATGGCCCTGGACGAGCGCACCGGAACTCTCTACATCGCGGATTCGACCCGCGAGACCATCTGGCGTGTGCCCATCACCGGCGGTACGCCAACCGCGTGGCTGTCCGGGCCGGAGCTGAAGCGGTCCAATGGGCTCGGCCCCAACGGGCTCAGGATCCACAACGCAGCCGTGTGGTTGTCAAACTCGGACCAGGGGACCCTGCTCCGCGTGCCGATCGAAGGCAACGGCCGCGCCGGCGCAGTCGAGACGAAGGCGACGGGTCTCATCTTCCCCGACGACTTCACCTTCATCGGCCACACCGACAAGATCATCGTGGCGCTGAACCTCGCCAACGAAGTCGCCCTGGTCCAGCCGAACGGCTCCGACACCATCGTGCTCACCGGCGCCGACGGCCTGGAAGGCCCCACCTCCGTCGCGATCCGACAGGGCGAGTTGTACGTGCTCAGCGCCGCCTTCATCCTGAAGGACCCCAACATTCTCGTCGCCGACCTCGCCACCGGACACTGACGACCAAGGCACGCGACACGCGGCCGGCCGGCCGCGTGTCGCGGTCACCCGGCAAGGCCACCCACCGATACCACGAGGTCTCCGGTAGAGGGCTGATCGACCAAGAAGAACCGCGGTCGGCTGAGGTCGCATTCCACGTCAGTCATTTCAAACGACTAACCGGAGAAGGAGGGATCACCGTGAAGGCGATCCGCTACTACAGGTATGGCCCGCCTGATGTCCTTGCGCTCCAGGACGTCGACGTGCCCGCGGTGGGCGCCCGCGACGTGCTGGTGCGGGCGGCGTCGGTCAACCCGCTGGATTGGCATTTCATGAGGGGTACGCCGTACGTGGTCCGCGCGGCGGCCGGGCTGTCCCGGCCCAAGGCCAAGGGCCTTGGTGCTGACATGGCAGGGCAGGTGGAGGCGGTGGGCAAGGACGTCACCGAGTTCCGGCCGGGGGACGAGGTCTTCGGCAGCCGCAGCGGGACGTTCGCCGAGTACGTCAGCATGCCGGAAGACGGAGTGGTGCTGGCAAAGCCGGCCAACCGAGGCTGGCACCCCGGCAGCTCCTCGCGGGCCACACCACGCTGACCGAGAACTTCACCATCGAGGCCCTGACGGGCCTGGAGCCGGCTCTCACCGAGCTGCACGAGTTCGCGCTGGCCGGTCGAGTCCCTGTCCGTCTGGCTGCCAGTATCCGGTGCGCTGGTGATAGAGCCTGGCGACGAAGTCATCACGGCTGACCAGGTACGGCACCACCGCGGCGGGATGATCGCGCAGCAAGGCTTGCAGGTAGCCGAGGTCCAGGATGTTCGGTAGCGGCATGTTCTCGCCGATCCTCCGCGCAGCGCCGAAGAAACAGCGGCGGCCCTCGACCTGCTCGCCGGGGGAAAGGCGGACGCCTTCGTCACCGCCGCTTCCACCCTGGCCGGCCAGGGCGACCTGGCCCTCGCGCTGGACATCCTCGCCCCGGGCCTGCTCCGGCATCCCGGCGGCCGCAGCCATCCTGGTCGCGTGCCGCGTCGCCGCGTCCTGGACCGCGTTCGCGCTGGCCGGGACCGCGAAACCGGACGCGGCCGGCGGATGGGAGATCCCGGCGCTGTACTCGGCGGCCAGCGATCAGCCGGTACCTGTCACCCAGGACTGCACGTCCTCGTCCGGGTTCCAGGTGTGCGTCCACCCAGCGTTCAGCTTCTATCTGGACGACCTGGCCGCGGCGTTCGATCCGGTGGCCGCCGAGATCGCGGGCCTGCCCGGAGCGCCGGTCGGCGCCAAGGAAGTGGCGAGCATGAGCGGCGGCCAGGATGTCCAGAGTGGCATCTCAGTGAATCCCCCGGTGTTCGAGTTCACCGCGGAGCATGTGGGAACCATGTTCGGTGAGTTCTATGGCATCCCCGACGCGGCGGGGTGGGGCGAGGGGTTCCAGCAGGGGCTGCTTGACGCGTTCCTCACGGGGCGGCCGCCTCATGCGGGTCCTGTCCCGATTCTGCTGGGACCGGCGCAGCAGGCGGTGGAGGACGCGCTGCTGACCGCAGTCGGCTCGCAGCCGCT
>WNFF01000481.1_pt1 | contig 31624 bp, 20 predicted proteins | sample 5400441 | NCBI WGS metagenome assembly WNFF01 (sample SAMN13153345, study PRJNA577476) | soil metagenome | isolation source: 120 cm saprolite under Douglas fir tree site 2 hole 3 replicate 1 | place: USA:California | collected 2015-04-18
GTTTCATGAGGTTTGATACGGTTACAACGATTAAGTCTCTAGATTGCAGTTTGATAGCGGAGCTTGTTACCCTACGTGACAATGAGCGTCACACGAGTCCACTTTCCCGAAAGGGAGCAGTACCTCGCACAAATCGACCGGCTGGTGAACAGCCACGTGCTTCATGGCTCGGAATCTCTCTGCAAGTTGCTTCGCTACCTTGCTGAACATGCCCTCGACCATCCCGGCTCGTCGCTGAAGGAATACCAGATTGCGACCGAGGTTTTCGGGCGCTCACCGACCTTCGATCCCCAGTCGGATTCGACCATTCGAGTCCAGGCGGGACGACTGCGGCTCAAGATGGTGGAGTACTACGCCTCCGAAGGAGCGGAAGATCCTATCCAGGTGGATATGCCGAAAGGCACGTACGTGCTTTCGTTCCACCGCCGGGAAGCGAGCGCCGCCAGGTTGCAGGCAGTTTCACACTCTGCCCAGCATGACGAGATTGTGGCTGGGGCCAAGGCGGATGGGAAGTGGAAGCTCGCGTTTGTTGTTTTGTTGGCTTTGCTGATGGTGGCGTCGGCAGCGGTCGCGCTCTGGCTCGCACACAACTCGCGTGCGCCAGATCGGGCATCCGACCCGGGCCCTGCTGCCTTTGCAACCTTCTGGAAGAACTTTGTTAGCGGACCGGAAGAGCCCTGGGTGATTTTCAGCAACGGGGCCTTTGTGGGTCGGCCTGAGACCGGAATGCGTTACTTCGATCCCGTCCGCGACTCGCGCGACCAAATTCTGGAGCACTACACCGGGGTGGGGGAAGTGCTGGCGGTGCATGCTCTCGATCACACGTTCGCACTGTTGCACCGGCAAATTCGAGTCAAGCGCGGAAGCCTGCTTTCCCTTGACGACGTGAAAAATAACGACATGATCTTCGTGGGTTCGCCGGCGGAAAACCTGACGCTGCGCGATATTCCCAGCACCCATAATTTTATTTTCCGCGCGCTTGACTCCGGCCCGCGTAAGGGCGACCTGGCAATCGTCAATGTCCATCCACAACCTGGAGAGGCGGAGTACTGGGTCGGCAGTCCGTCCCACGCTAACCTCATCGAGGATTACTCCGTCATTGCATTGGTAAGGGGTTTAAATCCCGCGAAGTCAGTATTGATTCTTGCTGGGACTACTACCATCGGTACGCAAGCCGCCGTGGAGTTTGTCTGTCAGCAGAACTCGCTGGAGGAACTGCTGCCACGACTCCAGGTTTCGGATACTGGGGAATTGAAACCGTTCGAAGCCGTGCTGCGGGTCAAGGTGACCCGCGGCGTTCCCGTGGAGTCGGCCATCGTGGCCTTGCGCGGCGGGAAACCGTAGCCGAAGTCCGGGGGCAAAGATCAACTGTCAGGGATGCTGCGGTTTCAAGTGCGGGTCGAGGTCTCCCGCGCGCTGAAATTCCTGCTTTGCTTCCGCAACCTGGCCCTTCCGTTGCAACGCCTCGGCTAAGTGGAAATGGGCGGGCGCATAGCTTGGCGCCAGGGCGATAGCGGCGCGAAACTGAGAGATGGCTCCCTCAAGATCCCCCACCTTCAGCAGCCTCATTCCAGAGTTGGTATCGAAGGTCGCCGCCTGCAGATTGGTTTTGTCCTTGCTGATCTGCGCTCCTAGGCGGCTTTCGCGCGCAGCCCCCTCGGTATCGCCTAACTGCCGCAATATGGCCGCGAGCGTCGTGTGAGCGCCGGCGAAATCAGGTTGCAGGCGAATCGCTTCCTGAAGGGAGGCCGCAGCTTCCTGCAATTTACCCTCTTGCTTCAATACCGTGCCCAAGGTGTAGTGCGCCTCGGCGTAATCAGGTCTGGTTTGGATGGCAGCGCGGAGAGCTTTCGTGGCCTTGTCGAAATCGCCTTGCTGCCACAAGGTGACTCCCAGCGTGTAGTGAATGTCGGCCTGATCGGGATCCAGGGCTGCGGCTTTCTCGAATTCGGCGACAGCATCAGCCAATTGATCTTTTAACTTCAACGCCAGCCCCAGGTCATAGTGCAGCGTCGCATCCTCGGGCGCGGCTTTCAGCGCAGCCTGAAATTGCGCAGTGGCGGCGTCAAAATCACTCTTCTGCAAATATGCGGTTCCCAAGTTGGTGCGATAGCCGGTGTCATCCGGCCGCAGACGAAGCGCCGCCTCGAAGGCAGGAATGGAACTGTTGGCGTCGCCAGCCTGGATCATCGCCAGCCCTAGATTATTGTGCGCATCGGGATCGTTGGGCTGGAGTTCTACGACCCGGCGAAATGCCGCCACGGCGGCCTGGGCGTCGCCTGCACGCTGCAGCAACAGGCCAAGCTTGGTTTCGGCCTCTGCGAAATTCGGTTGCAGCTTGACCGCGGTTCGAAGTTCATCGATGGCCTGGTCGCGCTGTGCGGTGTCTTCCAGCACGCGTCCCAGATAATAGTGAGCTTGGACGCTTTGGGGAGAAAGCTGCGCCGCCTTTTGTAGCAGGCTGAGAGCTTCGTCCGTCCGTTTCTGCCGCCAGCGCACTACCCCGAGATGCAAAGCAGCTTGAGGGAAGTCGGGTTGCAGACGCAAAGCCTCGGAAAATTCGACCGCAGCCTCGTCCAGGTCCGAGCTCTGCGCCAGTACAGACCCCAGTTCATCGCGCAGGTCAGCGCGCTTCGGCTCCAATTCCACGGCTCTTTTCAGCTCGCTACGAGCACCTTTCATGTCGCCGCGGAAACTGATGACTCGTCCCAGAGTTCGGTGCGCTTCGGAATCGCCCGGAGCCAGGCGGACGGCTTCACGCGCTTCGGACTCGGCTTCCACCAGATTGCCACTTTGAGCCAGAGCATTGGCGAGATTGATACGAGCTGGCAGGAAATTCGGCTTCAGACGCAGGGCGATCCGAATCTGGGAAATGGCTTCTCCAGTCTGCCCTTGCGAGAACAGCACCCATCCCAGCGAATTGTGTCCCTCGGGGCTTGCGGGTGCGAGCTTGACCACTTGTTCGAAGGCAGTGCGGGCGTGGACGAGATCGCCACGCTTCACGGCCTCCAATCCCTGGCGATAGAGTGAGTCAACTTGTGAATGTGGATTTTGCGGCTGGGCGGCAACAGAAAAAGCCAACATAGCAAGGCACACCAGCAGAGTCGCGATCCTTTGCAGCCGCCCCCACCGCACTCGTGGCAGAGCGTCATGCTGAGCGGCGTTGAGGCTACGAAGGATCTGACGGGCAGAGCCTCCACACCGGAACGTCGCTTCCGCAAAGCTGCGCGCAAGATCCCTCGCCCGGGTGCCGCCCAGCCCAGGGCTGGTGCGTCTTCGAAATTCAGATAGGCCGAGTTCACACACTGCCTAAAAATACCACTATGATTCGCCAGGCGGGTACGAATGCTTGCCTCCGCGGAAACCGAGCCCAGCTTGACCCTCCGATGCCCGCGCCCTAGTATTCAGGCTGGGGCCATGAATCAAGTCCTTTCGCCGCAGTCTCGCGGGCTATTGATTGGCCGACTGGCCCGAGTTGCGTTTCTTCTCATTCCTGTCTTCCCTGCTGCGGTGGCTGAGCCTCCGCAAGCCTCGCCCATCGCCAACTTCACTGATGTTGCCGAAAAAGCCGGCCTGACCATGACCACCGTTTTTGGCGGAAAGGATAGCAAGAAATACATCATCGAGACTACCGGCACAGGCGTCGCCATTTTCGACTACGACAACGACGGCTGGCCCGACATTTTTCTGGTTAATGGCACGACGCTCGAAGGCTTTCCCGCTGCCACCGCTCCCACCAATCATCTGTATCGGAACAATCACAACGGAACCTTCACCGACGTCACCGCGAAGGCCGGACTGATGGCCACGGGCTGGGGGCAGGGAGTTTGCGCCGGAGACTACGACAACGACGGCTGGGAAGATCTGTACGTCACCTACTACGGCAAGAACCGCCTCTATCACAACCAGGAGGGGGTGTTCACAGAAATGGCGGAGGGATCCGGAGTGGCCGGCACGGGAAAGGCTTGGGGAACGGGATGCGCCTTCGTGGACTACGATCGCGACGGCCTTCTCGATCTGATGGTCGCGAATTATGTGGATTTTGATGTTTCCACCGCTCCGGCGCCGGGCGAGAGAGCCTCCTGCGTCTGGAAGGGAGTTCCAGTGATGTGCGGCCCGCGCGGTCTGCCCGGCGCAAAAAATATTCTTTACCACAACCTGGGCGGCGGCAAATTTGAGGACGTCACCGCCAAAGCGAAAATTGATCAGACCAGTGGGCACTACGGCTTCAGCGTCTCCACGCTCGATTACGACGACGACGGTTGGCCCGACATCTACGTCGCATGCGACAGCACCGCCAGTATTCTCTACCACAACAATCACGATGGAACGTTCACGGACCGGGCGGTGGTGGCCGGAGCGGCCTTCAACGAGGATGGGCGCGAGCAAGCCGGCATGGGCTCGACAGTTGCCGACTACGATGGCGACGGCAGACTGGATATCTTCAAAACCAATTTCTCTGATGATACCTCGACTCTTTATCGCAACAACGGCAACGGGACGTTCGACGACGTGACCTATGCTGCGGGCCTGGGCCTCTACACTCGCTATCTGGGCTGGGGAACTATGTTCCTGGATTTTGATAATGATGGCTGGTCCGACCTGCTGCTGGTGAATGGCCATGTTTACCCCGAAGTCGACAAACAGAACCTGGGCAGCAGCTATCAGGAGCCGCGCATCTTGTATCACAACAATGGCAACGGGACGTTTACCGACATTTCTGCCCATGCCGGAGCAGGAATCACCACGGTTCACGCCGGGCGAGGGCTGGCGGTTGGCGATCTGTGGAACGACGGCCGCATTTCGGCCGTGATCAGCAATATGAATGCGAACCCAAGTCTGCTCGTGAATCAGGTGCGCTCGGCGAATCACTGGATCGGGTTGCGGGCGCTGGGAACCAAGTCGAACCGCGATGGAATTGGCGCGAGGGTCACGGTGAAAATTGGCCCGCGAGTTTTAGTGGATGAGGTGCGCAGCGGCTCCAGCTACGATTCGAATAACGACATGCGTATCCACTTTGGTTTGGGAGCAGCCACCAAGATTGAATGGGTGCAGATTCGCTGGCCGAGCGGGCTTACAGAGCAGTTCGATAACATTGCTGTTGACGCGATTCACACCCTGAAAGAGGGCTCGGGAGCCGCGGTAAAGCCGCCAGCCAGACTTTCCTAAGAATCACGAGCCGTCAACTTCAATTACTCGACCGAACCGCAACCGCCAACGGTGGACGTGCGGCAATCAGTTTTCCGCGCATGTGTTCGGCTTGCTCCACCGTAAACAACAGGCCTCCTCTCGCCATGCGATGCAACTCTTCACGCTGCCAGCGTCCTCGCATGATTCCCGCGGGAGCATGCGAGTTCGATCCCAGCAGAAGGTGTCCGAGTTCGTGTGCAATAACGTTTCCCAGAATGTCCGCCAAGCCGACGTTCGAGGCAGTTTGCAGTTCCGCTGCGCGGTCGTAGAAGACATCGCTATAGCAGCCCGCTCCTTCAGCGGACAGAAAGGCCACGCCGAAGACCTCGTTCGTCGAGGTGCTGGAACGGGGCACAATGCGCACAGCAAGATGTGTCGGCCAATCAAACCGGGCACAGCCCGCCTCATTTGCCGAAGCAGCCCTCGTAGGTGCTGGTGCGCCCGCCCGCCCAGGATCTCCCGGTTCGAATGCAAGACCCCACGAGCTTGGCTCTCCCACCTGGACCAAGACGTTCCGGCCTGCGTCTTGTAGGGAAGATGAGCAGTTCGCCCAAACCACGTCCAGCCCGGCACGGTTGAAGATCTTGGCGGCTTTCCGCTCGGCCTGAGCCAGCACCGTCGCCGGGACTCGAGCGTCGTCGTAGACAGAAACAACCACCCGGGGATTTTCACCAACGTAGATTTGCGACCAGACCGGGAACGCCAACATCAGCAGTAGCGTACCTAACACTAACCATGGGCATGTTTTCGAGAGTTGAAGCACGGGGACCAAGCCTCCACCGCGCCGATCTTCGATTCATGGGAGTGGTGCCTCAAGGCTTTGCCGATAACCCACAAAGCATCTGTGGGTAACCAGTTAAGCGCTTCTACGTCAAATGCTTAGGAGCTGAGGTGACAGATCTGAAAAACGCCGGCTCTGCTAAACTTCGCGGGTTCGAGGAAGGGAAGGGAGCGGTGGCGAGTAATGGGACGCGGACGATCCAGTTCGGAGTCTTCGAGGCCGATCTCCGCGCCGGAGAACTACGTCGCAATGGAGCCAAGGTCAGGCTTCAGGAGCAGCCGTTTCAGATTCTGGTGATGTTGGTCGAGCGGCCGGGCGAGATCGTCACGCGGGAAGAACTGCGAACCCATTTGTGGCCGGCAGATACGTTTGTCGACTTCGACCATAGCTTGAATGCCGCAGTCCGCAGGCTCAGGGATGCACTAGGAGACACAGCCGAGAATCCCCGTTTTGTCGAGACCGTCGCGCGCCGGGGCTACCGCTTTCTGGCGCCAGTAAACGGAACTGCGCCTGCAGTGGTCTCTGAAATCGCGGTCTCGCCCACCAAGCCCACACACAAGGGGTGGATCGCCGCGGCGGCAGCCACCCTGCTCTTGATCGGATTGGGGGTAGGGTTGTTTGTGGGAAGGCGGACGTCTCCTCCGTTGCTCACATCCACGCCGTTCGCAGAGCGACGCTTGACCGCGAATCCCAGCGAAGATCCGGTAAGCAGTGCCGCCATCTCACCGGATGGAAAGTACCTGGCATTTTCCGATGACACCGGTTCCTACCTGCGGCAAATAGACACCGGCGAGACCCATCCTTTGACCTTGCCCGCGGGGTTCAAGGCGATGCCTGTTTGTTGGCTGCCCGATGGTTCCCACATTCTGGTCACCTCGGTCGCAGGCCCAGCGCAGCGGGCCGGTCTGTGGCAAGTCTCGACCGTAGGCGGAAGTCCGCGCAAACTTAGCGATGAAGGGCGCGAGGCGGCGGTTTCGCCTGACGGTTCACAGATTGTCTTTCTCAAAGGAGCCGCAAAGAGCCAGGAACTCTGGCTGATGCGGGTGGATGGAGACCAATCGCGGAAAATCGCGGGCGAGCTCGGCGATCTTTTCCGATCTCCTGTTTGGTCGGCCGATGGCAAGCAGATCGCATTCTTGCGAGGCGTATATCACCACGAGGAGTATGGGGTCGAGCCACAGATTGAAATTCTGGACGTCGCGAGCCTTGAACGGAAGGTATTCATGTCTCGAGCGCGGTTTGGACCGGCGCTTGCATGGACTAACGACCACCTTGTCTATGTGCTCGACGAATTGCCGCCCAACCAGAACGATTCCAACGTCTGGTCGGTGAGAATCGATCCGCACACGGGAAAGCCGCTAGGCACGGCCACGCGGCTTACATCTGGTCCGGGAAAGGTCCAATATCTCAGCAGCGCGGCCGATGGAAAACGGCTGGCCTACGTAAAACAGAGCTGGCAACCAGATGTGTATGTTGCCAGAGTTGAAGGCAGGGGAACCAAACTGCAAACACCGCGGCTCTTGACCCTGGACGAAAGGCAGGATTTGCCCTGGGCCTGGACACCCGACAGCAAGCAAGTAATCTTTGGCTCTGACCGCGACGGCACATTCCACCTTTTCCGGCAGGCCCCCGGGCAAACTACGCCGGAGCTTCTGGTTGGCGGCGCAGAGGAGTCGATGGTGCCACGGCTGACGCCTGATGGGAAACAGGTCGTATATCTGCAATTCCGGCCGGGCTTCGAGTGGGCGGAGGCCGTTCGCCTGTTGCGAGTTCCGCTCTCTGGTGGCCCTCCTGAGCTTGTTCTCGAAGGGCGCGGTTTGACCAATCTGCAGTGCGCCCGGTTGCCTTCGACCCTCTGTCTTTACAGCCGTGTCGACGAGAAGCGCTTGGTGTTTTTCAGCTTCGACCCATTGCGCGGCAAAGGGCAGGAGGTGGCGCACGTTGATGACGACATTCCCTATGCATACAACTGGAGTCTTGCTCCGGATGGTTCAACTCTGGCCATAGCCAAAGCAAAGAAGATAGACCTGTCGGTAACACCCGATATCCGTCTTCTGTCGCTTACGGACCACACCGAGCGAACCATCAGATTGAAAGAGTGGCCTGGGGTTTCCTCCCTTGACTGGGCGGCGGACGGCAAGAGCCTTTGGGTCAGCACTTCGACAAACACCGGCACGAATGCCCTGCTGAATGTTGACCTGCTAGGAAGAGCACGGCCAGTCTGGGAGCAAACAAAGATGGTCGTGGGCTGGGCCATTCCTTCGCCCGACGGACGCTACCTCGCGCTGTTGCAAGCCAGCGGCGACTCTAATGTCTGGATGGTAGAGAATTTCTGAGGGTAGTCGTTGGCCATGATCGCTGACCAATGCTGGTTCGCCAATCGTCTTAACCAACCACCAAACCACTAGCGACCCTTGCCTGGGAACTGCATGTTGCGCACAACCCCTTCGCCTTCTTTCACAAAAATCACTTGATTGGACTTGACGTCTTTTAGCGTATCCACTTGGCCGCTGGGCCACCGGATTTCGAGCAATTGCACTTTGTCCGCTTTTCCCAGGCCGAAGTGGACCCGCAGATCGTTCTGCGAGAAGTAGCTACCACCGCTGCGAACTTCGTCAATCTGCTGATGAGGTTTGGTCTCGCCCGCGGCTTGCGTAACACATCGCAACCTGGCGCCAATGCCGCTGCGGTTTGACTTGGTGCCTATCGTCCGCACTTTGATCCAGTTGTTTCCCGGCTCCAAGTCACAGCGCAGAAGCTGGGGAAAATCATTCACCGTATTCACCACGAGATCGAGATCCCCATCGTTGTCGAAGTCGCCGAAGGCGCATCCCCGCGCCGCCACCGGCACCGAAACGCCGGGACCCGCCTGCATGGAAACATCTTCGAAGCGGCCGTTGCGCAGGTTGCGATAGAGCAGCTTGCGTTGCGGATAGCCGGCTTCGCTCTTTAGCTGCTCAACTTCCGGATAGACATGGCCGTTGCAAATGAGAATGTCCGGCCAGCCATCGTTGTCCATGTCGAAAAATCCGCAGCCCCATCCTAGGTACTGAGTATGCGCGCCCAGACCCGCGGTAAATGTAGTGTCTTCAAAACTGCCGTCGCCGAGGTTGTGATAGAGCGACGGGGTATCGCCGGCGAAGTTTGTCTTGACGATATCCAGATAGCCGTCCATATCGTAATCCGCTGCCGACACACCCATGCCCGCCTGCGGTTTGCCATCGGGGCTGAGCGCGCAACCGGCTTCCATGGCGATGTCCACAAATTTTCCGTTCTTCTTGTTCTGGTAGAGCGCGCTGGCGGTGGAATCGTTGGCCACGTAAATATCGGGCCATGCGTCATTGTCGAAATCGGCGGTCAGGACTCCCAGCCCGAAGGTTCCGTTGGCCTGCAATATTCCCGAAGCCTCGGAGATATCCGTGAATGTGCCATCTCCGTTGTTGTGGTAAAGAATGTTCTTTCCACCCTTGAGGCCGGGTGGCCCGCAGGCGACCATCACACTCTTGTACAGGCACGGCCCGGATTCCGGGACGGGAGCGGTCGCCAGGTCCAGATCAATGTAGTTGGCGACGAACAGATCGAGTTTGCCATCGCGATCGTAGTCCACGAAAGCGCAGCCGGTATTCCATCGCGTTCCATTTCCGGCGACGCCGGCTTTCTCACTCACATCCGTGAAGGTACCATCGCCGTTATTGTGATAGAGAACGTTCTTGCCGAAGTAGGTAACGAAAAGGTCTTCAAAGCCGTCGTTGTCGTAATCGCCGATGCAGACGCCTTGTCCCCAGCCGGAGTGGACGAGGCCCGCCTTAGCGGTAACGTCGGTGAAAGTGCCGTCGCGATTGTTTTTGAATAGATGAGACGTTGGCTCCTGCCCGGAAGGGAAGCCCTCCAACCGCCAGCCGTTGACCAGAAAAATATCCAGCCAGCCGTCACTGTCGTAGTCATAGAAAGCCACGCCACAGCCCGTGGTCTCCAGCAGGTATTTATTCTTGTGTTCGCCACCATAGATGGTTTTTGCATTGAGCCCGGATTCTTTGGCCACGTTGATGAAGCTCAACCCCAGACTGGCGCCGGGTTTGACGGACTCATCGTTCGCGGGAAACAGCGCCTGCAAGGGACGCGACCGCGCGAGAACGCCTTCCAGAGACAGCACGGCTGCGGACTTGCTGACCGACTGGAGAAACGTACGGCGTGAAGAAGACAAAAGGGTGGTACCTTCCCGGAGTTGGCTCGTGCTAGAATTCGCCCCTACTTTATTAAGTGCATCGCGACTTTGCAAGTTCAGGCGCGTATCCTGATTGTGTCTCACGCATGGAACGCATGATGCTTTCTCGGCCGCGGCGGCTTGCCTCTTGGTTGATTCTAGTCGCAGCTTTTCTAACCTTTCTTTCTTCGCTAGCTCAGGCGGCTGACCCATCACGTCCGCTGGAGCTCTCGCGGACGAACCGTCCCTGGGAGTTTCTTCCGATAACGGGCACGCGTGCCGGATTGTTTGGAAACGAGGCCGGACAGTTTGAAGCCTGGGTCTACCCGCTGAAAATTCTGCGTGACTTCCGCCTTCGTTTCCACCAGGAAGGCCGGGTTATTCCTGCGGAAGCGCTCGCCCGCACAGCGACGGTCCGGCCGGAGTCGAGCACGATTCTCTACACCGGCGACACCTTCGCGGTACGGGAGACGTTCTTTGTTCCAGTCCGCGAAGCGGGAGCGGTCATCATCATCGAGGTTGAGACCGCGGAACCCCTGGACGTGGAAGTAGCCTTTGAGCGTGATTTCCAGTTGGAGTGGCCGGCCGCGTTGGGCGGCACGTACGGGTCTTGGGATCCGAAGCTGAGTGCCTTCTACTTCGGCGAAGAGCATAAGAAATTTTCCGCCTTGGTTGGTTCCCCGACTGCGGCTGAGGTGCAGCAGGAATATGACACCAATTATTCCAGTTCGAAGCAGAACTCTTTCCACCTGGGAGTAACCGCTAAAGGGAAAGAGACAAAGGTCGTCGTCGTTGCCGCCTCGACCAACGGCCTCGCCGAAGCAGAAGCCACCTATCGTCATCTCGCCGCCGACTACGTCGCTCTGGAGAAGGAGTCGGCGGACTACTACCGCGCATATCTTGATGGCACGGTCAGCGTTGAACTGCCTGATCGCACGCTGCAGCAGGCCTATGACTGGGCCCGGGTGAGCGTGCTTCAGGGACTGGTGCAGAATCCATTTCTGGGTACGGGATTCATCGCAGGGTATCGCACTTCGGGCGGCAGCCAGCGTCCCGGCTTCGCCTGGTTCTTCGGGCGCGACGCGCTTTGGACTGCTTTGGCTCTCGATGCCGAAGGTGATTTCGACGGCACCCGTACCGCGCTTGATTTCCTGAGCAAGTATCAACGCGCCGACGGCAAGGTTCCCCACGAAATTTCCCAGGGCGCGAACTTCGTTCCGTGGTTCACCGATTATCCCTATCCTTACGCTTCGGCCGACGCTACGCCGCTCTACATCGTCGTGATGAACGACTACGTGATGGCAAGCGGCGATGTGGCGTTTGCCCAGCAAAAGTGGGACAGCCTATCGAAGGCCTACCAATTCCTGCGTTCCACTTATGACTCACAGGGGCTTCCGCAGAATCTCGGGATCGGTCACGGTTGGGTGGAAGGCGGACCTCTGCTTCCGGTCAAGACCGAGCTTTACCAGAGTGCGCTTGGAGCGGAGGCTTTGCGGGCGCTTTCCAATCTGGCACACCTGGCGGGGAGGGAAGACGTCAGTAAGCAACTCGGAGAAGAGTTCGCGCGCCAGGGACCCCTGGTGAACAAGAGCTTCTGGTTGGCGGAGCAGAAAAGGTTTGCACTAGCCCTTGATCGTAATGACCAGCGGGTGGACGAACCGAGTGTGCTCGCTACGGTTCCGATGTGGTTCGGATTACTGGATGACGACAAGGCTGGGGCCATGCTCGCCCAGCTTGCCGCGCCCGAGCATCAAGCCGATTGGGGAATGAGGATTATCTCCTCCCGCGCCGCGAAGTATAGTGCCGGCGGATACCATTTCGGCTCGGTGTGGCCGCTGTTCACCGGATGGGCGTCGGTCGGCGAATATCGTTATCACCGGGCGTTGCCTGCTTTTGCCAACCTGATGGCGAATTCTCAACTGGCGCTCGATGGATCGCTGGGACACGTCACCGAGGTGCTATCAGGTGACTACTACCAGCCCCTCTCGACTAGCTCTCCTCATCAGATCTGGTCTGCATCCATGGTCATCAGTCCGCTGCTGCGCGGCCTGTTTGGGCTGGAGGTGGACGCTGGATCACACCAGCTTATCTTGGCACCCCATGTCCCCGCCGACTGGACCTGGTTCACGCTCGATAATCTGCATGTGGGGACGGCTTCCTTGCGTGTTGTTTATCGCAAGACTGCGAGCGAAATTTCTTTGGAAGTCAGCCGTCGGGGCAACGGCGATTGCAGCCTGGAATTTTCTCCCGCGGTGAGCCTGCACGCTCAGATTGCAGGCGTAGAGCTGAACCGTCGCCGGGTGCCATTCCAGATTCATAAAAGCGATGTGGACCAGCACGTGTCGGTGCGAGTCCCGATGAATACGGGACCGGACACCCTGCGCATCCGCCTCAAGAACGATTTTGGACTTAGCTTGTCCCCCGCATTGCCACCGCTGGGCAGTGCCAGCCAGGGATTGCGAGTGATATCCGAGTCCTGGGCCCCCGCGCATGACAGCCTGACTCTGGAAGTTTCCGGATCCCAAGGCGGGCAGTATGAAATTGGGGTGTGGAATTCGGCGCAGGTAACGTCGGTTGAGGGAGCCGAACTGGTGAGGCCTGATGCGACAAGCGCTAGGATCAAAGTCAAGATTCCAGCCAATGCATCCGAGCCTTACCCTCGGGAGAGCATCGTCATTCATTTCACGGGCAAGACCCACTAAAGTCCGTTTGCAAAACGCCAGTCCATGCGGAGAGAGCCATAATGTACTCGTCTTGTAAGTTCCTTGTTTTCTGTTTCGGGGCAGCCATTGCCCTAGGTTCCGCGCAAGCACAGACCACCACTAGGTCACAAACCTGCACTACACTCGAAGCCGTAACCGGTTCCAGGCCACGACGTGACGGCATTGATGTTCAGGCTGGCGCTGCGAGTTTGCGCATTACCGCTCTCCGAGACGACATCCTCCGTGTGCGCATTGCCCCCGGCAGCGCTTTCCCCGAGGACGCTTCCTGGGCAGTTCTTTCTCAGCCGCGCAACAAGTCTGTCGATGTGCAGCCGACTCAGGATGTGGCATCCGTCGGTTTCCGTACCGCAGCGCTCGAGGTTCGCGTTGAGCGCAGCCCGCTCCGTCTTGTGGTTCGCGATCTCGCCGGCGACATCATTTCCGCTGACGCTATTGGTCGTCCGACCACGTTCCAAGCTGGTGGCTTCTCCGTCTACAAGACCATGCCCTTAACCGAGCACTACTTTGGCCTCGGCGACAAGGCCGGCACTTTCGACCGCAGGAATCAGGCCTACACGCTCTGGAATACTGACATTGGAACCCAGGAATCGATCGACCCCATCTACAAGAGCATCCCATTTTTCCTTGGGATCGGCGACGGTCGCAGCTATGGGCTGTTCCTCGACAACACCTGGCGCGCCTGGTTCGATTTCGGTAAGCAGACACGGGACGCCTATTCCTTCGGTGCCGAGGGCGGCCCGCTCAACTATTACCTGATCTACGGCCCCAACCCGAAGCAAGTTGTCGAAGGTTATGCCTACCTCACCGGAACCCCTCCCCTCCCCCCGCTGTGGGCTTTGGGCTTCCAGCAGAGTCGCTATAGCTATACCCCGGAGACTCAGATCCGTGAGATCGCCGACCGCCTCCGCGCGGACAAGATCCCGTCCGACGTGCTCTACCTTGACATTGACTACCAGTACAGAAATCGACCCTTCACCGTCGATCCCCAAACCTTCCCCAATTTCCCTGGGCTGGTCTCGGATCTTCGCAAGCAGCACTTTCACCTGGTCACCATCACCGATCTGCACATCGCCCATGCACCCAACCAGGGCTATTACCCCTACGACTCGGGCAAGGCCGGCAACCACTTCGTGAAGAATGCAGATGGCAGCGAGTTTGTGGGCATCGTCTGGCCCGGCCCCGCGGTCTTTCCTGACTTCACCCGGGCCCAGACTCGCGCCTGGTGGGGCGGCCTCTACAAACAATTTGTTCAGAACGGTGTTGCCGGTTTCTGGAACGACATGAATGAGCCCGCTGTCTTTGACGGACCTGGCAAGACGATGCCCCTCACTAACCTCCATCGCATCGAAGAGCCGGGTTTCGTTACCCGCACAGCCACTCACTGTGAGATTCACAACGTCGTTGGACTAGAGAATGCGCGCGCCACCTATGAGGGCCTGCTCAAGTTGCGTCCCGACGAGCGCCCCTTTGTTCTCACCCGTGCGACTTTCGCTGGCGGACAACGCTACGGATTCACCTGGACCGGAGACAATTCCGCCACCTGGAACCATCTTCGCCTGGCCACCCAGCAGCTCCTGAATCTAGGCATGAGCGGCATCGCTCTCGTAGGCGATGACATCGGCGGATTCAACGGCTCCCCGCCACCCGACCTGCTCACTCGCTGGATTGAGATCGGAGCTTTCAATCCTCTCTACCGCGACCACACCACCAAAGGCTCTCTGCCGCAGGAAGTCTGGGTGCACGGCCCGGAGCAGGAAGCCATTCGCCGCCGCTACGTCGAAACTCGCTATCGCCTCCTGCCTTACATTTACACTCTCGCCGACGAATCCTCTCGCACGGGCCTCCCGATTGTGCGCCCCATTTTTCTCGAGTTTCCCCAGGTTTTCGCGCCACCATCGAACGGTTTCGGTAATCTCGATACGGAATTCCTACTGGGTCCCAGCCTGTTGGTCGCTCCGCCGCCATTCGCAGAGACTCTGGACGACTATGTTGTGTCGCTCCCGAAAGGTCAGTGGTACGACTTCTGGACCGGCCTCAAGGCTGCTGTTCCTCCGCCGGAACCTTCGATCGTTGATATCGCCAACGCAGGTCCGGGAGCCACCTTCCCTACGCCTCCCAAAATCCATCCGGCGCTGGACACGTTGCCGGTGTATGTTCGAGGCGGAAGCATTCTGCCGCTCCAGCCGCTCATTCAGAGCACCGACGAAACTCCCAGCGGTCCGCTGGAGCTGCGAGTCTATCCCGGCCAGCAGTGTAGCGGCTCGCTCTATCTGGATGACGGTCACACTTTCCGCTATCAACGCGGCGAGTTCCTCCGCCAGGCGTTCACCTGCCAGTTCGACGGCAACTCTGTGAGCGTCAACTTCGGCGCACGCCAGGGAACTTATGCGCCTTGGTGGAAAACCGTGGAAGTTGTGATCTACGACTGGCCCTCTGCACAAGCCAATGCGAAGCTCTCCAACGGCGCGCCTCCGATCAAGACGTCCTATGACGCGACAACGCATGCTCTTCACGTTCTGATCCCGGATATCGCCGGGCAAGCCGACCTCCGCATCGGAGACTAGCCCAACGTGAACTGATACATGCGTGGACTATCTGCAGCTTGCGGTCCAACATTTCCCAAATAGTGGGGAAATCTGCCAGTGTCCTAAGCTGCGGCATTAGCTGCGTGGCGGCGCTAGCGCCGGGAACGAGTTTCTCGTTACCTTTCTTATCGCCAGAGACAACAACCGATGGCGTCAGAAGGATATTGAAATGCAGGCCGGAAATTTCCAGCTCGTCCGCAGTGATAGGTTCTGGCAACTGCACGCTAAGGTTTTTTTGTGCACCTCCAACGAGTTCGCGGATTTCTTTGAGCTGATATTCGGCAGTTTCCTAATCCTTCGGTTTGTCGAACTGTAGTATTCCGATTAACGCGAGGCAGCCTGCTATCAGAGCAAAATTCACCGTTCTGATGTGTTCCACAAAGTCTTTTGACCAATGTGGTGAAACATAAGGTTTGCGACTGTTGTTTCCAATCATTCTAGCTTGGCTCGTTCCTTGAGTGCAGTTACATCGTTCGTCTCACGCCGCCGAAGAGCCGAGCGCGCCCGACCAAACTTCAAATCCTCGGCCCTTGCGTTCCTCGTCCTTGAAGAAACTCAAATAAGTCATGACGTGGTACCGGACAAACTGCTTCTGAACGGGATGAAACCGCGCGAGTTCGTGCACCGGACGCCAGGTCCCGGAATTTACATACAGGGTATCGATAGTCTCTCCATCCCGCTGCTCTGACCGGAGGGGAACAATCTCGTAACGGTGGGTATGCCCGTAAACGATGAACCTCGCCCAGCCTTCCTTGAAAGCACGTTCATGCATGGCATAAGGGTAAAAGGTTTCTGTGCGCCCGCCCATTTTTGCGCTAAACCACGTCACCACATCACTCAAGCCGGTGAGTGACAGATCGCTCGAAATCTCAAATCCCAGTTTGATCAGTGCCGAGCTTCCGAGCGGGCGATCTTTCACAAAATCGATCTTGAGGAACTCGTGCACGAGTCGGTTCCAGATCTGCTTCACCTGCGCGGCCAGCTCTTCAGTGCAGGTCCTTTGAACGAGTCCCTCTACCCAGACGGGAATCATCGACAGGGGCCGGACGTTATCAATTTCCCTGAGTCCCGCTTCGCACGCTTCGGGGATTTCACCTCCCAGCCGTTTCCTGACTTCAATCGCAAACCTGTTCAGGAGCTCAATGACGATGGCGTCTCCCAGCGACGAGGCATCACGGTCATGTTCAAAGTTGCCCGGATCGAATATGTCCCCGTGGCGGGCAAAGACCCGATGCTCCTGATATACCTGCCGGATCAGGGCCGATTCATCGGGATCATGGGGGAAGACAATGTCCGGATCGTTCGCCAGCCCTATTGCGTCAACAATCTGTTTCCGGATGGCATCAAATCCTTGCCCTTTGAGATGAAAGAACCAGTCGTGATTGCCCACGAGGTAATGAATCCTTACTGGCACAGGGACCCGCTCCCTCGCGTTCAGGTTGTGCGAAATTGTTGCCGGTTTGCCGTCTGCGCCGGCTGGTGGGACATTCATTATCCTCGGTTCGTGAAGGCTCTTCAAGACATCCAGAGAGGCCTTGTTGTTTGCAATCGCATCTTCCGTGATGCGGGCAACCCTGTCAGCGAATCCGGGGCTGGTATGGTCTCCCCAGGGGCGCAGGGAGGGAGTTTCTTCGGACCAGCGCGAGGAACGGATCACATCAATGATGTCTCCCAGCAGTACCAGATCCACGCATTCTATCGGAGCGTACCTTTCATCACTCCTCCACGAGGCTTCGTAGGCGAGATCGCGGATCCGCTCCCGAAAGGTCCGGAACGCTCCCGTCCTGATGGTTTCGCCCGAGGTGCCGTCGGTAAGGTGAAGATCGCTTATGATGACGAGCATTCAGATCACTCCAGTTGATCGATTGACCTCTTCGGGGCGAGCCGGGAACATAGCATAACGCGTGTTCATTTCAGGTGCGTAAGGGATTCCAGTTCTGATTTCTGGACTGGGTCGTCACGGGTTATGACAGCCTGGTCGAAGAGGGCTGGCCTTGGTGGGTTCCAGCGGCAGCAGAACTTGAACCGGCATCGCCGGGTTGTGGAGTTTGCGGGTACCTGTTAGTGGCATGGGAGAGAGCGGGGGAGGACAAGGGCGGGAAGCAAAGCGGTAACCTTTGCACGTGCGTGGAACGATGAGAGCATTACCGCTCCGCTTGGGTTCAGGAGTCATTTGGAGCCGGGAAGAGCTGATGGGCCTGGTTTCCGGTCAGATCGTCGGGCCGGGCAACCTAAAGACAGTTCTTTTCTGGCAAAGATCCGGGTTATAGGGCCGAACTGTTCGCGAGAGGATGCGAATCGTAGAGCAAGAAGGAATGATACGGATTGCGAGCCGTTAAAGGAGTAGTTCTTTGCGGCATCTGTAAGAATCCGCGACGCTGTACAATTCGGTGGTCGTCGTAAATTCGCTGTTGGCCATGCGGGAAAAGCAGAATGTCGAAAAAGGCTTGCTGTGCAGGGTTATTGTGCAGCCTTTGGCTTGTGGCGTGGGCCGTAGCATCGGACAGAGTGCAGTTCCGTGTCGGGGCTGCCGCGGTCGAGATCACGCCGTTCGGTCAGAATGCAGATTGGGATGGAGGCATTTCCAGTTCTGGCGTATGGGGCGAGAGATTTACCGACAAGAACGGCAACGGCCGGTGGGACTTGGGTGAGCCCTTCGAAGACGATTCGGCGAACACCTCCCTGGACCGGAGCGCTGACCAGAAGTATGACGGCATCTATCTCGCCGGTTTCGGAAACGACCGATTGGCAACCGGTAAGCATGATGACTTGTGGGCCCGGGCGCTGATCCTGGAATATGGCGGTACTCGCATCGCGATTGTCTCCGTCGATCTTCTTGGGTACTACTCTGACGCGAAATATTACGGTGCGGCCGAGGTGCGAAGGCTGCTCGACCCCAAGCTGGGTATCCAGGAAGTGCTGATTGCCAGCACGCACAACCACGAGGGGCCGGATACGGTTGGGGTATGGGGCGTCGATCCTCTCCACGACGGAAAATATCCACGGTATTTGAAGTTTGTGGATCACGAAATTGCCAAAGCGATCACCCAAGCGGCACAATCTGCACAAGCGGCGCGCATGCGACTGGGGCGCACCGATCCTGAACACTCTCCTTCGCTGGCAGGGCTCCAAACCCGAACCGAAGGCCGCCCTCCGCAGTTCTTTGATGAAGAGATGCGGGTCATGCAGTTCGTCGGCATCGCCGATGAGTGGAAGGGTAAGAACATCGCCACAATCGTGAACTGGAACACGCATCCAGAGTCGATGGAAGATGAGAACACCATCCTGACCTCGGATTTTCCTCACACCGTGCGCGAGAGTCTGGAAACGAAGTACGGCGGTACAGCAATTTATTTTTCCGGAGATCTGGGCGCAGTAGAGATCGTGGGAGACGGTGGTCAGGGAACGCGAACTCGATTCGACGGACAGGATTTTCCCATGGTGAAGGACGACAAGGGGAAGAGCGTTTCTTTTGCGAGGACGGAAGCGATAGGAAGAGACCTCGCCAAGGCTGCGGTTCAGGCTCTGGATCAGGCTCAATGGAGCGCTGTTTCCGGCATCGAGGTGAAGAAAGCTCCTCTAGCCGTGCCAATGGACAATGAAGGCTATGTGGTGTTGATGCAGAAGGGCGTGTTGAATGCGCTGCCGATGCCAACGATAGGCGAAGTCCCGAAGGTCAGCACTTGGGTCTACGCGATTACGTTCGGCGACGCTCAGCTACTCACTGTGCCGGGAGAACTGTTTCCTGAAGTCCTGTACGGAGTTGCGAGACATCGCCGCTCGGATTGTCCTGTAGCAGACACGCGAAGGCCGGCTGAGCCGGCGGTCTGGGAGCGTATGAGAAGGAAGTACAGATTCATTCTGGGGCTGACTCCCGACGAGATGGGCTACATCGTTCCTGGCTATGATTTTCTGCCTCCCACTCTCGATGTCGAACATGGCGGCCTGAAAGAAGCCGCAGATTGAATCCGGAATCGATGGACTACGGCGCCTATCTGAACGAATCACCGCGCGCATTGCGTGACTTGGTCACGCACTATCCCGGGATCAAACCTGATATTGCATTCTTCGATGACGAATTTAATTCCATTCCTTCATGGATCGGCTCGGATGAGTCGGTGCAGGCGAAATATGTTCCCAGAGGTCTGATCTACAACCATGCTGCGGGAGTAAAAACTTTCGTGTGGCTCTTGGCGGCTGGGGCGGACGGCAATGAGTACGACGATTTTGGCATTATCCACGGGATCACGAATCATGATACCGATTTCACGCCGCGCCCCGTCTTTCTAGCGTTACAAAACACAAACGCTCTATTTGCCGACACCAAGTTCGATGCCTCCATTGAAATCTCAGGTGTTGATCTTCCGGCGCTGCGCCGCCAGACTGGCTTTCCTTTCATGTCCTATGGATTTCGTTCAGCCAAGGGCAAAGCCGTCGTGGCCTACTGGCTGGCGGCGCACAGTTTACCGGGCAATGCGTTTCCGCCGCTGTTTACCACCTTGTCTTTGAAGAACACCGGCATCACTCATCCTGTAGTGATCGATGTAGGGAGCGGAGAAATCAGACCCGTTACCTGGAAACGAGGCACCACGGAGACGCTGGAACTGCTGCCCCTGAAGGACAGCATCATGGCAGTAACCGACGAGAGTTATTTCGACTGGCCTGTGCTTCCCGAAGCTCCCAGTTCGCTCAACGCCAGCGGTGCCCGCGGCGCCGTGAAACTGACCTGGCAGGTTCACGGAGGCGATCCGACGGGCTCAGTTGTAGAGCGGCGGGTCGAGGATGCCAAAGACGGGCGAGAGACATGGAAGAAGATTGCTAACCTGGCCGCCGGCACAGTCGAGTACAGCGATGCTACTGTCAGAAGTGGCCAACGCGTCGCCTATCGGGTCCGTGCGGTCAATGCCGAAGGAGAATCTGCGTATTCCAATATCGTAAGAATGACATTTTCAACTAAATGAAAAGGGAATACTTCTTGAGAGCCGTCGAAAGCCGCGAAGATCCGGAGCCGACAGATAAGCGATGACCGGCGATGGTCGATGACGCCCCAACCGATACGTTGCATTGCGAACGTGGCTCGAGCCGCCGTCGCTGCTCTCGCACAAAATGACCGTTCTTTCTTTGAGCCGAGACTTGAGGCGATCCGAAAGGCCTTGATCCGGTAACCGAGGACAGTCGCCGACTGACTGTCGGTAAGCCGGCCGCCGCGTGCTCCCTGGATCTCCTAGGCAATTTAGCGTGCCAAGTGTGTGCTTCTTGGCATATCGTTGGGTTACCAGCCTGATGATCCGTCTCGGCCTTCAGAACTCCCCCTCGCAGTCTATGCAGAGTACTATCCTAAAGGTGTTATTGTTCTGCCGAACCAGCTAAGGATCTGATCAGTTTGCTTATGCTGTGCGCGACGCTGAATGACTCTGCGACAGCGGACGTATCGAGCAGCCCAAGTCCGCAGGTTGCCGTGATCATCGCGCGCTGGGCAAATTTCTGCGGATCGCCAGCCAGGGATGCTGCTTTCAACCAGCGAATAAAGATGGTCGCTGAATCGACAGCGTTCAGACCTGGCCGTGTTGGGACTATTCCGTAGGCAACCGCTCCTCCCTGATTCACGAAGTCGAGCGCATGCCAGTCGGCAAAAAACGAGTCCAGCCCCTCATGGGCGTCGAACGAAATGATATCCGGCTTCACGCGGCACATGCGCTCGAAGGGGCGCGCTGCGCAGCAATGTAGTCCGGCATAGGCTCCGCGAATTCTAGCGTCCTCCAGTGTGGCCGCCAAGGCGTTGAGCCGCTGCTCCTCTGAGACAGCGTTCGCGACAGATGCGTCCAGGCATAACGCTGGTTCGTCAACAAACAGCAGCACAGGTAGGCCAGCAGACTTCAGGCGATCAATCTGCCAGCCGATGATCTGCGAGACATGAAATGCGATGGCTGCAAAAAGTGCTGGATCGGATAGGAAGGGCTGGCCCTCGTGGAACAGGTACGCCGACAGCGTGATTGGCCCCTCGATCTGGCCCTTGACAGCAACCGCAGAACTGAAGAGACCAGATGACAATGCTTCTTCGAAGGCACTGAAGCCAGCCGCGTTGGCCGGCGTCAACTCCCCTCTACTCCGATGGAGGATCTCGAGCACCGAATTGAGCTGGCCATCTTTTACCTGATAACCGTAGCCTTCGTTGCGAGGCTCAATAAGGTCTTCCACAATAGCGAGGCCTTGGCCGACGATACTCTCCCGCTCTGAGAGTTGCGGAAGCTGAGGCCAAAAGGGAACTTGCGGCGAAAATTCTGCCACTGACCGAATTGCCGATGTAATAGTGGTGAGCGGCAAACTGCCGATGCCTGTGACCGCGCCCGCCGCGACGAACGGCATTCGGCTGGTGTGGGATCTAATAGCTGTGGGTTGCACGCTTTTCAATTCTCCGCTGGAAATGTTGCCGTCCGGGCCCGGGAACAAAGTCTTCTTTGTCAGGGCATTCCGGGCTACAAGGCAGCTTCAACGCTATCACGATTACTTCAGTGATGACATGCGATGCGATGCGACAGAGTTTGGACACCCTGGCAATCGCTATAATAAGAAAGGCGTACTTCGCGGAAATGGTGCAAAGAGGCGAAGGCTCCCCAAGACCATCAGGAGACAATGACCAAATTCAACCAACATCCTCTTGAAAAGATCCTTGAGAGTCGAATTGTCATCATCGACGGGGCGATGGGCACGACGATCCGCAGCTATGGCATGACGGAAGCGGACATCCGTGGGGAACGCTTCAAGGACTCGACGAAGAGCCTGCTGAACAATGGTGATCTTTTCTCGCTGACCAAGCCAGCAATGATCGGTGACATCCATCGCCGGTTTCTGGAGGCTGGCGCGGACATCATCGAGACCAACACTTTCGGGGCAACCAGCATCACCCAAAGCGAATTCTTTGTGGACGATCCGCGAGCGCACGGCGGCCGAAAGGATCCAGCGTTCTACCAAAGGGTCATCGACGATCCATTTCTCGGTAGCCTGGCTTGGGACATCAATGAGCAATCGGCGTGGCAGTGCCGCGAATGGGCCGATCGTGTGGGGACCGCAACCTCGCGTCAACGGTTCGTGGCGGGGGCCATCGGGCCGCTGACCGTGTCTCTCTCGAACTCGCCCGATGCCGATGATCCAGGCTTCCGGGTGGTCACCTTCGATCAGGTCAAAGCCGCCTACACTCAGCAGGTGCGCGCCCTCATGGCGGGCGGCGTAGACCTGCTGTTGGTCGAGACGATTTTTGATTCGCTGAACGCCAAGGCAGCACTCGTCGCCATCCGTGAGGTGTTCGATCAAGACGGCAAGAAATTACCGGTGATGATCTCGGCAGCGGTGGGGCGCGGCGGCGAGACGCTGATCTCCGCACAGACCACTGAGGCCTTCTGGAACGCGGTGCAGCACGTGAAACCGTTGTCGGTGGGGCTCAACTGCTCTCTCGGCCCCGATTTAATGTATCCGTTTCTGGAGGAGCTCTCGGAAAAGGCGGACGTGGCGATCTCGTGCTACCCGAATGCGGGCTTGCCAAATCCTCTGTCGGAAACCGGGTTCGATCTGGGCCCAAAAGACATGGCTCGCTATTTGAGCGACTTCGCAAAGGGAGGGCTCATCAACATTGCCGGTGGCTGCTGCGGCAACACGCCCGAGCACATCGCGGCTATCGCCAAAGCGCTCGACGGTCAGCCTCCGCGAAAGTGGGGGACAACGCTCATTGAGGGGTCCTACGCCCGCCCGACCGAGATCGAGAGTCGAGCGTGAGCGTGTCCGATACCATCAACGTTCCCGAGGCCACTGAGACGAAGCCACTCCGTCTCTCGGGATCGCAGCCATTCACCCAGCAGCCCGGCGTCTACATCATGATCGGTGAGCGGACCAATGTGGCCGGTTCGCCTAAGTTCGCGAAGCTGATTAAGCAAGGCAAATACGAAGAAGCGGTAAGCGTTGCCCGTCAGCAAGTCGAGAACGGTGCGAATGTTCTCGACATCTGCATGGACGAGGGCATGATCGACGGTGTCGTGGCAATGACCCGCTTCCTGCAGTTGCTGGGGAGCGAGCCCGAAGTCGCCAAGGTGCCCTTTATGGTGGACTCCTCAAAATGGGAGGTCATCGAGGCAGGGCTGAAGTGCCTGCAGGGCAAGGGCATCGTTAATTCGATCTCGCTGAAAGAAGGCGAAGAAAAGTTTCGCCAGAACGCCGCTAAAGTTCTGAAATATGGCGCGGCGGTGGTGGTGATGGCCTTCGACGAACAGGGCCAGGCCGCGACCTACGAAGACAAGATCCGCGTCTGCGAGCGTGCCTACCGAATATTAGTAGACGAGGTCGGTTTTCCGCCCGAAGACATCATCTTTGATCCCAATATCCTCACCGTTGCCACCGGCATGGAGGAGCACAACAACTACGCGGTGGACTACATCAACGCCACACGCTGGATCAAGGCCAACCTGGCGCACGCGAAAGTGAGCGGTGGTGTCTCCAATATTTCGTTCAGCTTTCGCGGCAATAACAAGGTCCGCGAAGCCATTCATTCCGCGTTCCTTTATCACGCCATCGCGGCGGGCATGGACATGGGCATCGTGAATGCCGGGATGCTCGAGGTTTATGAGGAGATTGACCCTGAGCTGAAGGTGCTGGTCGAGGACGTGCTGCTGAACCGGCGTCCCGACGCGACCGAGCGCCTGGTGGAGCACGGCGAATCGCTCAAGGGCGCGGGCACAGTAGCGAGTGGAAAGAAGGCCGAGGAATGGCGCAACGGCACGGTCGAGGAGCGTCTTTCTCACGCGCTGGTCAAGGGGATCGACACTTATATCGAAGCAGACGCCGAGGAAGCCCGCGTCAAGCTGGGCCGCCCTCTATTGGTTATCGAAGGCCCGCTCATGGCCGGTATGAGTGTGGTGGGTGATCTGTTCGGGTCCGGCAAAATGTTCTTGCCCCAGGTGGTGAAGTCTGCCCGCGTGATGAAGAAGGCAGTGGCGCACCTGACGCCGTTCATGGAAGCCGAGAAAATGGCGATGGCTGCATCGGGTCAGGTGGTCAAGGCGCAGGGAAAAATCGTACTCGCGACCGTCAAGGGTGACGTTCACGACATTGGCAAAAACATCGTCGGCGTTGTCCTTGCCTGCAATAACTATGAAGTGATCGACATGGGGGTAATGGTCCCCTGCGAAAAGATCCTCGAACGCGCCAAGGCGGAGAAGGCGGACATGATCGGACTCAGCGGCCTGATCACCCCGTCTCTCGACGAGATGGTACACGTCGCCCGCGAGATGGAGCGTCAGGGCTTCAAGCTGCCACTGCTCATCGGTGGGGCAACCACGAGCCGGGCCCATACCGCCGTCAAGATTGCGCCGCATTACAGTGAGCCAGTGGTGCACGTGCTGGATGCCAGCCGCGCAGTGCCCGTGACGACCAGCCTTCTGAGTGACGAGGGCAAGACAGCGTTCGTGGCGCAGCATCGCGCCGACTACGAGGCGCTCCGCAAGGCCCACTCCGCGCCTCGCCTGACGGTCATCTCGATCGAGGCCGCTCGCAAGAGGCGGACTCCAATCGAGTGGCGTTCCGAAGACCTTCCCAAGCCCGCTTTTACAGGTGTGCGCGTGCTGGACAACTTTCCTCTGGCGACACTACGCGACTTCATTGACTGGACGCCGTTCTTCCACACCTGGGGGCTGAAGGGTGTTTATCCCCGCATTCTTGAGCACGAGGGACAAGGTGTACAGGCGCGCCAGATCTTCGCCGAAGCCAACGCTCTCCTGGATGTCATCATTGAGAAGAGCTTGATCACGGCGCGTGGCGTATACGGCTTCTTTCCTGCCAGCGCGGTGGGCGACGATGTCGAACTGTACACGGACGACACCCGCGGAAAGGTGCTGGATCGATTCCACTTCCTCCGCCAGCAATCAAATAAGGAGGGCACCGAGCCGTGCCGGTCTCTCGCCGACTTCATCGCGCCGAAGGAAACAGGACTGCACGATCACATCGGTGCTTTCGCGGTAACCAGCGGGATCGGCTTGAAGGAGCTATGCGACCGGTTCAGGGCCGAGCACGACGACTACAACGCGATCATGGCGGAGGCCATCGCCGATCGCCTGGCAGAAGCTTTCGCCGAGTGCCTGCACAAGCGGGTGCGGGATGAATGGGGCTACGGTTGTGCAGAGGGCCTGAGCAACGCGGATCTCATCGCAGAGAAGTACCGGGGGATCAGGCCGGCTGCGGGTTACCCGGCGTGCCCGGATCACACGGAAAAGGGCACCCTTTGGCGATTGCTCGATGTGCAAGCCAACACCGGAATGCTGATCACGGAGTCCTTTGCGATGTGGCCCGGCTCGAGCGTGAGTGGGCTCTACTTCGCCCATCCGGAATCGCGCTATTTCAGTCTCGGTAAGATCGACCGCGACCAGGTTGCCGACTATAGCGAACGCAAGGGGATGAGCGTGGCAGAAGTCGAGCGATGGCTCGGGCAAAACCTGAACTACGACCCTGCGGCATAGCGTCCGGACCTGTGGCCGCTCGCGGACATCCCATCCCCTTGGGAATTCGCGCCCGACCCTCCGAAGCACACGATTGGAAAATTCATGCGCTAGCTCGACCGACTCAGTGATGGCGGCACTCGTCGGAGTCACGCGGACTTCGACCTGCTTCCCGCGCGCAAGATATATTCCGGCTGTCGCTGTAACCCATCGCTCTGGCTGTTTTGTAACGCAAGTGCCAAGTAGTGCTGTTGGAGAGTTTCCGCATTTTGAATCTATTACCCGCCTCAGATTGGTAGAGATCGGTGCACGCCCATGGAGCCATGCATTTTCCCACTCATCTGATCCTGAAATTGTGGCGCCATGCCGACCTCCCAGTACTAATCTCGTGATGGCGAGACCGGACGACTTCCGGATCGCCGAAAAACCAAGAGTGGAGAGCACCGTCGTTGCCTGTTAAATCAGCCCGTGCTCACGCAATACGGCATCTACATCGGGCTTGCCAGTCGGCAGATCCACCGCCGGAATCGTCGCACCCGCAGCGATCAGTATCCGTGCGACCTGGGCATAGTCGCCGGCGCCTTCGTCACGGTTGCGGACGCCATGGCCGATCCATCCGGGTGGCGTTCCCTGGAACTGTTCGTCCTCAATCGTCCAAGAAGCGCCGTGATCCAGGAGCAGCTGAACCAGATCCGCATAGCCTTTCCAACAGGCCCAGTGCAACGCCGTGCCTCCCATCTCTCCGCGAGCATCAACGGGCAGGCCCGCTGCCAATAGCGCCCGAACCGCGGAGTTGCGATGGCTCATCGTAAGATCAGGCACCAAGCGCTCATTACCAGGTGACATGATGATCTCCGGCTGTGTGGCAAGCAATCGATCCAGTTCTTTGGGACCAGCGTTCAAGGTGCCGGCGACGAACTGATCGAGAGCAGAGAGGTTCGTCTTCGCTCCGTGCGCCTCCAGCAATGCTGCGACTTCCATCTGGCCGCCCAGAATTGCCAGTGCATATGCGGTACGGCTGTCCTTTCGTTGCGTATTCAAGTCTGCGTCACTATCCAGAAGGGTAGCAATCGCCTCCGTGCTGCGCCCGCGCCAAACGGCCCAGTGAAAGGCTGTCTCGCCGCGATCATTGACCTCGTTCGGATTTGCGCCCGACGCCAATAACAGCTTCAGACCTTCGATGTCCTCAAGATCAAGCATGTGCTTGAGAGCGTTCGTGCCAGTGGGTGTTGCGCCGTGGCGAAGCAACACCCTCACACACGCCAGATCGCGATGCTCCGTCGAATGATATCGCGATTCGGAATCGTTAGGATTTGCTCCCGCCTCCAGCAGGGCGACGCCGAGCGCGGGATTATTGTTGAGGCCGGTGGCAGCGTACAAGCAGGAAAGGGGATTGTTGGGCAAATCATCGGGAGTGAAGAAGCCATTGGGATCGGCGCCATGGCGCAGGAGGATTCGTGCAGTTTCAGCCAAATCTCCAGCCTGACTTGCCTTGCTGTTGTAGCGGGAGAAGCAGACGTAAAGGAGAGGCTCACAGTTTTGTGGCCCGCTCTTCGCCTTCGCCATGGTTGGGCTGAAAGAAGGTTCGTCAACTTTCAACAAATGAGAGGGTGGGAAAATCCCTTTCCGCGGACCGGTAGCGCCCGTGTGCGCTCGGGAGATTATACAAAAAGTCAGCGCTCCGCTGCCCTCAAGCAATCCGCACGGTGCCGGCTAGGAGCTCTTGCGGTACTATGCTTGGTGGAGATCGCCAAATGAAGTCAGTTCATGGGCTGGGATATTATGTCCATTCGGGGAAGTCTGACCACGAGGCCCCTGTTCTACTCTTCCTGCACGGGGTAGGAGAGTGTTTCTTCAACGAAAAAAACAGATAGCAGATTGGCCCGAAGAACCTTTTCGAACAGAGCGTCCCTAAGCGCCTCGCAGATGCATCGCCAGATCATCCGTTGCGCACCTCGTTCATTCTGATCGCACCGCAACTGCCGGACCGCGAAACTCCGTGGATCAATGTGGTCGATGAGTTGAAAGAGATTCTCGTCAGTCATTGCTCGAAAAGGACGAAGTTGTACATCATCGGATTCAGCAAAGGTGGCTTGGGCGCGTTCCAAGTCAGCGATCAGCTTCGTGCCGATGCAATGGTCACGATCGACGCCTCCCCGATGAACCAACATGCCAAAGAAGCATCCAATGAATGGGTCAAGCAGCCACCCCCTTTCTGGGCTATTCACACGTCATACAGACAGGACGAGCGTTTCCGAAAGATCCAGGATTTCAACGAACTCCTAACGCAGCAGATACACAAAGGTCTTGATGTTTCACCCGCAGCCCAGACTCGGTCGAGAACTTGTGAACCTGCACCCACCGGAACTGAGGGCGTTGAGCGACATGTGTGGATCTGCGACCAGGCATCGACCAGCGCCGCTCCGTACCACTGGCTGCTTCAGCACGGATGATGTGGACAGCGCTGAACACAGCGCGAAAAACCGAGAGCGCTGCCTCTCGAATTAATGATGCCACGAACGCAAAGTTCCAAAGTCCCGGCTCCCGGAACGGACCGGTTCTTTGGGTACCCGACCCAACGGTCCATGTTCTGTTTCTAATGCATCATCGTCGATAAATTAAGGCCCCTTCGGGGGGCCGCACCATACTTTGGCTCCTATGCCTCTCCCGATTTTTCAACGCTGAGACTGATCTACTGTCCGTCCGTCGGCTTGGCACCGCTCCCGATTGAGGTCGTGCAAAGGGCTGGGTCGGTTCCTATGTGGAATAGTCTACTAACGGAGTGTTGCATCCATGCGCTGGCGCCGAAGATTGCTGCGAATCGAAATCGCGGAAGGTGAATAGGAGATCCGCATCACGGTTCTCAGTGCACAGTCCTGTGGCGGTGTGGCAGTAAGAGCCTGTGGAGCGGGCAAGAACAACGCCCATCACTGTTGTTATAACGAGCCAAAGAGAACTCACGGCAAACCTGAGGGCAATGCCGAGGCCGCTTTTCCCCCAACTGCCCGCGTCAAGCGGATTACCAGACCCAGCCCTTAGGAAGCTGATGAAGAGCGGCCCAGGATTTCCCTTTTGTAGCGGGTGTATTCCGCTGCCGATGCATAACAAATCACGCTCAAGAGAATGCCAAAGCACATTACTGCGTCGAGCGTAAACAGAACCGCGGCCTCAGCAGCGGGCTGGCGACGAACCTGCACGACCTTGGCGTGGATGATCTAACCATCCAGCGAATCCTTCGTCACAGCGATGTCTCCGTCACGCAGCGATGCTACATTAAGACGCTGCCAGAGCAAAGTATCGCGGCGATGAAGAAGTTGGAGATGCTGATTGACCAGGCTGAGCTAATCTGCATCCGAACAAGACAAAGTCGAAATGGTACACTAGTTTTTTCAAGAAGATGGGCGCGTAGCTCAGCTGGCAGAGCAATGCCCTTTTAATCATTTTTTCGATCTTCGCACGGTGTCGCTCGTTTTTGCACAACCACCCGAAAACCCAATACTGATAAGGCTTTCCGCGAATTCTTTCCAGGAACCACTCGGCACTGACTTGCACAAAAGTTGAAATCCAACTGGCACCAGAACTGACACCGGGAAGAACATTCACTGCCGCCGCAGAGCCGCTGCTGAAGGATAACTTCCGAGTTGCCCGTCAGAACGAAGCCGCTCGCGCGGCGGACGCTAGCGCGTGTGAGATGCAGGCGTTTGAAACGGTGGTCTGAACTGTGGTCTTGAACAACGGACCGCCCCGCGTTAGGATGATCCAGGTGAATGCGAGAACCACTGGCAACGATTTCCAGCCGAAAATCGATTGAAAATCCATAGGGCGCGTCCACCGCACCCGCGAGCGGCTTCCTTCTGACGGTTTTATCGAAAGCGCGCCAGAGCGTCCTGCCATCCCCCACTCTCAAATGCGCGCTTCGCACTAGCGTGATCCGCCCACGATCACACTATGCAACATATCCTTATTAATCTGGCGGTTCACATCCGCGTCCGCCTCCCAAGGCGTTTCTCTGAGCTAGCCGTTTTCGACGCGCGCCTTTATATCCGAGTACGCCGCATCGATGAGCCTGCTTAGCGCTGCGGCGTTTGTGGCCGTTCCGGGTCTCAGCTTGACATGGCGCATGAACTTGCCGGTACCTTGCAACAAGCGGGCCGGATCCGGGAGCGCTGCGCCGTGAAAGAACCCCACGTTTACGTGCGAAGTGAATACATTGACGTAGCCGAAGGGCGCATCTCCCAAACATGCAACCGGACAGCCGTCATGCAAAAGCTCCCGGACTTCGTCCCCGCATTTTCGCATCACCTCAAACCACTGATGCGCGATGGTTCCCAATCCACCTGCATGCTCTTTCATCCACGCATCGATGGCGGGATCCCGCTCGACAGCGCCGTTGAATCGCAGCAATTCCGTTCTCATCGTCGCTACACTTTTCTGCTTTCGAGATCTGTAGTTACGTAGCACCCTTACCTTCTCCAGCAAAATCCCTCGTCTGGAACAGTCGTTCTTGTCGAAGGAGTGTCGCTCCCGGCTAACGCCGCAGTCTTTTATAACCCGGATCGTCCGTGACCGGCTTGTCGGCAAATCGGACACAGAAGAGGGGCCATCAGTCCGGTGGCTCGATCCCAATTTTGTCATTCACCGCTGCGCGAATTCGTTGTTTGCAGCCAAGATATCGTTCCTCGGGCACAGAAACGATCTTCGCGTGCGCGGCCTTCCACTCTCTGAAGAGTTCGTTTTACCTCAGCCTTGCTGCCGAGATTGAGCCAGAAGGCCGCCGCTTGGCCGGGACTTTGGAATCAGCGGGGGTGTTCTCTGATGGCGTTTTGAGAGGTACCCGCTGGTTCCAGGGTGCCACACTTTCCTCATACTCCATGGGATCGCCGAAACCTTCGGTTTGGACGCCGAGTTGGCGTAGAACGTCCAAGGCCATCAATCGGCGATGCGCGTTGAATGTCATGATATGGGCGAAGACGCCGCCGAACGTGAAGGTCTCAGCCGGTTCGCACAGAGCGTCGACGAACGTATCATCCCAGGCGGAGCGGTTTCGGATGTCACTGAAAATACGATGTAGTTCAGCATCGGTCTTTTCGAGCCTTTGCAGCATCGCTTGCGGGGAGCGCTGCGATTTGGGAGGGCCCTTCATATCCATATCGGCTCCGGACAGCGCGGCGGTCCAGACTTCTTTAGTGAAGATAATGTTTTCTAAGAGCTGCCTTAGAGTCTTATTCGACTCCCGCCAGGGCAGCAGCTCTACGACCGTGGGCAGCGGCCGATCCAATTGTTCCTCTGTCAAAGTACCCGCGTATTCCAACAAACGCCGCGTGTGCCAGGAGTCGTTGCCTGCAAAACGATCGAATAAATCCATGTCTCTTCCTCCTTTTGTTGAGGAACCAGGGGCAAGAAAGTGAATTTTGTTGGACGCCGGCAAGTGAAAGTGCGGATCACGCATGCGCCGATAGAGGCTGGGGGAAATCCGAAAAGCTTTTCGGAAAGCGCGAGTGAACGCCTCCAACGACCTGTAGTTGCTGTCGAGGGCGACGTCCGTGACCGACATTCCGGTATGCGCCAGTTGAAATGCAGCCCTTTCCAACAACAGCCGTCGCCGCATGGCTCCCGGAGTTTCTTCGACTACTGTTCGGAACAACCTGTGGAACTGCGTGCGG